>ENA-OOZG01002877-OOZG01002877.1-human-gut-metagenome-genome-assembly--contig:-NODE-2877-length-10215-cov-2.221752_pt1 | contig 10215 bp, 9 predicted proteins | sample MGYA00241706_ERZ501384 | MGnify/ENA primary metagenome ERZ501384 (study PRJEB25962, sample SAMEA2042742) | human gut metagenome | biome: human gut; feature: human-associated habitat; material: faeces... | reverse complement strand
TGGGTGTTTGATCGCAGAAGGCTCCTTCTCCTTGATGGCGGTCGATTTTTCCGCCTTGCTCTGTTCTACCGCTGTGATGGTCCACAGCTGGTTTTCGCCTCCGCGCTCCCAAATCTGGACATGGGTGGCATCCTCGAGCGCAACATCCAGATATTTTCCGCTGGACAGCGAGCACAGACGAACCGCTGTCTGGTCCTCCTCGATTCTCCACAGCTGGCTTGGGGTATCCACTTCGTCCCACTGATGGGTCCACGCACCGTTGACAACCCCGCCATCGATGATGTCCAGCGCCTTTTTGCTCTGAACATTGAGGATGCGATAGGAGCAGCCGTCTGCTGCCTGGACAAACTTCCACCGCTGAGCTGGGTCCTCCCGCTGTGCCTCCACGACAATCAGATTGTCCTGACCGGCAGTCAACAATCTGCCGTCCTGGGCTGCGATGTGGTATTCCTTCGTTTTGAACATCTTCATTTTGACCTCTCCTTTCCGAAAGGAGCAAACAGGATCGAGATTCCTCCTGTCAGGAGTCTTTTCAGCAAGCCCTTCCGATCATTTTTCGGCGAATGCAATCAAGCGCATCCGTATGCCATTTATTATAGCACCTGCTGAATCAATGGTCAAATCCCCGCGCGGCCCGTTACCCTGCCTGTTTGTGGGACGGACGCATCCGACGGGACGGGCATGGCATCGGCTCCTCCTCGTAGTCCTTGCCAAACAGATTTTGAAAATATCCTGCCTCACACAGCTTTTCTGCCACCAGACCGCAAAGGCCCAGCACCACCATACCACCAAATGTCATCAGAGCCAGATACATGATTCCCAACATTTTGCTTCCTCCTCGTCCGCATTTTGCATTGATTTGCACTATGCAAATTATTTTGCTAAAATCCGGCCGAATTCCCCGACGATTCCTGCTCTTTTGTCGGAAATCTCCCCGATTTCCGGCAAATTCGTCTGGGTTTTCGACCGTTTCCCTGCTGTAATTTTAGCACTACGCAAACGCAAAGTCAATAGCGCTGTGCAAATTTATTTTTTCAATCGGTTGCGTCCCGCAAAGATGCGTGGTATAATAGGGAAAAAGGGAGGGAGAGCCGTGGAACAAAACATCCAGACCGGCAAACGGATTCAACAGCGCCGGGAAGAATTGGGGCTGAATCTGGGCGATATTGCAAAAGAGGTCGGCGTTGCCGTCTCGACGATTCAGCGTTATGAAAAAGGGAAGATTGAAAAGATCAAGCTGCCGGTCATCGAAGCGATTGCCAAGGCGCTTCAGGTAGACCCTGCATGGCTGCTCTGTCAAACCGACCGGATGACCGTTTCCTCCGTCGAGGTTTCTTCCATCTCCAACCTGATTCCTCTGCCTCAGACCTATCGGATTCCGCTGGTCGGGGAGATTGCCTGCGGCAGTCCTATCCTTGCCGAGGAAAATGTGGAGGAGATTTTGGAGATTCCGCAGCATATCAAGGCGGACTTTGCCCTGCGCTGTCACGGCGACAGCATGATTGGAGTCCATATCCACGACGGCGACATCGTGTATATCCGTCAGCAGCCGGATGTGGACAACGGTTCGATTGCCGCTGTCTGCATCGAAAATTCCGCTACCCTCAAGCGCGTCTACAAATACCCGGACAAGCTGGTTCTTTCTCCTGCCAACCCGCAGTATGAGCCTTTGGTCTACACCGGAGACGAGCTGTCACAGGTACGCATCTTGGGCAAGGCGGTCGGATTTATCAGCCTAATTCATTAAAGCAAAAACTCCATCTGAAGCGGAGACTGTTCACTGTCTCCCTTCAGATGGAGTTTTTTTGTCCTGATGATGCAGCATCCTAAAATCAGGATGCCACTTTCCCCTTGCCCGCCCTCGTCCTTCAGTCAATGCTTGGGAATAACAATACACCTTATTCATGCCGTCGTGCGCTGTCGGGACATCACAATTTCAATGGGAGTCGAACCCTGTGTCCGTCCCGGGACACTACCATGAGAGTGGACTCATTCTCAGCCACAGAGATCACATTCGCCCTAAAAGACTACCTTCTGTTGATCATCAGTCCAGTAAATCCGTTGTCCAGTTGGTCTGCTGAATCAGGTTATCCAAGCCGCGCAGCTGTGCGGACAGCCCGTCCACCTGCTTTTGCATCTGGCGGACATTGACCGTGCTGAAAATCTTAATCTCCGTCCGGGAGGCGCGTTGGGCTGTCTGACCCGCCTCGTTGAGGAAATCCCGATAAAACCGCAGACGCAGTGTCATGCAGTCTCTGCGGGCAATCTGCTCGGTCAGGGTTTTTCCCTCCACCACCGTGCGGCTGTTGGTCAGGTTGATGCGTGCCATCAGCTCCTCGAGGCGCATCAGCTTCCGCTCCAGTTCCTCCAGCAGCTCCTCCGGAAGCTCCGCAGGCTGCTCGCCCTCCTGTACCGTTGCATTGTTGTATAATCTCATCTTCATCTGTTCGAGCTGCCGATTCAGGTCAGCGCGCTCCTGTAACGCTTCTGCCAGTTTCATTGTTGTCCTCCCTGTTCCGAATACATCTTTTTCACCGCTTCCGGCAGCACCGCTCCCACCAGATTTCCAACCGTCATCACCAGCAAGTAGCCCACTGCGGTCAGGCTCCATGCGTTTGCCACCGAGAAGTAGAACATATTCGCTACGCAATGCTCAAAGCCGCTGAGGATGAACACCATGATGCCCAGCAAAATCCCAAGATATTTTCCGAGCGGATGCGGATTGCTGCGGTAGCTTTCCACCCCGATATAAATCATGATGTTGCAGAATATTGCCAGGATGAAGATGCTCAGCAGAGAATCGCCGAGCTTGGTCTGACACAGTGCCTGTGCCTTCTCTGCCAGTGCCGGACCGTTGCGGGTCAGCCGCATGGCATATCCCACCAGCGCAGTCCCGACCAGGTTGCCTGTCCAAACCTGCGCCAGCCAGAGCAAGTAGCTGCCCTTGTTGGGGCTGTCCAGCAGATAGCACGCCTTGCCGGTGTAGAGGTGATACCCCATCGTACAGACTGTGAACAATCCGGTTGCAAACAGGGCAGCCCCCACCACCTTGCTCTCAACGCTGAGATACACAATTCCTCCAATTCCAATGCAGATTCCTGCCATCACCGATTTCAGCAGAGATTCCTTCCCAATCATCTGTTTCATCCTTCTTTCTGTCGAATCAGGCTGCTCAATGTCAGCCGTCTGGCTTTATCATAGCAAAATCCGCCTTGTTTCGCAAGACACGACAGTCTGAATTTTGACTTCTGTTCCACAAAAAAAATAACAGCACCCCCGACAAAGCCTGTCTCAATCAGGGATGCTGTGCAGATTACAATTCAAACGAAACGGTGATTTGATGGCGTCTCCAGTAGCCGGACATCGAATAGTAAGGGTCCTCGGTCACATCCTTCAGCAGGAACGGCGGCATCTGAAAACGCTCGGCTTCCTCGATGCTGTCAAACTCCACCTCGGCATACGCAAATTTTCCATCCACCAGATTACATTCCAGCAGATGTCCGTCCTCCAGCTGATAAACCCGATAGTCCTTGTGGAGCATCGGAATCGGCAGAAGGGATTCCAGAGCCTCAAATTCCTCTTTGGTCAGCTCCTTCTCGATTTCCTGACGCGCCAGCTTTCCCTTGCCCTTGATGCAAAGGATATAGTCGGTATGTCCATCGCTGAAATCCCGACGGCGAATCCGCACAACCGGTGTGGCAGCGCTCAGATAGCCCTGCCAGCTTTCTGCCTGACGAACCAGCGGCAGCGGCAGTGCCGTTACCTGATTCCAGTCAATTAAAAATTTGCATTCGATTTCCATCTCCAATGCTCCTTCCAGACGGTGCGGCCTGTGCGGCACCGATTAGATATTGATGGTTTGGTCTACCTCCAGAAGATCCGGGTCCAGACCCTTCTTCATGGTCAGTGCGTCCAGAATATCGTGGTCGACAATCTGGGCATTCTTCTGAATGACAACGCGGTTTCCGATTCCCTCTTCCAGCAGCTCCACTGCCCGATAGCCCATCTGGCTCGCGATAATTCGGTCGCGGGCGGACGGAGTACCTCCACGCTGGATATGTCCCAGAACGGTTGCTCTGGATTCTACACCGGTCTTTTCCTCAATGTATCTTGCCAGCTGGTGGACATCTGTGATGCCCTCCGACACGATGATAATAAAGTTATGCTTGCCGGTACGCAGGCTGCTGTTGATTTTTCCGATGACATCGCGGTCAACATCAAAGCCAATCTCATTGACCCAGCAGGCAGTACCGCCGCAGGCAACGCTGGCATACAGTGCGAGGTGACCTGCGCCGTGACCCATTACCTCTACAACCGAGCAGCGGTCGTGAGATTCCGAGGTATCTCTCAGACGGTCGATTGCCTCTACTGCGGTGTTCAAAGCGGTATCGAAGCCGATGGTGTAGTCGGTGCAGGCAATATCGTTATCGATGGTGCCCGGGATGCCGATACATGGGATGCCTTTCAGGGACAGCGCACGCGCACCCATAAAGGAGCCGTCTCCGCCGATGATGACCAGACCGTCAATGCCCATCTCTTTGCAGACAGCGACCGCCTGCATCTGACCCTCTTCGGTTTTAAACTCCTTGCAGCGAGCGGTCAGCAGCATGGTGCCTCCGCGGTGGAGAACATTAGACACCGAGCGGATATTCATCTCGGACATATCGCCGTTAATCAAGCCGTTGTAGCCTCTGCGGATTCCCATGACCTTCATATCTTTTTTGATTGCGGTTCTAACCACCGAACGAATGGCAGCGTTCATACCCGGAGCGTCGCCTCCGCTGGTCAGGATGCCAATCACCTTCTGCTTTTTCTCATTCATAACTTCCTTATCCTCCATTCAGAAAAGAGCCTCAGCAAGCTCCCCCTTATCACAAATGTCTCTGCCACAGCACCGCGGAACCTGTTTCCCGGCAGGCAGAATCTTAATCTTCTTCTCGACATTGTTAATTATAGAACATTTATTCTCTGCCGACAAGACACCTGCCGATAAAATTATAGCCAAAAACGACCGGTGAAAGATGTTCTGCTTGCCATACTTGCCTAAATTGCGGAGGATTTGCAGGTTCTTTGCTCTCATCCTTCATTCTCAAGGGTACGAAGTCATGATCTTTGCGGCTCTACCAGAGCCACATTTTCCTCTCCGAGCAGAACGGCCATCTGCCGATACAGCGGAGTATTAAGCGAAATCCACAGGCGGTGCGGGGCGCAGACCAGCTTGCCGCTGTCCAGGAAGAAGAAGTAGACCGGCATCTCCCCTTCAAAGATTTCCAGATATTGCTGCGCCTTCTGAAATTCCCGACACTGGTTGGAAGGCACCCGCAGATACAGTCCCGGACGCTTGCCCTTCTTGCGGCGGATTTCCCCGGAGGCAGGCTTCGGGGCAGCGGGCTTCACCGCATTTTGCTTCGGTGCTTGCTCTAGTTGCTCCTCTCCCAGCATCTCCTGCGGGGTTGCCACCAGACTGCACGCCAGCTTTGCTTCCTCATCATCGCGAATCCGAAGCCTGCCCTCGATGTACAGCACCTGATTCTCCTCAATCAGGTGGCGATAGCGGTCGTATGTCTGCGGAAAGACCAACATCTCCATCGAGCCGGTGGTATCCTCGATATTGACAAATGCCATGTAGCCGCGTCCCTTGACGATTTTCGTCCTCTTGGCTGTCACGATGCACAGCACCTTGACCAAGTCTCCGTCGCGATATCTGCCCTGCTCCATCATCTCGCCGGGGTCCTCCAAATCGGTGACCAGCTCCTCCAGCGCCACCGTATTCAGCTGCTTTGCAACCTGCTGATACTGCGCCAGCGGATGTCCGGAGACATACAGGCCGGTGACCTCCTTCTCCATCGCCAGCTTGATTTCCGGCGGAAACTCGCCGCGCTCCGGCAGAACAAAGCCCTCCTTGGAGGCGGAGGACAGCTCCGGAGAATCGAACAGGTTGAGCTGACCCTCCAGATTATTCTTGTGGCGGTCGTCGATGTCGCTCACCAGCATCCCGTAGCCTTCCAGCATCTCTCTGCGGTTGTGGCCAAAGCTGTCCAGCGCACCGCATTTAATCAGGCTTTCGATTGCCCTCTTGTTCAGCTCGTACCCGTACATTCGTTCGCACAGGTCATCCAAATCATGGAAGTCCCCGTTGAGGTTACGCTCCCGAACCAATGCCTGCATGACGCCCTTACCCAGATTTTTGACCCCTAAAAATCCGAAGCGGATGCAGCCGTTCTCTACCGTAAAGCCGGTAGAGCTGTGGTTGATGTCCGGCGGCAGAATCTTGATTTTCATCAGCTCACATTCCTTGAGGTAGCCGAGCATCTTATCGGTGTTGTCCAAAATGCTGGTCAGCAGCGCTGCCATATACTCTTTGGGATAGTGGGCCTTGAGATAAGCGGTGCGATATGCCACGATGGCGTAGGCAGCCGCATGGGATTTATTGAAGGCATAGGAAGCAAAGGAGCTCATCTCGTCAAAAATTTCGTTTGCAATCTGCTCGCTGATTCCGTTGGCAACACAGCCGACGCACTCCACCGAGCCGTCCTCTTTTTTCGCGCCCCAGATAAAGTTCTGGCGCTCCTTCTCCATCACATCGTGCTTTTTCTTGGACATGGCGCGGCGCACCAAATCCGCACGCCCATAGGAATAGCCAGCCAGCTGGCGGCAAATCTGCATGACCTGCTCCTGATACACGATACAGCCGTAGGTCACCTCCAGAATCGGCTTGAGCTGCGGCGTCTTGTAGGTGATTTCCTGTGGATTGTGGCGGTTGCGGATATATTTCGGGATGGAATCCATCGGGCCGGGACGGTACAGGGAGATGACCGCAATCAAATCCTCCACCGACTCCGGCTTGAGCTGGGTCAGCACCTGTCTCATTCCACCCGACTCGAACTGAAAGACGCCCTTCGCCTGACCGCGGGACATCATCTCAAAGGTCAGCGGGTCAGAAAGCGAAATCTGCTCAATCTCAAAGTCAGGCTCCTGTCTGCGAATCATCTCCTGAGCGTCGCTGATGACGGTCAGATTTCGCAGGCCCAGAAAATCCATCTTCAGCAGGCCCAGCTCCTCGAGCGTTGTCATGGTGTACTGGGTCACAATCGACTCATCGTTGGTTGCCAGCGGGACATATTTTTCCACCGCTTCTCGGGCAATCACCACACCTGCCGCATGGGTGGAGGCATGGCGGGGCATCCCTTCGATTTTGGAGGTCTGGTCAATCAGCTCCCGAACCTGCGGATCGCTTTCATACATGATTTTCAGGTCCGGCGCACGCTCGAGCGCATCTGCAATGGTGATATGCAGCTCCATCGGAATGGCTTTGGCAACCTTGTCCACCTTTTGGTAATCCAGCCCCATTACCCTGCCGACATCCCGCACGCCGCCTCTGGCTGCCATTGTACCGAAGGTGATAATCTGGGAGACACGCTCCTTGCCATATTTGCGAATGACATAGTCGATGACCTCTTCCCGTCGTTCGTAGCAGAAGTCGATATCGAAGTCCGGCATACTGACACGCTCGGGGTTGAGGAATCGCTCAAAGAGGAGGTTGTACTTCATCGGGTCGATGCCCGTGATTCCGATGCAGTAAGCAGCAATACTGCCTGCACCCGAGCCTCTGCCCGGCCCGACCGGGATTCCCTTGCTTTTGGCATAGTCGATGAAATCCCAGACAATCAGGTAGTAATCGACATAGCCCATCTTTTCGATGACCGACAGCTCGTACTCCAGCCGCTGGCGGTACTCCTCGGGCGGGTTCTGCCCATAGTTGCGGTAAAATCCCTCGTAGCACTTATCCCGGAAAAAGGTCACATTGTCCTTTCCGTCCGGAACCTCAAACCGTGGAAGGATGTGGTGTCCAAAGGTAAACTCCACCTGACAGCGCTGGGCGATTCGAACCGTGTTGTCCAGCGCCTCCTGCACAATCTGCTCGTCCCCGATTCGCTCGCGCATCGCCTGCGCCATCTCGTCACGGGATTTCACATAAAATTCCTGCGTTTCAAACTCCATCCCGTTGTCCTCTTCGAGGGTATGGTTGGTCTGGATGCAGAGCAGGATTTTCTGGGTCGAGCTGTCCTCTCGGGTCAGGTAGTGGCAGTCGTTGGTTGCGACCAGCCCGACTCCCAGCTCCCGGGACAGCCGAACCAAATCCGGCAAAATCTTCTGCTGTTCGTGGATGCCGTGGTTTTGCAGCTCGATAAAATAATGGTCCTTTCCAAACAGCTCCAGATAAAATTCGGCAGCCTCCCGCGCCCGCTGATAATCGTTCTGATTGAGACTGCGCGGCACCTCGCCTGCCAGACACGCCGAAAGGGCAATCAAGCCCTCCGAGTGCTCCCGAAGCAGGTCGCGGTCGATGCGGGGCTTAAAGTAAAATCCCTCGGTAAAGCTGCGGGAGACCATCTTGATGAGGTTCTGGTATCCGGTCTCATTTTCGCACAGCAGCACCAAATGGTACGGCGAGGTGTCCAGACCGCTAACCTTATCAAAGCGGGTCCGCGGCGCTACATAGACCTCGCACCCGATGATCGGGTGGATGCCGTTTGCCTTTGCTTCCTTATAAAAATCGATTGCGCCGTACATCACGCCGTGGTCGGTAATCGCCACCGAATCCTGACCCAACTGCTTGACCCGCTGAATCAGCTGTTTGATTCTACACGCTCCGTCCAGCAGGCTGTACTCGCTGTGCAGATGCAGATGTACAAATTGATCCCCCATCCTGCCGTACTCCTTTCCTCTCCTGTGCTATTCTTCCTGTCGAAGCTGGTGGGCAATCTGGCTGATTTTCTGAAGCCGATGATTGATGCCCGAGCGGGACACACCCAACAGCTCGCCCAGCTCCCGCAGCGACATATCCGGATTCTGCAAACGCGCCTCTCCGGTCTGCTTGAGCGGAACCTCCAGATTCTGGAACGCTCCCGTCTCCTGAAGATAGCGGATATCCGCCATCTGTGCCATCGAAGCGCTGACCGTTTTTTCGATGTTATAGGTCTCGCAGTTGGTCACACGGTTGACCTTGTTTCGCATATCCTTATAAATCTTGACATTGACCACATCCATCATCGCGCCGGTTGCCCCCACCATGGTCAACAGCTCCTCGATGGAGCTGCTGTCCTTGCAGTAAACAATCTGCTGTCCCCGTCGGGTGGTCAGCTTGAAGTTGAGCTGAAGCTCCTCCAGCACCCGCAGCAGCACCTGTGCGGTCTGCTCCTGCGGCAGAACAAATTCCAGATGATAGTCCTTTTGCGGGTCGCTGATATTGGAGCAGCTCAGGAAAGCACCTGCCAAAAAGGCGTGGCGATGCTCCGGGTCCTCCAGCAGCTCCCAGTTGCAATCGGGACGGCAGCCATTTTCCCCCTCCTGATGCCCGAAAAAGGACAGGATTGTTTTCCTGTCCTCTTCATCATCTACGCTGACTGCGAAGGTAGACTGCTGAAAATTGCCGATATACTCCCTGGTGGTGACGCTGGTCTGCATGGGAATCTGCTGGAAAATCAGCTTGGCATAGAGCTTGGCAATATATTTATTCTCTGATGTCATCGAGATGCTCTGCTCGGAAAAGCTTTTTCCGCACAACAGCATCCCATAGGAAAATGCTTTTTTATTTCGGGCAATCAGCCCCTTGTTGTGGCTGATCTCGCTCTTGACCTTGGTCGCAAATGTCACCGTTGTGTGACCTCCTTACCGTCTTGCCTTGTTCTCTGCTGTGCCCAGCACGGGCAGGATGCCCGGTTACAGCTTTTTCTTTTCGATGTCCCGATGGCTGGTGATGACGCGCAGCCCCTTTGCCTTCAGGTGCTCGGACAGCTTGAGCGCAATGGTCACCGAGCGGTGCTTGCCGCCGGTGCAACCAATCGCAATCATCAGCTGACTCTTGTGTTCGTCGTGCCGATACAGCGGAATCATGTAATCGATAAAATCATACAGCCGCGTCAAAAAGCCCTCGGTTTTGGGCGAGTGCAGCACATAGTCCTGAACCGGCTGGTCCAGTCCGGTCTTGCTCCGAAGCTGTTCGTCGTAGAAGGGATTGGGCAGACACCGCACATCGAACATCAAATCCGCATCCGCCGGAACCCCGTACTTAAATCCGAAGGAGATGCAGTTCACCACGAAATCATCCTCGCTCGGGTCATCGCTGCGGAACAAATCATGGATATTGCTTCGCAGCTGGGAAGCCGACAGCAGGGTGGTATCGATAATCATATCCGCACGCTCCCGAACCGG
>ENA-OOZG01002870-OOZG01002870.1-human-gut-metagenome-genome-assembly--contig:-NODE-2870-length-10228-cov-2.993217_pt1 | contig 10228 bp, 10 predicted proteins | sample MGYA00241706_ERZ501384 | MGnify/ENA primary metagenome ERZ501384 (study PRJEB25962, sample SAMEA2042742) | human gut metagenome | biome: human gut; feature: human-associated habitat; material: faeces... | reverse complement strand
TTCTAAATGTTCCGGCAGGACACCTGCATCAAGCAGTACAATTTCGTTTGCTTTCCAGAGGTCGAGCTGATATTTTCCATTTTCTTTTGCAAGAAGGATTTCACGCTCATGCCCTGCAAATGTCTGCTCAAACTCCATCGCAACATCCCCGCTCACCTCGTAGCAGTCCTGACAGATGGACGGTCCGATCGCACAGCGCAGTTCCTCCGGTCTGCTTCCGTATTCCCTCCGCATCGCCTCGATAGTCGCTTTTCCCATGCGGTTTACTGTTCCACGCCAGCCGGAATGGCTTAACCCGATGGCGCGGTGCACCGGATCGACAAAATACAATGGAACACAGTCCGCATAGAACGTTGATAACACTATGCCTGGCACATCTGTGATCAATCCATCTATATCATGAAATTCCCGTTCTCTCGTAAGTCCATTTCCTGCATCCTCCGCCGTCACTTTTCTTACATTTGTCGTATGTGTCTGATCCGTAAAAACAAATTTATCATAATCCACATCAAGCGCTGATGCAAGTCTTCTGTAATTTTCCCGGACTGCCTCCTCTTCATCTCCTCTTGTAAAACTCAGATTCATGGTGGAAAAAATACCCTCACTCACGCCGCCAAGTCTTGTGGTAAAACCTTCTTTTACAATCCCTGTTTTCTCCAATAAAGGAAAATGTAAAAGCGGCACTTCCACGCCAGCCCCAGGATGATGTATCACCTCTTCCGGCACTCCTGTATTGTTTTTCCGCTTCCAGCTTTTATGTTCCATATCACTTACAATTCTCCTGATTTTGTCCTGTGAAAAAGAAGCCCTATAAAAATGCATTCTTTCACCCTCTCAGAACCCCTGATAGTCAAATGCATTCTGAATGACTTTTATCTGCTCTCCCAAAACTGCCGCCACATCAAACCTGCAAGGTGTAAATGTTCCATAACCATGTGTCAGGCAGTAGTACGAAGCCACTTTTGAAATCGTTCTCTGCTTTGCAGAAGTCACCGCCTCAAATGGATTTCCCACTGTGCTGTCCGCACGGTATTTCACTTCCACAAACACAAGATATCCGCCCTGTCTTGCCACGATATCGATCTCTCCCATGCGGCATCTGTAATTATATTCTAAAATCTCATACCCCTGCTGCTCCAAATACGCACCTGCCAGTTTTTCATAGGCAGTTCCCACACTTCTCTTATTGATAAAACCCTCTTTTCTACAGCAGCATCCTTCTTTTGTGCCTGCTGTCCCTCATTCTATTCACTTCCTGCAGCACACTATTTGATTATGCCATTCATCTGCTGCCATTCCACTTCATTTATGATAACATATCTGCCTGCTGCAATTTTGCCTTCATCTTATCCATATCATCCACAAACACAAGAATCTCAGCGACTACTTCATAAAGTTCCGGTGGAATCGCATCCCCGATCTCTAATTTCGACAGCGTCTCCGCCAGCTTATTATCTTTATAGAATGGAACATCATTTTCTTTTGCCTTTGCAATGATCTTTTCCGCCACTTCGCCCCTGCCGCTGGCAAGGATCTTCGGTGCTTTATCTCCCGGCTCATATGCTACTGCCACCGCTGTTTTTACTTTTTTCTTTTCATTATCCCATGCCATATCCGCTCACCACCTCTGTTTTGTATCTGATATACTAGGCTCTCACATCAAACGAATACCGATGCAGTGTTCCCGTCTGTGGCATATCTTTTCGCAGGAAATCATCCCCAAAGCTGACCTTCTTTTCTTCCTTTGTCATCGTTATGGTACACTGATAACCTTTGTCTTTCAGCTTTTGTTCCAGAATGGGCAGATACTTTTCCACAAGATCATAGGACGCATCGTCAGCCAAATAAAAATTTGTTTTGACATTCCGATGCTGCATTTTCACTGAGACATCGGTAGAACCAAGATGTTCCATATCCAGATGTAAAAAAGCACTCAGCTCCGCATCCGGATCTCTCAGATTCTTTTTATTCGTGTATACATAAAGTTCTCCGTTTGCATTCTGACCGGACAGCTTCAATGGCACCTGTACATAAGTATATGCCTGATTGAGCTGATTCATAAATTCAATATTACCGCGCACCTCTGCCGCAGTTTCCGGAAATCTGGTTTTCGTAACGCCTGCCTCTTTCAGCGCATCTTCCACCTGTCTCATCTGCTGTTCTAATTTTTCGTAAAGCTGGCTGATCTTTTTCTCCTGCTTCAACTCTTCCGGCCGTATCAGCCATTGCTGTTCCATCACATTCCGAAGCAGACTTTTATATGCATCACTTCCGAATAATTTTTGGATACTCTGCGATGCCATTCCATTGTTTTCAGATAAAATCTGTGACACTGTGCGCAGAAAATCAGAGACGGTCAGATTTTTGTCCAATGCCGTTTTGCCGTCTGCAGCTTCCCATGCAGCGCCCTCTATCATCAGATTCTGTGCTACGCTCTCATCTTCCAACGTGTCGATAAAAATATCCTGCTCCATCGCTTCCGGGAAAAGTTTTGTACTTTCTACCAATGAAGGAATATTCTGCAATAACTTGCCAAGACTTGAAAACTGCTGCTCTGATAAAACGTCACCAAGTGCCTGACCACCTGTTCCTTCCTGTATGGCTTGTCCTGCTGTTGTGGTCTGCTCTCCGTTTACAGTCTGTTCCTCTGCGCCTAGCCGTCCGTCAGTCAAAATCTGTCCTTCTGCCGTTGTCTGTCCACCGGTCTCGATCTGTCCTTCTGCCATTGTCTGTCCACCGGTTTCTATCTGCCCCTCTGTATTGACCGATTCTCCGGCAGCAGTCTGCTCTGGAAGAAGGATTGAGAGAATCTTCTGATTCATCTGTACCGCCTGATCCGGTGTCAGATCATGAGAGCCAGCAAGATCAGCCAGTTCATTCATCGCCTGATCCATCTCCTGTAAAATGGCATGCTCATCTGTCATGTAATTTTCAAACTGCGCTGCCATCTCCGGCGAAACCGGAATTCCAAGCTTTGTCATATTTACAACCGTAGTAATATCTACACCAGGATTCATATTCGCGATCCTTGCCATATTTAAAAGGCTTTGCTTATCAATTGGCATCTGTTCTTTCATCATAGCATCGACCATTGCAAGATTCCGCTCTGTCACAGGTACGGTTCCTTCCGTCAGCGCATTGGTAAGAATTGGATTTCCTCCACTGCCAGCACCTGTGTATGGTTTGATCTCAATCGTCACACCATCGTTGCTTTTTACCTGAAAGAACATCGGAGTCCCCTGTGAGAGCGGCACTTTTCCGGACAATCTTGCTGTGATGGTCTGTCCATCGCTAAGCGCCAGCGTCACTTTTCCATTCTTCACAGAACTGACCGTTCCTTCAAAAACACTTCCGGAAGATAATTCTTCCAGCGTAGATACTACTTTCTGCATACCGGAAGCTGCCTTCAACTCTTCTGTTCCGCTTGAAATATTTCTGTTGTATTGTCCTAACATATCGGATATGTGCATGGTTTCGCCTCACTTGATACAAACTTCCTCTATAGTAAAATTTTTCCTGCGATCAGAAGCATTTTCTAATATGACAGTCCGTATCTCTTAAACAAAATTTTTGATAAAGCTGACACGATGTATCGGAGATGGTCCAACTTCCTGCAATGCCTTGATATGTTCCGCCGAACCATAGCCTTTATTGGATGCGAATCCATACTGTGGCAGAATCTTGTCATACTCTGCCATCAGGCGGTCTCTTGTAACCTTCGCAACAATGCTCGCTGCCCCAATGGAAATACTTTTTGCATCTCCTTTGATAATTGGCACCTGTCTGATGGAAACTCCGGGAATCGTGACCGCATCATTTAATAATATATCGGGTTTTACGCTTAATTTGCTTATAGCCTCACGCATTGCCTCATAAGTTGCCTGTAAAATATTGATCTCGTCAATCCTCTGTGGGCTTGCCATTCCAATGCCTACTGCAACTGCTTTCTCCATGATCACATCATACAATTCTTCCCGCTTTGCCGCAGAAAGCTTCTTGGAATCATTGATATATAAAATATCACAGTCTTTTGGCAAAATAACTGCCCCAGCTACCACCGGACCGGCAAGCGGTCCTCTTCCGACTTCATCAATCCCACAGATATAACCACAATCTGCATATTCACGCTCATATTTTTTCAGATTTTCAATGCGGAGCTTCTCTGCCTCTAATTTTTCAATCCGTTTCTTTGCCTGCTCCACGATTTTCACAACACCGGAACGCTCATCTTTTTCATATGCTTCTATAAAAGAAGGCAGCTTCTCATCGTCCACTGCCTTAAGTTCTTCTCTGATCTCACCGATTTTTTTCTCTGCCATTCTGTCCACTTATCCTTTGTCAACTTTTGACGCTTTCTGTATAAAATAGGTTCATCACCGGCTTTATTCAGCCTGCACCTGTGGCCACTCCAAAGTAATCTTTCCAAGCTTTCCGCCTCGGAATTCATCAATCAGAAGTGCTGCCGCTTTGCTGTAATCCAATTCGTTTCCTTTGGAAATGCATTTGCGGTTCTCTGCAATCTGCTCTAAAATCTTCACCGGAGTTTGTGTCTCATCTACACCATAGCGGTCTGTTAAAATTCCGGCATAATCTCTTGTCAGAACTTTGATCAGCTCCAGTGACAATTCATCAATATTCAAAATTTCATCTTTGATTGCCCCGATCAGTGCAAGACGCAGTCCAACCATCTGATCTTCAAATTTCGGCCACAAAATTCCCGGTGTATCCAGTAATTCCAGATTTTTGTTCAGTCTGATCCACTGTTTTCCTTTTGTCACACCCGGTTTATTTCCAGTTTTGGCACATGCCTTTCCCGCATAGGAATTGATAAACGTCGATTTTCCAACATTTGGAATTCCGACTACCATCGCACGGACAGGACGATTTAAGATTCCTCTTCTTCTGTCACGCTCAATCTTTTCCTTACAGGCTTCCATTACTACATTTGTAACTGTTTTCATGCCTGTCTTGGTTCTTGCATCCAGACCGACAACATAGTAGCCCATCTTTTTAAAATAGGCTGCCCATTCTTTGTTCTGATTCTCATCAGACAAATCTGATTTGTTCATGATGATCAGTCGCGCTTTATTTTTTCCCAACTCATCAATATCCGGGTTCCGACTGCTTAACGGGATTCTCGCATCCACAAGCTCGATCACCAGATCAATTAATTTTATGTCTTCCTGCATCTGACGTTTTGCTTTCGTCATATGTCCCGGATACCACTGAAACTGCATACTTTTTCCTCACTTTTCTTATATAAATCCAAATTTTTTCCACGGAGATACACGGAACCATGCTTTTCCAATAATGTAATCTTTTTTCACATTTCCAATATTGGCATAGCGGCTGTCCTCACTGTTATTGCGGTTATCTCCAAGGACAAAATATTCATCATCCTCAAGTTTTAGTTCCTCCGATGCAAGCCCTGCCTCCTCGATGGCAGACACATCTACTTTCTCATCAAAAAGTTCCCCATTCACATAGACAGCGCCATTTTGGATCAGCACCGTGTCTCCCGGCACTGCGATCACACGCTTTACATAGTAATGTGATTTTTCATTCCCGTTTGGAAGAAACACAATAATGTCATTCGGCTTCGGATCAGACACCTTATAAATGAAGCGGTTTACCAGAATCTCATCTCCGCTTTGCAATGTTTCTGACATGGACTGCCCCACCACGCTGGTCCGCAATCCGATAAAATATACAAATGTAAAAGCAATGACCAGAGTGATCAGGATCTCAGCTGTCCAGCTTAAGATCTCCTTTACAATGGTCATGTTTACTTTTTTCTTTTTTCTTCCGAAATTCAATCCACTCCGTCTTCTTCTCACTTTTGCCTTCCTCTGCCCTATCGTCTGTATACAAATACACGTTATAGATTACCACAAAGCACGTTTGTGTGCAATTCGGGAATCGGATTTTCCAGATTTTATAAATATATTATTCCGCCCCTTTACCGGTAAAGCGCCGTCTCAACAAGTACCCCGATCACCAGATAACGATGATTTTGCTCACCGCTTACACAGGTGGAAAGTGTGATAAGTCTGTCATCCTCTCCGATTTCCATATCCTCCCGGACGTGTAATTTATTGTCAGAAACTTTTTCTCTGACATCCGCCAAAAACTGATCTCTGTCGTCCTTACTGCTGATCACATACTCTGACGGAATGTACACATCTGTAAACTTCGCCGCCTCGTAGATTTCATAAGTCAGACGTTCATTTTCCGTATACACATAAATATACGGATGTCCGTCAAAAAACGTTTCATCCTCAAAGCTGTGAATACTTCCAAACATGGAACCATTTTTCATGTTATGTCCATATAGTACCGTATTATAATCCGAGAAATTTTTCCGGTTACATTGATTGGTGTAAATGCAGCCCGGATATCCCTTGCTGTGGTCTAAGTTATAATCCAGATAATAATTGTCTGTCTCAGACTGTAACAGCGGATAGTCTACCTGCGTTCCCGGCACAACGATCCATGCGTAAATATCTTCATTCTGTTCATGCAGCTGTCCGAAATCATAGACCGGATCACAGTAGATCACTGTTTCTTCTGTGCTCTCCTCTGTCTCCGGCTCTGCGATAACCGTCTCTGTTGCAGCACTTAACGTCTCTTCCTGCCGGAGTTTTTCGTACTCCAGCTCCCGCTGTTTCACACTCCAGTGATGATAGATCAGATAGCCTCCACAACACACGGCAATGGCACAGAGTATCAGCACAACTGTCCAATCGGCTGTTTTTCTCCGCCTTAATGCTCTCCGTTCTTTTTTCCTCTTTTCCCGCAATGTACTCATTTATTTCTGCTCCTCGTAAAATAAATCAATGATCGTCTGCTGTACTGCCTCGTCATCTAAATAATACTCTTCATATTGTTCTCCCATCTGGATATTCCCCTGTAAAATCTGCATATTTTCCTCATCAAAATTACAACCTGAAAGTTCTGTCGATATATATAGCACCTCGTCCGTTGAAATATCTGTCAACATATAGTCTGACAACTGGCTCATCAGATTTACTGCCAATGCAGGGTTCTGTGTTAACGTTTTCTTAGCCTGACTGATAAATGCTTTTAAATATCTTTTCTGTCGTCCAATCCTGCTATACGCACTGCCGCTTACCGTGATATCTCTTCCCTGCACAAACTCCTGCGCCTCTTCTCCCTGCAAATGTACCGTCGCACCCTTTTTGAACTTTGCATTATATAAGGTATAATCATCATCCATCTCAACCGTAACACCGCCGACTGCATCATTCACAGTTCCTATACAGCTTAAATTCATTGCGACATATCCATTGATCGGCACTTCATTTTTTAAAATATCTGCAACCTGCCCAATAACCAGTGAACAGCTTTTTTCCTGCCCATCGGCATACGCATACTGCAATGCCAGTTGCCCGGTAAACGCACCCATTTCATTTCCATTTTCATCACACGCCACAATGCTCACCATTGTATCTCTCGGTATTGCCAGAATGCGTATATTGGAATGTTCAAAATCAAAGGAAACCAGAAAGACTGCATCCGCCTGCCCGACACTTCCACCATCATCATCACGTTCCCACATTGCCTCTTCTTTGTCCACGCCAATGCATAAAATATTTACGATATCTTTTCTGTATTGGTATGTTGTTCCATGATAATCAATCGTATTCTGAAAAGACGCCATCTCCTCAAAGACATCCTGCTGTTCTGCCGCAATATTTGCTTCCAGATTCTTTTTTCCTTTATATCTTACCAGAAAAAATAGTAACACGAATATACCTAATATAACAATTACAACCATAATTTTCCAATACTTTTTTATCAGCTTTTTCATAATTTCACCTAAAAAAAGAAAAGCTATATGCCACTATGACATATAGCCTTACTTTTATGACTTATCAAATACGATCTTATTTTGTATAGTTCATTCTACGTCTTGCATATACAACAGCACCTGTTGCTGCGATTACAACTACAAGAATCATTGCCATATTCATTCCTGCATCAGCAGTTTTTGGTGAAGTTGCTGCTGCATTTGTATCTGCTACAGAAGCAACAAATACAGGAGAAAGAGATGTAAATTTTGCATATACAACACCGTCTGCAACATTTGTTACAGGTACATTTTCCCATACACCAGCAGAGGTAAGATGGGCAACGACTACAGTATCGCCAGCTTTAATTCCTGCAACAGAAATTGCAATTGGATTGGATAAATCTGTAGCTGTCAGTTCATAAGTTCCGTATACACCACTCTTATAAGAATAGTTTAAACCTAAAACACTGTTGATCATTGTCTGAACAGCTGCTGCTTTTTTCTCAACTTTCTGTTCAGCTGTCAATGTTGTGTCATTGTCAATTGCTGCCATATCTGTGAAATATCCACTTAATTTTTCTTTCTGAACATCGTTCAATGCATCCTGTGTGATTGCTTTCTGCTCTACTTTTACTTCTGTTGCTGCTGTAGTTGTCTGTGATGTTGTTGTACTGGAATTATTTGCAGAAGGGCTTCCCGCTGCTAATGTTGTTACGCTTGCTCCTAAACAAAGTACCATAGATAATACTACTGCTGCTAATTTCTTTTTCATATCTTTTGTCCTCCAAAATTTAATGATTAGGATTTTTCATCCCTTAAACACTAAACCCATTCTACCCCCCCCCCTTGAAAAATTTGTCAATGTAAAACATTGCCAATTTTTCATAGCTTACATCATAGATTTTTGTATATTTTTTTGCGGACACATAAATATAAAAAAGCCATAGAAAAAGCGGCTGCTCTCTCTATGGCTCACGCATGCATTGAACTATTTTACTAATTCTTTCACTTTAGCTTTCTTACCAACACGGTCTCTTAAGTAGAATAATTTAGCTCTTCTTACTTTACCAGCACGAACAACTTCTACTTTTTCAACGTTTGGAGAATGTAAAGGCCAGGTTTTCTCAACGCCACATCCGTTAGAAATCTTTCTAACTGTGAATGTTTCACGGTTGCTTCCACCCTGTCTCTTAATTACAACACCTTCGAAAACCTGGATTCTTTCACGGTTTCCTTCTTTGATTTTACCGTAAACTTTTACAGTATCACCAACACGGAATTCAGGTACTTCAGCTTTTAACTGTTCTGCTTCAATGCTTTTAATAATTTCACTTGCGTTCATTTTGTGACCTCCTATTATTTGGATGTTCTTAATACGCCTATTCGTAACAGAGGACCATCTCCTTTATTCACAACTCGTTAACATTACCATGCTTTCACGGAAAAGTCAAGCGCTTTTCACATTTTACAACAAATAAATAACACTGATGATCCAGAGTGCTATTCCAACTGCAACCGCAGCAATGCCTATCCAGAATCCGGCATATGCCATTTTAGATTTTGCCTCCGACATGGTCTTCTTCCCCAGAATAATCGCTGCAATTCCAAAGAGAATTCCAAAAAGCGGAGAAAGAAAAGCAATGACCAGTGCTGCCATGCCAAGCGTTAATACCCATATTGATCTTGTATAGTGATTCATATCAAAACCCGCTCCTTCTCTCGTAACATTTTCACAGGATCTGCATGGCATATATGCAGACCTCATAAAATAGTTACAGATATTCCTGATATTTCATCTGCTCTTTTTTCGTGAGTTCCGCTTTTTTCAGCAGATCCGGTCTTCGCTTGATTGTCCGCAAGATTGCCTGTTCTCTCCGCCATTCATCTACTTTTTTATGATCACCGGACAACAGGATGGAAGGAACTTTTTTCCCCATCCACTCTTCCGGGCGGCTGTACTGTGGATATTCCAGCAGATTACCTTCAAATGATTCCGTGGAACCCGATTCATCATTTGTAAGAACCCCGGGTACCATACGCGAGATTGCATCCACCATGACCATCGCAGGAAGTTCCCCTCCTGTCAGCACATAATCACCAATTGAAACATAATCTGTCACAATCTCTTCTAACACACGCTCATCGATTCCTTCATAATGACCGCATAATAAAATCAGATCTTTTGCCTGAGCCAGGTCTTTTGCCATCGGTTGTGTGAATGTCGGTCCCTGCGGTGTCAGATAAACCGTCCTTGGCTTGTATCCAATACGATCCACAACAGACTTCCACGCATCATATACCGGCTGTGCCTGCATGAGCATGCCTGCGCCGCCTCCGTAAGGATAATCATCCACTTTTTTATGACGTTCCAGCGTATAATCCCTGATATTCACTGCCTCAATGGAAAGCAGTCCT
>ENA-OOZG01002869-OOZG01002869.1-human-gut-metagenome-genome-assembly--contig:-NODE-2869-length-10229-cov-2.094555_pt1 | contig 10229 bp, 4 predicted proteins | sample MGYA00241706_ERZ501384 | MGnify/ENA primary metagenome ERZ501384 (study PRJEB25962, sample SAMEA2042742) | human gut metagenome | biome: human gut; feature: human-associated habitat; material: faeces... | reverse complement strand
CAACTAAGCATACACAGTCCTTCACCACGGGGAAGGGGTTTGGGGTTTCGGCAAGGATGCCGAGATAGAACGCCCAAAGGCTTTGCAGGACGCAAAGCCCACAAAGCGTTCTTATAGGGATAGAGAAGTTGCTCTATTTGTAAAAAAGAAACTTTCTTATAATCTTAAACGGCATTTCAAAGCCGTCTATATCGTTTATTTTACCACAGTGAAATGAAAAAAGCAATTATTTTTAAAAAGCACTTGAAAAATACTGATAAATGTGCGATAATAATATTATTATGGCGGTTTTATGCCACACGATAAATTACTAAAAATCTGTAAAGGAATGACTTACTTTGGATAACAAAAAATACGCAGTAATACTTGCCGCAGGTGATGGCAAAAGAATGAAATCCGACAAGCCTAAGGTTCTTGCCGAAGTGCTGTTTCAGCCTATGCTCCGCTGGGTGCTTGACGCTGTAAAGCACGCCGGAGTTGACAATACCGCAGTTATAGTCGGCGCTCACAAGGAGCAGGTAACGGCTTATCTTGATACGCTCGGCGAATACCCCGCATTTGAGCAGAAGGAAAGGCTCGGCACGGGTCACGCAGTAATGCAGGCAAAACCTTTTATCGAGAAGGCACAGGCTGACAATGCGGATATACTGGTGGCGTGCGGTGACGCTCCGTTCATTGACGCAGACACCATAACAGGCTCTTATGAGTATCACAAAAACAGCGGCAACGATGTTACGGTAGTTTCCGCTATTGTCGATAACCCCACAGGCTATGGCAGAATAATAAAGGAAAACGATACTTTCAAGGCTATCGTTGAGCAGAAGGACTGCGACAGCGAACAGGCAAAGGTAAGAGAAATAAACTCGGGTATCTACTGGTTCAAAGCGGAAAAGCTGTCCGGACTTTTAGATAAGCTCGGCAACAACAATGCCGCAGGCGAATATTATCTTACCGATACTGTTGCCGTTGCCGAAAAGAAGGGCGTATACACGGCAGACAGCACGGACGTTGTACTCGGCGCAAACAGCCGCAGTCAGCTTGCCGCACTGAATGAAGTCGCAAGAAAGAGAAAGCTCGCTGAACTTATGGACGAGGGTGTGGATATTCCTCTGTCGGACGGAATCATAATCGGTAAGGATGTAAAGATCGGTCACGATACGGTTATACTTCCGAATACGATAATCAAGGGAAAAACGGTTATCGGCAACGGCTGTGAGATAGGTCCTAACAGCTATATAGCCGACTGCGTTATAGAGGATAACGTTATCCTGAACAACGTACAGGCGCACGAAAGCAAGGTAGACAGCAAGGCTAAGGCAGGTCCGTTTGTACATCTGCGTCCGAATACTCATCTGCACAGCGGCGTAAAGATAGGCGACTTTGTAGAGGTAAAGAACTCCGAAATCGGCATAAACACCTGCATAGCGCATCTTACATATGTCGGCGACAGCGATGTGGGCAAGGGCGTAAACTTCGGCTGTGGCTGTGTAACGGCAAACTATGACGGTATAAAGAAGTACCGTACCACAATAGGCGACAACGCATTTATCGGCTGTAACACAAATTTGATAGCGCCTGTTACTATCGGGGATAATGCGACTACTGCGGCAGGCTCGACTATCACGAAGAACGTTCCTGCGGATTCTCTTGCGGTGGAACGTGGTCAGACAAGAATTATAGAACACTGGGAAAAGAACAGCAAGCGTATAAAAAAGGCATAAGGAGGAAAACAGGTGGACGTTTTTCTTTCGGTGCTGTCGGTCGCCGGAATCATTCTCGGCGCTGTACTGCTGATAATGATAATATCCCTTCTGCTGTCCGCAATACTTTATGAGAGCGTTTTCGGAAAGCGGTTCGAGATATACGATTCCGCACATCTGCCCGACCTTAACGATTATAAGGGGCTTGTAAATGAGCCGGTAACATTCCCGTCAAAGCGAGGCTATAAGTACACGGGGTTTTACTACCACGATGAAAGCTATGACAGCTTCAGGGGGCTTATAGTTTTCTCACACGGCATATTTGACGGACATCTCAGCTATCTGCCCGAAATAGCGTATTTTGCAAGACGGGGATACAAGATATTCGCCTTTGACAACAGCGGCAGTCATTTAAGCGGAGGAAAGTCACTGCGTGGGCTTCCTCAGTCGGCGGAGGATCTTGATGCGGCGCTCAGTTTTGTTACCAAAACAAACACGCTTCCGCTGTATCTGTTCGGTCACAGCTGGGGAGGATATGCGGTATCTGCTGTGCATTGCTATCATCTTTATGACATAAAGGCTGTATTCGTACAGAGCGGATTTGACCAAACAAGCGAAATGGTGCTTGAAGAAGGCTCTGCTATGATGGGTAGGTGGATATATATCCTTAGAGCCTATATAAAGCTGTATGAGCGTATGAAATACGGCAAGGCGGCAGGCTACACAGCACACGCAGGAATAGCGAAAGCAACCGCAAACGGCACTAAGTTTCTTATACTGCACAGCACGGACGATAAGACGATAAGCCTTAAAAACAGCGTGCTTGCCAATGTTGAGAAAAACGATAATATCACTCTTATAACCGAAAAGAACAAGGGTCACAACTCTCTTGACAGCGACAGGGCGATAAAGCACAAGGCACAGCTTGACACGCTTTTTGAAACGACCTATCCGAAAAATCAAAGGACTAACAAGAATAGAAGAGAACTGTATGGCGAAAAGGTCGATAAGCAGATATACTACGAACTTGACGGCAAGCTGATGAAGCTGATAGCCGATTTTTACGAAACGGCTCAGAGCGGGAAGGGTTTCAGCAGTGCGGGGTCGCAGGAGAAAAAGAAAAGTCATAAATAACGTTTGACGTTATAAAATAAGGAAAATCAGGAGATAAGAAGAAATGAATATTTTCAAGAAAATACCGGCGGTGATAGCGTCTGTTGCGGTTATTGTATCGCTCTCGGCTGTTGCTGTATCGGCAAACAGTTATGTTCCCGAGGTATCCGACGTGATGACGGAAGATGTCAGCATCGCTTCTGTCAGCGCAACAAAGGCACAGCGTGAGCAGGCACAGCAGATAATCGCCGACTATATCGCCAAGAACATACCCAACGGCATTGCGGACGTTTCCAAGATGGATAAGGTTGCGGCGTATGTGGCGTCGTTCACTTACGACAAGAGCAATTCCGATCCGTATCTTATGGTGCTCAACGGTTCAGGCAGCGATTATGCCAGCGCAAAACTTGCCGTTTATATGCTGGGTGAGGTCGGTCTGACCGCAAAAACAAGATATGCGTACAGTGAAAATGAAGAGATACCTATGAAAACAGCCACATCTATGGCGACCACTGCGGTAAGGCTCGGTGACGGCTCGGTTTATCTGCTTTATATCGGCGGCGACGTACTCGGTCAGAAAACTTTCATTTCACAGAAGTTGAATTCACGATTCCTTTATAAAGAGATCTCAAAAAACAAATACGCTGTTTATTCGTGGATACAGTTTGACGATGAGGTAAAAGGCTATGACAAGGCTACCAAGACCGTTATGAATATCCCCGGATATATCGACGGTCACAAGATAGAGGTAATAGCAGCAGAGTTTACCAGAGGCTGTATCGGTGTTTCAAAGGTAACCATACCCAATACCGTTACCGAGATCAAGCGTGGCGCTTTCGTTTACACAAAGCGCATACAGAGCATTTCTATTTCAAGCTCGGTAAAGACTATAGCCGCCGATGTATTCTCGGGAAACAACTGTCTTAAATTCACTGTTGACAGCAACAATAAGTATTTTCAGGCTATAAACGGCGATCTTTACTCTAAGGACGGCAAAACGCTTGTTTCTGCCACAGGTTCGTCAATGACAAAAATCCCGAGCTTCGTTGAAGTTATCGGCGGCGACGCATTCTGCGGAAACGACCATATAGTTGATATTACGATCCCTGCAACCGTCAAGAAGATAAGCTATGCCGCTTTCGCCTCCTGCGACAATTTACGCAATGTTATAATCGAGGGTAACGGACTTACCACTGTCGAATCCAGAGCCTTCCAGACAACAAAACTGATTTCACTCAACATTCCCTCTTCTGTGACCTCTTTCAGCTATGATGCTTTCAACTGGGCTGAAATCATACTTGTGATCTGCCCGGATGGAGAGATTTCACAGAAGCTTACAGGCAACGACGAAATTCAAAACCTGCTTGTTGATACATCAGGCACATTGACCGGCAGAACGTTTACCAAAAAGCCCACCTGTGAAAGTGACGGTGAACTGAAAGTCAATTTTTCAACAGGTTCGTCGAAAACTTATACCATTCCGAAGTCGAATCTTTATCACGATTATAAGGTCGATGCAATAAAGTCGGAAACCTGTACAAATGACGGCTGTATAACTTACCGTTGCACGGTCTGCAATTCCCACAGAACCGAAGATACCACTTATGCCACAGGACACAGCTTTTCATCGACATGGACGCTCGACAAAGCGCCGACCTGCGCCGAGCAAGGCTCGCAGTCACGCCACTGTACGAAGTGCGATAAAAAGACAGATGTAATATATGTTTCCCCCACAGGAAACCATACTTATACCGCCTGGAAAACAACCAAAAATCCCGACTGTACTAAACCCGGTGAACAACGGTGCAGCTGCACGGTCTGCGGCAAGGTGCTTACAAGAGAGCTTGATCCGTTGGGTCATAAATACGTTGATACCGTGGTCGATGCGACCTATGACGCAAAGGGCTACACCCTGCATAAATGCTCGGTTTGCGGCTCTTCCTACAAGTCCGACTACACCGACATTCTCGTACTCGGATATGTCAAGAACCTCAAAGTAACCCGTCAAAACCCAAAATTCATAACGCTCGAGTGGTCAATGTCAACCGATGGCAGCGGCTATGAGGTCGAGCAGTACAAGGGCGGCAAATGGGTACGGATTTCCAAGACCGACAGCAGTGCCAATTGCGCTCTCACCGTCACAAATCTTACTCCCGGTACATCCTATACATTCCGTGTAAGACTGCGTAAAGTGTCAGGTTCTACCGTTCAGTACGGCGGCTACACAAGAGCCGCGACTACCGCTTTGCCAAATACAGCCTCGTTCACAGCTCCTCAGACAACAAGCAGGACAATAACGCTCAAATGGGATAAGAATGCCGATGCCACAGGCTATATCATTGAGCAGTACAAGGGCGGAAAATGGACTCAGATTCTAAAGACAACAGGCAACACGACCTTACAATGTACAGCGTCCTCACTCGCTCCCGAAACACGCTATTCATTCCGCATAAAGTCATACAAGAAAACAGGCAGTGCTGTTGTCTATAGCGATTATACGAATATTGCGGCAACTACAAGAATTGCGTGTGTTTCAGGTCTTACGGCGAAGTCATCAACCGTTTCTTCTGTTACACTTTCGTGGAACAAGGTTGCTTCGGCCACGGGATATGTCGTTGAAATCTATAAGGGCGGAAAGTGGAATACAGTCCTTACCACAAAGAACAACACTGCTCTTTCCTGCAAGGTAACGGGTCTTGCGGCAGGCTCAACATATAAAGCCCGTATCAAGTGCTACCGCCTTACAAACGGCGCGTACTCATTCAGCGAATACCTTGAAGCTGACGTGAACACAAGGATAGCAAACGTTACAGGCTTCAAGGCTTCCGGCAATACAGCATCATCAATAACATTCTCGTGGAATAAGAATACCGCCGCTACAGGCTATATCGTTGAGATCTACAAGGGCGGTAAGTGGACGCAGATTTTAAATGCAAAAAGCAACACAACCCTTACCTGCACAGCAACAGGGCTTTCGGCAAATGCAACATATTCAGTGCGCATAAAGTCCTTCAAAAAGACAACCGCAACCACATATTTCAGCGATTATCTTACGTTCTCAGCCGACACCCGTATACCCAATGTTACAAGCCTTACATATAAAGCGGATTCCGCTTCACAGGTAACTCTCAGCTGGAGCAGGAACACTGCAGCCGACGGATATACAGTAGAAATCTACAGGGGCGGAAAATGGGAGCAGGTGCTGTGTGCAACCTCGAACACAAAGCTTTCCTGTAAGATAACAGGTCTTGCGGAAGGCTCGACCTATTCTGTACGCATAAAGAGCTACAAGGTGAAAAACGGCAGAACCGTATTCAGCGAATATCTGAAAAGCACCGCTACAACAGGTCTTGACCCCGTTGCAAAGCTTGGGGAGCAGACAAACAGCACAGCCTCATCAATCCGGTTTTCGTGGGCAAGAAAAAGCTGTGCAACAGGATATATCGTAGAGATCTATAAGGGTGGGAAATGGAATCTTGTAACAAAAACCACCTCAAACACAGTCACCTCCTGCCAGATAACAAATCTTAAGGCAGGTACGTCATATACCTTCCGTGTAAGAGCATATCTTACCGTAAACGGTTCGACAATATACAGTGATAATGTAAGAACGGTGCAGAAAACAAAATAATATCACGGCTTTGCGAGCGACGGTTTTATGAACCGCCGCTCTTTTTTTGTCTGTTACACAGCCGTTTCCCTCTTTTTAACTTAACTAATAAATGTAAATTTCGTTAGTTTCATGAAACGTTACATTAAGTAACTAAAAAACAGGCTAACTGAACATTCAAGCCGTTGTTTTAGTTTCGCTTTGGCGAAATTATGTGTAAATATTACTTCAAATTGTATTAAATGCACATAAAGCACTTTGAGCTGTTGTGAAATTCACAGAAAAAATCGACTTTGTTAAGTAAATTTAGTTAAAAGTGTTGACTTTAAATAAAGCCACATGATATTATGAGGTTAAGCTAAGAAGCCAAGAGGCTATATCAGAATAATAGCAGAAGGAGTGAAATCATGACAGGTTTTAAGAAAAGACTGGCAAGCTCGGCGCTTGCCACGGCAATGACGCTTACAGCTTTACCTGTATCCGTGTTCTTCATAAGCACGGGTGCGGCGGCTGAGGGTGTTCCGAGCGGATTTGCGTATGCGCAGGGAACAAGGTTCATGCTTGACGGAAGTCCGTTCTACTATGCAGGCACAAACTGCTACTACCTTACGTTCAAATCGCAGGAGGCGGTAGACAACGTATTCAAAGACGCAGAGGCGATGGGGCTGAAAGTTATCAGAGTCTGGGGCAACCTTGATGTAGGTGTCAAGACAGGTACGACAGACAGCGAAGGAAAGCCGGTATTTACAAACAACAATGACGGTTCGGGCGAAAAGGACGGAGTTTATTTTCAGTATTTCGACAAGGACCTTGGTAAGCCGGTAACAAACTTCGGTGAAGACGGCATAAAGAAGCTCGACTACGCATTATATCAGGCTGAAAAGCACGGTATGAAGCTGCTTATCACCTTTACTAACTACTGGGACGCTTTCGGCGGTATGGGTCAATACGTCAAGTGGGCAGAGGAGCTTGGCATAACCGGACTTAAAAAAGACGACTTCTACACAAACGAAACGCTCAAGGGCTGGTATAAGGATTATGTAAACGGTCTGCTGAACCACACGAACCCGTATACAAACAGAAAGCTGAAGGACGAGCCTTCCGTATTTGCGTGGGAGCTTTCAAACGAGCCGAGATGCAGTTCCGACGCTCAGTGTAAGGACAATATACTTTATAACTGGGCAAAGGAAATGAGCGAATATGTAAAGAGCATCGATCCGAATCACATGGTATCGCTCGGCGACGAGGGCTTTTACAATAAACCTTACGGGTATTACAACGAATATACTACATCCAATTATGCCTTTTACGGTGCAGAGGGCGTTGACTTTGAAAAACTGATGACAATCGACACGCTCGACTTCGGTACTCCTCATCTTTATCTCGATCAGTGGGGAATGAAGCACACAGGCACAGGACAGGACGATCTGCTCTGGTTTAAGATACACGGCGAAACCTGTGCGGAGCTTGACAAGCCCGTTATACTCGAAGAGTTCGGTCTTACAGATAGAACAATCCGTGACAGTGAGTATAAGCAGTGGTTTGAGGCGCTTGAAGGTAATGTCTACGATACGGTCGAATATGCAGGCACAAACTACTGGATGATAGCCTCATACATTGACGGCGCACTTTATCCCGACTATGACCAGTATACCGTTTACGGTCCGGAGGGAACAGATACCGAAAGCACAAGACAGCTTATCATAAAGCACGCCGCAAATATGGCGGCAAAGAATAACGTCAACACGATAGTAAACGACAAGCTGAGCTTCGACAGAGCGGACAATACCGACCTTACAGTAACCGCAACTATGAAGGAGGGTGTAATAAGCGGTATAACCCTTGACGGAAATGCGCTTACAGAAGGCAAGAACTTCACGATAAACAATAACTCCGTAACTATAAAGGCAAGCTATCTTAAAACACTTGAGCTTAAAAACCATGTGTTCACGCTTGACTGTACGGCAGGCAGCAGCCCGAAGTTCACAGTAAACGTAACCGATATATCGATCCCCGCACCTACACTTGACAAATATATCGCTACAGTTGACAAGAACCTGCGTCACTATAAGAAGGTGAACGTAGGCTACGACAAGAAAACAAGCGAATTCAGGGGTATAACGGTAAACGGCAAATATCTCACAGCAGGTACGGATTATACCGATAACGGCGGCTCAGTCACATTCTCGGACAGCTTTATAAGATCTCTCAGCGAGGGCAATGTAACGCTCGTGTTCGACTTCTATGAGGGTGCGGATTGTGAATTCCTGCTTACCGTAACAGATACATCGGCACTTGAGGATATAGATACTTTTGAAAGCTACACAGGCGATTCTCAGTTAAGCAGTGCATACACGATGAATACAAGCGGAAACGACGTAACGGTTTCGCTTGTTGACAACGCAAACGGCAAAGCGATGAAATTTGAGTACAATGTAGGCTCGCCCAACGGATACTGCGGTGTAAACCGCAAGCTGTCACAGCGTAACGTTGCACAGTACAAGGGTGTCAGCATAAACCTTACCGGCGACAACAGCGGTAACAGCTTTACGCTTCAGCTCAAGGATAAAAACGACAACTATTTTGAAAAAGAAATAACAGTCAACTTCTCCGGCGAAAAAACAATTGAGATACCTTTTGAGGAATTTGCCGCTCCAAGCTGGCAGTCAGGCTCTGCTACACTTGACACAACGAGTATTGTACAGGCCTCATTCTATGCAGGCAATGGTGGTAACACCGACACAGGCACTTACATAATCGACGATGTATACTTCTACGGCGAAAAGCAGGAAGCCGAGGGCGCACACCTTATCGACAAGACAGGCACATTTGACGGCTCTGCTCCTGCGACTGTACTTACAAAGCTCGTGCTGAACGGTCAGGCTATATCAAAGATAACCTGCGGCGGCAAAACGCTTGACAGCAGTACAGACTACTCGTGGAACGGAAGTCAGGTGACACTCAACACGCCGTTCACGCAGGCTCTTGCCAACGGCAAGCACGAAATAGTATATCACTTCAGCGACAGCACTACAGACACATTTACTCTCACCGTTATCAATTCTTCGGTAACAGATGATACTACGGTTGATAATGTCACAGGCTTCACAAGCACAAACGCAACCGATTCATCGCTCACTCTTGCGTGGAACAAGAACAGCAAGGCTGACGGCTACTCGGTTGAAATATACAAGGGCGGCAAGTGGAACGAGATATATAAAGGCAACTCCGCAAGTTGTACGGCTAAAGGACTTAACGCTAACTCGACATATACCTTCCGTATAAGAGCGTACAAGACATCCGGCGGAGCTGTACAGTACAGCGACTATGTAAGACTTGCCGCTAAAACAGTGGAAAGCTCAGTCGTTTCAAACGTTACATCCTTCAGAAAAATCTCAGCGACATCATCCGAGCTTATAATAGGCTGGGCAATGAACAACTCCGCAGAAGGATATATCGTTGAACTGTACAGGGGCGGCAAATGGACGGAAGCATTAAGAACCTGCACAAATAATACAGTAGGCTTTATAGCGGGCAACCTTAAGGCAGGTGCGACCTACACATTCCGCATAAGAGCATACAAGACCTCAGGCGACACAGTCATCTACAGCAACTACACAAGACTTGCCGCTGTGACAAACGCAAACTAAAAGCATAATAACAGCAAACGGAGCATATCAGAAAGATATGCTCCGTTCAGTTTGTAGAAAAAGTCTGTTTTTGAAATAAACTTCTGATTTATTATCCCTATCCCCCTGCCCCCTTTCCCCCGGAAAGGGGGTGAATACGGGGACTGGCGTCCCTGC
>ENA-OOZG01002864-OOZG01002864.1-human-gut-metagenome-genome-assembly--contig:-NODE-2864-length-10230-cov-3.363833_pt1 | contig 10230 bp, 10 predicted proteins | sample MGYA00241706_ERZ501384 | MGnify/ENA primary metagenome ERZ501384 (study PRJEB25962, sample SAMEA2042742) | human gut metagenome | biome: human gut; feature: human-associated habitat; material: faeces... | reverse complement strand
GTTTTCTATGGGAATTTCATTTCGCTGCAAGCCTATTCTTATTATAATTTACTTATTTTTATTGTTTTAGTTATTTCTTAATTTATTTTTATTTGTTTTTTCAATGGATTAAGAAATAGTTAAATATTATTTTATACATAAATATTATTGCCGTATCATTTTTTAATGACTGATGCCTTCGGTCCTTCTATGAGGAAAGTTGATACTGTCAATGATTAGGAGAAACCCAGCATTAGATAGGCTGCCCGTTTCGAGGGTTACTCGAGGAGGGAAGGGTATTCTACCGATGATTCAAGAGAGTTAGTATACGGGCAAAATTCAAATTTAAAGCTTATTTATTTGTTTTAATTATTTAAATTTAATAGTTGATTATTTTAATTGGTTTTTGCAGTCTATTTTTTTTTAACGTGTTGGTTTGTCTGAAATATCGGATTTTAGTCGTGTTTTTTCATAGAGTTGCAGTTGGCAAATGTTTATTATTGATGAGATTAAGATATTAATTATATTTTTATTATATTTCATTGAACCAATATTTGGAAGTATGTTTTTTTTTCAAAGTACTTGCAATTGTATTTTAATCATCATATTAATTGGTGGTCATCATGTTTAAAGTTTTTATTAGTAGTAATCAGACAGAATTTGAAAAAGAACGCCAATTCATCAAGAAAGAATTTGAAGCAGATTATTTTTTAAAATCATTTTTCAAAGTTTTCCTTTTTGAAGATTCACCCTCTTTTGGATTGTCTCCTGAGACAACATACTTTGAAGAAGTTAGAAAATCAGATGTTTACATTGGTTTGATTGGATCGGACTATGGAACCATTAAAGATAATGGATTATCTCCAACTGAAGAGGAATATGATGAATTTCATGCATCTAATCCTGATTCATTTTTCTATATCCAAAATGTTGATAAAAGAGATGCTGAAAGTGAAAGGTTCATCTTAAAAATCCAGCCGGATAATAAATACTCTTTTTTTGACACCAATCAAGATTTGATTGATGAAATCAAGAAAAGTCTGGTAAAATATATTGAAAGAGGACAAAAAGATAATGATAACTTCGACAAAAAGCTCATCTTAAACTCATCAATCGACGATGTTGACGATGAGGCATATGGATTGTTTTTTGATTTATTAAAAGATGATGATTCATTCACTAAACTAAAAGATATAGATAATAAAGCATATCTGTTGGAAAGGATAGGTGCAGGTGAAATAGTTAATGGTGTTTTTCATTTAAACATTGCTGGAGCATTATTCTTCGCCGAGGATGTCAACAAATTTTTATCTCATGAAATCAAGATGGTGAGATTTAAAGGAATCACTAAATTCGATGCAATTGATCGGTTAAATTTTAAAGGTTCGCTTCTAATGGGAATCAAAGAATTTGAAAGATTTTTTAAAAAAAATACAAATTCTGGATTTATCATTGATGGAATGAATCGTATTAATATTGACGAATATCCAATAAAAGCAATTCGTGAAGGTTTCATCAATGCCCTTGCACACAGAAACTATGAAAGGTCATCAAGTTTTATAGAATTCTACATATTCGATGACCGCATTGAAATAATAAATCCCGGAAAGTTAAAATATCCATTAACTATTGAAGACATAAAAAATGATGAAGGAATTGGTCATAGAAATGAGAGAATATGTGACATATTATATAAGACTAATTATATGGAACATATTGGTAGAGGAATTTCTCAAATGATTGGTGAGATGAAGAAATCTGGTTTGGAAGAACCAGAATTTACTGAAGGAAATGATTCATTTAAAGTAATGTTTAAAGGAAATGGCGGAAAGATATCTCATTATGAAAATAATGAAAATGTTATTAATTTAAAAGATTTGGGATTAAATCAACGTCAAATTGTTATCTTAACTGAAATTATAAACAATAATGTTTCCATGACATATGATGATCATATTAAGATGTTCAATACATCAAAACCAACTGCTGAGAGAGATTTTAGAAAATTGGCTAAACTCAATCTGGTTAAAAAGAGTATAGTGAATAGGAAAGTTCAATTCTCATCACCAGATTATTAAAATGATGGACTTCATCAATTTTTGATGGACTTTTTGATGGACTTTTTGATCAAAGAATCAATTAATTATTTACTATAGTTTTTACAATCATTCTCATTTAATAGATTGTATTTTTAATATAATTGGTAGTTAACTGACTTTGATGGACTTTATTCATCCAATGTAAGTTTTCTACAAATCTTTATTGTGTTATTGTTAAAAGAGATTATTGTATCTACAAAATATTATTTTTTTAAAACATGAATTTCTTGAAAAGTCAACTCCATCACATCATCAAATTTTTGAACTAAAACATGTGTAGCATCATCATATTCCACAATATTATACTTATTGCCTGAAAGATTAATGTAAATTCTTAATTCAGATTGATCCACTTTGTAAGACTTTGATAAAATATACTTTGCATGAGGTTTATATGTGTAATTAGTATAATATTCACTTAATTGGTTTGTTTTATAGCAAAAATCTTTAAATTCAAGATATTCATACTTATTTTCTTTCCATGATTCTAACATTAATTCTTTTTTATTTTTTTCATTCAAATCAAGGAAATAATTTATTTTTTTATCAAAATCAATATTTGAAGTAGTTTTTAAATAATCTACTGGTTTTAAAATAACATAAAAGCTATATTTCAAACCTAAATAATCATAACATTCTCTTAATTTGGAAACTATTAATTCTTTTAAACTGTACAGATTATTTTCATAAGTTGAATCATATTCAAATATGAATTCTATGTCTTTCCACAATTCTTCTGGAAAATTTTTTATATGAAAATCAAGTAATGGAGCAATTTTGATAATAATTTCAGATATGATGTAATCTTTGATAAAATTATTATTTGCAACATCAACAAAGTCATTTTTATTTTTTAAAGCGACATCAGATATTCTTTTATGTTTGTCGATTTCAATATAGTCAAAAATTTCGATTTCAGTGAATCCCATGTTTTTAAGGAGTTCATAATTTAATCTGACATCTGCATATGTGTTTAATTTAGGGATTTTGAGTACCCTTACTCTAATTTTATCTGCTCCAACAGTTTCAAGCAAATATTTTAAATTAGATAAAAATAAATCATAACTCCCTTTAGTGTATAATTCATATCTTGTTTTATCCATATCCTTTGTATCCACTATAAAATAATCAATACAATGAATTATATTTTCTATAGATTCTTTTTTAACACTGAGTGATGTTTCAAGTGTGAATTTCCAACCAGTTTTCGTATATTTTTAATAAACTCCTTGATAAAAGCAGAATATAACAATGGTTCACCACCACCGAAAACTAAGCCCTCCTCCTGTTGCAAGAAAATAAAGATTATCAAGTTTTACTTCTTCATATAATTCATCAATAGAATATTTTTTAGGTTCAACTGAACCATCCCATGTGAATGGATTAAAACAATAAGCGCATCTTAAAGGGCATCCCATACAACCAATTAACGTTGAAACTCCATCACATTCAGAGTTTATTCTTAATCTTGAGATTTTTGAAATATTAACATTATGCATAATTATCATTTTCTTTTAATGTGAAGATATTTTTAATATTAATTTTTTCACCAGATTCGTGTTTTTTAATTAGTTCATTTTCAAGATACTATAGTTCTGCTTCACATTTAGGACAAGTTCCTAACCATTCTCCTTCGAAAGTGCATTTTTCAATATGAAAATCAATATTATTCTCATCTGCGATTTTTTGTCTGAGTCCATTTAATAAATCGCATTTTTCTTTTTCTTTCATTTTAATCACAAAGTTTTATCTGCAACTATATATGGTAATTGTTATTAATTTGTTATTATAAATATTTTATTAAAGGTGATTCAAATGGAATTTTTAGATGAAATAATAGATTTATTAAATTCGGGTGAATTTCAAAAAATAATAGATAGTATTAGTGATTTTTTAGATGAAAATCCAGCATATAAAACTATAGATTATCATCATTTTGCAAATCCTCTTGAAGAAATGTTATTTGATAATTATCTTGGAAATTTTGAATCAATTAAAACACTGGACTTAGATAAACCATTAGAAGATATTTATACTATATATTCAATAGCATATATGAATTTGGGACAAATAAATGAAGCAGAAAAGTATTTAAAAATAGCTAATCAAATTAATCCAGTATCTGCCCCAATATTATAGACTATGTGAATTCTATCAATCCAAACATGAAGAAGAAAAGTTAAAAGATTTATGCTGTGATATTTTCAAATATACTTATGATGTTGACATATTAACTTCAAGTTATTTCAAGCTTGCAGATTATTTATATCACACAAATCAGAATATGGAATTATATAATCATCTGTTTAATTTCTTCGTATTCTTAAAATTTGATGAAGAACAAAAACTAGTTAAAGAGGATATTATATACTTTAGACAAAATAATATTCAAGTTGGTGTTAATCCTAAAATAATTCAACTATTATGTATTTAATAGCATTTTACAGCCAAAATAATATGTTAAGCAGTTCAGGATACTTTAAAAATATTTTAGATGAAGTTTCTGAATTTAATAATTATTTAAATCATCTTGTTGATGATGAAATAGATGAACAAAATGTGGATGAATTAAAAAATGAAATGGGGTTGATAATTCACGATTAGAGGAATTAACAAAAGAAGAAATAACTCCAATAATGCAAATTGAATTTTTAAACATGTTAAAAGAGTCCAGATTATATATGCCAGTTAGTTATGGTGAAAATATGTTTGAGGGTATTGAAAGTGCAAAAGTAGGTGATGTGATTGAACCCACTGTCCAAATTGAGTTTAATATTGAATTTTTAACTGATGATAAAGGAAATAAAGTAGTTCCTTTATTTACTAGTGATGAAATGATGGAAGCTGCAGATTTTAGAAGTTCAACATATGTATTATATATGGGTGATTTGGCAGATATGTTAAAACAAACTGATAGATATTCTTTAATTGCAATTAATCCATTTACAGATTATAATATTAATTTGCCTATGGAAACTTTTTTAAGTTTATTTAATGACGAAAATGAAGTTATTGATATAAGAAATGATGAAATAAGAGAATTGTTACGTCAAGATTCTTTATCAGAAGACAAATTAAATGAATTTGGTGAAAAATTATTAACTTCAATAATGATTACTGGTTGTGTTGATGCTGATGGTACAAATTTTGTTTTAATATGGGATGACGATAATAAACCGCATTTGCCTTTATTCACAGACATTGATGAGTTTAAAAAGATTTTTAATAATTATGAAAGAGATATTTATCCCCAAGCATATCAATTTAAAGACCTGGTAAATGTTGCAAATGAAAATATTGTAATAAATCCCGCATCAGAATCAATAATATTGAATCCAGAAATGTTTAAAAGCTAATATGAATATTTTAAGAAATATTCCACATATAAAAAAAATATCTGGAGGGAATATATGAATGATAAATACATGGGGAAAAGAAGAAATTACAAAGTTAAATTATGAATTTAGACAAGATGGAATATATGATAAAAAAACTTCAAAAAAGTTAAAATTAAAATTTCTTGAATATAATCAGGGACTATCAATGAATTTTGGTTTTTCAAGACATAATATTAACATTGATTTTGAAAAAAAGATAATGGAAGGCTGTATAAATAAAAATATGACGAATAAAGATATTGAAATAGTATTTGAATTACTTGAAAAATATCATATTTATCAATTAAATAGTGGAAAATATTGGAAAAAATTAACTTATCATTCGTCATCGTATTTTGATGGATATGAATGGAGTCTTTATCTAGTCTTTGAAAGAGATAAATATTTGCGGATTTTTAATGGTAATGATTATCCAGATATTTTCACGCATTTAGCTCAGGAGATCATTGATTTAACAGGAAAAGATATTTTAAATGTAAATTCTATCGATGAAAAAGATTTTAAATTATATAAAAAATATGGGGATGAAATATTAAATGAATAAAGGGATGATGCCATAAATAATAAAATTTTAGTATGGATTATAACTTGAGATTAATAAAAAATTAAGATAAAACTTTGAAAATGTGATTTCAATGGAAAGAATTGAAGATTCTTTAACAATATGTAAATTATTATTTAAATCAAGAAAATATGTGGAATTGATTAAATATTGTGATGAATTATTGGAAAAATACTCTGAAAATGGAGTCTGTAAAATTTTATAGGCGTATTTGATTTTTATGTGTTTTTCTGTCCAATTTTCCATTTGGTAGTCTAAAAATGTTAGAATTCCGTTTTTAGTTTTGTATATTTTCTTTATTTTTTCTGGGTTGGTTTGTCTGTAGTAATTTTCGATTTTGTTCGATGTTTTTTCAATATTTTCATCATCTAAGTGTTGTACGTATCTGTAAAAGTGATTAATGATATGTTTTCTTATAAAATCTTTTAATACTACTGGTATGGCCATGTAATTTTGTAAGTATTGTTTAAATTGCCCTATTGCTTCTTTTGTTGAGTTTTGTCTAAAACAGTTTTTTAATTCTTGCGCATTTTCATAGATATGTTCTCTTTGTTTTGTGTTAATCTTGTTTCTTCTGCAGTAGACTTTTAATTTGTGATTTATTGTTTGAAATAAATGAAATATGCATAATTGGTGATTTACTCCTATTTCATCGACTACATTGCGATACATTGGAAATAAATCTGTTGTTAAGCAAATAAGTGGTTTATTTTTCGTTGAATCTAAGATAAATTTTTTAGTATTTTTTAGTATTCTGCGACATACTATTCGTTCTGAGACTGGAACATTAAGTATAGCATCAAATAATGTTAATCTGTAATGTTTGACTCCATTAAGTCTTAAAAATTGCTCATCATATACATAATAGCCAGAATATTCAAATTCTTCGTTGTTGATTGTTTCCTTGTGATTTTTATTGGACCAATTCTTGATTGTTTGATGAGATACACGGATTCCAAAGAATATTTCAAAGTATTTACTTATTTTACGAAGTGATTGACATTCAATTTTCATTATTTCAGGTATTTTATCCATTATTTCTTGTAAAAATTGTTTATTTTTTCCAATTAATGGATTGTTGTACATTCCGAATTTTTTTCCACATTTTTTGCATTGATATTGCTGTTCTTTGAATTCTGTAGTTTTTCCATTGATATTTTGTTTGTTTTTTGTTATTGTGCCTTTTTTGATAATTTTATGAGCTTCACAAACTGGACAAATTGGATTAACATATGAAAATATATTATTTTCGTCTAAAAATAGTTTTTGATTAGTATTTTCAATATTTGAGCTTTTGTTAAGCCTTTCTGAAATGATTTTTTCATGATCAATTTTTTCTTCAGAAAAATCAAAAAGTTTAAGTTGTATGAAGGTTAAATTACTATTGAGGACAAATTTGTTTTGTTTGGTCATAAAATATTATTTGTCCTCACTTATTTAAGTAATTTACTATTTTTAAATCAATATTTTCTAAATTAAAGCAAAATTAGAACGAATTTTTCATCAAGGTGAAGTTTCAACTGTAAAAAAAAATTAATTTGAAAAAAGTCTATAAAATTTTACAGACTCATGAAAATCAAATAATAAATTTCAAGGATTATGGAGCGAACAGCAGTCGTACCCGTTCAGTTACAATTGGCGTTAGAAGAGATTTAATTGATAAAGTACATCCTTTAGATTTATTTCCAGATAAAGAAGAACCCAAAACTCTTATTGAAGTCATTGGTAATTTATCTAGTCTGAATGAAATGGGAGAAATTGATCCTTCTGACATATATCATCATTTTAAGCCCTATAGAGAAGATATGAGAGCATGGATTCATGATATTTCCGAAGGTGAATCTGCATTTGATAATGAAGACATTAATAAAAGACCCCATAAAATTGTTGATGGAGAAATTGTTGTTCATAATAACAAACATGGTGATAAATATACAAGACAATGTTGGGATAAAGTTGGTCCTTGTGTGCATACTTATATGGCTAATCTAGCGAGTCAAAATACAGTCCATCCAGTTGATGATAGAGCATTTTCAATACATGAATTATTATTATTAATGAATATTCCTAATAATTTTAAATGGTCTGAAATAAGTGAAGAAGAATTAAATAATTTATCATTAGAAGAAAAACAACAATTTTTAAAGGAAAATGAAGCAAATATAAGAGAATGTATTGGGGAAGCTGTTCCAACTATAATAATGCAAAAAATTGCAAAGAATATTAAAGAAGTATTGATAACTGGAAAAAAATCTCAAAAAAAAGGACAAACACGTTTAATCTAATGGACTAAATTTTCATTCAAAATATTAATTTTATTTCCAGTTCATTTAATTATTCTTCCAATAGGAAACTGTATTTCCACATATCTTTCTAAATAAAATAAATAGCTTCCTTTAGCAGTATCCGGAATTTTATTCTGCAGTTCTGATGCAGATGAAGTTAATTTATATTTAGTATAATCATTGTTTGCAACATACCCTATTTTTTTATCTTCAACATATACTGCAATTGCATCCTTATCAAATTCATTATCAGGTTCCTTGACAAGTTTCAAAGGTAAACCTGGATTAAATTGCACATCATTTTTATAATAGTTTATTCCAGTTATTGTAAATAGTTCTGATTTATCATATTTTTTTAATGTTTCAATGTTTCTTTTGAATTTTCTTTCATAGCCAATATAGAAATTTATTGAGTCCCATAATCGTAGATATTGATTAATATCTTCTTCACTATTTTCTCCGGGAAGTGCTTTCATTGCTTTAATGCATTTTTGTTTTGCTTCTTCAAGTTTATTGGATCCGTCGGGAATATCTTTTGACTCTTCAAGTAATTTATGTGTCCATCTAAATAACATTCTTGCCTTGTTGTCATAAACCATATTTCTTTTGGATAATTCCAGTGATTTATTGTAGCAATTTTCTGATGTTGCATACATTTTCAAGCCTTCAAGAATAATAGCTTTCTTATTCCAGTTTTCAGCATGTCTATCATCAAAATCTAATGCCTGATTGATTTTGTAAATTGCATCATCATAGTTTTCATCAAGATATAAATCCCATGCTTGTTTACCTAATCTGTCTGCCCTGCTTTCAACAGGAGGATTATATGTTTCATCTTCATCTTCTGAAGTAATGTAACTACCACTGGCACCACAGCCATGACATATGTCTCCTTCATCAACCCAACTTCCACAATTCGGACAAATCCCCATATTTAATCACATCCATAGATATTTCATCAAACTTTGGTTATCCCAAACAGTTTATAATATATTCATCATCATAATTATACATTGTTATTAAATAGGTTATATACACAAAATATAAAATACCTATAAGAAACTTTAATAAGGGAATAAATAAGATAGTGAGTATGGTGATAAAATATGAGTTTACCTGCCGTGGATGAAAACTGGTACTGTGAAGACTGTGATTTAAATTTTGAATATTGTGATAAACCTGATTTTCTTTTCTGTCCGAACTGTGGCAAAGTTTTAAAAAATGATATGTATCAATATAATTTAGATGGACTTATAGATTCTTTAAATAATCTGGGTAAAAGCATATGTGAAAATTGTGGTGAAGAATTTGACAAAGAATATAATTTCTGCCCATTATGTTCGGAAAAATTAAAAAAAGAAACCATACCATTTGATATTGAAAAAGACAACTCCGTTACTGTTGACTGGAATGGTGAAAAGGCATTGGTATATGACAAATGTGTTTATTTATCAAATCCTCATTTTGCAGTAGGCAGTATTATTGAATGCATATCATCTAAAAATTACACTGATGAGAAACTGGAATGTGACTTTAAAAGAATTGATGAAACTCTTCCCGAGAAACTTACTTATGATGAAGCATATTCCATATATGAATTAAACGGTTGGGGAAACCTTGTTCGTATAGAAGAGTTCATATCCAAACTTAGTCGAGACATTTTAGAAAGTGACCAGTTTAAACCAAACAAAAAGATAAATTATATTGAAAATGAAAGATTCAATAGGATTTTAAAACTCCGAGAAGACCTGTATGTTAAATTAATGATTATAGAAAGTGGAATTAATTATTAATCTAAATTTTTAAATAATTCATTTCCTTTTTCAGTTAATCTATATAATCTTCTTTTTTTGAGTCTGTAAAATTTTATAGGCGTATTTGATTTTTATGTGTTTTTCTGTCCAATT
>ENA-OOZG01002862-OOZG01002862.1-human-gut-metagenome-genome-assembly--contig:-NODE-2862-length-10230-cov-4.886093_pt1 | contig 10230 bp, 10 predicted proteins | sample MGYA00241706_ERZ501384 | MGnify/ENA primary metagenome ERZ501384 (study PRJEB25962, sample SAMEA2042742) | human gut metagenome | biome: human gut; feature: human-associated habitat; material: faeces... | reverse complement strand
GGGGCTGCTGCTCTGCTGGCTGCACATCCGGTGGCAGCGCCGGCGGCACTATTTCTGCTCCCAGTTCGTCAGCGAGGTGCTGGAACAAAGCGGTGCACTGGCGCTGCCCAAGGACAGCACCTTGATGCACCCCAACGACTACGCCCTGCTGCCCCAGCTGAAGTGCCTGTACAAGGGGCGCTTAGCCGACCTACCCCAGCGCAAAGCGATGGATCTGGGCGAGACACCCTCGATGGTCAGCATCTATACCGGCCTGCTGGTGGAGCTGCTGCAGCGCCGGGCGCAAAGGTTTTTTGAGTAAAGCTTTTGGGCATAAACCTGAAATTTCGGCTTTTTTGAGCACTGCTCTTGCATTTTGCAGCCAATTGTGGTAATATTATTCGGCGGTATTGTTTTGCCGCAAAATATGCGCTCGTAGCTCAGCCGGTAGAGCATCTGACTTTTAATCAGAGGGCCAGGGATTCGAGTTCCCTCGAGCGCACCAAAATCCCACGAAGAATCGTAAGATTCCTCGTGGGATTTTCTTTTTATACGCCATTTGCACGGTCTCTGCACGGTTTTTGCACGGTCCGCATTTTTCGTGTCAGATGGAGTAAGTCTGTGAATTACTCTGCAACTCGTGCTATTTTTTGCAATTCAGGTCAGCAGAGCCAGGCGAAGCTGCGCTTTTACGGTGGGGTCTGCGTCCTTCAGAAGCTCCAGCAGTGCCGACACGGAGATGGTCGGTTCTGCTTCAACCGGGGCAGCCTGCACAGGTGTTGTGCCCTGTACCGCTTTCACATCGCCGCCGGAGATCATCAGCTGGTAGGTGGCACTGGAATGCCGCAGACCATGGAACACGATGCGGGTGAACTCCGGGTGTTCGTCCTGCCACTTGATGAACTTCTTGCGGATGAGGATCGGCTCCACCGCCAAACCGTTGGGCAAGCGCAGGAGCATCCCACTGTTGCGGTAGCGTTCCGGCTCAACAGCTTCGTCCATTTCCAAACGCTTCAACCAGTGCTTCAATTCCTCTTTCAGCACGGCTGTCATGAAAATGGTGCGGTTGGAGGATGCTGTTTTTGTCTTTTTGAGCACCAGCGTTGTGGTGCTGCCCTCGCGCTTGTCCTCAAACTCCTGCAAGATGCAGCCCTTGCCCGTTTTTGCCAGCGATATCTTTTGGACACGCTGCATACACTTGTTGATGCGGAATGTGCCGGTGCCGTCCGCTCCCTCAAAATCAAGATCTTCCGGGGTCAGACCAGCGACTTCGCCCTCACGCAGTGCGCCCACCAGCGTAAGATGGACTGCCAGATGCAGAATCGGGTCCTCCATGCTGGCAAGTGCGGCCCACATCTCGTCCGCGTCCCAGATGGCGCGCTCCTGAATTGATTTTTTAGGGCTGTCCACCGGAACGGGGCTTTTGATGAGGATGCCCCACTCCACCGCCAGCAGAAAGGAATTGTGCAGCAGTTGGTGGACTTCATGGAGGGTAGTGCCGGAGAGGGTGCGCTTCTGCTGCTTGGGCGAGAGGTCTCGCCGCTTGCCGCCCACATACTGTCCGCAGGGAGTCTTGCTCAGGGTGTCGTACAGGGCTTCGATGTGGTAGGGACGCAGCTTCTGCATCTGCATCTCCCCGATATAAGGGATGATGAGGTTCTGGATAAGCGCCAGATTGGACTGGTAGGTCTTGGGTGCCCACTTGTGCTTGCTGCACTGCTTGGGCAGCCAGTCCATCAGGAACTCTGCCACCGTCACAGTGGACGGGATCAGGAAATTGCCGGTCGCCAGCTCATGCTCGATCTGTTTCTGGCGTTTCACCGCCTCCTCTTTTGTGGGAAAGCTTTCCCATTTGTCGCAGCTCTTGCCGTGCTCATCCTGATAGGTGTAGCGGACGCTGTAAGAGCTGCCGCGTTTCGTGATATATGCCATACTATTTGCCTCCTTATCAAGCTGCCCGGTAGAGCCACGCATCGAAGCTGTCTTTCGGGATGCGGATGCTTCCGCCTGCCCGCAGGACACGGAACTCGGTGGTGCTGTTGCACAGGTTGTAGGCGGCACGCTGGCTGATGGCCAGCATCTGTGCGACTTCCTTCACCGTATACACCAGCTTTGTGGTCTCAGGGCTGCTGGTCGGAGACTTGACGGCATTGGTTCGAGTGACCACCTCCATTGTATCGTTATTCGGAATGGTCTGCAAGATATTTTTCGTATAATTTAAAGATTTCACAGTTTCGGTCGCAACAGGCCGAGATTTGTTCATAGGCAAAACCTCCATGTTTTATTTTTGATGTAAGTTCAAAATCACCTGCTCACTCTGCTCATCCTGCGCCTATTGCACACTGTGAGCAGGCTGAGCAGGGCTTTTTCAAGTTGATTCTATTTTTTAATCCCACGGACTGGGAACATCAACGGGTAAAAACAGGTCAACGTCTACATTGTGAAAGCCCCGATTTGTGCCAATGCACTTATCATCATAGACGATGCCCAGACTTTTTTGATTATCTTTCAGGTGATGGATAAAGGTAGAAGCCGCCAGTGGCTTTTCCAGATTGTCCAGACACCAGCGTTCATAGACCTTATAGAAATCGGTAGACTTGCACTTGGTCCCCTGCCGAATTTCAAAGTAACCCTCGGATTTGAGAAAGCCCAGGATATTATTGCCCTGCTCCATTGCTTCTTTCAGATTTGCCGCAGTGCGTTCGCTGATGGTAAACTGATAGTTGTTCCGAATCAGCCGATGCAGCCCCTCCAATGCCCAAAGCAGGATACCCTCTTTTTCACCCCGCATCTTGTCAATGAGGAAAGGATCATCCACCCGGCCAACAGGTTTTTCCTTAGTGGTGAGCAACAGCTGGCGGCGATAGAAACCGTTGGACTTGTCATAGAGTGCGTGTAAGCTGCCATTCCCGAAGCAGGCAAACCGCACATACAGCGTACCCTGCACACTCTGCTGACCCTTGCGCTCAATGTCGATTTTATCTTCCAGTGTAACAAGGGTCTTGATGTTGTTGGTCTGCGGCAGGGCCTCAGTTTTCATGTCATCGTCCACCAAAAGCAGCTTGTACTCCAAGTCTGCACGGGCAAAACGATTGGTTTCCACTTTTTGCAGACTGCCTGTGTACATACTGCTGCCGAACAATTCTCGCAGGATCAGCCCGATTCTGGATTTTCCCTCACCGCCCTTGCCGACCATCAGCAGCATTTTCTGCGCTTTGGTAACAGGCAGCAGGCAATAGCCAATGTATTCTTGTAAGGCCGGAATATCTTCTTCGTATAGCAGTTCGTTCAAGAATTGCAGCCAGCGTGTCGGTGCTGGTGCTTCTGGCACATAGGCGATGGGCAGTCGGTTCATGCAGTATTCTTTTTCAGGGGTAAAGTGACCGTCCACAAAGTATGTGCCGTTTCGGACATGGATGCGGTCTGTTTGAATCTCCGGTGGTTCGGATGCACAGGCCAGCTTGATGGCCTGCATGATATGTTCAATACGTCGTGCTATGCTGGTGGTAGCGTAATAGCGGACTTGCTCATAGATTTCCTTTTTCAATGGGGCTTCATCCTCGATCATGCCATCCACCGTGAACAATCTGCCTTGAAAGCAACGCATGGGGTGCAGGCTCAAAAAGTAGTCTGCAAACAGCGGTTCGATGATTTTTCCGTTGTCACCCACCCAGTTCCGAGCAGGTGTGTTATGCTGCTTCTTCGGTTTCTTTGCATCGTTCGATTGCTTCTCCAAGGGCGGTCACTTCCTTTCCGTTCAATAGTTGTTGCTTTTCATTTGGACTTTCCTGCAAAAGAATATCCAGCAGATATTGCACACGGTCTGCATAGTGTAGACTTGCGACAAAACAAGGATGCAGGGATACTTCTGGATTTTTGGGTGCATAGGCCATGCGCCAATTTACTAGCAGAGAACGATAGCTGCACAAGATTTTGTAAAGTTGTTCTTTCGGGCTTAGTGGCTTTTCCACGGGTTTGCAGAGGAATCGTGGAGAATTGCCTGTTGCAGAAAGCCCAAAATCTGTAGCCAGCTTTTCAGCCGCTTGTAGCAGGGACAGTTGAAACAGTTTTGCGGTGAAGTCTATCACATCACCATCCGCTCCACAGCCAAAGCAGTGAAACCGAGAGTCCACTTTCATGCTGGGATTACGGTCTGCATGGAATGGACAGCAAATCATGCTGCTGCGGTTTGGACGAAAACCATAGGCTTCTGCGGCTTGTCGGGCGGTAATATTCAGCTTTACGACTTCAAATAAATTGTTGTTCTTGAAGATTTTCCTCCTTCTTATTTTCAAAAGTCCCTGCCGAATGGGAAAGTCCTCTGTGGACTTGCACATCCGGCTGGATTCCAGGGTGTGGGGCGGAAGACAGCGCTGTTTAAAGCGAACCATTACGTTATGAGTCCTTCTGATGCCTTTCTCCTTTTTGGGTCGATTCATAGGTGTGATCCTCTTGAATTTTTATCGTTGCGAAGCAACTCCCGATAAGCCGCAGGCGTTCGGCTGCGAACACATTGATGTGGAGCCAGATAGCCAGAATTTAAAATTTTGTGCGCACCGTGAGAATGGGGAACGGGATCCCCATCAAGATTTCCAGCCGGAGAAAACTACGAAAGTGAGTTTTGAGCGGCTATGGGCGAATCTTGCTCTAAGCTACCGTCCACTCTGTCCCAGCCCGTTCCTGCCCGATTCTCTCCGACGTGTTTTCTGGTAAGACGCGCAGAATACACATTCCATACCAGAGATATCCTGCTGGGGTGGCTCATAGAATTTTCAATGTCCGTTGCAAGGTTCTCTTGTGTATCCCTTACACGAATAGGAATCCGCAGAGCCCTTTTTGAATACAGTTTTGAAAATTTCACAATTTGGGACAAAAAGAAAAACGGCAAAGCAGATAAAATCCACTTTACCGTTTTATAGCAATTCAACATCTTCATGTAACAGCAACAGCGTTGAATTGCATATCGCAAATTGCTGTTTTAACGTTCCACTGATTTCTTGCCTTGCGATAAAGAAAGCACTTGCGATAAACGCTCTACATTGAAAATGCAATCGTACACTGCTATAATAAAATTGTGGTATTATCACCAAAAATTCAAGATGCAAAGCGTTTGCGATTGGCAAACATTCAGGAGGAACGCATGGTAACAGGAGCCATTAAAAATAAGGTAGACAAAATCTGGACAGACATCTGGGCAGGCGGTATCACCAATCCGCTGACCGTCATTGAACAGCTGACCTATCTCATGTTCATCCGGTCGCTGGACGAGAAAGAGCTTGCCACCGAAGATTTTGAGAACATGGCGGGCGAAAAGATGGAGCACATCTTCCCGGCCAGCGAAGCAGGACAGTCTATGCGATGGAGCCGCTTCAAGGACAAGGACTCCCGTGAGATTTTCCTCACCATGCAGCAGCGGGTGTTCCCGGCCATCAAAAAGATGAAGTATGGCCGTCTGCCGGACTTTGACGCAAACGGCGAGCTGGTGGAAATCGAGGACGACCCCACCCGCCCAGACGAGGGCAACACCGCCTTTGCACGGTACATGGACGATGCCATGTTCCTCATCCCCACGCCGCAGGTGCTGCAAAAGATCATCACCGGGCTGGAAGACCTATACACCCACGACATCGCCGACCTTGATATGCAGGGCGATCTCTACGAGTATATGCTGGGCAAACTGGCAACAGCGGGGCAGAACGGCCAGTTCCGCACGCCCAAGCACATCCGCGACATGATGGTGGAGCTGGTGCAGCCCACGCCGGACGACTTTATCTGCGACCCCGCCTGCGGCACGGCGGGCTTTCTGGTGTCCAGTGCGCAGTACCTCCGCGCCCACTACGAGGACAGCATGACCCCGGAGCAGTGGCAGCATTTTGCCGGCCCGATGTTCGCAGGCTTTGACATGGACCGCACCATGCTCCGCATTTCGGCCATGAACCTGATGCTCCACTCCATCACCAACCCGGATATCGACTACAAAGACAGCGTTTCCAAGCAAAACTCCATTTGCAGCAAGTACACGGTCTGCCTTGCGAACCCGCCGTTTAAGGGCACCGTGGACGCCGAGAGCATCAACGACGACCTGAAAGCCGTCACCAACACCAAAAAGACGGAGCTTCTGTTCCTCGCGCTCTTTTTGCGGATGCTGAAAACCGGCGGTCGCTGCGCCTGCATCGTGCCGGACGGCGTGCTGTTCGGTTCCAGCAAGGCGCACCAGAGCATCCGAAAAGAACTGATTGAAAACCACCAGCTGCGGGCGGTCATCTCCATGCCCTCCGGCGTGTTCAAGCCCTACGCAGGCGTGTCCACGGCGGTGCTGGTGTTCACCAAAACCGGCGCAGGCGGCACCGACAAGGTGTGGTTCTACGATATGAAAGCCGACGGCTTCTCGCTGGACGACAAGCGCACCGAGGTGAAGGAAAACGACATCCCGGACATCATCGCCCGGTTTCAGAACCTTGATGCCGAAACTGACCGCAAGCGCACCGAGCAGAGTTTCTTTGTGCCCAAAGCGGAAATTGCCGCCAACGGGTACGATTTATCCATCAATAAGTACAAGGAGACCGAGTATGTGCCGGTGGAATATCCATCCACGCAGGAGATTCTTGCCGACCTGCATGAGCTGGAAATGGAGATCACCAAGGGTCTGGCAGAACTGGAAGAAATGGTATGACGGAGGAAAATGCGATGACAGAAAATGATAAACTGCAAATGTTTGAGGACCGACCAATTCGTACCGCATGGGATGAAACGCAGGAAGAATGGTACTTCTCCATCGTTGATGTTGTGACGGTTTTAACAGAAAGCGGAGATTACAACACCGGGCGAAAATATTGGAATAAGTTGAAGCAACGCTTGAAAGCTGAGGGCAGTGAACTGGTGACAAATTGTCACCAGTTGAAAATGAAAGCGACAGACGGAAAACGCCGTTTGACCGATGTTGCCAACACGGAACAGCTCCTGCGCATCATTCAGTCGGTGCCGTCCAAAAAGGCAGAACCGTTCAAGATGTGGCTGGCGATGGTCGGACGGGAACGCATTGAGGAGATCATCGACCCGGAACTGACCATCGAGCGCGCACTCGATACCTACGCCCAAAAAGGCTATTCCCCGGAATGGATCAACCAGCGGCTGCAAACCATCCGCGCCCGAAAAGAGCTGACCGATGCATGGAAGGTGCACGGCGTGAAAGAGGGGCAGGAGTATGCCATTCTGACGGACGAGGTGACGAAGGCATGGTCTGGTATGAACACACGGCAGTATAAAAACTTCAAAGGGCTGAAAAAGGAAAACTTGCGCGACAACATGAGTACCCTGGAACTGGCCTTGAATATGCTGGCAGAAGCCACCACAACGGAGCTGACAAATGCCCAGAATCCGCAGGGGCTGGAAGAAAACCGTGTCGTTGCCAAACAGGGCGGCGCGGTGGCCGGAAATGCCCGGAAAGAGATCGAGTCCAAAACCGGCCGCCCGGTGGTCACTGCCGAGAATGCAAGTGCCATGCTACTGGGGCAGACGGTTGCCGGAATGATTGAGAGCGTGGCAACGGAAAAAGATGACGAAAAATCGGAATAATATGCAGGTGTGGGAGGAGATGGTGTGATGGCGAAGTTGGGAGAGATTTGTTTAATTAACCCCAAGAGTTGCACATTAAGAGATGACACTGAAGTTTCCTTTATTCCAATGACAAAAGTTGGTGAGCACGGGGAGTTCGATGCATCTGAAATTAAAAATTATTCAGAAGTAAAGAAAGGCTTCACAAATTTTCAAAATGGCGATATTTTATTTGCGAAAATTACACCTTGTATGGAAAATGGAAAAGGTGCAATCGCCCATAATATGAAAAACGGAATCGGCTTTGGAAGCACTGAATTTCATGTTTTGCGTCCTGATACAGACAAAATAACGAGGGAATGGCTGTATTATTTGACCACATGGAAGACTTTTCGCAAAGAGGCTGAGAGAAATATGACTGGAAGCGCAGGTCAAAAACGTGTGCCAAAAACTTTCTTGGAAAATTACGTTGTGAACTTGCCAGATATTGATACCCAAAAAAGCGAAAACAAAATTTTGAGAAAAGTGGACGATTTGATTTCTCTTTGCAAACAACAGCTTGCTAAACTGGATGAGCTGGTAAAGGCACGGTTTGTGGAGATGTTTGGAGATCCTATAAGAAATGACAAGCATTTTGTTCAAAAAACAGGGAAGTCCCTATTTTGCTTTTCAAGTGGAAAATTTCTTCAAGAGGAAAAGCGTTTTCAACACGGATTTCCTGTTTATGGAGGAAACGGGATAACATGGTATACAGATATTCCACTTGTAAAAAAGCCGACAATTATCATAGGGCGAGTAGGCGCATACTGCGGAAATGTTCGCATGGTTAATGTCCCTGTATGGATCACCGATAACGCAATTTATATTAAGGAGTTCAAAACAAGGGAACTTAATTTGCATTTTTTGCTGATGTTAATGAAGTACATGAAATTTTCAAATTATGCAGATTATTCTGGGCAGCCCAAAATTACGCAAAAACCTCTGGAAACACTGATATACATTGTCCCACCCCTTGAACTCCAAAACCGATTTGCCGCCTTTGTGGAGCGCGTAGACCAGCAGAAGCAGACCGTACAGCAGAGCCTTGAAAAGCTGGAATTGATGAAAAAGGCACTGATGCAGGAGTATTTTGGGTAACTCCCTCAGTCGCCTACGGTGATACTCCCAACTCAAAAAGACTTTTTGTGGTCATGAACTGCAAAGCTGCGGATTTTATACTATCTGTTTTATCGGGGCGTTGAATCGAAAATAATTTCATGGTACAATGAGAAAAATTAAAATTCACTTCATACGAAAGGAGTTCTCACCATGAATCTGTTTTATGATCAGATGTTTAACTCGACTTATGTGAATCCGAGTTTTTATCAGTCAATTCCGCCGCAAACGATGTGGCAGTATCAGCAAGACCAAAATGCAGAGGTTCGAAAGGCTGTAAAAGCAACGCGTGATTTGTGTGAAGCTGTGAATAAGCTGGACGTGGCGCACCAACAGCAAGCGTTTTATGCCTGTTTGATGGTGCTTGCTGCAGAGTTGGGATGGAATGGCTAAAATGGAATATGGATGGTTGAAAATACGTTTTGGAGCGCAAAAGTATAAGAAAGTAATTATAGCGTTGTTATGTGGCTTTGTATTGATGGCACTGATTTACTATGGTGTTCGGGGAATGATACCTCAAATATCTGTAGAAGAGGGTAGTTTTAGTGCGCTGCTTGGTGCACTTGTTGGCGGTTTTTTCTCTTTGGCGGGTTCAATTGGTGTTGCAAAAATGCAGCAAAAATCGCAACGAGAAATTTTGAAAAAGAACACGATTTATAAGCCATTGTATGATGAACTTATGAAAAACGACGACATCCTTAGAAGTGAAAATCCGTTTCCGATGGAAGTATGGTGCGATACTAATCCAAGAACAATAGTTGAGAGTCCGAGTTTTGCGGCATGGAATCGAATTCAAAGGGATAACCGGTTGTTAGACGTTCCAGAATCAATTCAAACACAAATGAATGACTTGGAAGAGACCATAGAAAGATACTTGCGATTGCGAAGAGGCGTTGGAACACCCGTTCAGAAAATTTGCTATGAAACCTTAAAAGCGCAAGGCAAGGAAAATGTTCTATTTACTAATATCGGAGATATGGTAAGCGGTGCAGTGCTAAATACTGATATAGATAGAGTACTGGAGTACATCACGGAATATAACAACAAAACAGAAGATGACGAGAAGATAGCACAAGAGATATATAATGCGTGTTTGGAAACTGAGGATATTCGAAAAACAAAAGAGCTGCAGAAAAAATGGCGTGATATGCAAAATGGTATTTTAGATGAATTGGCTATGAGAATTAAGTATATTAGTATAAAGTATGAGGGATAATTTTATATGCATTCAGCGAGCAAGGCAGATATAAAACGTATTATTTTATATCATCTGGATCAAAAACCGGATTTAAAATACTACATTAACAATCCATATATTGACGAACTAATTGAAGTTTTAATTGAAGGCGTCAGTGATGCGATAGCACGGAGCAATCAAAGTGTTATTGATGAATTGACACGAGCGCCTAGAAGGTAAAATCAGAACATCCCAGAAATTATAGAAAGGAGCCCTCTTCATGTCCAACTTTGCCTTTTTAGCTGTCAAACCCGAATACTCCCTCTTCGCCAATTCTGCCATCGAGGCCGAGAAAGTGTTCTCCA
>ENA-OOZG01002853-OOZG01002853.1-human-gut-metagenome-genome-assembly--contig:-NODE-2853-length-10256-cov-2.839526_pt1 | contig 10256 bp, 10 predicted proteins | sample MGYA00241706_ERZ501384 | MGnify/ENA primary metagenome ERZ501384 (study PRJEB25962, sample SAMEA2042742) | human gut metagenome | biome: human gut; feature: human-associated habitat; material: faeces... | reverse complement strand
GGCACAGCCGACGGCCCCCGCGCCGATGATCAAAACGTCATATTCCAAATCCTGCTCCAAGGTACGTCCCTCCCTGTGTTCTCTGCCTATCTTAGCACAGCTTTGGCCTGGGAACAAGTCAGGAAGAAATTGACAGCCTAGAATTGCAATCCTGCAAACTTCCCGCTATAATAAAAGAACGAATCCAAAAGGAGGCGCCCCCATGCAAGAGATCCCTGCCCTCATCACCGACCTGACCATCATCCTGGTGGTGGCCGCGCTGACCACTCTGCTGTGCAAAAAGATCAATCTCCCCTCCGTGCTGGGCTACATCCTGCAGCTGCTCGTCGGCAAAAAGTTCGGCGGGCGCGTGACGTGGGATGAGCTGGGCCTGCCTTGCACCGATTCGGGCATGGCGCTGCCCTGCGGCGCGACGGGCCGCTGGTTCTCGGAATAAAGGAATCCGCCGCTTTGCGGCGATGAATCCCCGAAAGGCTCTTTCGGGACAACGATTAAGGAACGCAACTTTTATGGAAATGATCAAGACCCAAGACCTGGCCTTCACCTATCCGGGCACGGAAGACCAGGTGAACACCCGCGCGCTGCGCGGGGTGGATGTGACCATCGAGCGCGGCAGCTTTGTCGTGATTCTCGGCCACAACGGCAGCGGAAAATCGACGCTCGCCAAGACCTTCAACGCAGTTCTGCTGCCAAGCGGCGGCAAGGTCTATGTCGAGGGCATGGACACGATGGACGAGTCGCTCCTGCTTGAAATTCGCAGGCGCGTTGGCATGGTGTTCCAGAACCCTGACAACCAGATCGTGGCGAACGTCGTCGAAGAGGACGTCGCATTCGCGCCGGAGAATTTGGGCGTGCCGAGCGACGAGATCCGAAAGCGCGTGGACGACGCGCTCGAGGCCGTCGGCATGACGCAGTTCGTCAAGCACGCGCCGCATCTGCTCTCCGGCGGACAGAAGCAGCGCATCGCCATCGCGGGTGTGCTGGCGATGAAGCCCGAGTGCATCGTGCTCGACGAGGCGACCGCCATGCTCGACCCCATCGGCCGGCGCGAGGTGCTCGCGGCCGTCGAAAAGCTCAACCGCGAGCAGGGCATCACGGTCGTCCTCATCACCCACCACATGAACGAAGCCGAGCACGCTGACCGCGTCATCGTGATGAACGACGGCCTTGTCGTCATGGACGGCAAGCCGCGCGAGGTTTTCACCCGTAAAAAAGAACTGGAGGACATCGGCCTTGCCGTGCCGGACACGGTATCGCTGCTCTTTTCCCTGCGCGAGGCGGGCATGGACGTCCCCGTGGACGCCATCACCGTAGAGGAATGCGCAGACGCCATTGCGAAAAATTTTACCTAAGAGGACTGTAACCTTGGAAGAGATCATTCGTGTAGAAAACCTGACGCACACCTACGGCGAGGGTACACCCTTTTGCCGCAGTGCGGTGCAGGATATGTCGCTCGCGATCTATCGCGGCGAATTTTTGGGCATCATCGGCCACACGGGCAGCGGCAAGTCGACGCTGATCCAGCACTTGAACGGCTTGCTCAAGCCGACCTCAGGCCGTATTTTGCTTGGTGGGGAGGACATCTGGGCCGACCCAAAGAAAATTCGGGACGTAAGATTCCGCGTGGGTTTGGTGTTCCAGTATCCGGAATACCAGCTCTTTGAAGAGACCGTTTACCGCGATATCGCGTTCGGCCCGACGAACATGGGCCTGCCCAAAGACGAGATCGACCGTCGCGTGCGCGAATCCGCGCACTTTGCGGGCCTGACCGACGATCTGCTGGAAAAATCGCCGTTTGCCCTCTCCGGCGGACAGAAGCGCCGCGTCGCCATCGCGGGCGTTATTGCGATGGAGCCCGAGGTGCTCGTGCTCGACGAGCCGAGCGCGGGACTTGACCCGCAGGGCAGGGAAGAGCTGCTTGCGAATATTCGCGAATTCCACCGCGCGCGCGGCACGACCGTTGTGCTCGTGAGCCACAGCATGGAGGAGATCGCGAAAAACGTCGACCGCATCGTTGTCCTGTCGGACAGCCACGTGCTCATGAGCGGCACGCCGCGCGAGGTCTTCGCCCGCGGCGACGAGCTGATGACCGCGGGCCTCGATGTGCCGCAGGTCACGCGCGTCGCAATGGCGCTGCACGATAAGGGCATTGCCATCAACCCCGCCGTTTACACCGTCGATGAGATCAGCGAAGAGCTCGTCGCGCTCAAGAGAGGGGGCGGCAAGAAATGCTGAAGGATATCACGCTCGGCCAGTTTTTCCCGGGCGACACGCTCGCCCATAAGCTCGACCCGCGCACAAAGCTCCTCGTCACGGTGCTCTACGTCGTGGCGCTCTTTACGGCGAAGAGCTACATTGCCTACGGCCTTCTCATTCTGACGCTGATCGTCGCCGTGCGCATCTCGCGCGTGGGCGCGAAGGCGCTTTTCAAGGGATTAAAGCCGGTGCTGTTCATTATCGCGTTCACGGCGCTTTTGAACCTCTTTTACACCCCCGGCACGGAGCTGTGCCATTTCTGGATCTTCCGCATCACGATCGAGGGTGTGCGCGCCGCTATCACGATGATGCTGCGCATCACGCTTTTGATCATGGGAACGTTCCTGCTCACGTATACGACCTCTCCCATCCGCCTGACGGACGGTCTGGAGAGCCTGCTGGGCCCGCTCAAGAAGATCAAGGTCCCCGTGCACGAGCTCGCGATGATGATGTCGATCGCGCTTCGCTTCATCCCGACGCTCATCGAGGAGACGGATAAGATCATGTCCGCGCAGAAGGCGCGCGGCGCCGACTTTGAGACTGGCAGCCTCATGCAGCGCGCCAAGGCGCTCGTGCCGCTGCTCGTGCCGCTGTTTGTCAGCGCGTTCCGCCGCGCCGACGAGCTGGCGACGGCCATGGAATGCCGCTGCTACCACGGCGACGAAGGCCGCACGAAGCTCAATGTGCTGCACTACCAGACGCGCGACTATCTGGTGCTCGGCTATTATGCCGTGCTCGTGGCCGCGGTCATCGCGCTGCGATAAGAAGAAAGGACGCTTTTATGCGAAACATCGCCCTCAAGCTCATGTATAACGGCACGGCCTATCACGGCTGGCAGGTGCAGAAGACGGTCTCAAGCGTCTGCGAGACGATGGAAAAGGGCCTCTCGAAGGTCTGCGGCGGGAACGTCAAGCTCGTCGGCTGCGGCCGCACGGACGCGGGCGTGCACGCCGAGCGCTACATCGCCAATTTCCATACCGAGTCGCGCATTCCGGTCGAGCGCCTGCCGTTTGCCATCAACACGCACACGCCGGAGGATATCGTCGTGCGCGAAGCGCTTGAGGTGGCGAATGATTTCAACGCGATCCTCTCGTGTCAAAAAAAGGAATACACCTATCGCATCTATAATTCCCGCATCAAAAACCCGTTCTATGTCAACAGGGCTTACTTTTACCCCAAGCATCTCGACGAAGAGGTGATGGACCGCGCGGCGCGCGCCTTTGAGGGCACGCACGATTTCCGCGCCGTCCGCTCTGTCGGCACGGAGACGAAGACCACCGTGCGCACCGTGCACTACTGCCGCGTGTCGCGCTCGGGTGATCTTTTGGAGCTCAAGGTCTGCGCGGACGGGTTCCTGTATAACATGGTACGGGCGATCACCGGCACGGTGCTCTACGCCGCCGAGGGGAAGCTCACGCCAGAGGACATTCCCGAGATCCTGGCCTCCGGCGACCGCTCGCTCGCCGGCCCCACGGTGCCGCCGGGCGGACTGTACATGACGAGACTTTGGTATGAGGATGAACGGCTCAATGAATGATCTCAAAGAGGAAAAGGGAACACGCGAGGAGCTGAGGCGCTCGCAGGCGGCCCCGCGCCGCTCCGGCGGCGGGCTCAAGCGGGCGCTGATGGTGATTCTGGCGCTTGTGGTCGTGCTGGCCGTGGTCGTCGCCGCGGCGTGGAAGGACCTGAGCAGCCTTGACAGTGTGCGCCGCCTTTTCTCCTACAATAAGGTCACGCAGGATGAGCAGGGCAAGGTGGAGATGTACTCGTTCAGCAACGACCGTAGCAACACCTTTGCGCTGCTCGGCGACCATCTGATCGTCGCTTCGACGACGGGCGTGTCGATCTACAGCAGCAGCGGCAGCGTGGTGGACAGCATGAGTGTGAAGCTCACAAATCCCGCCATCGCTGTTGGCGGCCAGACCGCCGCGGTCTATGATATCGGCGGGCAGACGCTTCTTATTTACTCTGCAAGCGGCCTTGTGCGCGATATGAGCGGCGAGTGCAGCGGCAATATCCTGTCGGTCAGCGTCAATTCCTCGGACTATCTGGCGCTCAACGCCGAAAAGAGCGGCTACAAGTCCGCTGTTACGGTGTACGACGCTTCGGGCGAGAAGACGTTTGCCTTCAACTCCTCGGAGCACTATGTCATCGACGCGGTCGTCATGCGCGACTGCAAGCGCATGGCGGCGGTGACGTTCGGCGAGTCGGACGGCATATTCGCCGACACGGTGAGCATCTATTCCCTCGGCAGCGATAAGGCGGACTCGGTCAACACACTCACGGGCTCGCTCCTGCTATCGCTCGACAGCGTGGCCGGTACGCTCTCATGCCTGACGGACGAGAGCTTGACGCTCTTTTCATCGGACGGTACGCTTTCCGGCAGCTATCGCTACGAATACCCGTATCTGCGCGGTTCGAGCATGGGCGGCGACAACTACGCGGCGCTGCTGCTGAGCCGCTACCGCTCGGGCAGCACCTTGAAGCTCGTGACTGTCTCGTCCGACGGTACAGAGATGGCAAGCCTTGACAGCAGCCAGGAGGTCCTGTCCATGTCCGCGGCGGGGAAGTATATCGCCGTGCTGTACAGCGACAGTCTGGTGCTCTACACGCCGCAGCTGCAGGAATACGCGCGGCTGGACGGCACGGAGTACGCGCGCTCTGTCATCATGCGCGAGGATGGTACGGCGGTGCTGATCGGCTCGTCGTCCGCCTGGCTTTATATTCCGTAATTTCTGTAAAACGCTAAAAATGTTACAATTTATGACTTGAAAGGAGCGCGGGAAACGTGAATAATGGTCTTATGATCGATGCAGTCTTCGCGCTCGTGCTCATTTTAAGCGTCGTGTTTGGCGCCAAGCGGGGGCTGTTCCGCAGCTTTATGGCGCTGGCGGCGATCGTGCTCGCGCTGATCGGTGCGTCACTCCTGACCGACGCTTTGACCGAGCCCGTGACCGACATGCTGATGCCGCGCCTTGAAAAGAGCGTGGAGGAGTGGTTTGATACCGAATCGCAGACACCGCAGGGGGATGTCCCGCAGATCGAGGGGGAGACCCCGGCGGAGAGCGACGCCTCGGGTGAAACGCCAAACGGCGACGCCGCGCAGGACGCGGAAAACGTTCGGCAGGACGATTCGCCGCTCGCGGTGACAGGCCTTCTCAAAAAGCTGCTGCGCTTCGATTTCGACGGCGCGGTGCGTCAGTCGCTTCGAAATGCCGCGTGCGACGCAGCGCTTGCCGCCGTAAGGACGCTGCTCGGCAGCGTGGTGAGGACGCTCGTGTTCGTGCTGTGCTTTTTGGTGCTCACGCTGCTGCTCCGCTTAGTGACAGGCGGCATTGACAAGGTGTTAGACTTGCCAGTGCTGAACGCGCTCAACACCATCGGCGGCGGCGCGCTGGGCCTGATCGAGGGCGCACTTTTGCTGTTTCTCGTCTGCGATGTCGCACCGAAGCTCGGCGTCAAGGCCTTTGCCGACTACGAGGGCACGTATCTGTTATCGTTTTTTATGAGTCATACTCCGCGCGGGCTTGTCGCCGCGCTGTTACCCTGATCTTTACCCCAAGGAGGAAATACTATGCAGCCGCAACTTTGTTCCAGATGTAAAAAGAATATCGCCGTTGTGTTCATCACCCGTCAGGAAAACGGGCAGAACGTCAACGAAGGACTTTGCCTCAAGTGCGCGAAAAATCTCGGACTGCCGCAGGTGGACGAGATGATGCGCCGCATGGGCATCACGGATGAGGACCTTGACAATATCTCCAATGAAATGATGGGCGCCTTCGGCGGCGCGGAAAACCTCGAAGGTCTGACCGACGCCGACGATCCGGACGCCGATAACGAGGACGAGGACGGCAAGACCGCCACATTCCCGTTCCTGAGCCGCTTTTTCGGCGGAAATCCCGCTGCGAACGACGCACAAAATGGCAACGAGGCCGAGCAGACGCAGAGCCCGCGCAGCAACAAGAAGGTCGAAAAGGGGAGCAAGCACAAATTCCTCGACTCCTACTGCATCAATCTCTCCCAGCGCGCACGCGACGGCAAGCTCGACGCGGTCGTCGGCCGCGAGGAGGAGATCGAACGCGTCATCCAGATTTTGAACCGCCGCCAGAAGAACAACCCCTGCCTGATTGGCGAGCCGGGCGTCGGCAAGACCGCCATCGCCGAGGGCCTCGCCCAGCGCATCGTCGCGGGCGACGTGCCGTTCAAGCTGAGAAGCAAGGAGGTTTATCTTCTTGACCTGACCGCGCTCGTCGCGGGCACGCAGTTCCGCGGCCAGTTTGAGAGCCGCATGAAGGGCCTCATCGAGGAGATCCGCAAGATGGGCAACGTCATCCTTGTCATCGACGAAGTGCATAACATCGTCGGCGCGGGCGACGCCGAGGGCAGCATGAACGCCGCCAACATCTTGAAGCCTGCGCTCTCCCGCGGCGAGATCCAGGTTATCGGCGCGACGACCTTTACCGAGTACCGCAAGCACATTGAAAAGGACACCGCGCTCGAGCGCCGCTTCCAGCCGGTCACGGTCAACGAGCCGAACATGGAGGACACGCTCAAAATTTTGAAGGGTATCGCCCACTACTACGAGCAGTTCCACGGTGTCAAAATTCCCGAGGGCATTCTGCGTCAGGCGGTGCTGCTGTCCGAGCGCTACATTACCGACCGATTCCTGCCCGACAAAGCCATCGACCTCATCGACGAGGCATGCTCGGACCTAAACCTGCATGACAAGAACATCAACCGCCGCATGGAGCTGCGCCGCGAGATCGACGACTACGACAAAGAACGTGAGCTGTTGCAGGGCGCAGAAGAACCCGACTTCGAGCGGCTGGCTGAGCTCAAGAGCCTTACCATCAAGGCGCAGACCGAGCTCGATGCGCTCTGCGCGCAGGGTGACCCGCAGCTCACGATGGACAACCTCGCCCGCGTGATCGAGCTCTGGACGAAGATTCCCGCCTCGCGTATCCGTGAAGACGAGTTCCGCCGTCTGAGCGAGCTTGACAAGCGCTTAAAAGAGCACATCGTCGGTCAGGACGAGGCTGTCGAGGCTGTCGCTGCGGCTATCCGCCGCAACCGCGTGGGCATTTCGCCCAAGCACAAGCCGGTGAGCTTCATCTTTGTCGGCCCCACGGGCGTCGGCAAGACCGAGCTTGTCAAGCAGTTGGCGCAGGACCTCTTTAACTCGCCCGACGCGCTCATCCGCCTCGACATGTCCGAGTTTATGGAAAAGCACTCGGTCTCCCGCATCGTCGGCTCGCCCCCGGGCTACGTCGGCTATGACGAGGCCGGCCAGCTGACCGAAAAGATCCGCCGCAAGCCCTACGCCGTCATCCTCTTCGACGAGATCGAAAAGGCGCACCCCGACGTGATGAACGTTCTGCTGCAAATTCTCGACGACGGCGAGATCACCGACTCCCACGGCCGCAAGGTCAATTTTGAAAACACCGTCATCGTGATGACATCCAACGCGGGCAGCGAGCGCAAGGAGGGCACCGTCGGCTTCGGCCACACGGTGAACGAGCAGAACCGCGACCGCGCTATGAAGGCGCTCGGCGAGTTCCTGCGCCCCGAATTCCTGAACCGTGTGGACGAGGTCATCTGCTTCAACCGCCTTGACGAGAAGAACTTCGCCGGCATCGCCCACATCATGCTCGATGAGCTGCAAAAGAGCCTTGAGGACAAGGGCCTGCACTTTACGTGGGACGAGGATGTTGAGGACTACCTCGTCAAGAAGTCCTACTCCGCGACCTACGGCGCGCGCAATCTGCGCCGCACCATTCAGAAAGAGCTCGAAGACGTCATGGCCGCGCAGATCATCGACTCCTACGAGCACCCCGTCACGCAGATCCATGCGTCGATGGAGGACGGCAAGCTCGTCGTCCGCAGCCTGTAAAAGAAAGGGGAGGGAGACCATGTTCCATCTGTTCCGCAAGGACATTGAAAAGCACTGCGCCTACTGCAAGAGCGGATCTGTCATCAACGAAGGGCAGGTCATCTGCTCCCGCCGCGGCGTGGTCGACTCTGCCGACCACTGCCGTCACTTCTGCTACGACCCGCTCAAGCGCGTGCCGCCGCGTCCGGCCACGCTGAACGACAAGTACACGTCCGAGGATTTTTCCCTGTAAGGCCGGGCAGCGCCCCGAACAATAAAGAAAGAAGGCCGATTCCCATGAACATTTCTCAGGTTTACGCAGTCTATTTCAGCGCCACCGGCAACACCAGAAAGGTGACCACCACGCTTGCAAATGCCCTTGCCGTCAGCTTCGACGTGCCGCTCGAGGTGCGCGATTTCACGTTGCCCGCCGCGCGCGAGGAAAGCTATGAGTTTGCCGCGGGCGACCTTGTCGTCTTCGGTATGCCGACCTATGCAGGCAAGCTTCCGAATAAGCTGCTCGAGTTTGTGAAGTCCGGCTTTCACGGAAACGGCGCGCTGGCTGTGCCGGTCGTGACGTTCGGTAACCGCAGCTTTGATAATTCCCTTGCCGAGCTCTGCGCCTGCCTTGAAGGGGACGGCTTCCACACCATCGGCGCGGGCGCCTTTGCCTGCCGCCACGCCTTTACCGACGCGCTTGCCAACGGCAGACCCGATTCCGACGATATGGCGGAGCTTGCAAAGCTCGGCTCCGCGGTCGTGGGCCGCATCGTGCGGATGACCGAGTATCCCGCGCCCGTCACGGTCGACGGTGACGCGGACGCGCCGTATTACCGCCCGCTGGGCCTCGATGGCGAACCGAAGGTGTTTCTGAAGGCGAAGCCCAAGACCGACCTCGACAAGTGTATCCACTGCAGTGTGTGCGCCTCACTCTGCCCGATGGGCTCGATCAATCCCGATGATGTGACGGAGGTTGCGGGCATTTGCATCAAGTGCCACTCCTGCGTGCGCAATTGCCCGGTGGGTGCGAAGTATTTCGACGATCCCGCGTTCCTCTCGCACCGCGCGATGCTCGAACGCGACTACACGCGCAGAGCGGAGGACAAGATCTTCACGGCGTAAGAAAGTACATAAAAAGGCTCTGTTTGGGAATCCCAAACAGAGCTTTTTTCATTCCTGAATGACGGAACGTTGCTGCCTTACAAACAAAATTTGGGAAGGGCGGGAAGCGGGGACAGCCACGCACGCATACGCTATGGAGAAAGCACCAATTTTGGGAGGGATCTTATGAAACCGGTGTACTTTTTCCTCGGCGCAAACAGCGAAGAGGGCTTTTTCTCGCTCTATGACCAGCTTTTGGGCGGTCGGCTCGACGATCTGATGATTCTGAAAGGCGGCCCCGGCTGCGGCAAGTCGACCTTCATGCGCCGCGTGGGCGCGGCGATGGAGCGCGCGGGCGAGCGCATCGTGTACATCAACTGCTCGGGCGACCCCGATTCACTCGACGGCGCGATCTTTCTGGACCGAAACGCTGCTATCGTGGACGGTACCAGCCCGCATGTGCTCGAGCCGACCTATGCGATCGCGAGCGAGCGCTATGTCGACCTGACACGCTTCTACGATGTGGACGCGGCTCAGGCACGCCGCGCGGAGATCGTCGCGCTGAGCGACGAATATCGCGCACACTACCGCAGCGCCTATCGCATCCTGCACGCGATGGGTGAAGTGGAGAGCGAACGCCGCGTGGCGATGCACGCGCAGATGGATTTTTCGAAGCTCCGCCGCCGCACCGACGGCATTCTCGCACGCGAGCTGCGCGGCGAGGGAACCGGCAGCGGGCGCGTCGACCGCGCGTTTTTGGGCGGTGTGACGCATCGGGGCGAGATTTGCCGGTTCGACACCGTCGAAGCCCTCTGCCCGCGCATCTATGCCATCATCGACAGTGCGGGGCTGGGAAACGAAATGCTTGAGACCGTCGTGCAGGCGGCACAGGCGAAGCATTTCGACATCATCGCCTGCCCGAATCCAGACCGGCCGCGGGAGCTCCATCACGTATTGATCCCGGAAAAAGGGCTGGCGTTTATCACAACGAACGCGCGCAACCCGTACGGCGGGAAGCCCTACCGCCGCC
>ENA-OOZG01002850-OOZG01002850.1-human-gut-metagenome-genome-assembly--contig:-NODE-2850-length-10258-cov-2.022640_pt1 | contig 10258 bp, 7 predicted proteins | sample MGYA00241706_ERZ501384 | MGnify/ENA primary metagenome ERZ501384 (study PRJEB25962, sample SAMEA2042742) | human gut metagenome | biome: human gut; feature: human-associated habitat; material: faeces... | reverse complement strand
GGGCGGGCGCCCTCTCCGGTCATGATTTTGCTGCTGCGGGAAAGCAGGACATCCATCGCACCCTTGGTGCAAAGGGTGTACACGCCGTCGAGCTTGTGCAGGGTGCTCATCAGCTTGCGGTCGGAGTCAAAAGCCAGCTCGCCCAGACGGGTGTGCTGCTGTCTGTAAATCGTTTCCTCCAGCCAGAACTTGTGCGCCAGATTGATGAGGGCAACCTCGGTCGGGTCACCGATTTCCTTGCCGTCCACCGAGGTGGAGTCATTGGCAAGGACAGCGGTCTTGAGCAGCCAGCGGTGAGCCGGGTTTGCAAAGTCCAGCTCCTCGCCGTCGAACAGGCGAAAATCCGCATAGACCTGCTGGGTGGTCATCTTGTTCTGGGTCAGGGTTCCGGTCTTGTCCGAGCAGATGACCGAGACCGAGCCCAAGCTCTCTACCGCGTTCAGCTCCTTGATGATGGCATTTTCACGCGCCATCTTCTGGGTCCCCATCGCCAGCACGATGGTGACAATCGAGCTGAGTGCTTCCGGGATGGCAGCGACTGCCAGCGCAACGGCGAACATCAGCGAATCCAGCATCGGCATCTTGCGGTACAGGCTCAGCCCAAAGACCACCACGCAGATGGCGATGATGGCGATTGCCAGCTTCTGGCTGAAGTTGTCCATGCTCTGCTGAAGCGGGGTCTTTTTCTGCTTGGTCTGGTTCATCAGGGCTGCAATCTTGCCGATTTCGGTCTGCATCCCGGTGCCGGTTACGATGACGGTCGCACGGCCATAGGTGACCAGCGAACCGGAAAAGACCATGTTCTTCTGGTCGCCCAGCGCCACGCTCGGTGCATCGATGACCTCGCTGTTTTTGTTGACACCCTCCGATTCACCGGTCAGCGAGCTTTCGTTGACCTGAAGGGAATAGTTGTCGATGATGCGTCCGTCCGCTACCACAAGGTCGCCTGCCTCGAGGATGAGGATGTCGCCGGGGACGATTTCGCGGGAAGGAACCTCCACCCTGCGCCCGTCACGCATGACCTTGGCGTTCGGTGAGGAGAGTGCTTTGAGACTTTCCAGCGATTTTTCTGCCTTGAAGTGCTGTACCGTACCCAAAATTGCATTCAGGGTGATGACTGCGATGATGACGATGGTGCTTTCTCCGTTGCCCGATACCGCCGAGATGACCGCTGCGGCAATCAGGATGATAACCAGCAGGTCCTTAAACTGTTCGAGAAAAACCACCAGCGCGCTTTTCTTCTTTTCCTCCGCCAGTACATTTTCCCCGTAGGTCTGCCGCTGTTTTTCCACCTGCTGTTGGCTCAGACCCTCTGCGGTCACCCCAAACTGTTCCATGATTTGTTGTGCAGTGCGGCGAAACATCTGCTCCATTCTAATTCCTCCTTATCAATACCAAAGCCAAGCCACCGCCCGGCGGCCGTTTTTTGCCAAAATGCGGATATAACAAAAAAGACCTTTCATCCGGTTTCGATACAAGTATGTACGAAAACCACATGAAAAGTCTTGTTACCAGTCAAATTCTGGCACATACCGCAGAAGATTTTTCACTCGGGGAAAAATCAACGAGATTGTTGCGAATATGTCACGAACTACTCCCTTTAAATATGGGCGATGTATTGAATTTAGCATTAGTATACCGTCTGGCTGTGCGATTGTCAAGGGGACAAGTTTGGACAAATTGTGAATTTTTCCCAGCCATGTTCAGCCAGAGCTGTCCGCCCACCATGGACAGAAAGAGACGCCCGCCTGTATCAGACGAGCGTCCCCTTCGGGAATCTATGCGGAAAAAGATGGACCCTGTCTTACTTTACCAGCTCGTAGCCTGCGCCCAGCCAGCCGGAGCCGCCCTCAGCGCCCATGCCGCCCGAGAGATTGTAAACGGTGTAGCCCTTGACGCGCAGTGCTGCCATGGTCTGGGAAGCAGTCTGGCCGCTGTAGCACTGAAGGATGAGGGTCTTGTCCTCTGGCAGGATACCGAAGTTTTCCTGCATTCCTTTGCCGTATGGCAGACTGATTGCGCCCTTGATATGGCCCTCTGCGTAGTCCTCTGCGGAGCGCAGGTCCACCACACAGATTGCATCCGAGCCGTTGTCCATCAGCTCCTTGAGTGCATCCGGGCTGATGTTGTTTTTGCCGTAGGTTTCTTCCTTGGCTGCTGCTTTGTAGTAAGCGGAAACAGCCTCTTTGATGTCAGCATCGACAGCGTACTCACCTTCCGGCAGCTCTGCTGCTTCGGTGGTCATCAGCGCCTGTGCGCCCTCTGCCTTGGAGATGCCTTTGTTAAAGCCGCCGCTGACATTGATTGCCTGTACCCCTGCCAGACGCAGCAGCAGGATGGTCTGGGAAGCGGTCTGTCCGCTGTAGCAGTACACATAAACGGTCTTGTCGGTCGGGATTTTGCCCAGAGCGCTTGCGACATCCTCGCCGTATGGAACATTGACTGCGCCCTTCACATGGCCCTGTGCGTAATCCTCAGCGGAACGGATGTCGAGGATGACAGCCGGCTCCTCTGCTTTGACCGCCTCGAGGAAGGCAGCCGCGGAAACCTGGTTTTTATTGTCTGCCAGAGCTGCAAAATAGCGGTCTACCTTTGCGTTCAGGAACTGCTGTGTGGTGAATTTTACAACGCCGTAGCCTGCGCCCAGCCAGCCGGAGCCGCCCTCTGCGCCCATGCCGCCCGAGAGGTTGTAAGCGTTCAGGCCGAGCATCCGTGCGATGGCAACGGTCTGGGAAGCGGTCTGGCCGCTGTAGCACTGGAATACGATTTTCTGACCCTTCGGCAGCTTCACCAGCTCGTCCTGCATTCCCTTGCCGAATGGGATATTCTTCTTCGCGCCTGCGATGTGGGATTTCAGATAGTCGTTCTCGGAGCGAATATCAACCAGATAAGCCTTGCCGTCAGCGACTTCCTCTTTTACCTTTGCAGGGCTCATGTTGAATTTGCCGTTCTGTGCTGCCAGCTCATAGTATTCGCGGATTGCGCTCTTGAGCTGTGGGTCAACGGTGTAGTTGCCCTCCTCCAGCTGCTGTGCGGTCTGAACGGTCAGAGCCTTTGCCTGCTCCTGCTTGGAGATGCCGGTAAAGCCACCGCCAACATTGTAGGCATCCTTGCCAGCCAGACGCAGCAGAGCAACGGTCTGGGAAGCGGTCTGGCCGCTGTAGCAGTAGACCAGAACCGGAACATCGGTTGGAATCTGGTCCAGAGCATCGGCAACTGCGGTGCCGTATGGAACATTGACTGCACCCTTGATGTGGCCCTCTGCGTAGTCCTCCGCGGAACGGATGTCGAGGACACACAGAGCCTCGTCGGTATCCACTCTGCTCAGCAGATTCTGTGCGGAAACCATGTGTTTGTCGGATGGATATTCAGCGAAATATTTCTTTGCCAGCTCCTTCACCGAAACGGTCTGGGCTTCCTGCTCGGTCTGAGCAACGGTCTGTGCCGGAACCTCTGCGGCAAAAGCCGGTAGACCGGCGCTGAAGCTCATCGAAAGGATGAGTGCGGCTACAATACATTTTGTGCGGATATTTTTCATCGAGATCTTTCCTTTCATCGCTCTGCCCAGCCCGCAGGCTCCTGACAAGAACGTTATGTTTCAATGTATAGAATATACACATTCACCAAAAAAATCCAATTGCTATTTTCAATCGTCTGGAAAACAGAGGTTACTTTTTTCGATAGCTTCGTTCATTTTCGATAAAATTTTCTCCAAAATCCCGGCTGTAATGCGACCATATTCTACAAAAATCGGTCGATTTTATCCGCACATTGTTCTAACCTAAATCTGTTTCAGGATAAAAACCGGGATGGGCGGATTGTTCGGGCGGTTGGCAAATTCGGTGATGAGGACGGTGTACTGTCGGCTGTCGATGGTTCTAAAATATTCCATCAGTGCATCCTTCTCCTCAAAGCCGCTGTCGCCGCCGTAGTAAACGCACAGGCTCATCAGCCCGCCCGGACGCAGCAGGCTCAGTCCCTTTTCGATGGCAGGGATGCTGGTGGCAGGGGTGGTGAAGATGGTGTGGTCGCCGCCGGGCAGATAGCCGAAGTTAAAGGTGATGCAGTCCACGCTCTCCGGCTGGGCATAGCGATCGATGTTGCTGTGGCTGTCCAAAACGACTGTGCCAATCTGGTCCAGTCCCTTCTCCTCAAGCAGCGCTCGGGTCGAATCGACCGCCTGCTGCTGGATGTCCATTGCCAGCACCCGTCCCTGCGGGCCGACCAGCTCGCACAAAAAAGCGGTGTCGTGTCCCCGTCCGGCAGTGGCGTCGATGCACAGATTTCCCGGCTGCACCCGTTCTGCGATGATTTTATGGGCAATCCCCAATGTGTTCAGTTTCAAGATAAAATGCTCCCTTCGTGGTAATGTCCCGTCTATTGTACCACATCCCGCCGCCTGCTCCAAGAGGCTCTTTCCCGCCCGATTCCGCGTTTCGGAAGGCTCGGACAGCTGTGGCGCTTTTTGTACCTCATGACCAAATTCTCTGCTGCTTGTGAACGTTATAACCATTTCAGCCGGAAAAAACTTGGAAAGTGTTCAAATTCAACCATTTATTTTGTGTAACATATGCAATTTTCTTCTCAATTACCATCAAAATTTAGATTGTTAATACAATGACGAAGTTGACAAATCTTCTTTGTCAACATATAATCAAAGTGTTCAATTCATCTGTTTGACCCCTCTGCTCCGCCGTTGGAGCAAAGGAACCCGGTCGGCAGATACTCTGCCAAGTCGCACGGATGCGACGCTCAGCCTTTGTCCGGCTCTTCGGGCAAAGCAGGGCATAACAGCAGAGGTGCAGAAATTGGTTTTGTACGTTGCATCTTTCAAAAAAGTGGGCGTGCCGGACGCTGCGTAATTTCTGTGCCTGTGCTTTTTTTATGCCTTATTTTATTTAAAGGAGTGCATTTTTATGGAACGTAAGACCCCTTTGTATGACTGTCACGTTGCCCTGGGCGGCAAGATCGTCCCCTTTGCCGGCTACCTGCTGCCGGTTCAGTACGGTACCGGTGTTATCGCAGAACACATGGCTGTCAGAAAACAGGCGGGATTGTTCGATGTCTCCCACATGGGCGAAATCGTCCTCACCGGACCGGACGCCCTGAACAACGTCCAGATGCTGCTGACCAACGATTTCAGCGACATGGAGGACGGCCAGATCCGCTACAGCCCGATGTGCAACGACAAGGGCGGCGTTGTGGATGACCTGATTGCCTACCGTCTGCGTCAGGACTGCTACCTGCTGGTTGTCAATGCTGCCAACCACGACAAGGATGCAGCGTGGATTTCCTCCCATCTGACCGGCGATGTCCGCTTCGACGACCTGTCCGACGGCGTTGCTCAGATCGCACTTCAGGGCCCGCAGTCTCAGGCAATTCTGGAAAAACTGTGCAACCCTGCTGAGATTCCGGCAAAATACTACACCTTCACCCAGAAGATGGCAGTTGCCGGCTTCGACTGTCTGGTTTCCCGCACCGGCTACACCGGCGAGGACGGCTTCGAGCTGTACTGCGCTCCGGCGGATGCAGCAGCTTTGTGGAACGCTCTGCTGGATGCCGGCAAAGAAAACGGCCTCATCCCATGCGGTCTGGGTGCGCGCGATACCCTGCGTCTGGAAGCAGGTATGCCGCTGTACGGCCATGAGATGAACGATGAAATCACCCCGAAGCAGACCGGCCTGGGGATGTTTGTCAAGATGGACAAGCCGGATTTCATCGGCAAAAAAGCAATGGAGGAGATGGGAGTTCCATCGGTCAAGCGCTGCGGACTGAAGATTACCGGCCGCGGTATCGCCCGTGAAAACTGCCCGGTTTATGTCGGTGACCGCCTCATCGGCCACACCACCTCCGGTACCCACTGCCCATTCCTCGGCGGTGCGTATGCTATGGCAATCGTAGAAAAGGAGCCTGCACCTCTGGGCGCTACTGTCGAAGTTGAGATTCGCGGCAAACGCGTTGCAGCCGAGGTTGTCAAGGTCCAGTTCTACAAGAGATAGTACTCTGTCAAATCTTTTCGTAACACAAACCAATCACTACATTTTTAAGGAGGACTTTATCATGGCAAATCCAACCAATCTTCTTTACGCTAAATCTCACGAGTGGGTACAGGACATGGGCGACGGCAGCTTCCGCATCGGTCTGACCGACTATGCTCAGAACGAGCTGGGCGACCTGGTATTCGTAAACCTCCCACAGGAAGGCGACGAGGTTGAGACCGGCGCTGCATTCGGCGACGTAGAGTCCGTAAAAGCTGTTTCCGACGTTTACAGCCCGGTAACCGGCGTTGTTTGTGCAATCAACGAAGAGCTGCTCGACCATCCGGAAATGATCAATCAGGATGCTTACGGCGCTTGGATGATTCAGGTCAACGAAGTTTCCGATAAAGAAGAACTGCTTGATTCCGCTGCTTACGAAGCACTTCTGAGCGAGGAGGCATAACATGGGCTCCTATGTTCCTTCCACCCTTCAGGAGCGGCAGGAAATGCTCGCCAGCATGGGCCTTACTTCCATCGACCAGCTGTTTGAGCACATCCCCGCTCAGCTCCGGCTCGACCACGAGCTGGACCTGCCCTCCGGCAAATCCGAGCTGGAGGTCAGCCGCCAGATGAACCGCATCGCTTCCCACAGCGTTGTGTTTGATTCCATCTTCCGCGGCGCCGGCGCTTATGACCACTACATCCCGGCCATCGTCAAGAGCGTTGTCAGCAAAGAGGAATTCCTCACCTGCTACACCCCGTATCAGGCAGAAATCAGCCAGGGTGTCCTTCAGTCTATCTTTGAATATCAAACCATGATCTGCGAGCTGACCGGCATGGATGTTTCCAATGCCTCGGTTTACGACGGTGCTACCGCCGCTGCCGAAGCGGTTAATATGTGCTGCGAGCGCAGCAGACAGACCGTTTTCTGCTCCTCTGCCGCTCATCCGGAGACCATCCGCGTCCTCAAAACCTACTGCTGGGCTTCCGGCCACAACTTTGTTCTGGTACCTTGCCGCGAGGGCAAGACCGACCTTGAGGCCATCGCTCCACAGCTGGACAAAAAGACCTCCGCTTGCCTGTACATCCAGAGCCCGAACTTCTACGGACAGATCGAGGAGCTGGACAAGGCTGCCGAGCTGATTCACTCGGTCGGCGCTAAGCTGATTGCAGGCTGCAACCCGATTGCACTCGGTCTGCTCAAGACCCCTGCCGAGCAGGGCGCTGACATCGCAGTGGGTGAGGGTCAGCCTTTGGGTATGCCGCTGTCCTTCGGCGGCCCATACCTCGGCTTCATGGCTGCTACCAGCGCTATGATGAGAAAGCTCCCGGGCAGAATCGTCGGCGAAACCACCGACGTGGACGGCAAGCGCGCCTTCGTGCTGACCCTGCAGGCCAGAGAACAGCACATCCGCCGCGAAAAAGCCTCCAGCAACATCTGCTCCAACCAGGCTCTGTGCGCGATGACCGCTGCGGTTTATCTGGCTGCCATGGGCCCGCAGGGACTGCATCAGGCTGCCAACCTGTGCTATCAGAAGGCACACTATCTGGCAGACCAGCTTTGCTCCATCCCGGGCGTCAGCCTGAAATACACCGGCGCATACTTCCACGAATTTGTCACCGAGCTGCCACAGGCAGAAAAGGTGCTTTCTGCGCTCGAGCGTGAAGGCATCCTCGGCGGACTGCTGCTGGAGGACGGCACCGTGCTCTGGTGTGCAACCGAGAAGAACAGCAAAGAGGACATCGACCGTGCAGTCGAAATCGTCAGAAAGGAGCTGCTGTAATGCAACTGTTATTTGAACGCAGCCACTGCGGCAGAGGATGCAGCCTCCTGCCGGCAAGCGATGTGCCCTGCGCGCCGCTGGATGATTCCCTTTGCCGGACACAGGCTCCTCACCTTCCGCAGCTGAGCGAAAATGAACTCAGCCGCCACTACACCGAGCTTGCAGAACAGACCCACGGCGTCAACAACGGCTTCTATCCGCTGGGCTCCTGCACCATGAAATACAATCCGAAAATCAACGAGGAAATCGCGGCTCTGCCGGGCTTCACCAAGATTCATCCTCTCCAGCCGGAAGCAACCGCACAGGGCTGTCTGGAAACCTTGTATCTGGCAGACCGCTACTTCAGCGAAATCACCGGCATGGATGTCATGACCTTCCAGCCGGCTGCCGGCGCTCACGGCGAGCTGACCGGTCTGATGCTCATCAAGGCTTACCACGAAGCACGCGGTGACTTTAACCGCACCAAGATTCTGGTTCCGGACTCGGCACATGGCACCAACCCTGCCTCCGCTACGATGGCAGGCTTCCAGGTCATCAGCATCCCTTCTCTGGAAAACGGCTGTGTTGACACCGAGGCACTCAAGCAGGCTGCCGACGAGCATACCGCAGGCCTGATGCTGACCAACCCGAACACCGTTGGTCTGTTCGATTTGAACATTGCTCAAATCACCGAAATCGTCCACAACGCAGGCGGTCTGTGCTACTACGACGGCGCAAACCTCAATGCCATCATGGGCATCGTCCGTCCGGGCGACATGGGCTTTGATGTGGTTCACCTGAACCTGCACAAGACCTTCTCCACCCCACACGGCGGCGGCGGCCCGGGCTCCGGTGCAGTCGGCTGCAAGGAAATCCTCAAGCCGTTCCTGCCGGACCCAATCGTTGTAAAGGACGAAAACGGCTACCGCTTCTCCGGCAACAACCCACAGAGCATCGGCTCGGTCAAAGCCTTCTACGGCAACTTCCTGGTTGTTGTCCGCGCGCTGACCTATGTGCTGACACTCGGCCGCGAGGGTATCCCGGAGGCTTCCACCAATGCGGTGCTCAACTGCAACTACATGATGAACCGCTTGAAGGATGTCTACGACATGGCATTCGACAAGGGCTGTATGCACGAGTTTGTCATGACTCTGGAAAATCTCAAGAAACAGAAGGACGTTTCTGCGATGGATGTTGCCAAGGCCCTGCTGGACAACGGCATCCATCCACCTACAATGTACTTCCCTCTCATCGTTCACGAGGCACTGATGGTCGAGCCGACCGAGACAGAGCCGCGTGAGGTGCTCGACCACGCAATCGAGGTCCTGCACAGCATCTATGAAATGGCACAGGCCGAGCCGGAAAAGCTGCACGAAATGCCGCTGCACACTCCGGTTCGCCGTCTGGACGAGGTTGGCGCAGCCAGAAATCCGCGCCTGCGCTTCCAGTTCTAACCGATACTGTTTGAGGGATACGACATGATTACAAAACTTTCTTACTATATTAGCGATTCTTTTAACCCTTACCACAACCTTGCCGTCGAGGAAACCCTCCTCGAATCGGTGCGTCCCGGCCAGATGATTCTCTATCTCTGGCAGAACGAGCGAACTGTGGTCATCGGAAAAAATCAGAATGCTTGGAAGGAATGTCGTTTCCAGCAGCTCGAACAGGACGGCGGGTATCTTGCCCGCCGTCTTTCGGGTGGAGGGGCAGTATTCCACGATTTGGGCAATCTGAATTTCACCTTCCTGATGCCTGCTTCGGACTACGACCTGCCCCGCCAGATGTCGGTCATCCTGCAAGCCGTCCGCGCGCTGAGCATTGATGCTCAGAAGTCCGGACGCAACGATGTCACCGTAGACGGCAAAAAGTTTTCGGGCAACGCCTTCTGTCAGAAGGGCAACAACGCCTACCACCACGGAACCCTGATGCTTCAGGTCGACACCCAGAAGGTTGCCAGCTATCTGAACGTCTCGGAAAAGAAGCTCCGCTCCAAAGGGGTCAGCTCGGTCACCTCGCGGGTGTGCAACCTGTGTGATTTCATGCCGCAGCTGGACCGCGCACAGATGCAGCAGCGACTGCTGGAGGCGCTGGGAGAGGTTTACGAACTGGCTCCGCAGCCTTTGGAGGACTCCTTCATCGACCGGGAGCGGGTCGCACAGCTCGAGGAGCGCAACGCCTCTTGGGAGTGGAAGTTCGGCCGCAAGCTGGCCTTCACCTGGGAGCGTGACGAACGCTTTGATTGGGGCGAGGTTCAGCTCCAGCTCCAAATCGACCAAGGCGTTATCCAGGATGCGCTCCTGTACTCCGATGCGCTGGATGCCGAATTTCTGGCCCCGGTGCGGGAGCATCTGCTTGGCTGCCGCATGGAGCCTGACTCCTTGCAAGAGGCCCTGTCCGCACTGGCAGACACCGACCAGCACCGTCAGATTCTGTCCGACCTGATGAGCCTTTGCTTGCAGCAGGAACCATCTGTTTGATACGAAGGGGATTATTTACTATGAACGAATTTCAGCT
>ENA-OOZG01002844-OOZG01002844.1-human-gut-metagenome-genome-assembly--contig:-NODE-2844-length-10281-cov-3.452083_pt1 | contig 10281 bp, 7 predicted proteins | sample MGYA00241706_ERZ501384 | MGnify/ENA primary metagenome ERZ501384 (study PRJEB25962, sample SAMEA2042742) | human gut metagenome | biome: human gut; feature: human-associated habitat; material: faeces... | reverse complement strand
TTATACCGTTTTTCTTTTTCATTAACATATAAAATTCTGACTTGTGAGAGGGCGCTTATATCTGCCCTTCACAACCTATAAAAGCACCACAGAATCTGCAACACTACGTCCATTAAACTCTGGTTTATCAGAAATCCACCTCAGTATCATAGTAGCAGCATTTCAGCAGCTTCTCCATCTCTTCCTGGCTCGGCTGTCTAGGATTGGAACCGGTACATGCATCTAAAATCGCATTGGCAGCGATCTCCGGTAGTCTCTCTAAGAACACCTCTTCCGGAACGAAGCCCTGCTCTGTCGGGTAGCTGTCTGCACCATAATTTTTGATGCAGTGTGGAATCTTAAGGTCATCATTCATCTTGCGCAAGTATGCAATGAGTAACGCAACTTTCTCATCTAAGCTGTCTCCGCCAAGTCCCATGAAATCTGCGATATCGCCGTAACGTTTCTTCGCTGTCTCATCTTTTGCATTGAATGCGATAACTTTTGGCAGATACATGGCGTTTGCAGCACCGTGGATAATATGAGCACCATAATCTGCAAATGCAGCTCCTGTCTTATGTGCCATGGAATGAACGATACCAAGCAGAGCGTTGGAGAATGCCATTCCGGCAAGACACTGCGCATTGTGCATGGAATCTCTCTTAGCCATATCTCCGTTGTAGGAATCAACCAGATCATTCTGGATCATTTTGATTGCATGTAATGCCAGTGGATCGGTAAAATCACAGTTAGCGGTAGAAACATATGCCTCGATTGCATGTGTCATAGCATCCATTCCAGTATGTGCAACTAATTTCTGTGGCATTGTCTCTGCAAGATCCGGATCAACGATTGCCACATCCGGTGTGATCTCAAAATCTGCGATCGGATATTTGATACCTTTTTCATAATCGGTAATAATTGAAAATGCTGTCACCTCTGTCGCTGTTCCTGATGTGGAAGAGATTGCACAGAAATGAGCTTTATTTCTAAGCGCCGGGATGCCAAATACTTTACACATATCCTCGAACGTAATATCCGGGTACTCGTATTTGATCCACATCGCTTTTGCTGCATCGATCGGGGATCCGCCGCCCATCGCAATGATCCAGTCCGGTTCAAATTCCATCATTGCTTTTGCACCTTTCATCACGGTTTCCACAGAAGGATCCGGTTCGATGCCTTCAAACAACTGAACTTCCATTCCGGCTTCTTTCAGGTACTGTTCTGCCCTGTCGAGAAATCCAAACCGCTTCATAGAGCCGCCGCCAACACAGATCATTGCCTTTTTTCCTTTGAATGTCTTTAATGCCTCCAGAGCACCTTTTCCATGGTATAAATCTCTTGGTAACGTAAATCTTGCCATTGTAAAAACCCTCCTATAAAATATGTATGTGCTTGTTTTGATTGTTATATTCTTAACAATCAGACCGCCTGTATTACCTTGTGATTTCATCACTTGTGCTTATTATACCATACACCTTATTTTATAAAAGGGTTTTTATACATTATTCACAAATTATTTCATGTATTTTTTGACAAACAAATTTCTAATACAGTTTTAATCCACTGCGCACCGGTTCACTTGTCAGATCCACACCCAGCTTCTTAAAAATTTTAATATCCACTTCAGAGAGCATTACGGAAGTGTGCACCTGGCATCCCCGAAGTGCCGGAAGCTGCTCTAATGCTTTCTTTGCGTTTTCATTGGTCACCGCAGCGAGCGAAAGGGCGATCAATACCTCATCGGTATGAAGTCTTGGATTCTTTCCACCGAGGAAACGGACTTTCAGATCCTGGATCGGTTCGATCGCTTCCGGGCGGATGAGTTTCTCATCATGCTCAATGCCAGCCAGATATTTTAACGCATTCAGGAGCAATGCTGCAGAAGCACCGAGAAAATCTGATGTCTTGGACGTAATGATACAGCCATCGGAAAGTTCGATCGCTGCAGTTGGAACGCCAAGTTCCTCTGCACGTTTTTTTGCAGCGACTGTGACATGTCTGTCGTCCGTTGTGATCTTGGCCTGTTTCATCAGAAGTTCAATCTTGTAAACTTCATTTTCCGTCGCTTCCTCTTTGACCAGTTTGTTTACCGCTGTGTAATAACGTCTTATGATCTCCATTTTGGAGGCTTCACAGCACGCCTCGTCATCGATGATACAGTTTCCGGCCATGTTGACACCCATATCAGTCGGTGATTTATAATAAGTATTTTCTCCGTAAATCCCTTCAAAAATAGCGTTCAAAACCGGGAAGATCTCAATGTCACGGTTGTAGTTGACCGTCGTTTTTCCATAAGCTTCCAGATGGAACGGGTCGATCATGTTCACGTCATTCAAGTCTGCGGTAGCCGCCTCATAAGCTAAGTTTACCGGATGTTTTAATGGAAGATTCCAGATTGGGAATGTCTCAAATTTTGCATAGCCGGCTTTTGTTCCACGGATATTCTCATGATAAAGCTGGGAAAGGCAGGTTGCCATTTTTCCACTTCCAGGTCCCGGCGCGGTGATGACGACTAATGGTCTGGTCGTCTCGATATAGTCATTCTTGCCGAATCCGTTCTCACTGACGATCAGCGGAATGTTTGCCGGATAGCCCTCGATCTTATAATGCTGATATACTTTAATGCCTCTTTTTTCCAGTTTTTCACGGAACTGTACGGCACCGCTCTGTCCTGCAAACTGCGTGATGACAACGCTTCCCACATACAGACCCTTTTTCTCAAACTCTCCGATCAGCCGGACAACATCCACATCATAAGTAATTCCAAGATCCCCGCGGACTTTGTTCTTCTCAATATCTGCCGCACTGATCACGATCACGATCTCTGCCACATCCGCAAGCTGCATAAGCATCTGGAGTTTACTGTCCGGTGCAAATCCCGGCAATACTCTGGATGCGTGATAATCGTCAAATAATTTTCCGCCAAATTCCAGATAAAGCTTGTCCCCAAATTGGTTGATCCGCTCTTTAATGTGCTCCGACTGAATTTTTAAGTACCTGTCATTGTCAAATCCTATTCTCATCCCTGATATCCCCTTATTTTTCATTCACTTTTTTATTTACAAACATAAAGAACATTATACAATAAAACCGGCACAAAATATACTCGAAATTTTCAATTTCCATCACAAATTTTAACGTACCATTTGAAAATTATTTTTGCAGATTTCATAAATAAGGCTGACCCTTTCCGGATCAGCCTTATCATTAAATTCCCAATAACTGCTTTTTCTTCGCTGCAAATTCTTCTTCTGTGATGACTCCTGCATCCAAAAGACCTTTGTACTTCTGCAGCTGTTCGATCGTATCACTCTCAGAAGATTGCTTCTGCTCTTCCAAAGATCCGGTCTCCTGCTTTGCAGCCTGTTTTTTCTCTCCCGCTGTCATCTCTTTGACATTCGGATTCATCAGGTGTGCCAGATTGAGCGCCAGCGTGTGCAGACTCTCTGTTTTATCCTCATAGCAGCTCAAAAACGCCTCGACACTAGGACTGTCACTGTCAAAGGAAACTCCGGTCCAATCCCACTTGATATTATCCCAGTAAGGATGGTCAAACGTCAGCTCCACATGGAAGGTATCTGCCGGAGAAGCCACGTCAAAAGATGGTCTTGGATGATACTCATGATAATGGTTATCATCTTTGTCATTTTCCTCATGCATCCGCTCCAGCCGCTCAAACATTTCATATTCCCTCATCTGCATCTGAAACTGTGCGATCTGCGGCTCCAGCTGCTTTACTTTTTCCGGAACTTTACTGTCGTAATGCTTTAATTCCTGATGATTTCCCTCAAATAAAACCCGGCTGTCCTCTAAAATACGGAAAGACTTTAAATTGTCCGCCTGAAATGCGAGCGAATCTTTGTCACAGTTCACACGGAAAAGTCCATGGAAAATATCTAATACCAGATCTCCACCAAACAGTCCAAAATTAAACGAATAGTTTTCCTCGAACTGATCTCTCAATGCCTGATTATCTTCGTAAAACTGGATGTACTGCTTAAAATCATCGATGGTCATCCGATCTGTCCTGCCTTTTGGCAGATAGATTTTTTTATCGCATTCCTTACAGATCGGTGTGTCCTGTATTTTTGTTGCAAGCAGCCGCGGTGTCGGATTCCCGCAGACCGGACATAATTTTTTATTATTACTGAATAATCCCATATTAATCCCCTTTCTGTGACAGATATTCTCTTTTATGAAAGCCAAGAATACCTGCAATTACATTTGTAGGAAATATACCAAGCGCACTGTTTAACTTTGTCACTGAATCGTTGTAGATCAAACGGCTGGTATATACCATGCGCCCATAACATTCCACCGCATCCATACATTTGGTATAGTTTTTATCTGCGCAGAGCAGTGGATTGCGTTCTGCTGCCAGACGGATGCTTTTTACGGTTTCCTCTATCACCTGCTCCTGCTCTGATACCTCCTCAGGTGCGGAGCGAGCAGTGATCACACTTCGTCTGGCTGCTGCACGCTCCATCAGCGGCTGTATGTCATCTGCTGCATATCCTTTCATAAGATCAAGCACTGCAAATAGTGCATCAAAACGTGAGGAAATCTGCACTCCGATCTGATTCATGGCATTTTGGATATTTCCGTCCATCACCGCAAACTTCCGCTGCACGGAGATGATCCAGAGAACAAGTAAAAGCAGGATCAAACCAATAATGACCAAGATTTCCATACTTAACATTTTTTCTTCTTAATCCTCCCTTCTTTTGTGTGCTTATTTTGGCTTTCTCCTTTGTCTGAATCTACCATACACGATTTTCCCAAAAAAATGGACGCACTGTCATGAATCGACCGTAAAATGTATTGAATCGACCATGTCTTTTCTTACTATTCATGTAGTTTATTCTATCAAAGAAAAAACAGACCGTCATAAGACAGCCTGCTCTCCGTTAAACGCATATTCCATATATGTATTTTTGATTTCCGAACATTTTCCATGCGGAATTGGGATTTCCGCATCATTTACCATTTTGATGGAACGGCTGGAAATATTCTGGATATACTCCATATTCACAAGGAAGGATCGGTGGGGACGGAAAAAATTGCTGTACTGCATCAGCTGTCCTGCCAGATCATCCAGACTCCCTGCGCTTTCCAGAACTGCTCCGTTTCCCAGATGAAATAAAAGTTTTCGTCCCAGCACCGCATCCATCAGCCGGAAAAAGCTTTCCTCCCAGATCGGTTTCAACTGGTAAAAATAAGCTCCAACCGAATAAGATTCCACCGCAAACTCCGGGGATGAGGTCAGAAAAATAATTTTCATATTCGTGTCATACTGCCGGATCTCTTTTGCCACATCCATGCCATTCTGCCCCGGCATCACGACATCGAGAAATAATATATCCGGTCTTATGCCCTTCTCAATCTCCGTCAGCAGTTCAAACGGACTCTGGAATGCCGCATAGGTAATATCCTCATTCCGTTCTGCCCGGTAGCGGTCTAATAATTCGTTCATCTGATGAAGCACTTCCATATCATCATCACAAAACGCGATCTTTATCATAAAATTTTCTTTTCTCCTGCGTAATTATAATATTTCCATACCTCTTGTGATCCATTTTACTGTCACAGGAAGCCTGCAAAATGTTTTTTCCACATATTATTATACTTCACAGAAGGGAAAATGAAAAGCCAATGTCCGCTACCTCCGCAGATCCTCAAATGCTCCATACACATCCAGCGTTCCATACCCCCACGACGGATTCGGATAACTCCTGTCATCCGCCCGGTCTGCGCCGCGGATCAGCATATTTTTGATATCCGCAGAGGACATGAAAATCTGATTTCTTTTTACCAGTCCCCATTCCATGATCTGCGCACATGCCCCGGCTGTGATCGCTGCCGCCGCACTCGTCCCGGTCATGGTCACAAAGCGGTTCCGCAGTCCCGGTCCATACACATTCACCGCCGGGGCACAGAAATCCGGCTTTACCTCACCGGAAAGTGTAAATCCCCTGCCCGAGTCCAGATACAGACCGCCATTTGCCACATTGTAGCCGCCCGCGCTTATGACCTGCCCTGCGTTACCCGGCACGGTGATCGTATGATTCGGATTTGACCGCAGGAAAAAAACATTTCCACTCGTAAAATTCCGCATGGGAAGCCACATATTGTAATCCCCTGTCACAATGCTCTGCGGATACACGTTGATCGTCCAGATCCCCTGCGCTGCGTTTGAAAAACGTAAATAAATAAGCTGGTTTCCCTGCCGCCTGCCCGTCAGCCGGTAGTCGATGCTGACTCTTGTCTGCTCGAAAATAAAGACAAACTCCTGTCTTCCACCGCTCCGATAAGGCACTTTTGGCAGCACTTCCCCGGTGGGCGAGCTGACCGATACCGCATAAAGCTCCGGCGCATTTGCCCACATCTCAATGAAAAAACCCGGCATATTTTCCTCCACCGAGACTTCCACCGATTCGTACTCCATGTCCGGCTGTATTTTTCCAAGAAAATGATGTCTTGCATTCGCCTCGTTTCCTACTGCTGCCACACTGCATCTTTTCCGCCTTCTGGATACAATATCCAGATAAGTTGCCAGTTGTCCGTCCTTGCCACGGTTTCCCATGTTGCTTCCTAGTGCAATGCAGATCACAAGCGGCATATCCCGCTCCTTTGCCAGCCGGTCCAGATAGCTGACTGCCATCATGATATCATTCTCCTGATACGCCGGAACAGAATCCGGTATAAAATAAAATTCCCGCAGATAAGTTTTTGTCTCTTTCAGTTTTACGACTGCGATCTCGGAAAACGGCGCCGCCCCGATAAAATTATCTTCCACATCCTCGCTTCCACATGCCACCCCGGCCACAAAGGTTCCATGTCCATTGGTATCCATGGACGGAACGGTTTCCAGCGGATTTTCTGCCCGGAGTGCGGCATTGATCTGCTCTGTCTTATACTCGGAACCATATGCGATCCCCTCCGGCTTTGTTCCATCCCGGATCGTCTGATCCCAGATGCGGTAAATCCTTGTTGTCCCATCAGAATACTGAAATACCGGATTTCGGTAATCGATCCCGGTATCGATAAATCCGATCATCACGCCCTGCCCTTTCAGTGCGAGTGCCGGCTGCTGCTGTAATTTTAATATCCCCGAAACCTCAAGCGCCGTCTCATCCAGAAGTCCATAGCACTTTGGAACAGAAGCATAGGAATCTGCCGGAAAATCAAATATCCGAAAAAAACTCCTCGGATAAAAATAAGTATCTTTTTCCTCATCGATCCGCTGGATACAATCACTTGAAAGGTCAATCACATCCAAAACATCTTTCGATATGATAAAATCCACATAATCATTGGAATAAATCTTTTCTTCACAGTCAGACATAAAAAACTCCGCACACCTATCTTTACAATAAATGCCGGAGTTTTGTCTTTTATTCCTTTAAATTGCTGGCTTTTCTTCGATCGCTGCACAGCCGCGCATCGTGATGAGCGGGCCGCCCTTTTTCTCTACATAATCTTTTGTGATCGTTACCATGCCGATATTGTCATCCTTCGGGATCTCATACATGATATCTAACATAAAATCTTCGATAATAGAGCGGAGTGCACGCGCTCCTACCTTTTTCTCTTTTGCTTCCTTTGCGATAGAATGAAGCGCATCCTCGTCAAATACAAGCTTTACCTCATCCATGGCAAGCAGCTTCTCATACTGCCTGATGATTGCATTCTTCGGCTCTTTTAAAATACGCACGAGCATATCTTCCGTTAGTGCCTCCAATGTGAACATGACCGGCAGACGTCCTAAAAATTCCGGGATCATACCAAATTTGCGCACATCTTCTGTCGTCACTTTTGCAAGCAGGTTCTCGTCATTGTCATATTTGTCCTTCAGGTCTGCCTTAAATCCAATGGAAGCTTCCTTGTTCAGACGCTCCTTAATGATATCTTCCAGATCCGGGAACGCTCCTCCGCATATAAAAAGAATGTTCTTCGTGTTGACCATCGTCATCGGAACCATCGCATTTTTACTGCTTGCCCCTACCGGCACTTCCACTTCCGCACCCTCTAACAGCTTTAACATTCCCTGCTGGACAGATTCTCCGCTGACATCGCGCTGGTTTGTGTTGCGCTTCTTTGCGATCTTGTCGATCTCATCGATAAAGATGATTCCGTGCTCTGCGCGCTCCACATCATTGTCAGCAGCCGCTAACAGTTTGCTGACTACACTCTCGATATCGTCACCGATATAACCGGCTTCTGTCAGGGAAGTTGCGTCCGTGATGGCAAGCGGCACATCTAATAATCTTGCCAGTGTCTTGACCAGATACGTCTTACCACATCCGGTCGGTCCGATCATGAGCATGTTGGATTTCTCGATCTCCACACCATCCTGCACATCGGAGGCAATTCTCTTGTAATGATTGTAAACTGCTACGGACATGACTTTTTTTGCATGTTCCTGTCCAACCACATACTCATCCAGTGACGCTTTGATCTTATGTGGTGCCGGGATCGCATGAATATCGATCTCCGGCTTTCTCTCCTCTTTTGGTTTCTTTTTCTTGATCTTCTGGCTGTTTGGCATACCGCCCATCATATTTTGCAGATCGGAAAGATTGATCATGCTGATATTCGGCATCTTATCCAGATTCATATTATTAAAACTTCCCATGTTCATCATATCGCCCATTGGGAATCCGGTGCCATTCATGCTGTCGAACGTTCTCTGCATACAGTCATGGCAGATGGAAATGCTATTTGGAATCTTGATCATTTTTCCGGCTATATGTTCTGGTCTGTGACAGATGTAGCAGATTTCCTCGTACTCATCATCCTTCTTCTCGTCACTTTTTTCTTCTGTAGTACCTGTTACCACTTCTGCACTCTCTGCATCCGTTGTATGTAAATTATTATCAGAGGCTGTCGGTTCTTTGTTCTCTTCTCCGTCGATTACCTCTCTGAAATCATTATCTGACATTGAAATCTCCTTAATATCCCTGAAATTACTTTCTGTTTTCATCGCCTCAAAAAATGCGATGGGTTTATTATAATTCAAATAAAAATGAATCACAACTAATTTGGCAAGATTTCATTTTTATTTAAGATATTTTCTTTGAAAAACATACTAATATTTGACCTTCCTGATTTTATGGGTTAGAATACAGCTACACACAAAAAAACTTTCGGAAAGGTGACTCATGTATACAAAAGAAACCTCTTTTAGCAGACGAACGAAACAGGCAGAACAGCATGCTGCCTCACTGCTGCAGCAAATTCTGATCTTCGTTTTGATTTTCCTTGTCATTTTTATGATGGTGCAGATCCAGAATCTACATGGAACTGCCCACGTGGTAAACTATGCCGGTCTTGTGCGCGGAGCCACGCAGCGTGAAGTCAAGCTTGAGATTACCGGAACTGCAAATGACATGCAGATCGAGTATCTGGATAAAATTTTGTCCGGTTTAAAATATGAAGATGGAAATTATAATCTGGTAAGCCTGAAAGATCCTGCTTACCAGCAGTGTCTGGACAATCAGATTGAATATTGGGAACTACTGAAAGAAGAGATTTATACTGTTCGTGAAAAGGGCTATGAAAACACCAATGTTGTCTCAATGAGTGAAACTTATTTTGAATATGCCGACGAGACGGTGACTGCTGCCGAACAGTACTCGGAAAAGATTGCCGCACGTATCCGGCTGACCGAGATTATTTCTGCGCTTGATATACTATTGTTAATCTTTTTGATCGTCCAGCAGCAGATCCAGCACATTAAGGCCGTCAGGGAAAATCATATTTTATCCAAGAAAGCCTACCTGGATGTGCACACCGGACTTCCAAACAAAAGCCGCTGTGAAGACCTTTTGAACTCTTCCGGTTTTATCACTGAGCCGCTGTGTTTTGTTATGTTCGACTTAAATAATTTAAAAGAAGTGAACGATACCCTTGGACACGCTGCCGGGGATTCGATGATCGCCAATTTTGCCCACATTTTAAGAAAGGTAGTTCCTGAAAAAGATTTTGTCGGCAGATACGGCGGTGACGAATTTATCGCTATTTTGTATGACACCACCTCCGGGCAGGCAGACGAACTATTGGAAAAACTACATGCTACGATCAAACAGTATCATTCCAGCAATATGCCGGATGCGATCAGTTACGCCTATGGTTACAGCTACTCCATGAATTACAAAGATTGTACGCTCCGCAATCTGCTTGACAAAGCAGACCATGAAATGTATCTGAATAAACAGGCACAAAAAAAGAAACGATAAGCCGCAATGTCATTAAGTTAAGATGACCAATCAAGATCTTAGCATCAGAAATGATGCT
>ENA-OOZG01002839-OOZG01002839.1-human-gut-metagenome-genome-assembly--contig:-NODE-2839-length-10296-cov-2.358852_pt1 | contig 10296 bp, 10 predicted proteins | sample MGYA00241706_ERZ501384 | MGnify/ENA primary metagenome ERZ501384 (study PRJEB25962, sample SAMEA2042742) | human gut metagenome | biome: human gut; feature: human-associated habitat; material: faeces... | reverse complement strand
TGTCATTATTTGATGCATTAGATGCAATTGATACTGTGAAATTTTCTGGTTTAGAGGCTTCCGGCTGGTATATAGAAAGTGCGAAGAAAGCAATGGAATCCGGAGCTATGACATTTGCAGGAAAATACAGTGAACCGGATTATGAGAAGATTGTAGATGGAGATTGCAAACTGGCAGTAGAATCTACGATGATCCTTCACTCACCGAAGGTGCAGGAGATGATTGAAGACCTTGATATCCCAGTATTTGTAGATTATTCCAGTTATGAGTCTCATCCACTTGGAAGAACAGAGTGGATCAAAGTCTATGGAGCAATGTTGAATAAAGAAAAAGAGGCAGAAGCATTTTTTGATGACCAGGCAAAGGTAATCGAAGATCTGAAGGATTTTAAGAATACAGAGAAGACAGTGGCATATTTTTACATCAATACAGACGGTTCTGTGGTTGTCCGTAAATCCGATGATTACATTCCGACTATGATTGAGATTGCCGGTGGAAGATATGTGTTCAAGGACCTGAAGAATTCTGAGGGAAATGCGCCATCTGTAAAACTGACGATGGAAGAATTTTATGCAACGGCAGTAGATGCAGATTATCTTATTTACAACGGAACCATTGACGGGCAGGTGAGTAGTCTCGGTGATCTGGAAGCCAAGAGCAATCTGTTTGCAGAGTTTAAAGCTGTCAAAGATGGAAATGTATGGTATACTGGTAAAAACTTATATCAGGCGACAGACACAGTCGGAGAACTGATTTCAGATATTCATCTGATGCTGACAGATGGTGATGCCAGTCAGATGACATTTCTTGAAAAGATGAAATAAAGATCAAAAAATAAAAGAAACTGGTGGAGAAATATGCAAAATAAGGAAACAAAGCAGGAACAGTTAAGTTTTCATACTGAAAATTTCAGAAAAAGATCCAGATATACATTTGTATTTGTGTGTATGATCGCAGCATTTTTTGTCATTACAGTGCTGAATATTAATACGGGAAATGTACATATTTCTGTGCCGAAGATTTTGAGAATATTATTTTTACATGATGGAGAGGCGGTAGAGTACAGTATCATATGGAAGATACGTCTGCCGCGTATCCTCATGGCAGCATTACTGGGCGGAGCATTGTCTCTGTCCGGTTTCTTATTACAGACATTTTTCTCAAATCCGATCGCAGGACCGTTTGTCCTTGGCATTTCTTCCGGGGCAAAATTATTTGTGGCGGTCGTGATGATCGTGTTCTTAAGATATTCCAGAACATTATCTTCTGTGGATCTGATCGTGGCGGCGTTCGCAGGATCTATGCTGTCGATGTTTTGCGTGCTTCTGATGTCACCGAGAGTTCAGAATATGTCATTTTTAGTGCTGATCGGAGTGATGATCGGCTATATCTGTTCGGCAGTCACAGATTTTCTTGTGACATTTGCAGAGGATTCTGACATTGTGAATCTTCATAACTGGTCGATGGGAAGCTTTTCCGGCATCACATGGGAGAATGTGAAAACGATCGTGTTTGTTGTAGCCGTTACCGGCATTTTGACATTCTTTTTGTCAAAACCGATGGAAGCGTACCAGTTAGGAGAGACTTACGCAAAAAATATGGGTGTCAATATCAAAATGTTCCGCATACTGCTCGTGATCTTATCGAGCATCTTATCCGCAGTGGTAACAGCGTTTGCGGGACCTGTGTCGTTTGTCGGGATCGCAGTGCCGCAGATGGTAAAGCGGTTATTCCGGACGGCAAAACCGATCATCATGATACCGGCATGTTTTTTAGGTGGGGCAGTATTCTGCATGTTCTGTGATCTTCTGGCGCGGATGGTGTTTGCACCGACGGAGATGAGTATCAGTACCGTGACGGCGATTTTTGGCGCACCGGTAATGATCGCAGTCATGTTAAAACAGAGACAGGAACGTTATTAAAGAAGCAGATGAGGAACGGAATGGAAGAACGGGAACTTTTACACACGGACGGACTGTCCGTTGGATATCACGGAAAAGAACTGATAAAGGAGATAGGGATATCTCTGAAAATGGGAGAGATCGTAACATTGATCGGACCAAACGGGGCAGGAAAATCCACTATTTTAAAGACTATCGCAAAGCAGCTGCAGGAGATCTGCGGCAGCGTTTATGTGGAAAACACCAGTCTGTGTGAACTGCCGGAAAAAGAGCTGGCGAAGAAAATGTCCATTGTTTTCACAGAGCGCATCACACCGGAGCTGATGACAGTGGCAGACGTTGTGGCGATGGGGAGATATCCGTATACCGGAGGACTTGGCATCCTGACACCAAAAGATGAGGCGGTGGTGGCGCAGTGCATGGAACAGATCCGCATTTCACCGTTAAAAGAACGCAATTTTATGAGCCTGAGTGATGGGCAGAAACAGCGTGTACTGCTTGCAAAAGCGCTGTGTCAGGAGCCGGAGATTCTGATCCTTGATGAGCCGACATCTTATCTGGATGTAAAGTACAAACTCGAATTTTTATCCATGCTGCAGGAGATGACACGGAAGAAAAAAATTGGTGTTCTCATGTCGCTGCATGAACTTGATCTTGCAGAGCGTGTGTCGGACAAAATTGTCTGCGTTAAAGGGAAAAACATTGAGCATTATGGCACGCCGGAGGAAGTCTTTACCGATGGATTTGTCGATCAGCTTTATGAGATCACGGACGGAACGTTTCAGGAGAAAAGCGGTTGCGTGGAACTGAAAAAATGCGGGGGCATACCGGAGGTATTTGTGATCGCCGGAAATGGTACGGGAAGTTTTCTGTTCCGGCAGCTTCAGAGAAACGGGATTCCATTTGCAGTGGGGATCTTAGGAAAAAATGACATTGATTATCCGGCGGCAGAAGCGCTTGCGGTGCAGGTGATCGCTGCGGAGGCATATCAGGACTTTGAGATGCAACATTATGAGGCGGCAAAACAGGTGATGTGCGCATGCAGAAAGGTGATCTGCTGTCAGACGGTATTTGGATCACAGAACGGGCTGAACAGACAGCTTTTGCAGGAGGCAGAAGACTGTGGAATGGAGATAGAATTATGGCAAAAGTGATCATGGTGCAGGGCACGATGTCAAACGCAGGAAAGAGCCTGATCGTGGCAGGACTCTGCAGGATTTTCAGACAGGACGGATACCGGGTGGCACCGTTTAAATCCCAGAATATGGCACTGAATTCTTTTATCACAAAGGAAGGACTTGAGATGGGACGCGCACAGGTGATGCAGGCGGAGGCAGCAGGGGTGGAGCCGGTAGCTGCAATGAATCCGATCCTGTTAAAACCGACCACACATGTCGGTTCACAGGTGATCGTGAACGGTGAAGTGCTTGGGAATATGAGTGCCAGAGATTATTTTGCGTATAAAAAACAGTTGATCCCGGAAATTAAAAAGGCATTCCGGGAGTTAGAAAAAGACAACGATATTATCGTGATCGAAGGCGCAGGTAGTCCGGCAGAGATCAATCTGAGGGAGAATGACATTGTCAATATGGGATTGGCAGAGCTTCTGGATGCACCGGTGCTTCTTGTGGGAGACATTGACCGGGGCGGCGTGTTTGCACAGCTTCTCGGAACACTGATGCTGCTCGAAAAAACGGAAAAGGAACGTGTAAAGGGGCTCATCATCAATAAATTCCGCGGGGATAAAACCATATTAGATCCGGGCGTTGTGATGCTGGAGGAGCGGGGACATGTGCCGGTCGTGGGCGTTGTGCCTTATATGGAGCTGTCCATTGATGACGAGGACAGCTTAAGCAGCAGATTTGACCGCAGGGAGGAAGGATTGATCGATATTGCAGTCATCCGTTATCCAAGAATTTCCAATTTTACGGATCTGTCTGTCTTAGAGCAGATTGGGCAGGTTTCCGTGCGCTATGTGGACAGTGTGAGAGACTTGCACCACCCGGACATGATCGTGCTTCCGGGCAGTAAAAATACAATGGCCGATCTGAAATGGATGCGGGAAAATGGTCTGGAGGCGCTGATCAAAAAGAAAGCGCAGGATACCATTGTTTTTGGAATCTGTGGCGGATATCAGATGCTGGGTGAGACGATCAGCGATCCATATCAGGTGGAAAACGGTGGAAGCATGAAGGGCATGGGACTGCTTCCGGCTGCGACGGAGCTGAAACAGGAAAAAACAAGAACACAGGTAACGGGAACTTTTGGAGAAATTTCCGGAGCACTCTCCGGACTTTCCGGAAAGAGCGTGCGCGGATACGAGATCCACATGGGCAGTACCGGAGACAGTGGAAATATCGTAGACAGTGAGAATGTCAGACAGCCGGAAAGCAGAAGTGACGAAAAAGGCTATGTATGCAGAATACAAAACGAAGCAGATGGCAGTGTAAAATACGACGGAATCTTTTCCGGTAACGTATATGGAACCTATGTTCACGGCATCTTTGACGAGGGAACGCTGGCAGAGACACTGGTTGGTATCCTGGCTGCCCGGAAGGGTGTGGCGCTGGATACCGGGCAGATGATAAGTTACGGGCAGTTTAAGCAGATGCAGTATGATAAACTTGCAGACGGTCTGCGGGAATCCATGGATATGGAAGCAGTGTATGCGATGCTGCGGGAAGCTGCGATTTAAAACAGAACTGTTGTTACTGGAACGAGGTACGAGTGAACAGTAACGAAAATGCGCAGTGCATAAAGAGGAAAAATAATGGAATTTATAATAGAGGAACCGGATAAAAAAATCAGGCAGGAAATCAAAGCAAACTGGGATCGCGTGGCAAAACCGCTGGATGGTCTGGGGGAGTTTGAGGGACTTCTCGCAAGGATCGGGGCAATCCTTGGGTCGCCAGAGATTGATATTGCGAAAAAAGCAGTGATCGTCATGTGCGCAGATAATGGCGTTGTGGCGGAAGGCATCAGCCAGTCCGGGCAGGAGATCACGGCAGCGGTGACAGAGAATCTCGGAAAAAGAAATACTTCGGTCTGCAAAATGGCGCAAACAGTTGGCGCAGAGATTTTTCCGGTGGATATCGGTGTGAACACCGACCGGATTTTTCCGGGAGTCATCAGCAGAAAAGTAAAAAAAGGTACAAATGATTTTCTGCTAAAACCTGCGATGTCAGAGAGAGAAGCCATGCAGGCGGTCCGGGTTGGGATGGAACTTGTAAAAGAGTGCAAAGAAGCTGGATATACGCTGCTTGGCACCGGAGAGATGGGAATTGGCAATACGACGACAAGTGCGGCAATGGCTGCCGCTCTGCTTTCCGTTTCGCCGGAGATTGTGGCAGGGCGTGGTGCCGGGTTAAGTGATGAAGGGCTTGCAACAAAAAGACGGGTAATTGCTGATGCATTGGAAAAATATCAGTTGAGAGGGACAGAGCCGATGCGTATTCTATGCTCTGTCGGCGGGCTGGATATCGCAGGGCTTTGCGGTGTGTTTTTAGGTGGTGCAAAATACCATATGCCAATCGTGGCAGACGGTGTCATCAGTGCGGTGGCAGCGCTTACAGCAGAGAGGCTTTGTCCGGGAACAAAAGAATTTATCATTCCCTCCCACAAAGGAAAGGAACCGGCTTCGGAACTTTTGATGCGGGAGCTGGGGCTTTCTCCTGTCCTGGATGCAGGACTTGCATTAGGAGAGGGAACGGGGGCAGTCATGATGTTTTCCCTGTTAGATATTGCCATGAGTTTATATGAGACAGGGGCTACTTTTGGCGATTTTAAAATTGAGGAGTATCACAGGTTTTGATAAAGTCCGTATAAATATTTTATATGTGACAGAAAGGTGCAGTTATCAGGATGATCACATTGGTGACAGGGGGAAGCGGCAGCGGAAAATCTGCATATGCAGAAAGCCTGCTGTCTTCCTGCGAAGGAATCAGATATTATATTGCAACCATGCAGATTTATGATGCAGAGGGCGAAAAAAAAGTAGAGCGGCATCGGAAACTGCGGGCAGGAAAAGGGTTTCTTACGATCGAAAGCCCGATGAATGTAGGAAAAATCCAGTTTGTATGTGCTGGAGAATCAGGGCAGGCGCAATACCGGCAGGAAGCAGAGAGGAAAGGGCAGTGCAGCTCAGAAAAGAAATCGGCACTGCTTGAGTGTATGTCAAATCTCACAGCAAACGAAATGTTCACGAAAGACGGCATGAAATCCGAGGAGGAAGTAGTTGAAAAAATTGTATCTGAGATACAGACTCTTTCACAGAAACTCGACAACCTTGTGATCGTCACGAACAATGTATTTGAGGATGGTGTAATCTATGACGCCGGAACAATGGAGTATTTGAGAGCACTTGGCAGGATCAATGCAGCACTTGCGCATCTGGCAGACCGGGTGGCAGAGGTCGTGGTTGGAATTCCGGTGGAGCTGAAAGGATGAAGTTATGAAATTATTAAAAGCGATGGCAATCGCATTTTCCATTTATTCTAAAATCCCCGTGCCGCAGTTCGAGTGGAAGGAAGAGGACATGGAGTATATGATGTGCTTTTTTCCGTGGATCGGTGGGGTGATCGGACTGTTTTTTTTCGGATGGGCGGTGTTATGTGAGAAATTTGCGGTAGGAAATGTCTGCTATGCACTGATCGGTGCGGCAATTCCGTTAATGATCTCCGGTGGATTTCATGTGGATGGGTACATGGACACGATGGACGCATTTCATTCGTACCAGAGCCGGGAAAAAAAGCTGGAGATTTTAAAAGATTCCCATATCGGTGCGTTTGCGGCGATCATGCTGGCTCTTTATTATATGATCGATATCGCAGCAATTTCAGAAATACATACCCAAAAGGCAGTGTCTGCGCTTGCAGCCGTATTTTTTCTGGCGAGATGCTTTAGTGGGATTGCAGTTATGACATTGCAGCCGGCAAAAAAAGAGGGGCTTTTGTATACCTTTGCTTCCAGTGCACAGAAAGTCATGGTAAAAGCAGCCTTATATTTTCAGACAGTGCTTTGTGTGGTACTTATGCTGCTCGTATCCGGATGGTATGGAGCCGCGGCAATCGGGGCGGTGCTGCTCAGTTTCTTTTATTTTAAAAAGAAAAGTTACAAAGAGCTTGGTGGTATCACAGGTGACACGGCCGGATTTTTTGTGACAGTCTGTGAGGCGGCTGCGGCAGCTGCGGTTGCGGTGGCCGGATATTTCCTGTAACTTTTAAAATAGTATTCGGCAGAAGGGGAGAAAAAGCATGCAATTATATATCGGAGGATATGCGCAGGGCAAGCTTGCCTATGTGCAGGAAAAACTGAAAGGGCAGAAGGTACCGGTTGTAAATGACCTGCATCTCTGGGTGAAACAGCTTTTACAGGAGGGAAAACCGGCGGAAGAGATCGTGCTGCAATATTATAAGGAGCACCCGGATTGTATCTTTATCTGCGATGAGATCGGCAACGGCATTGTGCCGATGGAGAAGCAGGAGCGGGAATACAGGGAACGTGTCGGCAGATTATTGATCCGGCTTGCAAGGGAAGCGGAGACAGTGGAGCGCATCATATGTGGAATAGGACAGAAGATAAAATAAAAGCAAAAATCACATGGATCAGACATGGCATGACACAGGCGAACGGAGAACACCGTTATCTTGGAAAAACAGATGAACCGTTGTCTGAAACAGGAATCCGTCTTTTACAGGAAAAAAAGAAGGAATATTTTTCCAGTCCACCGGAATTTTTGTATACATCTCCGATGAAACGCTGCGTTCAGACAGCGGAACTGCTTTTTGAGAGAAATCCAATTCTGATCCCGGAATGGAAGGAGATGGATTTCGGGCAGTTTGAGGGAAAAAATTATGAGGAATTAAAGGACAATCCCTGCTATCAGAAGTGGATCGACAGCAATGGAACACTGCCATTTCCCGGTGGAGAGTCAAGAGAGCAGTTTATCCGGCGTTCCATGGAAGGTTTTGACCGGATGATGTCTGATATTTTAAAAAGACCAGAAAAGAACACCGGAATACAAAACGGCACAGATCCGCAATATCTGAAAAGCAATTGTGGAACAGAAATCCCGGTCGTGGCCGTAGTGCATGGCGGTACGATCATGGCGGTGTTAAGCAGTCTTACCGGAGGAGAATATTTTGATTTTCAGGTGAAAAACGGGGAAGGATATGAAACTGTGCTGGAATGGATCCAGGGCAGATGGAAGATGACAAGTCTGACTAAGATAGGATGTGAGGACTCAAAAAGTGAACATTTACAATAGATAAGAAAGGAAATTAAATCATGATTTATCATATTGCCGCCATGCTGGCGGGATTTCTCATGGATCTGTTGTTTGGAGATCCTTACTGGCTGCCACATCCGATCCGTCTGATCGGAAACTGGATCAGTTTTCTGGAAAAGAGACTTCTCGGCAGCAAAACGGAAGAAAAACATACCACACCGGAGCAGGAACAAAGGAGAGGAATGCTGCTTGTACTTGCAGTTTTGAGCAGTACGGTGTTTGTGACGGCTGTGCTTTTACTTGGCGCTTACAGACTGCATCCGTATCTTGGGGTTGTGATCGAGAGCATTATGACCTACCAGATTCTTGCCACGAAATGCCTGCAAGTAGAGAGCATGAAAGTCTATCAGGAACTGAAAAAAGGTGATATTGCAGCCTCACGGAAAGTGGTTTCTATGATCGTCGGCAGAGATACGGAATGTCTGGATGAGACAGGCGTTGCAAAGGCAGCTATCGAGACTGTGGCAGAGAATACTTCGGATGGCGTGATCGCACCGATGATCTTCACAGCGATCGGCGGTCCGATCCTTGGATTTTTCTACAAAGCTGTCAATACCATGGATTCCATGGTAGGATATAAGAATGACAGATATCTGTATTTTGGCAGAACTGCGGCAAAACTGGATGATATCGTAAACTACATCCCGGCAAGGATCAGCGCACTGCTCATGGTGGTTTCCTGTTTTTTATGTGGAAAAGAGTTTGACGGAAAGCGTGCATGGTATATTTTTAAGAGAGACCGTTACAACCATGCAAGTCCCAATTCGGCACAGACGGAAGCGGTGTGTGCAGGTGCCCTTGGGATCAGGCTTGCGGGAAATGCAAGCTATTTTGGCAAAATCGTGGAAAAGCCTTATATCGGGGATGCAGAAAGAGCGGTGGAGACAGAGGATATTAAGCGCGCAGACCGGTTACTGTATGCGACGGCTATCTTGTGTGAAGCAATCTGTCTGTCGGTACTTTGGATCATCCTGCTTATTTCTTAGGACAGAGAGGAGGAGAGAAAATGCGTCCGGTCATACACGGAGGAGACATCTATCAAAATGAAATAGAACTGGATTTTTCGGTCAATATCAATCCTTTTGGAATACCGGAAAAAGTGAAGGAGGCAATGCAGGAATCTTTGGAACTCTGTGAGCATTACCCCGACATTCACCATGCAAAACTGATCGAAAAAATCGGAGCATACTATCACATCCCGGAGGAACATATTTTGTGCGGAAACGGAGCATCTGAGTTATTTATGGCAATCGTCCATGCAATCAAACCGGGAAAAATTGTAATACCGGTGCCGTCCTTTTATGGTTATGAGAAAGCCGCAAACGTGACAGAGGCAGAGGTTTCCTATTATGAGATGAAAGAGAGGGACGGTTTCTGCCTGACCGAAGCGTTTCTGCAGGAATTGCAGGAGGATGTGGATTTATTATTTCTGGCGAACCCGAATAATCCGGTTGGCAATACAATAGAAGACGTGCTGCTGGAAAAAATATGTGACAGATGCCGGGAAAAAAAGATAACCGTTGTGATAGATGAATGTTTTCTGGAATTTACAAGGAAAAAGGGATTTTTTGAAACACATTCCATGCAGGAATATCCAAATGTCATCATTGTGAAGGCTTTCACAAAATTATATGCGATCCCGGGTGTGCGTCTGGGCTTCTTATTCTGTGGCAGCCAGAACAAGACAGGGCAGATTTTCAATCAATTGCCGGAGTGGAACATCTCAATCATTGCGGAGGCAGCAGGACGTGCGGCATTAGATGAGACGGAATACCGTAACAAGACCATTTCATACATTGGAAAAGAGCGTGCATATCTAAAGGCAGAACTGGAAAAGCTGGGGATCAAAGTCTACCCCGGGGAAGCAGATTTCCTGCTCATAAAGACAGAGCGTCAGCTCTATAATGATTTGCTGAAGAAAAAAATTTTAATTCGTGACTGCAGCAATTACCGGGGACTACGTACAGGATACTATCGTATTGCAGTGAAGACACATGAAGAGAATGAAAAATTGATTGCGCAATTAAAGGATACAATTGTGGATAAATGCGAAACTCTTCAAAGTGTAAATTAAATTGTGAAAAATCAACAAAAGCTTGAGAAAACACT
>ENA-OOZG01002836-OOZG01002836.1-human-gut-metagenome-genome-assembly--contig:-NODE-2836-length-10298-cov-5.168896_pt1 | contig 10298 bp, 11 predicted proteins | sample MGYA00241706_ERZ501384 | MGnify/ENA primary metagenome ERZ501384 (study PRJEB25962, sample SAMEA2042742) | human gut metagenome | biome: human gut; feature: human-associated habitat; material: faeces... | reverse complement strand
AAAATGCTTCTGGCACGTTGTTACGAATTTTAGAGCTTTCTATGGTTTCGATACTCTATTATTCCCCAAAACAGTCCGAGAATAAACAGCGTGACCACAATAATAAAGCTGTATTTGAATGGTACACCAAAATGTGCTTCTATGACATCAAGAGTTCCGATAGCACTGAGTAAAGAAATAATGTATAGCAGAACATTCAAAATCGCAGAGTTTCTGCTTTTCTTTAGTTCATTTTGTGCAGTCAAATAGGATATTTTTAGGTGAAGAGCTTCTGCGTGTTTTTTGTAAGGCTCGCTTTCCTTAATGTAGTTCAATAAATTATGAGTTTCAATTGGAAGATTAGGAGAGCAAAAAAGATTCTGCAAGTAAATATCATTTCGTACCGACCGCCGAAGATCTGTTTCATTTTCAAGGTTAGAGTTTTGAAAAATATGAATATAGAGTTTTAGCGATTCCAATATAATGGCCGAATATAAAATTGGTTGAAAGTTATCACAATCAAAGTCAGAAACTACACTACAACCAGCTTGTGGATAATATTGGTATATTTCCACTGTACTAATGTCCTTAATTGGTTCAGCAGGCGCTTTCGTATCAATGAGTTTGCAAAAGTAATCTGAAATATTTTCAATATTATTCGAAAAGACCAATGTGTCATGCACAAAGAAATATTCTTGGGAACGATAACACTTATTTGTCAATTCCCAGATAAACTCAGAAATATTTTCATATATTATTTCAGAAATTTTCATTCCTGCCTCGACAGGTTTCTCTTCATCAAAGAATTGATATTTCTCCACAGACAGTAGGTTGTAGTTTTCTGCTTTTGCCCCGACATCATCTTTGGCAAGTGGTTTTCCTGTTTTGTAGTTTATGACTTCAAAAACAATGAACAAAACACTGTTCATCATAAAGGCACCGGCATCAATTTGATACATCTGACCATTTATCCAAACTAAAAATGGCTCTAGCCAGAAAGTAAATTCGATTTTGAAATATCGTTCATCAACTAAGATAGATTGTGCGTGCCTAAGATTGATATAGAAACCGGAATCTTTCAAAGAGTCACTTGCATCGTTTTCTTTTTCAGCTGAATCTTTTGATTTGAAGGAAAATGTAGTCGCTTGATGTACATAATCATATTGGGCCGTTACCTCCATTTTCCCATCAACAGAAGTAATAGTCTCGTCTGTTGCCACGAAAGAAAGATGATGCTTTTCCAGTAAGGATTGCATCTGCTTCTTTTTGTGCGGGATAACATTACGAAGTTTTCGTAAAAACCAGTTTGTCGCTTTATACTGTGTCGAATTATATGCGCTTAAAAATAAAACAGTATCATCCACTTGCAATGACCTCCGATCTCGTCAGTAAAATTTATATTATTAATTATACAGCCAAATGACATACACAACAAGCATAGTGCAACAGATAATACTGTTGCTTATTTTTTTGATAAAAAGTCCTTGACAACTCGTTTCGGGCAAAACGGCTAAGTCCATCCTTATTTCCTGCGGTGCCCGGCTCGCACCCTTTGATATTCAGGAAGTCCGGGATGCCACCATGTACGATGAGCTGGAACTGGACAAGCTGGGTGACCGGAAAACGGCGCTGTTCCTTATCATGAGCGATACGGACAGTACATTTAACTTCCTGATCTCCATGATCTACACCCAGCTTTTCAATCTGCTCTGTGATAAGGCAGATGACCAATACGGCGGCAAACTGCCAGTCCATGTGCGGTGCCTGATTGATGAGTGTGCTAACATCGGTCAGATTCCGCAGCTGGAAAAGCTGGTGGCTACCATCCGCAGCCGTGAGATCTCGGCGTGTCTGGTCTTGCAGACCCGCAGCCAGTTGAAAGCCATCTACAAAGATAATGCGGATACCATCGTGGGCAATATGGACAGCCAGATTTTCCTCGGCGGCAGTGAGCCTACCACCCTGAAAGATCTTGCCGAAGCACTCGGCAAGGAAACCATCGACAGCTACAACAATTCAGATACCCGTGGCAATAGCCCAAGCTATGGCACCAACTATCAAAAACTCGGCCACGAACTTATGAGCCGGGATGAACTGGCGGTGCTGGATGGCGGCAAGTGCATCCTGCAATTGCGGGGTGTGCGCCCATTTTTGAGCGACAAGTACGACCTGACCCAGCACCCGAACTACAAGTACACCTCCGACTATGACCCCAAGAACGCACTCGATATCGAGAAGTTCTTGAACCGAAAAGAAAAAATCCACCCGGATGATACCTTCATCATGGTAGATGCCGATTCACTCCCGCCCGCCTGATAAGACGAGCGGTTATTTTTTACCCATTGACCCAACAGGTACACCGGAAAATCAGCCTTCGCCGTGGTTTTCGGCTTTTTGCAAACGGATTTCAGGTGTGTGCAGGGTCACTTTTTCAAAACAAAGGAGATTTTTCTATGGAATTCTTTAACAGCGCAGTGGACGTTCTGAAGACTCTGGTTGTGGCATTGGGTGCCGGTCTGGGCGTGTGGGGTGCCGTCAACCTGATGGAGGGTTACGGCGGCGATAACCCCTCCGCAAAAAGTCAGGGTATGAAGCAGCTGATGGCTGGCGGCGGTGTTGCCCTGATTGGCATCACCCTGATCCCCCTGCTGAGCGGTCTGTTCGGCTGATCTTTTCCGGGCGGCGTTTGCCGCCCCGTACATATTTACTTGCAAGCATTTCTAGCCCCTCCGTGGCAAACGGATTTATTATTATAAAGGAAACGCATTGCAAATCGAATATTCACCTTTATTCTGAAAGGACGGTGCTATTATGCAGATTCTGACTCACCTTATTTTTCTGCTCAACCTGCTCAAGACCCTTATCAACCATTTTTCTTGATAGGTGGTGGCGCTGAGTGGAAACAGTTCTCAAAGCGATCTCTGATTGGATCAAGTCGCTGCTGACAGCAGCAATCATGTCCAATCTCAACGGCCTGTTCGATGATGTGAACACCCAAGTGGGCGACATCGCCCAGCAGGTCGGCACCAAACCATCCAGTTTTGAACCGCGCGTTTTTGCTATGATCGAAGCCCTCTCCCGGAATGTGGTGTTACCCATCGCAGGCATCATCCTGACCTTTATCGCCTGCTATGAGCTGATCGAGATGATCACCCAGCACAACAACATGGCCCAATTTGAACCTGCACTACTGATGAAATGGATCTTCAAGACTGCCATTTCGGTGTGGATGATCTCCAACACCTTCGACATCATCATGGCGGTGTTCGACGTGACCCAGCAGGTGGTGGCAAATTCCAGCGGCATTATTTCCGGCAATACAAGGGTCAACGATATCGGCTTGTCGATGCTGCAATCCAGCATGATGCAGATGGACGTAGGACCCTTGTTCGGACTGTTCTTGCAGTCCTTCTTCATCGGCATCACTATGCGCATCCTGTCCATCGTGATTTTCGTCATCGTCTACGGAAGAATGATTGAGATCTACATGATGGTCAGCCTTGCCCCGGTGCCCATGGCAACATGGGGCAACCACGAGCAATCCCATGTAGGACAGAACTACCTGAAGTCCCTGTTTGCATTGGGATTTCAGGGTTTCCTCATCCTCATCTGCGTGGCGATCTATGCCGTTCTGCTCCAGAATGTTGCCATATCCGGGGATGCCATCAACTCGATCTGGAGCATCGTGGGGTACACGGTGCTGCTGTGCTTTACGCTGTTCAAGACTGGTTCTGTTGCCCGGAGCATTCTGGGTGCACATTGATTGGAGGTGAAATTTTGGCAGCTTATATTTCCGTGCCGCGCGATTTCAGCAAGGTGAAGTCCAAAGTAGCCTTCAACCTGACCGCCCGGCAGCTTATCTGTTTTGGTGCAGCGGCAGTCGTAGGCGTGCCGCTGTTCTTTGTTCTGCGGGACACCGCAGGCAATTCCGGTGCTACCCTTGGCATGATGGCGGTCATGCTGCCCATGTTCTTTCTGGCCATGTATCAGAAGAACGGTCAGCCGGCTGAAAAGATCCTGCGGTACTACTTTCAGGCGCGCTTTGTTCGCCCGAAGGTGCGTCCGTACCAGACCCGCAATTACTATGCACTGCTTATGAAGGGAGATGACGCCCATGATTCCGTTTCTGAAAAAGAATAAGGACGGCAAAAAGCCGCCCAAGTCCACGGTGCCCCGCACGGCACAGGAAAGCATTCCGTTCCAGCGGATGTTTGAGGACGGTACCTGCCGTGTCCGTCCCGGCTACTACACCCGCACCATCCAGTATCAGGATATCAACTATCAGTTGGCGCAGCAGGAGGATAAGACCGCCATCTTTGAGGAATGGTGCTCTTTTCTCAACTTTTTCGACAGCTCTATCCACTTTGAACTGTCTTTCGTGAATACTGCCACCGATTCGGCAGACTTCGAGAAGTCCATCCGCATCCCGTACCAGCAGGATGGCTTTGACGATGTGCGCGCCGAGTACAGCCAGATGCTGCGGCAGCAGCTTTCCAAGGGCAACAACGGTCTGACCAAGACCAAATTCCTGACCTACGGCATCGAGGGCGACAGCATGGCGCAGGTCAAACCCCGGTTGGAGCATATCCAGAACGACCTGATGAATAACTTTCACAGGTTGGGCGTTCTGGCAAAGCCGCTGGACGGCACGGAGCGCCTGCGGCTGATGCACGGGATGCTGAACATGGATGGAGCCAACAAGTTCCACTTCAACTGGAAAGACCTTGTGCCCAGTGGTCTGTCCGTAAAGGATGCCATTGCCCCTACTGCATTGGCATTTAAGAACAGCCGTACCTTTCAGATGGGCGGCATCTTCGGGGCGGTCAGTTTCCTGAATATTACGGCTTCTGACCTGAGCGACCAGCTTTTGAAGGATTTCCTTGATATGGATTCCAGCCAGATCGTTACCATGCACATCCAGTCCGTTGACCAGAACAAGGCCATCAAAACCATCAAGCACACCATCACCGAACTCGATAGGTCCAAGATCGAGGAGCAGAAAAAAGCCGTCCGCGCCGGATACGACATGGACGTGCTGCCGTCTGATTTGGCGACTTACGGCAGGGATGCCAAGGCACTGTTGAAGGAGTTGCAAAGCCAGAACGAGAGAATGTTTTTGGTGACGTTCCTCGTGTTGAACACCGGCAAGACCGAGCAGGAACTGGAAACCAACGTGTTTCAGGCGGTCAGCATTGCGCAGAAGCACAACTGCGAACTGTGCCGTCTTGACTTCCAGCAGGAGCAGGGTCTGATGAGCAGCCTGCCACTGGCAGACTGCCAGATCGAGATCCAGCGCGGTCTGACCACCAGCAGCACGGCAATCTTTGTGCCGTTTACCACGCAGGAGCTGTTCGACAACGGCAAGGAAAGCCTGTATTATGGCTTGAACGCCCTGTCCAACAACCTGATTATGGTTGACCGCAAAAAGCTGAAGAACCCCAACGGTCTGATTCTGGGCACTCCCGGTTCCGGTAAATCCTTCAGCGCAAAGCGTGAGATCTGCAATGCGTTCCTCGTGACGGACGATGATATTATCATCTGCGACCCAGAATGCGAGTACGCTCCACTGGTGGAGCGTCTGCATGGGCAGGTCATCCACATCAGTCCTGCCAGCACCCAGTATATCAACCCTATGGACATCAACAGCAACTATTCGGAAGAGGATAACCCGCTGGCTTTGAAAGCCGACTTTGTACTGTCCCTGTGCGAACTGGTAGTGGGCGGCAAGGAGGGCTTGCAGCCAGTGGAAAAGACGGTCATTGACCGCTGCGTCCATGTGATCTATCGCAAGTATTTCGAGAATCCCACCCCGGAAAATATGCCGCTGTTGGAAGATCTGTACAACGCCCTGCTGACGCAAGACGAACCGGAAGCACGCCATGTGGCGGCTGCGCTGGAAATCTACGTCAAGGGCAGTTTGAACATTTTTAACCACCACACCAACGTGGATATCAATAACCGCATTGTCTGTTTTGACATCAAGCAGCTTGGCAAGCAGTTGAAGAAACTCGGTATGCTTATCGTGCAGGATGCCGTGTGGGGGCGCGTGACCGCCAACCGCAGTGCCGGAAAATCCACCCGGTACTATGCAGACGAGTTCCATTTGCTCTTGAAGGAAGAGCAGACTGCCGCTTATTCTGTGGAGATTTGGAAGCGTTTCCGTAAGTGGGGCGGCATCCCGACAGCCCTAACGCAGAACGTCAAAGATCTGCTGGCAAGTCCCGAAGTATCGAATATTTTTGAGAACTCGGACTTTGTGTATATGCTCAATCAGGCCAACGGAGACCGACAGATTCTCGCAAAGCAGCTCAACATCTCGCCCCATCAGCTTTCCTATGTGACCCACTCCGGCGAAGGTGAAGGGCTGCTGTTTTTCGGTAACGTGATCCTGCCCTTTGTTGACCACTTCCCGAAAGACCTTGAACTCTACCGCATCCTTACGACCCGCCTTTCCGAAGTCGCGGAGGCGCAAAAGCATGAGTGAGAAACAGCCGAATCTGAAATTCGAGGAGGAAAAGGAGCGCACGGCTACACGCTCCCCTCCGAAAAAGTCTAAAGTGGAGCAGTCGGTGCCCAAAAAGCATAAACTGAAACAGGATGCAGACAAAGCTGCGGAGAAATCCCAGCATCTGCGTTTTGGCAAAGCCGAGATCACCCCGGATGAAGCATCCCGCATGACAAAGCAGCAGAAACGTGCTATGTATGCCGCTGCTGCCGCCCGGTCTGCGGTGCATCGGGAGGTTGACCAGTACGAGGACGATAATGTGGGCACGCAGGCTTTAAGCGAGGGCGAAAAGGCAGCAGGAAATGTCCGGGATATTTCCAAGAGCATCTATGCCCGGAAGCTGAAAAAGAAAGCCAAGATGCAGGGCAAGAAGGGTGCCAAAGCCGCAAAATCTTCCCCGCAGAAGCCGACTGCGGCACAAGATGCAGGCGCATCCTGCACCGGCGAGGGCGGCTCCAACTGGCTCTCACGATGGCGGCAGAAACAGGATATTCAGAAAAGCTACCGTGCCGCAACCCGGTCGGGCGGCACCGCTGCACAGACCGCAGGCGGTCAGAAAGCTGCATCTGGTGGTGTTCCTGCTGCAAAGTCCGGTATGGAGCAGGTCATCGACAAAGGAAGATCGGTGGTCAGCACCGCAGTCAACGGCATTGCCAATTTTGCAAAGAGCAACGCGCACGTTCTTTTGATCGTGGGCGTTTTTCTTTTGCTCCTGCTGCTGGTCATGTCAGCCTTTTCGTCCTGTTCCATTCTGTTCTCCGGCACCACGCAGGTATCCGGGCAGACCATTTATACCGCAGAGGACCGGGACATCCGGGGAGCCGAAACCGACTACAAGAAGCTGGAAAAGGAACTGGATAAAAAGATCAAGCGTACCCCCACCGACCACCCCGGCTATGACGAATACCGATACCATCTGGATGCTATTGAGCACGATCCTTGGCAGCTCACTTCGTTCTTGACTACTCTCTACGACGACTACACCCGCAGCGAGGTGCAGGCAAAACTCAAGGAGACGTTTGCCAAGCAATACAAGCTGACCACATGGGTGGAAGTCCAGACCCGGTACCGCACGGTAGTGATGATCGACATTTTTACTGGCATCCCCTACACCGTGCAAGTCCCCTATGAGTATCGAATTTTTCACACAAAGCTGGTGAATAAAGGGCTGGAGGTCGTTATCCGGGAGGAACTGGACAACGACCAGTGGAAACGCTATGAGATTTTTCAGGATACGTTGGGTGGTCGGCCATATCTGTTCAAAGGTGGACTGCCGCCCGGTGGCTCCGATGGCTCTGGCGCATCGGGCATTGATTATCAGGTTCCGGCAGAAGCCCTGACCAACAGCGAGTTTGCGGCCATCTACAAGGAAGCTCAAAAGTATGTGGGCACGCCCTATGTGTGGGGCGGCTCCACCCCGGAAACCGGGTTCGATTGCAGCGGCTACGTCTGCTGGGTGTACAACCAGAACGGCTACAATGTAGGGCGCACCACCGCCAACGGTCTGTGGAACAAGAGTCAGCACATTTCTGAATCCGAAGCAAAGCCCGGCGACCTTGTTTTCTTTGAAGGAACGTATGATACGCCGGGGAAAAGTCATGTGGGCATCTACCTTGGAAACGGCAAGATGGTGTCTGCCGGAGACCCCATAAAGTATGCTGATATTCACTCGTCCTACTGGCAGAAATACCTGTCCGGTTTTGGGCGACTTTCAAAATGAAATGGAGGGTTCAACTATGAGCGAAAAATCGGATAAGCTGCGGGCGATGCTGGAAAAAGAAAAGGAGCGCCGCATCAAGCTGAACAACCGCATCGAGATTCTGGAGCGGCGCATTCAGGAGGAAGATTCCGCCGAGGTCAACGAGATGGTGCGGACTGCAAAGGTCACGCCGGAACAGCTTGCCGCCCTGCTGCGCCAGTCTGCAACTTCCACCCCGACCCCGGCTGCGTTGTCCGCAGTCGGTGCTACGTTCAACAAGGAGGAATCTGATAATGAAGATGATGAATAAGTTCTGCGCCCTGATGCTGTCGGTGGCACTGTGCGCTGGCATGGCGGCTCCTGCTTTTGCCTATGGCGGTGAGCCTGTGGAGAAAGTGGAACAGCCCGTCCTGACTTCTACCACCGATGAAGAAGATGTGGTCACCGTGACCGATGAGGAAACCGGTGCTCTGACCCCGGAGGGCAATCTGACGATGGTGGACGATTACCACACCAGTTATTCGGATGGCTCTGGCCAGCAGTTCATCACGCTGGTGTCGAAGTCTGGTGCGACTTTCTATCTGGTGATTGACCGAAACGCCAAAGGGCAGCAGACCGTCCACTTTATGAATCTTGTGGACGAAGCCGACCTTCTTTCCCTGATGGAAGATGAAGATGCCGATGCCTACACCGCTGAAAAAGAAGCGGCGGCGCAGGCAGAGCAGGAGCGCAAACAGGCCGAAGAGGATGCGAAAAAGGCTGCGGAAGAAGCGGAGGCATCCGATTCTGAACAGACTGGTGGCAACAAAGTTACGAAGTATGCTGCTACATTCTTAGGCGTACTGGCGCTGGTCGGTTTGGTTGCTGGCGGCGGCATTTACACCTTTATGAAGCAGAAGCAGAAAAAGCAGGCGGAAAAAGAAGCCCTCGACCCCGATGCAAACTACACCGAGGACAAGAGCGATTTTGAAATTCCCACTGAGGACGAACCGGAGGACACCGGCGAGGAAGATACCGAACCCATCTAAAAGAAAGGCGGCGTTACGCCGCCTACATATCATGTTATGCTAAATGTGTCATTTTGCACAAACACATATTTGTATTTTCTCACAAGAGCATTATGAAAACACTGGTAGTATAGCGACTTTCATGGTATACTCAACTAAATCGTAGTCGTTACTAATCAGAGAAACGCATTAAAAACAAGTTGTACGTAGCCATTCTATAGATAGTGATTTGAACGCAGTGAAGTCCTTTGCCGGAACTTCTACTCAAAGAAATGCTTTCGTTTGGGCTATTGATGTCACTGGCATAGAAAATAAAACTGTATTTAGTATTTCACCGCTTGCACCACAGACCCCTGTACAGGTGTCATAATTATATATTGGAGTTATATCGCACATGAACTATAAAATGGGAAGGCTTGTAGGGCAAATATTGTTTCTTATAAGCATTTGCCTACTATGTATCACTGTTTTCTTTAATCTTACTGGAATAATAGTTCCTATATTAATTATAACTGGCGTGATAACCGCTCTGGCGGGATTAATTGTTTATTTCCTGTTTTGGAGATGCCCTTATTGCCACAAAAATCTTCCAATAAAATCAATGTACGACATTGACTACTGTCCCAATTGCGGAAAGAAGATCATCTAAACTATCGAAGTCCATTCGCTAGGCATTGCCTTGTTGAATGGACTTTTTATTTTCCATAAGACCGAGCAAACATCAATCAAGCGTAACATTTGGAAATAGATTGGAGGGAACGCTTATTTCAATTCTAGTTGTAGCAGAAAAGCCCTCGGTGGCCATGTCCTACGCAAAAGTCCTCGGTGCGACTAGCCGTCAGGACGGTTATCTGGAGGGCAACGGCTATCTGGTAAGCTGGTGTGTTGGGCATTTGGTAGAGCTGGCTCCACCCAATGTCTACGATGCCAAGTACGTCAAGTGGAGCATCGCAGACTTGCCCATCCTGCCGCAAAAGTGGCAGTATCTGGTGTCAGCGTCCACCAAAAAGCAGTTCGGTATCCTGCAAAAGCTGATGAATCGCCCGGACGTAGACAGCATCGTGAACAGTTGCGATGCAGGGTAGTGCGGTTAGGTGACTCAAGAGAA
>ENA-OOZG01002835-OOZG01002835.1-human-gut-metagenome-genome-assembly--contig:-NODE-2835-length-10299-cov-1.779188_pt1 | contig 10299 bp, 9 predicted proteins | sample MGYA00241706_ERZ501384 | MGnify/ENA primary metagenome ERZ501384 (study PRJEB25962, sample SAMEA2042742) | human gut metagenome | biome: human gut; feature: human-associated habitat; material: faeces... | reverse complement strand
CGCAAGCACGTTTGAGTCGGTGAGAGCGTTGAGCATTGTGGATTTGCCGGCATTTGTGTACCCGACAAGCGCAACAAGCGGAATGCGGTTCGCCTTTCGGCTTTCGCGCCGCAGTCCGCGCTGTTTTTCAATTTCGGACAGTTCGGTTTCAAGCTCGAAAACACGCCGCCTTATCCGCCTTCTGTCGATTTCAAGTTTCTTTTCGCCGGGGCCGCGCGTTCCGATGCCGCCGCCCAAACGCGAGAGAACCTGCCCCTGCCCGATAAGGCGGGGAAGACGGTAGCGCATTTGCGCAAGCTCCACCTGTAATTTGCCCTCACGGCTTGTTGCACGGGCAGCAAAAATATCGAGTATAAGCGTTGTTCTGTCAATAACGCGCGCTCCGAGGGTCTCCTCAAGCGTGCGGAGCTGAATTGCGGAAAGTTCATCATCAAAAATGAACAGATCCGCTTCAAGCTCGCTGCCCATAAGGCTGAGTTCGTTGGCTTTGCCGCTTCCGACATAGGTTGCATTGTCGATTGTGCGCCGACGGACACGAACTTTGCCGACCACAAGTGCGCCGGCGGTTTTTGCAAGCTCATTGAGCTCCTCAAGAGTGTCGTACCCTTCGTCATTATCCATGCCCACAAGGACGGCGCGTTCCTGCTCAACGGCTTCAACTTCTTTTGTCGTGCTGCGGAAACGGTCATCCGAATTGAAAATTTCCGCAATCAGTGCTTTTTGCGGGAGCTTGTAGGGCCGCATGGGTCCGTACACAAGCGCGGCGCGGCTGCCTGTGTCTTCGTCGAAATCGCCGAGATAGGCCGCGTAAAGCTGAGTGGGTTTGCCGTCCGAAACTCCGACAGCCGCCATGCAGTCAAGCTTCATTGAGCGCAGCGTTCCGAGATCAACTCCGGAAAGCCTGCCGTCCCCGCTTGGGTGCGTGTGGATGCAGCGAACGCCGCAGAGTCTGTCTTCATTGCGCACGAGGCGCATTGAAGGCATGCTGACCTTTGCGCTGTCGCCTACAGAAACATCAACAATGCTGCCGTCACGGGAAATATAGACGGAAATCTCGCGGTTGATTTCGCCGGAGCAGGCGCAAAGCTCGCTTAAAAGTTCAAATGATGCAAATTCATCAAGCCCCTGCTTAAAGTCATAAAGGCTCTTCAGTCTGTCCAACATTGCGGACTTGATGCCGGTCAGGTTGCCGTTTGTTTTGTTTGCCATTTATTCTCCGATGAAACCGCAGCGCACGCATTGCGGTACGCAGCGGTTTTTTTGCTTTATCATGCTTATTATACCCGATTGCCGCGGTTGTTTCAAGATTATTGTGTGCAGAGAGACGGGGGAATAAAAAGAAAACAAAAACAAAAACCTTTGCCGGAAAATCCGAACAAAGGTTTTTGTGGCTGCCGAACTTGGATTCGAACCAAGGATGAACGAGTCAGAGTCGTTAGTGTTACCGTTACACCATTCGGCAATAGAATCCATCCCATTGTGCCGTCCGCCCCTCTTATAATACCCGTCTAAGAAGACAGGCGCGGGTGCGACGCTAATGCTTTCGGTACCCCAAGGCAATGCAAAGCATAATGCGGGGGTGCCTTTCGCGGTTCGACTATCGCCCCTAAAGTTGGAACGAGGGTTTATAATCAGGACGTAACGAACACCGCAGGATAGACATTGGTGGGATTAGTTGGGATCGAACCAACGACCTCTACGATGTCAACGTAGCGCTCTGACCAGCTGAGCTATAACCCCTTGCCTTTCAGCACACTCTATTATACACATAATTTTGAATTTTGCAACCCCTTTTTTGAAATTTATTTTTCGGGGAAATTGTGGTATAATGAGTATAATGTTTAAAAACGGAGCAGAAATGCTTTTAAAACAAGGATTTTTTGAATTTGAACGGAGGAAAAAATTTATGGCTTTTTTTTCGAACGGCGAGGACAAGCTCAAGTTGATGATACTTTTTACCCTTGAGTGCGCCGAAATGCCTCTTTCCCGTGAACAGATTGCAACCGTAATGAGCGAAAACGGGGTTGAAAACTATTTTGACGTGTGCGAGCACATAATCGATTTGGAAGCAAACGGCTGCATTGCATCCGTGCCGACATTCAAAATGCAGATGATAGTTATGACTCCGCGCGGAGAGGAGATTATGAATCTTTTCGGCAAAAACCTTCCGAAATCCCTGCGTGAGTCGATTGAGGGATTTGTCGGCAGCAACAAAGATGAGTTCCGTCGGGAGAATACCTCGCGCATTATCACAACCCCGCTGCCGGACGGCGGTTTCGATGCAACTTTTGCACTCGTTGAAAACGGGGATGCGATATTTGAAATCCGCATCAAGCTCCCGAATGCAGAGTATACGCGTCTTGCGGAGAAAAATTGGGAGGCTCAGAATCAAAAAATATATATAGATACGCTGCTTGCGCTTGTGAAGACGTATCAGAATGCGCAAAACTCGGATGCAGCAGAAACTTGCACACAGAACAATATATAGTGCTTGGCGGCAGTTTCGTTTTTTCGCGGAATGGTTTATAATAAGCATACTCCGAACACGGTTCGCATTCGTTTTGCTGTGCAGAGGGAATGCTGCCGGATTAAATCTGAAAGGTGGAAAACTCAATGTCAAAAACAAGAAAATATATCAGAATCATGTGCGTTATTCTGTCCGTCGCCGCACTGCTGACCTCCGCTGCGGGCTGTTCACGCAAATCAAACAAAAATGAAAAGGTATTGAAACAGATAATCAATAATCCGGATAGTTATCCGCAGCTCTCTTTTGCGGAATTCAACACGCTGATAGACGGCAAAACGGGACTTTCGGCTGCTGAACTCCCGCGGGACAAGGCTTGCGACACGGGCGATAACGGCTATGATTTCACAAGGTACATAGTCGGCGGGGAATTCATCTTCTCGTGCTATATCAATTCGAAAAAGCCGGATCAGAGCATGTACTCACTCAGCTATTTTGAAAACGGCAGCATCGTTGATGAAGTTTACGGACTCCAAAAATTTCCGGATTTCCTGAAAAAATACGGGAAATAAAGCGGAGACGGCATGTGCCGGATTTTACTTTCGGCAACATGTATTTGATGATGGACAGCCAAAGATTAATATGAGGAATTAACATTTTATGCGTAGCTCCGTAATTACAGACGCCGAGAACCATATGCGGCCGGTGTTGAAATGGGCCGGCGGAAAAACTCAGCTTCTGGATGCAATTTCTGCACGCATGCCGACCGTTTACAATGATTATTATGAACCTTTCATAGGCGGAGGTTCTGTTTTGCTTTTTCTCAGACCCGAAAAAGCGTATATAAATGACACTAACGAGCAGCTGATAAACCTTTATATTCAGATTAGGGACAATGCTGAAAGTGTGATCGAGGTTGTGACAGAACTGGACAGCAGCCCGTGCGATAAAGAAATGTATTATAAGATCAGAGAGCGATATAATACAAAGATAACTTCGAATGAACTTGACTTTGAATGTGCCGCGTTAATGATATGGATAAACAAGCATTGCTTTAACGGATTGTACAGGGTAAACGGAAAAGGGACATTTAACGTTCCGTACAACAACAGGATTGCAGGAAATTCAATTGATGATGTGAATTTAATGCGGATATCCGAATATCTCAGGGAAGCAGAAGTGCAAATATCCTGTTCCGATTTTGAGGATGCCTGTAAAAAAGTAAAAGAAAATGATTTTGTGTATTTCGACAGTCCATATGTTCCGCAGAGCGAAACAGCGGACTTTACTGATTATACGAAAGATGGTTTTTCGCTTAGAGATCATGAACGTCTTGCTGATTTATTCAGGCGGTTAGACAGAATCGGAGCAAAGGTTATGCTTTCAAACAATGATGTGCAGCTTGTACATGAGCTCTACAGCGGATATGAAATTCAACATCTTGATGTCAGGAGAATGATTAACAGCAATGCCTCCCGCAGAAAAGGGAGGGAAGTTTTGATTACAAATTATTAATATGACAATATCGGTATACGGCATAAAACCATATTATGTAGACAACGTATCAGCTCTTTATCGGAATGATACTTTTGAAGTTTTGAGCAAAATGACTCCCGAGAGTATTGATTTGATTTTTGCGGATCCCCCGTATTTCCTGTCCAATGGGGGAATTTCCTGCAGCGGAGGAAAAGCGGTTAGAGTTGATAAAGGGGAGTGGGACAAGGTCAGCACTCTGCAGGAGAAACATCAGTTTAATCGAAAATGGATTTCATTATGCAAGCGTGTTTTAAAACCGGACGGAACGATTTGGATAAGCGGAACCATGCATAATATATATTCGGTCGGAATGGCACTGGAAGAAGAAGGGTTTAAAATAATCAATAATATTGTTTGGCAGAAAACAAATCCACCGCCCAATTTGGCGTGCAGATGCTTTACCCACAGTACAGAGACGTTGCTATGGGCAAAGAAAAATAAAACTGCACATCATTTGTTTAACTATGAATTGATGAAAAATATTAATGAAGGAAAGCAAATGAAGGATGTGTGGACAGGCCCGTTGACGAGTTCCGCAGAAAAAAAGTTTGGAAAGCATCCGACCCAAAAACCATTGTATTTACTCGAACGCATTATTCTTGCTTCTACGAAAGAAGGAGACATTGTTCTTGACCCGTTTTGCGGTTCTTCAACGACAGGCGTTGCTTGCCGAAAATCAGGACGGTTTTATATTGGAATTGACAATTGCATTGAATACATTGAAATATCTAAAGAAAGGATTACGCATGTATGAAAAAAAGGGATTTTTCTGAGTGGCTCAGCACATTTCGCAGGTCAATCAATGGATATGAATACTACACAGACTTTAAAAAAGTGTATGAAAATGCGGAGAGGCTGAAAGTTGAGATTTGCATACTGAATTCTCTTGTAGGCTCTTCCGATATAGAAACGGAATTCGAGTCACTGCTTAACAGATATCCGGAGTGCTTAAAAGCGGTCCCTATTTTGCTTGCAGTTCGTGAGAATGAAATATTCTGTCAGGATTCAAACGGCGCTGTCAATTACAGGTTCAACAAAATGCTGCAGACCGTTGAACAATACAAGTACTTTATGCGGAAAACAGGACTTTTCGATATGCTAAGCAATCACATTGTCAGCAGTTTGTATGATTATGTAACGGGTGTTGAAGTGGGGATAGGTTCAAACGGCAGAAAAAACCGAGGCGGCCATCAAATGGAGGCCTTGGTCGAGGAGCATTTAAAAAATGCGTGCGTAGAGTATTATAAAGAAATGTATTTGACGGAGATTGAAAACAAATGGAACATAGATCTTTCTGCTGTTTCTGCAAAAGGCACTTCCACCAAACGTTGGGACTTTGTTGTGAAGACCAAGAGTAAGATTTTTGTTATCGAAACGAATTTCTACGCATCATCCGGTTCTAAGCTGAACGAAACTGCACGAAGCTATAAAATGATTGCCGAAGAGGCAAAAGAAATCCCGAATTTTGAGTTTGTTTGGATAACGGACGGTGCAGGATGGAAGGATGCAAAACGGAATTTGGAGGAGACATTCATTGTTCTTGAAAATCTTTATAATATAACCGATATGGAGAACGGGATCCTTAACAGAATTTTTGAATAAAAAAGCAGTAGATTTGGGAGAAATACACAATGCCTAACGGTGAAGCGGATTGCAGTCCTCGATTTGATTGTCCGTGCAAAGATGATTAGCTGATTAGCATAACGACAAATTGACCGATACGACAGCTTTATGTGTAAGAGAAGCTTGCATTTGAATTTGAAAAAATGCAGGCTTTTTGGTCATAATGAATGCAAAACAAACGGTAACCCACCGATAAATTCACGAAATCGTCAATAATCGGATTGAACCCCGGTGCAAAATGTGGTACAATATTATAAGTATATTTTGCGGAGGTTTTATGCACAACCCGGGTGAAATGAACAGTGAGCGGCATTATTTTGCGCTGATCGGAGATATTATCGACTCGCGGCACGAACAAGATCGTTACGATGTGCAGAAAAAGCTGCAATCGATACTTTCTTCCGTCAATGCCGAACATGCGGCGCATATTGCGGCAGATTTTTTGATAACACTCGGTGATGAGTTTCAAGGGCTTCTGTTTGCGGAAAAAGGTGCGGATCCGATTTTTGTTGCCGACAGGATAATCGACGAAATGTTCCCGGTTCGCATAAGAATTGCAATCGGTTTCGGCGGAATGGCAACACAAATTCGAAGGGAAGCGGCGATTGGGGCGGACGGAGAAGCGTTTTACCGTGCGCGGCACGGAATGAATTTGCTCAGGAAAGCCGAAAACCGCGGCAGAGCATATTCAAGAATTCTGCTTGACGCCGGAGGCACGGAATGTTCGGACTGCGACCGGAATGCGCGGCGGAAGGAGCTTGAAACCGGCGTGAATACCGTTTTGCTGCTCCTGTCCGCATTGCGGCGGGAGAGAACAAAACGGCAGAACGAGGCGGCAGCGATGTATGTTCGAAATGCGGTCACAAACGCTGCACAAACCCAAACTGAGCTTGCAAAGCGGCTCGGAATAACACAGAGCACGTTCAATATCAGCCTTTCCGTTTCAAACGCAAGGGAGTATGCCGAAGGTCTGATCGCTGCGGAAGCTTTGCTTTCGGAACTGAAAACCGACGGTGAGCATGCGGAGAACGGTGATAAGGAATGTGTCGATAAAACCGTTTTAACCTGAAATTTTAACACGACAACAGAGGATGAATTGATGAAGGAATACACACTTTTGATGCTTGCGCATATGCTCGGAGATTATTATTTTCAACCGCAGTGCCTTGCAAAACTGAAGAGCAGGAACACACTGTATGTTTTGATTCATGCAGGGATTTATGCGGCAGTGATGTTTTCAACGCTGCTGCTGTGTTATTCGAATGCATACTTATATGCGGTTGCTGCCTGTGCCGTGACACATGCGGTGATTGACATTGTGAAGCAGCTGATTTTAAACGGTGCCGCAAAGCGCGGCAGTTTGACCGTGAAACAGGACAGAGCCGCATATCTTATCGATCAGGCACTGCACCTTTCGATAATCCTTGCGGTATCTTTCACGTCGGCATTTTACGGTGAGGGGCGCGGAATAGAATTTTTGCAAAACGATATAAAAGCCCTCGTTGGCATTGACGGCTTTGCAATGCTCAGCATACTGACGATGCTGCTTGCCGTGCTGAAGCCCGCAAATGTTTTTGTTCAAAAGGTGCTTGTAACCGAAAAACCTGATGAAAAGGTGAAAACACGCCTGAAGCACGGCGGATGCATCGGTTCATTGGAACGATTTATAATAACTTGTATGCTCCTGCTCGGGCAGTATTCCGCTGTTGCGCTTGTTTTCACCGCGAAATCGATAGTCAGATTCAAAGACTTTGAAGATCGCTCCTTTGCGGAATACTATCTTTACGGAACGCTTCTGAGCGTCGCGGTCAGCATCGCACTCTTTGCCTTGCTGAAAATTTTCGGCGCATAAACCTGTGCCGGAAGGAATGACCGAACAATGGATAACAACGGAGATAAAACAAAATGAAACTTATTGCAATTGACGGCAACTCACTGATGCACAGAGCGTATTACGCGCTTCCTAACATGACCAACAAAGCAGGTACGCCGACGGGCGCACTGCACGGCTTCCTTTCGATGCTGCTTAAGCTTGTTGATATGCGGCCGGATTACCTGCTTGTTGCGTTTGACATGCCGATAAAGACCTTTCGACATGAAAAATATGCCGATTATAAAGCCGGCAGAAGGGAAACTCCGGACGATCTCCGCACGCAGTTTCCGCTCTTGCAGGAATTGCTGAAAAAAATGGGCATTGCCGTTATTGAATGCGAACGCTTCGAAGCGGATGATATTCTCGGCACATTTTCCCGTCGGGCGCAGAAGGAGGGCGTTGATTCTCTGCTTGTGACCGGGGATAGGGATGCTTTGCAGCTTATCACTGATAATGTGCACGTTCTGATGACGAAAAAGGGCATCACCGAAACCGTTGAATACGATAAAGGAACCCTTCTTGCCGAATACGGACTTGAACCTGCACGCATGGTTGATCTCAAAGGCTTAATGGGCGACAATTCGGACAATCTTCCGGGCATCAAGGGTGTCGGCGAAAAGACCGCGCTGAAGCTGCTTTCAAAATACGGTACGATGGAATCCGTGCTTGAAAATGCGGAAAATGAAAAAGGCGCATTGCGGCAGAAGCTGCTTGACGGTGCGGAGTCCGCAAGGATGAGCTATGAACTCGGAACAATAAACACCGATGCTCCCGTGAGCGAGAGTGTGGAGGATTGCAGGTTCAATCCCGCTCTGCTTGCAAACGGTGCGGCGGAGCTGACAAAGCTTGAACTTCGCGCCGTCCTTAAACGCGTGCGTGAACTTGCAGGCACGCAGAATCAAAATGCGGCAAACATGCCTGAAACAAACGGGAAAGATGCTGCCGAGGTTCGAACTGCCGAATTTGATCTCCGCGATGTCAAAAGTGATGAAGAGCTGCAGGCCTGCGTTGATACGCTTCTGCAATGCACTGAAACAGCATTCGATATTTGTGAACAGAGCGTCACGGTCGCTGCAATGATGCGTGAAGGCACAGTGCTTTTCAATGCCTCGGTCGGAGGTGATCTGTTCAGTGCGGCATTGCTGCCCGAACAGGTTCTCTGCGCACTTAAGCCCGTCTTTGAGTCGGAAAAAATCAAAAAAACCGTATTTGACGCCAAATCAAAACGGCATATCCTTGCGCCGTTCGGTGTTGCGCTCAACGGTGAAATTTTCGATGCCATGCTTGCGGATTACCTGCTTAACGCACTGCATCCCGCAAAAACACTTGATGTGCTTGCCGAGGAGAGCGGTATCGGTGAGCGCGGAGCGGCTGCGCTTATCGTTTTGAAACCGAAGTTGGAACAAATGCTTGAACGCAGCGGCATGACGGAGCTGTATCGGAATGTTGAACTGCCGCTTGAACATGTGCTGTTTGATATGGAGAGCGCGGGGTTCATGCTCGACAGGGAGGTTTTATGTTCTCTCGGCGAAACCATGGCGGCGCGTTCCGAAGAGCTTGCGAAAGAAATTCACGCGCTTGCGGGGGAAAGTTTCAACATCCTTTCGCCGAAGCAGCTTTCCGTGGTATTGTTTGAAAAACTCAGCCTTCCGCCGCGAAAGAAAACAAAAACGGGATATTCGACTGACAGTGAGGTGCTTGAAGGGCTGAAGACCATGCATCCTATCGTGGGCAAGGTGCTTGAGTACAGATTCCTGACAAAACTCAAATCAACGTTCATCGATGCAATGCTCCAAAAAATCGGTTCGGACGGACGGATCCGCACAACCCTGAACCAGAATGTTACCGCAACGGGACGTATTTCAAGTCAGGAGCCGAATTTGCAGAACATTCCGGTCCGCACGGAGCTTGGACGCGAAATCCGCCGCGCTTTTGTTGCAAGCCCGGGCTGTGTTCTTGTCGGGGCGGACTATTCGCAGATAGAATTGCGCGTGCTTGCGCACATAAGCGGGGATGAGGCTTTGATTGCCGCATTCAACGACGGGGATGATATCCACACACGCACCGCGGCGGAGGTTTTCGGCGTTCCTAAGGATGAGGTGACGCGTGAAATGCGTTCTGCGGCAAAGGCTGTCAATTTCGGCATTGTGTACGGCATAAGCGCATACGGCCTTTCCGAACAATTGGATATTTCGCCGAAGAAAGCTTCGGAATACATTGAAAAGTACCTTGACCGCTGCACGGGAGTGCGGAACTATATGAAAGCTGCGGTTGAAAACGGCAGGGAAAAAGGCTATGCCGTGACCATTATGGGCAGAAGGCGCGAGCTTCCCGAAATCGTATCTTCAAACTACAATACGCGAAGTTTCGGTGAGCGCGTAGCGATGAATATGCCGATTCAGGGTTCGGCGGCAGATATAATTAAAGCCGCAATGGTGAAGGTTGCAAACAGTCTTAAGGAACAGGGACTCCGCGCACGGCTGATACTTCAGATTCACGATGAGCTGATTATAGACACACCGGAGGAGGAGACGGAGCGCGTGAAAGCTTTGCTTTCGGACTGCATGAGCAATGTTGTAAAGCTTCGCGTGCCGCTCAAAGCGGATGTTGAATGCGGACACAGCTGGTTTGATACAAAGTAAAGCATTATCATAAAGAAACGGAGAAAAGGACCGACTCTATGTACAGCGAAAGAACAAATGGTTTTGACGCAAAAATCATTGCCGAAAACAAGCGCATTCCGCTGCTTGGGCTTACGGGAAGCATGGCGGCGATTTCGTTTTCAGAATAGAAGATACAGACT
>ENA-OOZG01002832-OOZG01002832.1-human-gut-metagenome-genome-assembly--contig:-NODE-2832-length-10307-cov-1.453765_pt1 | contig 10307 bp, 8 predicted proteins | sample MGYA00241706_ERZ501384 | MGnify/ENA primary metagenome ERZ501384 (study PRJEB25962, sample SAMEA2042742) | human gut metagenome | biome: human gut; feature: human-associated habitat; material: faeces... | reverse complement strand
CCACTGTGGCCGTGATCCTCATCATCTCTTGGAATCAGGCGTTTTGTCACAATACTATTGATATATCGATCCTCTTTTGTTGTCACTTTCATACTGCCTTGTTTCTTATACGCATTGGCAGCAACTTGATTTTTGACAGATTTTAATTTGCTTTTCTTCACCTGCGCCATTATGAATGCAACAACAAATCCTATGAGCAGATCCACAACGCCCCAGAAGATCATAGTGAAAACATCTGGCTTATCATCATCGCTGTCTACATCATATGGATGCCCATCTCTCGCCTGGGTAAGAAGATCATCGCAAAGTGTGGCATATTTTGAAAATGCTTCCATATATTCACCATCACTTAAATAAGACAAGAATTCATCTTCCATATATTCCAGTCCATAATCCGTAAATGCAGTGATACCATAGCCGTATGTAGTAATTGCCCATTTCCGTTCGTCCATCCCAATAAGAAACAGAACACCGCTGTTTTCATCACCGTATCCATACCCATTATAGTCAAAGAAATCATCCGCATAATCCTGCGCGCTTTTTCCATCTAATGAATTTTCTGTCACTACAACGACGTCACATTGCTGTTTTTCACTGATTTCGTCCAGTTCTGTGTTAAGCTCCTGCTCTTCACTGTCCGTCAGAAGATCTGCATCGTCTACCAGTCTGGGAAGTTGGCGATCCTGTGGGATTTCTTCAGCACATACCGGGATGTTCAAAATGCTAAGCCCGACTATCAATGTCAGTACACATAGCAGGGTGAAAATTTTTCTTGTTATTTTATTTTCTCTCATATTCCCACCCTCCTACAAAAACATGACAACCATCATGATGATATAAAGGATCACACTGATAAGAATCCCTCTTGTTCCTACATATTTCCAGAATGCACCTTCGTCCGCCGGCAAATCTCCTACAATCTTTCCACTCTGTCCGTTCATGGCAAATGTGTACTTCTGTCCTTTCCACGTAGTATTCAGAATCCATACCGGATACATGGCATAACTGGTCTTGGAATCCCGGATATTTACTGTACTGCTCTGCGTAGAAAGTGCATAATATCCGTTGACAGTCTCCCGAAAAGAATCTTCCGTACTCCGTCTGATTCTCTTTTTCGCCCGTTTCATGCATTCATCTTGGTCTACATCGTATCGGTCGGCTACATAACCTGCCAGGTACGCAGATTTAAATGGTACAGCATCTTTAAAGTCATAAGGCTCCAGTGATTCCATCAATGCATCATCCATTTTTACAGAACCGTCTTCCGGCACATGTTCAAAATAGATTGTGCCTCCCCGGCGGATTTTATAATATTTGTGTTCTGTATATTCGGTATCCCCGGACTTCCAGACACGGATTTTTTCTGCGTCATAGGATATATCAGCTTCTGATTCGATATTGAATACCCAGAACGGAACATATAAACCTACAATCTCATCTATATGATTCTCCTGTCTGAACACAGACGGGATAAATGCTTTTCCTGTCAGATGCTTATAATAAGCTTCTTTTGCAGCTTTTTTATCTAATTTGAATGGAATGACATAATCCGGTTTTAACGCTCCTTCAAACTGTCCTTTTAAAACAACACGATTTCCGCAGAACGGACAAGTTGTAGCGCCTGTATTTTTATCTGCCGTGATTTCACCGCCACAAGACTGACAGATATAGACAACCATATTATCAATCTCATCCTGATTCCAGTCATGTGCAGTATAGTTTTCGGACTTCTTCTGTTCAGTCTCGACATCTGATGCTACATCTGCGGCAACTACCTGATCTGCCTTTGCGATCAACGATTCATATTCGTCCACGGAGATCTCTGTATCACAGTACGGACACTTCATTTTCTGGCTTTTGCTGTCAAATTCCATGGCACCGCCACATGCCGGACATTTGTATTCTTTTATCTCTGACATTCGTGTTTCTCCTTACAAAGTCTCTTCTTATGCGATCCTGTGGGAGTTAAATTCTGTCGTCATCTGTAAACGGATCTCCGCACTCCGGACAGAATTTCGGAGGATTTGCAGGATCTTCCGGTTCCCAGCCACATTTATCGCAGTGATAGTGTAATTTCTGTGGTTTCGGTTTGCCGCACTCCATGCAGAATTTTCCTTTGTTGAGCGTTCCACAACTGCAAGTCCAGCTTTCGTCATCCTGTGGTTTTGGCTTACCACACTCGATACAGAATCTGCCATTGTTGAGCTGACCACAGGAACAAGTCCAGGACGATGTTTCTCCACCTGCTGCCGGGTCTTCTGCTTTGTTTTGCAGATTTTTTGGGTTACCTGCCTGTGGATTCTGTCCATTTACCCGATTCTGCTCTTTTTGTACCTGCTGCTCTTGCTGCACCTGCTTCTGAGCGGCTCCCTGGTCATAGAGTCCCTGGATATTCATGCCGCCGCTCGCCATATTCATTCCCATAAATCCCATCATAGCACCATTCGGATTGCTGGCCGCATTCTTCATTGCCTCTGCCTGTGCCATACCAAGTGTGGCTGCCATCATGCTTGGATCTGTATACATAGATGTATTTTGTGCCTGACGGATTGCCTCAGCATCTTCTTCTTTGAGTGTGACTGGATTAAATGCAACAGACACAATAGAAAGTCCACGGATCTCAGACCATTTTTTCGTCAAAATCTCGTTCATGGCGTCACCAATCTCGGTGGCATGTGCCGGAATCTGGCTTGGGCGTATCTCCATCTCTGCAATCTTAGCAAATGCTGGCTGCAGCGCATCTACGAACTCCGTCTTAAGCTGCGGCATGATCTCACTTTTTTCATAACATTCTGTCACATTTCCGCTAAGACTTGTGTAAAACAAAAGCGGATTTGTAATTTTAAAGGAATACACTCCGTTGCAGCGGATCTCAATATCTTTGTCCAGATTGATGCGTTTATCTACTACACGGAACCAGACTGGATTAGCAGTACCAAACTTATTATCTGTGATTTCCTTTGTGTTGATATAGTAGACTCTCTGATCTTTTCCTGTATCACCGCCATAACTGAATCTCTTTCCGATCGTCAGAAATGTATTTTTGATACTGTCACTTAAATTTCCCGCAAAAATACTTGGTTCTGATGAAGTATCATATGTATACTCGCCCGGTTCCGCACAAACTTCCGCAATTTTCCCCTGATCAACGATCAGCATACACTGACCATCTGCCACTGCAATTCCAGAACCATTGGAAATGATGTTGTCGTTACCGTTTGTATTTGAGGAACGGCTCCCTGTGCGCTTTTTTCCTCTTACAAGCAGTGTATCGTTATCAAGAGAATCACAATAGAAGAATTCCTTCCACTGATCTGCCATGACCGTCCCTGTTGCGGCTTGAGCTGCTTTTATTAATCCCATAATATTCCTCCTATTTACACCCTGCAATCTGGCGTCTCGTCTCAGCCAGATTACAGTATATTTTGATCAATTAATACATATTTTGATTATAACATTTCAGTGACATTTTGTGTGATTTTCTTTTTATTGTCTGAAAAATCTATTTTATTTTCCCTGCAGCAAATTCAGTAATCTGCCATACACCTCTTCATTTTCAAGTATGACCAAAGCCAGACTTTCTTTTACCTGATTCAAGTAATGAAAAAGTTTTCGGACATCAGACATTTCTTTTCTTCCCTGCTTATTGGATCTAAGATACCCTTCTTCGTCATAATAATACTGGTCATTAAGCACCACTGCCAGATACTCTGCATGCTCTTGTCCGGTAGTATTATCATTTGCATCATAGGGCTCTTTGCGATATTGATACCCCTGACTTTTGTAATTCTTTATCAATTTTTCCGCTTCTATTGAATCATTTGCATAGACGACTTCAATATGTGGGTAGCCTTTCTGACTTTTCCCAGTTGGCAGATGCATCATATTCTGAATAAAAGAAGATACCTCTGCATTGGCCCGGATCCGGTTTGTCAGGCGAAAAATCTGTATTTCCGGCAAATGTTCGATTCTGTGCGTACCTCTTCTGTCAATTTCTTTTGAGGATATCATATCTTCCACATCACTGGAAAATATAACCGGCTGTTCTTTCACACATTCCAGCAATAATTCTAATTTTTCTGCCGAAAGCAAATGTGCTTCGTCCACAAGAATAGCGTTGTAATCTTCTAAGTTTATTGGATTTTTTATCTGATTATCCGACCAAAAGTCGATCCGTCGTAATCGTTCATGCAGAATCTCCCATTTTTTTTCGGTCTCACCACAGTGAATCATGCACACTTTATGCTTCTGTGATAACTTCATGGCAATATCATAAAGTAACAGAGTTTTTCCTGTTCCCGGAAGTCCACTGAAACTATAATACCCAGTATGTTCTGTTCGGATTCTTTTTAGAATCTGACGCTTAATGTCTCTTTGCTGGGAAGTCAGGAAATATTCCTTTCGCAAAAATTTCAAAGGTTCTGTCAGAGGCGAAATCAGATACATTTCTGCCTGAAATAAATCTTCAATCTCTCCACCATAATCTGAACTTTTATTTTTCAAGAGTCCGCACAACTGCTGCCAGTCGGCCTCCACAATATGATCATGGTTCGTCAGCCTTACAAGCCGGTTCTGACTGCTGATGTAAGTGTGAGAATAAATCGGGCGTCCCAGCACAGACAGATAATAACGGTTCTGAATCAACTGCTTCCGGATCGTCTCATCGGATACTGCGCCACTTTTCAGTTCAATATTCACAATCTGCTCGTCCTTGATCTGAAGCAGATCAAATTCCTTTCCAAGTCTCGGAATCTGGAAGGAATAAAAAAAACGAAGGGCGTATACTTCATCCATATGCGCTTCCAGTTCACGGACAAGAGATCTCATACTCTCCAGTTCCCATGTACGCATTTTCAGAAAATACTCCCTTCCTGATAGTTGCCGTTCCAGTTTTTGTAACTGTCCTATGTTCTGATTTCTTGTCACTGCATAAATAGAAATTGATTTCATTTCCTATCTCCTACATTTAAAATAGAATCTTTTCTTCAGTATAGTTGAATTTCTATTTTACAGCAAGCATTTTTGCCATTAGCACTGCCGCAATCGGCATCACCATTACACAGGCAATTGCACCGAAAATCATAGAAGCAAAATTTTGAAACAATATTTTTGAATTTAGCAAAAGTTCCAACGAATAATTTTGCATTTTCAAATAGGTAAATAACAATAGTGATTCTCCAAGATATGCAAACAGCAATGTATTTACCGTTGTTCCAATCACTTCTCTTCCGATTTTCATTCCACTTTCTACAAGCTCTGTAAATTTCATCTCGGATTTATGATTTTTCACCTCATATACAGAAGTCGTAACTGTCAGAGCCATGTCGAGAATTGCCCCCAGTGTACTGAGCAAAATAACTGAAACCATCACATTTCGCATACTGATATTCAAATCCATATTGTAATATAAAATGTCATCTCCAACAGATTGGATTTCATTCAATCCACCAGCCTCAGTACTCCATATTACAACATAAATGACAAAAAATAAAACCAGCATTGTAATAGCCACAGAAATAAATGCGCTCCAGGTCTTTACATTCGTTCCATTTTGATAAAATAATGTAATGCAGGATATCACGATTCCCGCTCCAACCGTAACTAATAGAACCGGTACTCCTGCTGCCATAAGCCAGATTGCAAAGCTAAGCAGAAGTAAATTCCCGACCAGGGCAATTAAAGATACAACTCCTCTGTCGCCTCCGACAATCACAATCAAGCTAATCAAAATCAATCCAAGTATTATCAGCATATCTTTTTCACCTTCTTTACAGACATTTTCATCATAACAGATGTTATAATAATCGATACCGGTATTGCCAATACAATACCAATACTCTCAACAAAAAATCGACATAATTCACACGGAATATGAAGTATAATAATTGTAACGAACCGCACACTGTTATTCATCCGAATCAGACACATTGGAATAAGTCCACAGCCAAATACAAATAACAGTACATTAATCATCGTCCCCATAATATCATATCCAATTTCTCTTCCTGATTTAAACAATTCAAAAAATGTTACATCTGGTTTTTTCCGGACAATTTCACTCAAAGCGACAGAAATTGCAACGGATACATCCATAATAGCTCCCAACCCGGACAATAATATTTCTGCATGAAACATTTCATCTGGATTATCAATGCTTCCAAGATATTCCATTGTGGAGTAATCCAGTTCTTCCATATGTCTCATTACCAGATCAAAAATCCCCATAATCATTGCGAGCACACACAATGTGGACAACAATGCTGCCCATGTTTTTCTATTAATTCCATTTAGCCCAATCAAAGTAGCTGCTGCAAAAAGTATTACCAATTTGTTACAAAGCGATAACACATTCGAACTGTCTCCACATTTCCAGAATCCCACGAAAAATATAATTAGATTTATTATGACTGTCCCGACAGTCAATGCTCCATGTCTTCCGGTTACAATAAGAAGAAGCAGAAGTAAAAATCCAAGCAATACGACAATCTCAGTATCCCTTTTTACACCTCGTATTCCCGATCCAACATCATCTTTGGAACCATTCAGGAAAACTTTTTCCCCTTTATGGTATCCTTGCTTCAACATACCTGTATAAGTATATTCATGAGAAAACGAAACTTTTTCCCCTTTATTTTTCCCGTTTAGAACAACTCCTTGAATGTTCTGCTCGTATTTTTTCTCCTTCGTTCCACGAGTGCTTTTCCCTTCTCCGGTCATCCGCGTCTCAACCTTCGTAAGTTTCGCAATTGGCGTCTGATATAGCCAGGCATCATTCATAACAAATACAACTGCCAGAAAGTAGACCAGACCCAAAACACAATATACTTTTCTTTTTTTACTTTTCATTACATATTCGATTATTCTTTGACTTAAATTTTTCATCTTCTTACTTCTTTTCATTTATTCTATTACCTTCATATTTTGAGCGTTTTCAGATATACTTTCTGTTCTGGAGTAATCCGATAGCTTTCAATAGCTTTTTGAATGGACTTATTGTGTGTCCACACATCAAGTTTGCGTTCTTCAATAAATGGGAGTATCTGATCATACTGCTTTGCGAGCGCGGTTGCAAAATACCATGCCCGCATCATATTCACATAATATTCGTCTGACTGAACCAAAGCTACTTTCCTGGGATATTCGATCCGGAATTCGTCTCCCAGATAATAACGCATCAGGATGCCGAATCGGATTGTATAAGTGCGATCTGATTCCATCCAGCGGCAGACCTCTTCTATAAATGTATCCAGATGATTTTTCATTACTTTGACTGCCAGCATATCACAAGTTGCCCAGTTATCGATGTATGGTAAAAATCGTTCCAGCTCTGCCAGACATCTGTCATAATCCTTAATCTGTTCAATCAAAAGCCCGTGCAGATTATTTTCATCATAATACTGATGTGGAAGAATTTTCAAGAATTCTTTTGCTTCTTCTGTTTTTCCATATCCTTTTGCAAATTTGCGAAGCACAGGCATTCGCACACCAATAACCGTTTCTTTCTCTATTGTCGGCAAGAGTTTTGCCTGAAAATCCCGATATTGTAAATCCTGTAATTCAAACAACTGTTTTTGTACACGCTCTGTTACTTTAACCTGATTCATAACTACCCTTCCTTCGTTAATTCATTTTGAGATTTCGTCCCAGATATGTTAGACTATATAACAACTGGAAAAATATGTTTGGGGAACTATTATGAAAGAAAAAATATTTAACATCATTCAAATGGGAGACATCTGACTTAAAAGATACAGACATTAAAGAAATTGCGGAAGTATTTGTAGACAAGCGCTACGCCGGAAAGACTGTCGGAGAAATGGAAGAAACACAGCAGATCACCATATTTCTTGTACTACGAGATGATCTTTCTGTGCTTCCACAAAAAAATACCATTTTAAAGTTAAACGATATTATCATTATCCGTGAACCTGATCTATAACACTTACAGTTCTTTATAGTGCACAATAATATCTTCGTACACACCATCTTTGTTCAGGAATCCACCCGGAATTGTCCCAAGCTGTGTGAATCCAAGCTTCTGATAAAGCTTCAGTGCAGTTGTATTACTTTTTACAACTGCATTGAACTGTATAACGCGAAATCCTATTTCCTTCGCTTTTCCCAGGCAGTCCGTCACGATTGCCTTACCAACGCCTTGCCCTCTTACGGTACTTTTTACCGCATAGCTGGCATTACAGATGTGTCCGCATCTGCCAATATTATTCGGGTGAAGAATATAAAGTCCCACGATCTCATCATTTTCATTGACCGCAATACCTGTATAAGACTGCTCTTTAAAAAATGCTTCTCCATCTTCCACTCCCAAATCCTCAAGCTGTGGAAATGCTTTTCCCTGATTTACAACTTCATTCCAGATGGCAATTGCATCTTTCGTATCTTCACTTCGAAATTCTCTTACAGTAATCTCCATAGTTTTCCTCCCTGTATGAGTCCACACATTAAAATTGTAATTTCATTTATTACAATTTAATTTTACGACTGCAGGCAATTGCCCTTGCCCCTGGTCCAATATGACACGATACACTCAATGACAGCGGATTCATAACAATCTCATATCCTGGGAATCTTGCCTCTATCTCTGCTTTCCATTCTTGTGCTTCTTCAACAGAACATGTATAGGCAGCCTCGAGATGTACTTCTTCTCCGGCAAACCGTTCTTTCAAATCTTTTTCCATTGCATCAAGCATCGTCTTCTTTGCAGATTTCCATCCACGCGCTTTCGAAAAGGCATCCAGCTTATCGCCTTGAATCTGAAGAACCGGTTTTAAATTCAACACAGTACCGATAGCTGCCGCTGCCGGTGTGATACGTCCACCTTTTTTTAAGTACTTTAGTGTATCTACTGTAATATAGATACTGGACTCTAGTTTTTCACGCATCAGAACTTCTTCGATTTCCTGCACAGACATCCCTTTCTCTGCCATTTCAATCGCATCAAGAACCGACTGTCTCTGAGTAACAGAAATCCTCTGATTATTTACTACACGGACTTTTCCTTCAAATTCCATAGCAAGTCCCATGGCTGTATCACAGGAACTGCTAAGTCCACTTGACATCGGAATATAAAGGATTTCGTCATATTTTTTCAAAAGCTCTTCCCACAAATCCATCACATCTCCAGGAGATGGCTGTGAGGTAGATATCTCTGCATCCTCTGCCAGTTTTTTATAAAATTCTTCCTGGGACAATGTGATATCTTCATAGAATAATTCTCCGTTAATATAGAATGGCATCGGAAGAATATGGATTCCTAATTTCTTACTTTCCTCCTGTGTAATTCCACTGTTGCTGTCTGTAACAATTGCTACCTTTCCCATTCTTGTCAATTTCCTCCTAATTCTTAAAGCTGTGCACCGGAGCCGGAATCCTTCCTTTTCTGCTCACAAATGCGCTACAATCATATTCATTCACCGGTATGATCGGTGCATATCCTAACAATCCGCCAAATTCAGCGGTATCTCCAACGTCTTTTCCTATAACAGGAATCAAACGTACTGCTGTTGTTTTCTGATTGATCATTCCGATTGCCATCTCATCGGCAATAATTCCTGAAATCGTAGATGCTTTCGTCTTTCCTGGAATAGCAATCATGTCCAGACCTACAGAGCATACACAAGTCATAGCCTCTAATTTTTCCATTGTCAGCGCGCCTATCGTTACCGCATCGATCATTCCCTGATCTTCACTGACCGGAATAAATGCACCGCTAAGTCCACCTACATAAGAGGATGCCATAACACCGCCTTTTTTCACCTGATCATTCAGCATTGCAAGCGCTGCTGTCGTACCAGGTGCTCCAACACGCTCCAGACCGATTTCTTCCAGGATCTCAGCCACACTGTCACCGATTGCAGGAGTAGGCGCAAGGGAAAGATCCACAATTCCAAATGGAACGCCAAGCATCTTGGAAGCCTCCCTGGCAACCAGCTGACCTACACGGGTTACCTTAAATGCAGTTCGTTTGATCATCTCACAGAGAGTTTCGAAATCCTCTCCTCTTACTTTCTCCAGAGCGGTTTTTACAACACCTGGACCACTGACGCCAACATTAATAATACTGTCAGCTTCTGTAACGCCGTGGAAAGCACCTGCCATAAACGGGTTGTCATCCGGTGCGTTGCAGAATACCACAAGTTTGGCACAGCCAAGGGAATCCTGCTCTTTGGTTGCCTCTGCGGTTGCAAGGACGATCTCGCCCATCAGTTTTACGGCATCCATGTTAATACCGGTCTTGGTGGAACCAACGTTTACAGAACTGCAGACACGCTCTGTCTCTGCCATTGCCT
>ENA-OOZG01002825-OOZG01002825.1-human-gut-metagenome-genome-assembly--contig:-NODE-2825-length-10329-cov-2.337648_pt1 | contig 10329 bp, 4 predicted proteins | sample MGYA00241706_ERZ501384 | MGnify/ENA primary metagenome ERZ501384 (study PRJEB25962, sample SAMEA2042742) | human gut metagenome | biome: human gut; feature: human-associated habitat; material: faeces... | reverse complement strand
GTTCCCTGCTCCAGTGCATCCGCCAGATCTGCTTCCACCACGATTGGCCCACGTCCCACATTGATAAAAATTGCGCTACGTTTCATTTTTGCAAAAGCTGCCGCATTCATCAGATGCTCTGTCTGCTCTGTGAGCGGTGCATGCACGGATACGATGTCTGATGTGGTAAGTAACGTGTCAAAATCCACACGCTCATAAGCGTCCTCCGTATGGTTCCCGGAAGTAGAATAATAGATCACATGGCAGCCAAAGGCTTTTGCCAGATCTGCCACCCGTTTTCCAATCGCTCCCAGACCGATGATACCCCAGGTCATTTTACCGAGTTCATGAAAATGATTTGCAAAATGCGTAAACATGGAATCATTTACATACTTCTCTGATTTGACATAATTGTCATAATAAGGCATCTTTTCAAGCAGATAAAACAGCAGCGCAAATGTATGCTGTGCCACACATTCCGTAGAATAGCCTGCCACATTCCGCCATGCAATATTCCGCTCTTCCAGAAATTTTTTGTCAAGATTATTCGTGCCCGTAGCAGTTACACATACCAGTTTCAGGTTGCGGGCAGTACCAATGGTCTGCTCATTGATCTCCATCTTATTGACGATAACCACATCTGCGTCCTGTACACGATCCGGCACTTCCTCCGGCTTGCTGCTTCCATAGCGGACCACTTCGCCCAACACCTCAAATCCGCTAAGGTCAATGTCTGTTCCTATTGAATTATCATCTAAAAAAACTATCTTCATATCTTTCACATTCCTTCCAGCCAAACTTCTAAGCAAATCATCCGGCTGTAATATTGTTTTCTGGCTTCGCCCATTGTAACTCATTTTTACAAAAAAAGAAAGTGGCTGGCACTCAAAAGAGTCCCTCCACTTTCTTAGGATTTTTAATTCCTATTTGTTTTTCGGTCTGCGTACACCGAAGGATACAACAAATCCAAGAACGGTTACGATAATCATCATGAAAATCGTTGTCATAAAGGATCCGCTTGCATCGTACAGTTTACCTGCGATAGTAGAAGCAAAAGATGCAATCAGCAGGTTTGTATTGATCAGTGAAAAGTTCATGGAGTAATTTTCACGGCCAAAGAAATCACTGATGATCGCTGAGTTGGTCGGTGTAACTCCACCATAAGCAAGTCCGCCTACCACAAATCCAATTACGATAAACGCAAAGTTACCGCTTACCAGTGCAAGCACAAGGATCAGCGCAGCAACAATGAAAATGATCATATCCAGGATCATAGTAAATCTGTAACCTTTTTTATCAAATAAGCCACCGAAGATTACACGGCCGATACCATTGAAAATAGAGATCAGACCTACTACAGTCGCAATATTTCCGTCAGATACGGTTGTACCCACCTGACTTGCAATACCACTTGCCTGGGAAACCAGTGCAAGACCTGCAGCACTTACCAGAATTGCCCAGATATAGTAGAACCAGAAAGTCGGCATAGTTGCCATTTTGCCGGTATTTACTTCACATGCCGGCTCACGGACTGCTTTTGCTTTCGCGGAACCTGCACCCGGATTATAACCAGCTTCCGGTTTTACGAAGAAGAAGCTGCAGATTACCATTACGATTACAATAATAATACCAAGAACACGGAATGTAGCCTGCCATTTGTCTGTTCCGTCAGACGGTGTAACAGCAGCGAATACTTTACCGATAATAAAACTGCTCAGACCAAATCCCATCAGAAGGATACCGGAAATCAGGCCCTGTTTGTCCGGGAACCACAAAGACATGGTACTCATAACTGCATTATAAGCGAATCCTGCACCAAGACCACACAGGATACCGAAACCAAGATACAGTGTTGCCGGTGAAGCACCTGTTGTGGAAGCAAGCATAAATCCTGCTAAAAATAAAATTCCTGAAAGAATAATGTAGATCTTCGGACTGACTTTTTTTGCCATCATTCCGGCAATCAGACATCCAATGCAGAAAAATGCCATAACCATGGTAAATGTCATAGATAACTGTGCTGCTGTCCAGTCCGGACGGGAAGCACCGATTGATTTGGACATAACGGACCATGCATATACCAGACCTGCGAGAAGCAAAGTGATAACACCGATGATCGCATATACCCAGCGATTTAAGTTTTTCATACTAACTTTCCCTCCTAAAAATTTATACTATCTATATTCCATAAAAAAAGCGGAGAAAAACATTTCTCCATTGCAACGTAAACTATTATAATCTAACTTTATACATCTTGCAAGATTTTTTTATTTCCAACTCCGGAGAAAAAGTCTGAAAAGTGGAGCATCAGCTTCACGATATGCGAATATTGGGTAGAATTGTGGGAATACAAAGTACGGAACAATTCGTAAGGCATCTTTTGACCCCAACATCATAGGATTTGGGTGTCAAAACAGCTCTTGCATCGGGAACTACCTCTCGCCAAATGGATGGCTTTCTGCTATAATAAACAGAAACAGTAAACAATTTATGTTTTACGGATAAGGAGATGGCTCCGACATGAGTTCGAATTTAACTGAAAAACAATTAACCCTGCCCCTGTCCGCGGATGTTCTGACAGGTGCACTGACACGCCGGGAAAAAGCGGGATTCCGATTTGGGGCACACATCCATACAACGATCGAGTTTTACCGGATTCTCTCCGGATTCTGCTATATGGATATCGGCACAGAAACCATCACATGCAATACTGGAGATTTTATCATGATTCTCCCTAACGTTGTACATTCCTTTTATCTTGGAAAAGACAGTGACTGTGAATTCCAGCAAATTCACTTCCGACCGGAAACCTTTGCCAATGTCATTCTGGATAACAGCGGAATCTATCCCATCAGCATGATGCATGCGATACACTTTCATTTTAAGACATACTACCATCAGAAATCGGATTCTGTCCTGGACGACTGTCTGCAGAAAGTCATTGATCTGCACGCTTCCTCGGACAGCCTGTTTTCCGCTGCCAATATCAATCTGGCTCTGATGAATATCATGCTCCATATCCTGGACAAGAAGCAGCCGGATCACCATTTTGTGGATCCAAATATCCAGAACAGCTATGTGGCATATACTCTGGATCACATCCATAAAAATTATATGTACAAGATTCATCAGGAAGATATCGCCAAAGAACTTCAGATTTCCGTAAGATATCTGAGTACGCTGTTCAAAAAATATATGAACATTACATTGTCCAATTATATCAATATTTACCGGATCAATAAGTCCATTGAACTGATGCAGTCGGACAAATCACTGACAGAGATTGCACAGCTGGTAGGCTTCAAGGATTCCCAGCACTACTCCAAACTGTTTATGACCATCATTGGAGAAACACCCTCCAGTTACCGGAAATCTTATATCAAAGACTATTATTAAGAACGATACTTTTTCTTTTCGTTTGATAAAAAAATATTGCAAAACGGGCGCCGCACTTTCCTGCGACGCCCATTTTTCTTACTTTTTCAAGTATTCTTTTATGTCTTTTACAAACGAATCACTGCTCTGTATTAAACGTTCAGTTTTCCACCTGTAACTGTATAGGTTTTTCCACCAACTTTTACGGTTCCGTTATAGGAGAAATCAATCTTTCCTCCACGAACATACCACCAGCCATTCTCATTCTGAGCTGCGCCATTGAAGTTGAAATCAATCTTGCCGCCTTCGAATTTCCACCAGCCGTTTTCATTTGCTGCAAGTCCGTTGAAGTTGAAGTCGATCATTCCGTTGCGTACATACCACCAGCCTTGCTCGTTTGGTACGATACCATTGAAGTTGAAGTTGATCTGTCCGCCCTGAACATACCACCAGCCATACTCATTTGCTACAAGTCCGGTTGCATTAAAGTTGATCTTGCCACCTTCTACATACCACCAGCCATACTCATTTGCCACAAGTCCTGTATGCTCAAAATTGATCTTGCCACCTTCTACATACCACCAGCCATACTCATTTGCTACAAGTCCGGTTGCGTTGAAGTTAACTTTACCACCTTCTACATACCACCAGCCATAAGTATTAGCTGCAAGTCCTGTATAAGTAGTGTCTACGCTTCCATCTTTGTAAACATACCAGTTACCATCTTCTGCTGCTTCATTTGCAAGACCATCTGCATGAGCGATCTTCAGATTTGCAATAGCTTTCTTGATAGCTGCTGCCATCTTGTCTACTTCACTCTGTTTTGTGATATCAAGGTCTCTGTTTACTGCATTGAGTGCTTCATTCAGTGCTGCTACACTTTCTTCTGTGTAGATACTTAAATCAGCCGGAACTTTTGCGATTGCGGCATCTACTTTGCTGTAATCTGCGCCAAGTAACTGAATGTCACCAAGTGCGTCTTTCAGGTTTGCAAGTGCAAGTTTTACATCATAAGTTGTTGCATCTTTATCTGCACTTACTTTCTCTGCTGCTGCCAGTTTTGCTTCCAGAGTCTTCCATGCATCATTTGCTGCATAGTTATCTTTATCCAGAGCTTTTACAGCTTCGATCTGTTTATTCAGGGCATCTTTGTTTACTACTTCTGCCCCTGGTTTATTTCCTGCTTCTGCTTCTGATTTGCTTGTTGCGCGAATCTCTGAAGCTACTGCCCACCAGTTTGTCGGGTTTGCAGCTTTTGCAAGAAGTTTAATATTTGTAACATTCTCTACCGGTGCAAATTCAGCGGTCTTCCATCCTTCTGTATTTGCCCAGTCACCTGTTGCTACAACCTGATACTCATCAGAATCAGCTGTTTTTACAGAAATCTCATATGTGGTAATCGATGTAAAAGATCCACCAACGCTTGGTCCCGGCAGGTAACGAAGTCCGTCTACCGTATGCGGCTCCGGATACTGAATATCGATCCATCCTTCATTATTTTTGATTGTTGTACTAAAACCACTGTAAGCTGTCATCCATGCCGTACTTGTGTTACCATCCAGTACATAGGAAGCTTTTCCTATGTTGGATCCGTAAGTACCGTTGTCTTCACTGAATGCAGTAGCTTTTGCACCTTTAACGGAGATATCATTCTTAGCTTCCGGATCAAGCTTGTATCCTTCCACATAATCCAGTGCTGCTTTCAGCTCATAGTAAGCAGTCTGAATATCCTGTGCATCTGTCTTATCTTTATTTACAGCAACTTTTGCATTTACAACAGCATCTGCAAGAACTTTCCATGCATCTTTGTCATAATCTGTTCTTTCCAGACCTTCTGCCTTATCAATAAGACCCTGAAGAGTTTCTTTATTGATATCCTCATCTACACGCTCAATTACAAGGTTATCCAGAACGATCTCCTTGTATCCGCCGAAGTTTGCTTCACTTCCGCTTGTTCCCTGAAGATCCGGTGCATTACCTGTAGAATAGATACCAAACCAGGTCTGTCCTGACATATCACCGGTAATCAGACGCTCATAATGACCATCCTGATCCGGACCCATCTGTTTTTTCAGAGTTTCAAGTCTTGTTGCGCCTTTGTACTCACCAGTGCCTACTACAACACCGTAAGTATCATCACTTCCTGTCTGATAATCGAAGCTTACTTTGTAAGTTACACCCGGCTCAAAACGGAAGTTCTGCGGAATTGTCTGGTATGCAAGTGTATTTCTCTGTGTCAGACCATTGACTTTTACAGACCAGTTTCCATCCAGGACATCGTCCATCTTCTTAACATCCCAGCCAGCCTGTGTATACGGAGCATGCAGCTCGGACAGATGGATTCTGTTATCCTCTACGCCCTCGATACCACTTACAACGAACGGATAAATACCCTGTACATTGTTCTCGAAATCCTGCTCAAATTTTACAACATTACCATACTCATCTTTGGTAATATTCTGAGCATTGTTCTCTACCACACGTACATCATCAAAGTATGCATCACCGTCGCCTGCGGATTTTGCCAGTGTCAATGTAACTTTTCCGCTCTCCGGAGCTGTAAAGTATACATACATGTTCTGGAAGTAACTGCTTCCGTCTACGGTTGCACTGTAATTGCTGTGTGTATAAGCTTTTACATAGTTCTTTGCGATAGATTTTTCTGTATAGTTTGTATCAAGAACGTTACCGTCTGCTTTTACAGTCACGGAAGCTTTGCTGTCACTGCGGTTATCTACACCTACAAGTACTGCATATCGCTGTCCCGGTTTCAGATCTGTCAGTTCCTGAGTCATGGAAATATCTCCGCTGAGTTTCAGCATCGGGTTGCTGTACTGGCTCTTAGCGATCTCTGCATTGCCGTCGCCTGCTTTTGTCCAGTTTGCTTCCAGAGATTCTACACCACCGTTGAAGCCTGCATCTGTGATATGCATGCCTTCGCTCCATGTTACATTAATATTTCCTTCTTCGCCTTTACATACGACATAAGGAGTCTCAGCCTCAGCCTCTAATGTAACCTGACCATTTTTAACTTCTACAGTCTTCTCTTCTGTCTTACCAAGGTCTGTCAGTTTGTAAACTTTTACGTCTTTCAGGTTGGTCCATCCTTCCGGAAGATCCCATGTGGTTGTACCGCCCTGTGTATTCCAGTGATACAGTTTCTCATCATCAGCAGCTACTTTCTCACCTGTCTCTGAATCCCAGATCCATGGAAGCAGATAGCTCTCTGTACCACGATTCCGTCCGTTCTGAATATCGGAATCTGTACGGTCACCGCGGGAAGGTGCGCCCTTTGCAACGATTTTGCCGTTCAGAGTCATGGTTCTCTCTCTGTATGCATCATCGTCCGGATTATTGGATCCTCTGGTCAGTACCAGTTTGTTTCCGTCATCATCCTTTAAGGTAATCTCCATCTCCGGAATCCAGTTTGTAGCTGCACCTGCTGATACAGGATCACCGTCTACCCATTTAATAATCTCATAATGCTGGATGAATTTTGTTGTTACATCGTGGGTGAACAGGTTTGTGATATAGGTATCATAATCGTTACGTCCCTGCCATCCCTCAAAATCTTTCATGTTATAGCCGCCAAGCAGTGGCATCATAGCTGCGCCGCCATATTTCGGATAATCAGCTACCCAGGAGTCTTTCTGGTGGTTACGAAGGAATCTCATAACCTCACTGTTCTGACCTTTCTGGTTAAATCCACCATAGGTAAGATCTGCTGCCCAGTGCTGGAATGTTGCATCATACTCGTTTGCTACACCCCACTCATTTGCCATACGCCATCCGTTATCATTGATTTCTTTGGACAGTTTACGTGTCTGCCAGGAATCATCATTATAACTTCCGGTATTATTTCCCCAGATATCTACATATACGAAGTCAAGGTTCTGTCCTACCAGTTTTTCCAGATCGTCAAAACGTTTCTCACGATCGCCGGTAGCCAGATCGTAAAGACTGTCAAGACCGATTGCCTGATCCAGCCAGTTCCATCCATAACTAAGGTTTCCGTAGTAATCACGGCGTACATTGTCATCTTTGAAAGCTTTTGCTTCCGGATACATCTCACCTGCATTTACATGGATACCAAATCTTGCACCATATTTTGCACCCTCGGTCAGCAGTGTATTCATATCTTCAGCGCCACCGATTCTCTTTCCGATATCAGCATAATCCGGATGTGCGGAATCGTGACCTTCATTTGCATAGCCTTTTAATAATACGGACTGTCCAAGACCGTCTGTATTTAAAGCAACACGTTTTACATTATCAAGAGAGGTCAGGAACGGGTTCTGAGCCTGTCCACCAAAGTTCATGGCAATACGATAAGCTACCAGTTCCGGAACTTCTTCGCATTTATATGGATTGTTCATAATAGAACGGAATGATACAGCACCATCCTGCCAGTCAATCTTACTGTCATCATTCATATCACCGCTGATGATGATTTTTGCCTTCGGCATATCTGTTTCTGTTACCATGAAGTTTCTGTTATGAGAATCAGTTACCACACGATGATAATACCACGCGCAGCTGCCCAGTCCCAGAGATACATAATCCTGTTTTTTCTGTGTCACAGCCTGTACACGGGTGTTTTTGGAACCACCGGTTACAGATGTTGCCACAGAACTTCCATCATGCTCGGAGTTACTCCACAGACCTGCACTCAGCTCATTATTAGATACGAATCCATACATATAATCATTGTTCATAGATGTATCCATTGTTACATCTGTATAAGTATCACCGCTGATTCTTGTATTAGAAGACATTGCTGCGCCTTTGAAGTTGGCACCTTCCTGGGAACTTCTTACAGAAACCAGACTCTGATCCGGAATCTCAATTGTCTGGATCGGATTACCGGTTGCGCTGTCTTCCAGATTGTTCTTGATATCTGTGATGTTAAATGCCAGTGTATTCTTTTCAGCAACAAGTTCAGCAGTGATCACTGCATCTACACTGTCACCTTTCACTGTCATCACATAGGTTGCTTTATTTCCTTCGAATGTTGCTTTTACATCTGCATCATCCAGCTGGATATCTCTGTTGTTAATTCTGACTGTGTTGATCTTTTCTGACTGTCCGTAGAATACTTTACCGGCCAGATCGCCTTTCATCTCGTATTTTACAACACTCGGGAAAGTTTTGGATACAAACACATCCATATCTTCTGTTGACAGTTTCTCAGTCTCAACTTCTGCTGATTTTACTAAAGAAACGGTATCTAATACTGTATCTGCATCTGTTACTGCAATATTTTCTACAACAGTCTCATATCCGTCTCTTGCAACTGTCATCTCATAATTTCCGGTTGCCAGAGTAAGAGAATAGCTTCCGTCTTCACCGGTTCTTACAGACTGTCCCTCTACGGTTACCGTTGCATTTGAGATTGCTTTTCCATCCTGATCCTGAACTTTACCTGTTACAGCATATGTTTTTGCCTCTGCCTGTCCGGTATAGTGAATATTTTTCAGATATACATCTGTTACAGCAGAGCTGTAAGTTCCGCCCTTGAACGCGATCTTGTTGCCAAGACCTGTAATACCGCTGAAATCTTCGTTTGAAAATACAACCTGGTCACCGATCTTAACGCTTACTTTTTTATCTGCTGTCCATTCAATATGAACATTTGTCTCTACGCCACTTGCCGGAGAAGCAACACGACTGCCGCTATACCACGGATCTCCGCTTGCTCCGTATTTCTGCCAGAACCATCCGCCGGCATCATAACCGATCATCATTCCGACTTTATCTGAGTTATATCCGAGATATACACCAAAACGTCCATCTCCGTTTGCCGGTTTGAGCGTGAAATCAAAATATCCGGCTTTATTAAAGTCAAACTCCTTGGAGTTGACAAACATTGCCGGTTTTGATCCAGGATTGTTTCCGTTATCAACGCTGGATTTCAGATGCAGCCATCCATCTTCCACTTTGCATACAGAATCAAATCCCATGAGATTGTCCTGTGTCCATTTGTCCCTGATACCATCTTCAAGAACAGCTTTTGCTGTGCTAGCTTCCTGCCCTGCGGTCTCTGCATGAGCAACAACCGGATACAGGCTGGTCGGTACCATGGTGCCAATCATAGATGCTGCCATTGCGAGGCAAAGCATCCGCACTACAAGTTTTTTCCTCATCTTTTTCCTCCTCTTACTTGATCCCCATAAGATTTCTAGTCCCTGATATGAACAGGAAAATATTCATATCTTTATATATAAGATTCAAAATTCCCATACCGGTAAGGTATGGGAATCCTGAATTATATAATCATTTAAAAATGGAAAGAGCACTTCCGATCCGGCAAAAGAAAAATCAGCATTTCTGTCTCCACAATTTCAAACCGTTCTGCAATCCCCCGAATACAATGAATGCTATCCAAATTTTTCGGAATACAGATATGTCTGATTTCTTTTACCTGATACGACTGTTCAAATATATAGTTTTATATGCTTATTCCTGACCTCATCGAACATTGCCGGATTCCTCCGATTTTGCCCTGCGTTGAAAAACATCTGCCTTGTCCCCATCATAAAACGGATGTCCTGTCACCGTTGCAGCATTCCTCCTCATGTATACTGCTGCGCGGATAAAAAACGATGATATGGTTATGAAACAATCTCATCTGTTCCTTGCTATATCTGAACCATTTCTCACAATTATTATATCGCTTTTTATTTTTCAAAGCTTGCTGTTTTTTCCTGCTTTTTAAGACCTTTTTATATAATTCGGAACAGTCAGTTTTTCATATTCAAAAATGCCTCGGCATTTTTGCTGCGAAATGCACGTCATGCAATGCATGATATATTCTTCTGTGCATCTCACATCTGATATTATCGGATCACTCTGTAAATCTTTCCATTGATCAGCAAATGTACCACCTAAGGCACCTGAAAATGCTTTAATAAATCCCATAATCTACCTCTTTTCCTTCTGAATAGAATACACTTCCTATCCTATTTAAGTATAACA
>ENA-OOZG01002798-OOZG01002798.1-human-gut-metagenome-genome-assembly--contig:-NODE-2798-length-10386-cov-16.024489_pt1 | contig 10386 bp, 7 predicted proteins | sample MGYA00241706_ERZ501384 | MGnify/ENA primary metagenome ERZ501384 (study PRJEB25962, sample SAMEA2042742) | human gut metagenome | biome: human gut; feature: human-associated habitat; material: faeces... | reverse complement strand
AGAGTCCGAGACTGTCGAGCATCTTCCAGTCTACCTTGTCTGCATCAATGGCTGTGCTCTTCTTCTGCTGTGGTAGATAGTCTTCAAAGGGTACACCGACCTCTGCCAACTGCTGTCTGTTTTCAGGAGTCTCTCGGCTTTGGAGCAGAGTACGTAGGTTATCCACGCCTTGCTCCACATTGTTCGCCACTACCTTGTATAGCCCGAAATGGGAGGGGTTGTTGAACTGCTTGAGAAAGTTGGTCATAAAGTTCTTCAGCAGTCCATCCTTGCTGTTGAACTTTAGAAATGCCGCTTGGTTGGCTTCAAGTGGCTCAGTTGTTTTGAGCTTGCCCTTATCATCGATGCCCGAAACCACGGAGAGTTTCCCCGCTTCTTGCTGGCTCTTTACCTCGGTGCGATCCTCTAAGACCAGCACATAGTTGTCATTGCTATTTGCTTCCATAAATCACTCTGTTTGATTTGAATAATACCTTTCAGACAGCAAATATATATAGGAGCAACTCTCCGTATTTCACCCAAGGATAAAGAAGGAAATAACGGGAAACAGATAGTAATTAGACACTTACAGAGAATAACTTTCCCGCTCTTGGAAATATTCGCTATATTTGTAGCCCAAATAAAGAGCGTGATGAGAGAGAAAAAACTACTAGAGCGTCTATATCAGCTACGCACCGAACGACAAATACCCTCCCAAGACCTAGCTAGGGCTCTTGGGGTGGAGCCACCGACGTACAGTCGTATGGAGCGAGGGTCGCGCAACATCAAGATAGAGCATCTGAAGAAGATCGCAGAGTTCTACCAAGTAGATTGCGATGAGCTCCACGCTCTTTGGGTCGCTGACAAGCTCAGTGAGTTTGCTCAAGGTCTGCCACAGGAAGTGTTTGAGCAAGCTTTATCAATACTGAATCGTGAAAGGGATAAAGATAATGGAGAAGGACAATAGACGGCAATTCAACTTTATCGACTTGTTCGCTGGTTGCGGTGGCTTATCAGAAGGTTTTTTGCAGTCTGGACACTTTGATTCTTTAGCTCATGTAGAGTGGGAGCTTCCTATGGTACATACCCTACGACATAGGCTACACCAAAAATGGGGGCGCTCTGAAGCTGAAGCTGTCAAAGAGGTTATTCATTTTGATATACAAAAAACAGACGAGTTGATTTGGGGAGATTGGACACCTGAATCACTAAACAAGTATGCATCTAATAATGATACTGAAATCTCCAAAAGTGGATTAAAGGGATTGGTAGGTAATAAACATGTTGATGTCATAATTGGAGGTCCTCCGTGTCAGGCATACTCAATTCATGGAAGGGCAACAGATAAAAACTCAATGAAAGATGACTATAGGAATTATCTTTTTGAGAGTTTTGCGCAAGTTGTTGCGGCATTTACCCCTGATGTGTTTGTCTTTGAGAACGTTCCTGGCATGCTATCTGCCAAACCTGGAGGGAAGCTTGTGACGGAAAGAATTTATCAAGCCTTTAAGGAAATCGGCTATGATATTTTACCTCCATCAGCTATGAGCAAGGCAATCTTTGACGCTTCTGAATATCAAGTTCCGCAAAACAGAAAAAGGGTCATTATCATCGGAGTAAAAAGTGATGGACACCTTGAACTTGAAAGCTTTTATAAAGCCATCTCAAAAGAAAAAAGCTCTCACGACAAAGTCACAGTAAGAGACGCTATTGGGTGGTTGCCAAAAATCTTTCCACTATCTAAGTCTGTTAAAGTTGGTCGAGGTACAATTTCGCACCAAGTTCAAAAGTCAAGTTACGACATAACGCAACATGAGCCTCGCTTTCAGGGTATGAGAGAAGTCAAAGCGTTCAAGAGGTGGGTTTCAGATGGAATGAATTCTTCTACTCATAAAGAAAAGATAGAGTTCTACTATAAAGTTACAGGACGCACTACTTTATATGCAAAGTATAAGAACCTTGAATGGGATAAGCCAGCGCACACTATTGTTGCCCATTTAAGTAAGGATGGGTATATGTTTATTCACCCTGATCCAGAACAAGCTCGCAGTATTACTATTCGAGAAGCTGCAATACTAATGACGTTTCCTTTAGACTATCAGTTTTTAGGGTCTAGTCCATACTGCTTTAAGATGATTGGTAATGCTGTCCCTGTTTTATTCGCAAAAAGTATAGCTACTGCAGTTTCTAAAGTTATAAGAAATGAACATATTGATTGCATGTGAGGAGAGTCAAGCTGTATGTATGGCCTTCCGAAAACGAGGACATAACGCATACAGCTGTGATATTATTGAAAGTAGTGGAGGACATCCAGAGTGGCATTTTCACCAAGATGCCTTAGAAGTCATCAAGCAACGTGGAGGTACTCTGGAAACGGGTAAAGAGTACTTTTTACCAGCAGGAGAAGCTTGGGATTTGATGATTGCCCACCCACCATGTACATATCTTTCTGTAAGTGGTGCCCGATGGCTATATCATCCTGACGATGCTCATCTGCCGACAGAGCAACGAAGAGAACATCCTAACCATATTGGTAGAAGAGAAAAACAAAAAGAAGCCATAGACTTTTTCCTCGAATTCACCCATACCGACATTAAGTCCTGGGCCATAGAGAATCCAGTTGGCATAATGAATACGATATACAGAAAGCCAGATCAAATAGTTCAACCATATTGGTTCGGAGATTCTGCTTCAAAAAAAACCTGCTTATGGCTACACAATCTTCCTTTGTTAGAGCCAACAAAAATAGTTGATCCAGGAGAAAGAGTTGTCTTGTCTAGTGGAAGATCGTTGCCAAAGTGGTATTCGGATTCATTCAACACAAATATATCAACAGAAGAAAGGCGAAAACTCAGAAGTAAAACATTTCTCGGTTTTGCAGAAGCTATTGCAGAACAGTGGAGCAACATTGACAAACTATGATATACATAACCAAATTTAGAGCGAATGATTTGAATCCCTCAAAAGGGAAGCAAATTGAATTTAACAGTGCTGTAGTATCCAAGTTTTTCGGCTTTACAGAAGAGCATCACGAAATAGTTTTCAGATGTAAGTCTGCAGTCGATTCTTCAGTAAATCGAAAAATCAAAGCCACCCTGTCTTTGAGTCCATCTCGTGGAGACTACAAAATATATCAGAATGAAGACGGGAGTCCCGACTTAAAGGATTTCTTTTTCTCAGAATTGCGGTTAACGAAGGAAAACATCGATGACTGTTACGCAATAAAAAAAGGGGCTAATGAAGAGTATACGCTCTACTACATACCAAAGTCTACTAACATCTCTGAGTTCCTCACAGAGGTCGCTAAAGATCAGTTTTGGTTCATTCCTGAAAATGAGATTGGCAACTTTAATGGTGATAACACTTGCACTGACACCCCATACCGTCAATACATTACTGCAATCAAGTCAAAGCCATTTTTGTTGCTTGCAGGCATTTCAGGTACGGGTAAGAGTCGCATTGTGCGGGAGCTGGCTCGATCTTGCTGGGATAAAGACTCTGAGGAGTACAAGGCGCAGAAGCCTAGAAACTTTGAGATGATACAGGTCAAGCCCAATTGGCACGACTCGTCCGAGCTCTTCGGCTATGTGAGCCGGATTTCTGGGAATGCGAAATATATTGCAGGTGATTTCTTGAAGTTTATTACTCACGCGTGGGAAAATTGGCTTTCTAACAATAAGATGCCTTACTTCTTATGTCTTGATGAGATGAACTTGGCTCCCGTGGAGCAGTACTTCGCAGAGTATCTAAGCGTAGTAGAGAGCCGAAAGCTTGATGCTGGCACAATAAAGAGTGACCCTCTAATCAAAAAAGATGCAGACGGCTTTCATGATCTAATTGATAGGCAGCTAGCTTGGAAACCACAGGAGGTTCACGATATGTACGAAAAAGACGGCATCTGCCTCCCCCCGAACCTCATCGTTGTTGGTACGGTCAATATGGACGAGACCACTTTCTCCTTCTCTCGCAAGGTGCTGGATAGAGCGATGACGATAGAGATGAATGAGGTAAACCTGTGGGGTGGTCTCAATGATAGGTATGAATCGATAGAGCAGCAAAGCGTTGAGACCCTCATCGGCACTGCTGTGGAGGGTGTGGACGTCTATGCTAGCCATCAAGCTGTCTGTGACACCTGCCTCACATACCTCCAGAAGGTCAATAAGGAGCTAGAGGACACGCCCTTTAAGGTGGCATACCGCACTAGAAATGAAGTGCTCCTCTATGTGGTCAATAACTTGCCCTATAACCAGTCGGCAGATGGCACAGCACTGCCCCAAGAGTACGTGATAGCTCGAGCACTAGACGAGATCACCAATATGAAGATACTCTCTCGCATAGAGGGCGATGAGAGCAAAGTACGCAAAGATCGCTTGGATAGACTAGTAGAGACCATTAGGGAGGGGCTTGAGTCTATTTCAGGATGCCAGTATGGAGCCGAATCTATGGAGCGGGATGATAGTCAGGTAGAGAAGTCTATCTCTATCGCCAAGCTAGAGGAGATGACGAAGAAGCTAACAGACTCGGGCTATACGAGCTACTGGAGCTAACCTATAGATCCTATGGAGCTGCTGAAGATAGAGCATAAAGACTTTACCCTAAGCATCGAGTGTACGAAGTACAGTGATGTCTGGGCAAAGGCTAAGCGGTATGTGGGGGAGCAAAATCTCACCTCTACATACTCCTGGACGGAGGGTGTGAAATCGGTAAAAAAGCTCCTGGACAATGGGGATGAACTAGAGATAGCTCCTCAGGACAAGTCAGCTCTAGCTATATTCTTTGATCAGACGGACTATCCTATCTGGGTGGAGTTTGACGCTAGGGTGACAAATGCTCGCTTTGCTTCGATACTTCGGTCAGACAACGAGCGATTTAGCTACCATAAGAGCCATCGCATCTTGACTGGCTTTATCAACTTTGGCAATGATATAGGACGTAGCGAGATCGTACTCAAGTATGATGTGGCGGGGAGAGAGCGTACGTTTGTCTTTGGCTTTGATGTACTAAGTACCAAGCTCAACTATCATGAGCACTGGCGGAGTATCATTGCCGACATTGAGGCGGAGTACAGTATGCTATCACTGGACTACATGCGTAGGACATTTCACAGCTTCTCTCCAGACAGTGAGGGCGAGCGGCCAGCCCTCGTATGGTGGAGCATATTCCAGGGGCAGCAGGAGCGATTTCTGACCGCCGTCAGACATATCATAGAAAGACCTCGCCATCGCTTGCGTAGTGAGATAACCTATCAGCGACTAGACAAGATCAAGAGAGTCCCTAGTACCTTAGAAAATGAGATCGCAGAGCATAGGCTCGAGGAGGGACGCCTCTACCGTGTAGCGGAGCATGTACACTCCAATGACACGCAAGAGAATAGATTCTTAAAGTTTGCCCTTGCTGAGATTGCTAAGAAGTATGACGCACTAAAGCGTAAGATCGAAACGCTTGAAAATAGCTCAGCCACGCTCCGTGAGGAGATGAGCCGTACAAAGAGCCAGATGCTGTCCTTACAGCGACACCCTTTCTTTCGCAGTGTGGGACTGTTTCAAGGCTTTAGCCAGGAGAGCTTAGTACTACAGAAGGCTACAGGCTATACTGAAGTCTACCGCACATGGACCCTCTTGCGGCGGGCGTACTCGCTACATGAGGGCTTATTCCGCCTACAGTCTAAGGATATAGCGACTCTGTATGAGATATGGTGCTTCATAGAGGTAAGTCATATCGTAAAGGAGCAGCTCGGTATATCTGATGAGGAGGTCGATCATCGAAATCGTATGGAGATGGGAGGTCTCTTCACCTGGGATCTAGGCAAAGGGGAACAGTCGCGGATACTATTTAGGAAAGATGGGATTGAGCTGGCAGAGCTTATCTACAATCCAAAGCACACCCAACGAGAAAACGAGACTACGAGTGTGGGGAACTTTGTTGTGAAGACCGTCTCCCAGAAGCCTGACATCGTCCTGCAATTAGTCAAGGACGATATCCAGACAGGTATGAAGATGACCTATCTCTTTGATGCTAAGTATCGCATAGACTCTAATAGATACGGTGTAGACTATCCGCCCGATGATGCGATCAATCAGATGCACCGCTACCGTGACGCGATCTACTATCAGCAAGATCAAGGGGTGCCACTGAAGAAGGAGGTGGTGGGTGGCTATATCCTCTTCCCTGGCTCTGGAGAACCACTAGATGTTCAGGCGGCAACGTTTTACAAGAGTATCAAAGAGGTAAATATCGGAGCCTTCCCACTTCGTCCGAAAGATACAGAAAATAGGGAGCTACTCTCAGACTTCATCGGCACTCTGATAGCAAATGAAGGGCAGTCTCTGATAGCGGACAGCATCCCGCAGAAGGGGCTGAACTACATCATTGACTCCATAGGATCTGATAGCGACATGGTCTTTGTGGGGTATGTCCGCCAACCTCAGACGGATTCGTCAGAGGCTTATAGATCGTACTATAGGCAGTTTGCCAAGAACGATCATCCTACGTTTTACTATTCCGGTCGAAGCTTGAGTAAAAGCGTTGATTTGCGTTCGGTTAGATACGTATTCCCCAGCCTTCCTGGCAATGGATACTATAGGGTGAAGCGCATCTACTCAGAGCGACGAGCTGATTTATTTCTTGATCAAGAGGAGCGAAAAGACAAGAGTATGCGTATTGTCTTCGAATTAGGGGAGTTCGTCCCTCTTGGAGATAAGAGGGTTGATTTTAGCTATAGTCGTAGTGAAAACACCTTCACCATACCCAATATCGGAGCTTTTATGCCACTCAAGCAGATTAGAGCAGAATATGAGCAGATAATCAATGGTATGGATGTTTAGATGAGGTCTTTGAGTTAAATAAGCGAACAATGATAGTTAGAAATAAAATATGGGAAGAGCTTAAACAAGCACATGCAAATGTGTTATGTATTGCGTGGTACAATGACAAGAGAAGCAGGCTCAATAGGCGATACGATCTATGAAAGAGGCGAAAATAATAGTGAATGTTGCAGCAACAATAGCAAAGAGACTCCATGAAGGACAAGTCGACAAAGCTGGAGTGGATTACTTTAGTGGACATCTATCAGCAGTTGCCTCTATGGGCAAAAGCTGGCAGGAGCAAGTAGTTGGCTACTTACACGATGCGAGTGAAGATACACCGTATACAGTAGATGAAGTATTGGATATGCTGGATCAAGAGCTAGACACACCGCTATCTTCAAGAGAAAGAAAAGTGTTTGATAAAGCATTGCGACTTCTTAATCATCACACCGCCAAGGATAGAGTAAGTTACATTCGTGCCATTGGGAAGAATGCCCTTGCCTCTGCAGTAAAGCTAAATGATCTTACTCACAATATGGATCTATCTCGTCTTCCTAATCCAACAGAGGAGGACTACAACAGAGTACTACTATCTCAATCTCTTAGAATGATATAGTGCATTCTGAGGGAACATGAGGATAAACATAATAAAAATATTGTAAAAACATGCAGATGTCGCGAGGTTCTTTTTTTTGGAAGGCTGATTTACATATTCACTCTTATGGCACAATGGGGTCATATGATGTGACTGATCAAGCAAACACCCCAGAAGCGATTGTTGATACAGCAATAACAAAAGGTCTAAAAATCATAAGCATAACGGATCACAACCAAATTTTGAATAGTATTAGAGCTGTACAATACAGCGTTGGTAAAGAAATACTTGTCATACCTGGCATAGAGGTTTCAACCACTCAAGGTCACTTATTAGTGTATTTTGAAACAATCCAACAGCTACAATCATTTTATGGTAGGCTATCCTTTACTGATGATATGAAGTCATGCTTTCAAGGAATTATTGAATGCCTGAACTATGCTAATGGATTCAATGGATTTGGCATATTAGCACATATTTCAGAAAATGCTGGATTTGAAAAAACCATTAGTAGATTTGGTCCACAAATGGAAAATATATTCAGATGCAAAAACCTCCTTGGCTTGGAAATCACAAACAAAGAGGAGTCTAGCTTATATACTGACAATGACACAGATAATAATCATAGAAAACTATTGAATATATGGCGTGACACTAATGATGACAGAATTAACAGAAATTTTGCTAAAGTAATGTCTTCTGACTCTCACACTCTAGAAAAACTAGGTAAAAACGCCCAAGGAGAAAACAGATTGACTAGGATAAAAATGCATGAGATGTCTTTTAGATCTTTTCGACTTGCACTTCTAAGTAGTGAATCTAGAGTACGAATAGAAGTACAAGTTCCAGACAAAAGACCAATCATTGATCGAATCAAAATAGAAGGAGGATTACTTGATAAAACTGAAATAGAATTAAGTCCCAATTTAACTTGTATCATTGGTAGTAGAGGTGCAGGTAAATCAACCCTTCTTGAATCTATAAGAGCAGGATCTGGAAATCCTTCTGGTTCCAAACTATGTGATAGCGAGGTCTGGCCACAAAGTATTAGGATAGATTATGTAAATGATATAGGTCTACTTTCGACATTGCTTAGAGAAAAAAATGGCTCTGTGATAAACCTTACTGATCAAACAAATGGGCTTACAAAGGTTCCTATAGAGAGCTATGGTCAAGGTGATACTGCAAGTACATTGCAACATAGTGAGGAGAACCCTCAAGTGTTAATAGATTTTCTAGACTCTTTTTTATCCTTAGACCATGAGAAAAATATCGATGAAACACTAATAAATCAACTTCGGGAAAACAGAAGTGAAATTCAGAAACTTAGAATCAACATTGCCTCTTTACCTGAGGCTCAAAAGGCATTAGCAAACGAAGAACGAAAGATGAAAGTTCTTCAAGAATCAAAAGCAGCAGAACTTGTCACATTCCACAATGGCCTTATTGCTGAGCGTGAATTTAGAAACACATTGATTACTCAACTTAAAGAACTTGTAAGCAAATACTCAAATGCTCTTAGCGATAATAGTGTTTTCGAAATGGTTGCAAATATGACTGATGAAAAAGTCATTATAGGCAAGGATTATTTCTCTGAAGTAAAAATCCTAGTCAATGATATAGCTACATTTGTGGCTAACAAGTCTAGCGAGCTGAATAGGACATTAGAAGAGCAAATCACTAAGATAAACACACAACTTTCTTCTTGGCAGAATAAAGAGTCAGAGATACAGCAAAAAATAGAGCGAAAAAAAGTTGAATTAAGAAATCAAGGTGTTCCTTTTGATATGGGACAAATCAACCAAGTTTCTAAGGATATACTTACATATAAAAGAAAGGTTGACGGCTTAAAAAAAGACAACATAAAACTTCTAGAACTCTTAAAGGAAAGAGATAAACTTATTGAAATAAGAGTTGAGAATAAAAAGGAGATTTATAGGAAACACTATGAGTTTTCCACTCATACTACCACCTCCCTAAAGAATACAATCAACGACTTCTTTATAAATGTTAAATATAAAGAAGGCGTTTACTCACCGGATTTTGAATCAACACTTAAAACCTTGATGGGATGGAGAACATCACAAGTCCCTAAAGCCAAAATAATTGCACAAAACATAAACATATATGACTTCTGTCGAGCGATAAGATCAAGTGACAGAAATGCTCTTCGTGCAATAAAGCATGAAGAGCAGCAATTACTAACAGAAAGTGAAATTGACAGTATTATTTCAAATCTTCAAAAGGATTATCTATATGAAGAGTTAGAGTCGCTTACCTATGACGACTACCCTGAAATAATTGTGTCAAAACTTATTTCTACCAGTGAGGGCAAAAAGCCCGTAATTAGACATATCTCCCAATTATCTCTAGGACAACAGCAATCTGTATTATTAGGAATCCTTCTTTCTTCAAATAGCAATAAACCCTTATTAATTGACCAACCTGAAGACAATCTAGACAGCGAATTTATCTTCAAATCAATAGTTTCTAACCTTAGGAAAATAAAAGAATATAGACAAGTTATCATTGTTACTCATAACCCAAATATTGCAGTTCTAGGAGATGCAGAGCTCGTAATACCGCTGAAAAGCACAAGTACTCATTCTCAAATAATGTGTGAAGGTTCAATTGACAATGAATCCACAGTCGATATGTGCTGTCAGATCTTAGAAGGAGGAAATGCAGCATTTAAGCAGAGAAAAACAATCTATGGATTCTAAGCATAAATTAATCTTACTCTTTGATGAGATGTGCAAGAGTCGAATCATAATTCGTTCGACCTCTGAATCGACAAGGGAGAGAACTTCTTGTTTGACACGCTTATAGTTGGTTTCGATGGTCTCACTGAGATTGTCGGAGCCATCTTCGTTTGTAAAGTCCGCTATGATGGGGATAGGCTGGTAAGCTTTCGTTTCAGCAGAGACCTTGGCAACATCCACAACGATCTCAGCCCAAGTTTCACGGCAAAAATGAATTTCGGGACGTTTTGCCCCAATATTTGAG
>ENA-OOZG01002795-OOZG01002795.1-human-gut-metagenome-genome-assembly--contig:-NODE-2795-length-10390-cov-1.873730_pt1 | contig 10390 bp, 10 predicted proteins | sample MGYA00241706_ERZ501384 | MGnify/ENA primary metagenome ERZ501384 (study PRJEB25962, sample SAMEA2042742) | human gut metagenome | biome: human gut; feature: human-associated habitat; material: faeces... | reverse complement strand
GATGTGATCGCATTTCCGAAAGTAAAAGACGCATCTGATCTTATGACAGAAGCTCCGTCACCGGTTGATGCAAAGCAGTTAGATGAGCTGGGACTTGAAGTGGAAGAAAATGCCCAGGAACAGGAGTAGAGAGTATATGGAACATCCATCTATTGCTGATGAAACACTCAGAGAGAAGATAAAAGAAATCGAACAGATTCTTGCATTATATAAAGAAGGCAAAACAATAATAGAAATTGCCGGCTCGCTTGATTTCGCACAGTCGTATGTCCAGGACGTACTGCTGTGCGTGCAGGCTTCGGCTGAGGAAGACCCGGCAGCGATTGCAATGCTGCTGGAGGGGTAGGAGATTTTCTATGAGTATATTAAACGTGGAACATCTGACACATGGCTTTGGAGACAGAGCCATTTTCTCAGATGTTTCTTTTCGGTTATTAAAAGGTGAACATATCGGGCTGGTAGGAGCCAATGGAGAAGGAAAGTCTACATTCATGAACATTGTGACTGGAAAACTGACGCCGGATGAAGGAAAAGTAGAATGGTCGAAAAACGTACATGCAGGATATCTGGATCAGCATGCGGTGCTGAAAAAAGGCATGACAATCCGGGAAGTTCTAAAATCTGCATTTGACAGTCTTCTGCAGAAAGAAATCCGCATGAATGAGATATGCGATCTGCTTGGCACAGCAGATGATGCACAGATGGCAGAATTAATGGAAGAACTTGGAACAATTCAGGATATGCTTACGATGCATGACTTTTATATTATTGATTCTAAGGTAGAAGAAGTGGCAAGAGCACTTGGGCTTACAGAAATCGGTCTGGATAAGGATGTGACGGATTTAAGCGGTGGTCAGAGAACAAAAGTATTGTTAGGCAAACTGCTATTGGAAAAGCCGGATATTTTGCTTTTGGACGAGCCTACGAACTATCTGGATGTGGTGCATATTGAATGGCTGAAACGTTATCTGCAGGAGTATGAAAATGCCTTCGTGTTAATTTCACATGATATTCCATTTTTAAATCAGGTCATCAATCTGATTTATCACATGGATAACCAGCAGTTAACACGATATGTGGGCGATTATGACCATTTTCAGGAAGTTTATGCGGTAAAGAAAGCTCAGCTTGAAGCAGCTTATCAGAAACAACAGCAGGAAATTAGTGAATTAAAAGATTTTGTGGCAAGAAATAAAGCAAGAGTGGCAACCAGAAATATGGCAATGTCCAGACAGAAGAAACTGGATAAGATGGATGTGATCGAGCTGGCGGCAGAGAAACCAAAGCCGGAATTTCATTTCCGTTATGGACGGACACCCGGAAAGATGTTATTCGAGACACATGATCTGGTGACGGGATATGATGAACCGTTATCGAAACCATTGAACTTCAGTATGGAGCGTGGACAGAAGATTGCACTTGTCGGAACGAACGGAATAGGTAAGACTACATTATTGAAGAGTATTCTGGGATTGATCCCATCGTTATCCGGAAGTTGCGAACTGGGAGAGAATCTGGAGATTGGTTACTTTGAGCAGGAAGTAAAAGGAGAGAATAAGACAACCTGTATTGATGAGATCTGGCAGGAGTTTCCTTCATTTACACAATATGAAGTCCGTTCTGCGCTGGCAAAATGTGGACTGACAACGAAGCATATTGAAAGTCAGGTCAGAGTATTAAGCGGTGGAGAACAGGCGAAAGTCAGACTTTGTAAGCTGATCAACAGGGATACGAATATATTACTTCTGGACGAACCTACAAACCATCTGGATGTGGACGCAAAGGATTCGTTGAAAAAAGCTTTGCAGGAGTACAGAGGAAGTATTCTTTTAATCTGCCACGAACCTGAGTTTTATCAGGATGTAGTGAATGAAGTGTGGGACATGAGTAAGTGGACGACAAAAGTATTCTAACTGGGGATGATATAATTGGAAGAAACAAAACATGATAAAATGAAATACCGTCTGGCGGACGCTATGAAAAACTGTATGAAGAAGATGCCGGTAGAAAAGATTACAGTAAAAGAAATTGTGGCAGAATGTGGAACAACGCGGCAGACATTTTACCGAAATTTCCAGGATAAATACGATCTCATTAACTGGTATTTTGACCGGATCCTGTTAGAATCGTTCCAGCACATGGGAGAGGGTAAGACAGCTTATGAAGGACTGGTCAATAAGTTCCACTATATAGAGGAAGAGAAATTATTTTTCAAAGCAGCGTTCCGTAATGATGATCAGAATTGTCTGAGAGATCATGATTTTCAGCTGATTCTGAGGTTTTATGAGAATCAGATTCAGGCAAAAACAAAACAGCCAATTCCTGAGAATCTGCATTTCCAGTTGGAGATGTATTGTCAGGGCTCGGTGTATATGACAACCCAGTGGGTACTGGGGGATATGAAGAAACGTCCGGAAAAAATGGCAGAAAATTTGGTAAAAGCGATGCCGGCAGAACTGGAAACATTATTTAAGAAATTAGAACTCCTGTAAGATGGAGTTCTTTTTTTAATGTCAAAATATGTATCTGCGAAATGTCATTTGAATAACACAATACATTTGGAAATATTGTGCATAAAAGATATAAAGTTACAAAAATACAAAAGTGTAACGTGCAAATGTTACAAAATATATACTTTGTAACTTACATCCAAAGAAAATGATTGTTAAAATTAAGACATAAAGAAACAAGATACGAAACAAAAGAGGAAAAGAAAATGTTTCGCATCACAAATAAAGATTATGTATAGAAGGAGTGTCAGTTATCATGGCAAACAGAATTAATTTAAACCAGACATCATTTCACGGAGCAGGAGCAATCAATGAGATTGCAGCAGAAGTTAAAATAAGAGGATTGAAAAAAGCTTTGGTATGTTCAGACCCGGATCTGATCAAATTCAATGTAACAACGAAAGTTACAAAAGTACTTGAGGATGCAGGACTGGAATATGAATTATATTCTGACATTAAACCAAATCCGACGATTCAGAATGTACAGCACGGAGTTGAGGCATTTAAGAAAGCGGGAGCTGATTATATTATCGCAATCGGCGGAGGATCTTCTATGGATACATCCAAAGCAATCGGTATTATCATAGCAAATCCGAAATTCGAGGATGTAAGAAGTCTGGAAGGAACAGCACCGACAAAAAATCCATGTGTTCCGATCATTGCAGTGCCTACAACAGCAGGAACAGCAGCAGAGGTAACGATCAACTATGTTATCACTGATGTCGAGAAGAAGAGAAAATTCGTCTGTGTAGATCCGCACGACATGCCTGTTATCGCAGTCGTAGATCCGGAGATGATGTCTTCTATGCCAAAGGGACTGACAGCTTCGACAGGTATGGATGCCCTGACACATGCAATTGAAGGATATACAACAAAAGCTGCTTGGGAAATGACAGATATGTTCCATATCAAAGCAATTGAGATCATTGGAAAATCTTTAAGAAGCGCTGTTGCAAATGAAAAAGAAGGCCGTGAAGGAATGGCTCTTGGACAGTATATCGCAGGAATGGGATTCTCTAATGTAGGTCTTGGAATCGCTCATTCTATGGCTCATACACTTGGTGCTGTATACGATACTCCACACGGTGTTGCATGTGCTATGATGCTTCCAATCGTTATGGAATACAATGCAGATTGTACAGGTGAGAAATACCGTGAAATCGCAAGAGCACTGGGCGTTAAAGGTGTTGACGACATGTCTGTTGAAGAATACAGAAAAGCTGCTGTTGATGCTGTTCAGAAACTTTCTGTTGACGTTGGAATCCCGACAAAACTGGAAGCTCTGAAAGAAGAAGACCTGCAGTTCCTCGCTGAGTCTGCTCACGCTGATGCTTGTGCACCGGGTAATCCGAAAGATGCAAGTGTAGAGGATCTGAAAGAGCTCTTTAGAAAGCTTATGTAAATTGATTTCTGGTACACGGACGAAAATTCTTCCTGTGATTTGGGTTAGAGTTTCGTCTTCGTAGAAAGGGACAGTGCAGCTGGCTCAGGGTTACGCACACTGTTCATACTAAGAAAAACAACAGATTGCTAAGAACAAAGAAAGGATCGATAAACTCGCTGCCGCTCAGACAGCTATCGATCCTTTCTTTAACACAATCTATCGTTTTTCAAGTATGAGCAAGTATGCTCCACATTCACCAGCTGCACTGTCCCTTTCTACTTCGATTGTACTCTATCGAATCATAGAGCAAATTTGTTTGTGTACAGAAATAGATTTACGGAACATGCAACGATTTGGAAGGATTCGTATAAATTTTCTGTGGACAGAAATAGATTTACAGCAATCCACGTTCTTTGAAGACGTCTCTTAGTTCAGCGGGCATGGATTCGGAGAGGAATCTAGCCAGGGTTTCGGGGGTGGCTTTGTGATTGCCGAGAACCCATTGGACCGTCATGTAAATGGAGCCTTGGCAGTACATTTCTAACTGAAAGCGAATCTTGTCGGACATCTTTTTCCCTGTGTTTCCTTCGATACGATCGGTATAAAATTGTGTGATCAGTTCAAAGTCGTGATCACGCAAACAGTTCTGGTCGTCATTTTTAAATGCCGCACGAAAGAAAAGTGTTTCTTTCTGAATATATTGAAATTTATTTACAAGGCTTTCATAGACTGTTTGTCCCTCTCCCATATGTTCAAAGGATTCGATCAGTATCTTGTCAAAATACCAGTTAATCAGATCGTATTTATCCTGAAAATTCCGGTAAAAAGTCTGACGCGTCACTCCGCATTCTTCTGTGATCTCTTTCACAGTGATCTTCTCGACCGGAGCTTTTTTCATACATTCTTTCATTGCCTCTGCCAACCGGTATTTTACTTTTTCTCCTGACTTGTATGTTTCTGCCATAACTTTTTCCTTTCCACTCCAAGCAGTTCAAGCAGTTCTTCATGCGGGTATTCTTCGTCTTCCTGGTAAATATCCACGTAATTCATTGCAGCGCCTCCATCTACGAATGCAGGAAACAGGAAACCGCATTCCGGTTCGCCCGGTTCATATTCTCCGCTTAGTGGACAGATCACGCATAAAATGTATTCATACATTCGTTCTGATTCTCCCTGACGTATATGATCCAGCCCCTTCGCCGGAATGTCATATCTGTCATGAAAAACATAGATTGCATAATCTTCATCTGCCTGATAATGTTCCCCGATAATCTCATAAAATGTCTCCATCAGAGCATCATTTTTCAAGCCACAGGCACGCATCCCCATCAGAAGCTTCCACATACTGTCCGGATTTCTTTGATCATCAGAAAACTTATATTCCTTCAGATTTTTATTTGTTTTCGCAAACGGCACTTTCTTCGCAAGCGCCAGATTTTTCTCCTGTTCTGCCGGACTTAATTTCAGGAAACTGGTGTTAAATGTTCCATCTATAAATCCGTCTATATCCATATATCCCCCGGCGATCCGAGTGATCGATGTCCGTTTTACTGTCATTCGTCTGGTCAGCGCCAGCATATCTTCTCGATTGATCATAATCTTTTCCCTCCGGCTCTCTGTTTATCCCTACAAATCTCTGCATATCTCGACAGCTTTCTGTTCGTCTCAAACATCTTCCGCCTGTCTACATCAGAGATTCTTCTGTCTTATCCGCTCTGTCAATCCTCGAAGCATTAACGGTTCCACGCCGCTACTTTTTTCTTCCTCTTTTTCCTCCGCCTGCATGATCACATCACGCACCTTCTGCATTCTCTCATCAAGAGCTGAGCTGATCTGTGCACAGTCCATCATCTCTTCTGCCAGATACTTACTCTGATCTTCCGGAATACTCTTTTTATAGCGAAGCTTATGCTCCAGGCTCGCCCAGAAATCCATCGCGATCGTACGAAGCTGCACTTCAACTGTGATCATCTTTTTCCCTTCTTTCAGGAAAATCGGAGTCTTCACGATCAGATGAAGACTTCTGTAACCACTCGGCTTTGGATTTGCAATATAGTCTTTTTTCTGAATTAAAATTACATCGTCCTGATCAAGGAAGCATTTCGCAAGTTTATAAATGTCATCCTGAAAAGCACAGATCACACGCACACCGGCAATATCCTGAATATTTTCTTCGATTGCATCAATCGTCAATGGAATATTTTTACGACGAATCTTCTTCAGCAGACTCTCCATAGATTTTACACGCGTCTTAATACTCTCAATCGGGTTGCGGTCATACTCCAGCGAATACTGTTCGCTCAGCACCTTAAATTTCGTCTCAACTTCCATGATCGCACACTGGTAATAAGCCATCATCGTATTGACAGGCTTTAAATTCTCCTGTACAAAGTCAATAAATTCATCTGAAAGAAGACTGTTTCTTACAAAGTCCTCTCTTCTTTTCTCGATTCGTTCTTCTAATTCTCGTCTACCCATTTGTTTCTTTCATCTCTCTCTTCTTGCTTTTTATAAGATTGACCTGATCAGATACTTCCATTCTGCCAGATATTCTCTCAGCATATTGTTTGGCAGATACAATGGATTCGAGCCTGCAGCAATTGCTTTCGCTGACTTTAATCCCTCACCTTTTGTAATCTGCATTGCCCGAAACATATGGAAATCATTTGTGATAATTCCCACACTTGCTCCGTTTTTCATATATTTTTTACTATATTTTATATTCTGCTCTGTTGTCTTCGATTTGTCTTCCAGAATCAAACGGTCTTTCTCAATTCCGGCCGCTTCCATATAATCAGCCATCGCCTGCGCTTCCGTACATGGCTCGTTATACCCCTGTCCACCTGACACAATACAGATTGTCTCCGGATTTTTCTCCAGATAATCGATTGCTGTGTTCAAACGATGCTTCAGCACTTTGCTCGGTCCATCTGCTCTCACCTGTGCACCAAGCACTATGATGTAGTCCAGATTTTCATCTGCCTTCGCATGCATCTGACTGATAATGCATCCTTCGATAATCACAAAGGAAACTACAAATACAAGCAGTATTCCCCTTAATATCCACATCATCCACATCGGAAGTCTTGCCCATCCATCCAGAAATGTAATTGCTGCGCATCCTCCAAGCAATGCAGCCAATACAAACCAGATCAGGAAGAATCCCGTCCCAGATCCATTTCCGCTCATCCAGAATCCATACCAGGCAAATAACACTGCAAATAAAATACATATTATAGTTACTGTCATTTTTCGCTTTGTTCTCACTTTCCACTTTCTCCAAGAATCAGTCGAAGCAGTGTCTTATCAAGCATAATTGTCCGGTTCCATGGATTCAGAATGATACCTTCAATCTCATTCTCCTGTACAGCAGACTGGAATAATGGTTCGATTGCTGTCAAAAATGTAGACATCACACTATCAGAACCTTTTAATTCTTCCTCAAAACTTGTAAATGCACTCCACCACTTCTTTCCATCAGCTGTCTTCACTGCCTGTATCTTTAATTGTTCTGACACAGAAGGCTCTACCGCAAGAATCAATTGTCCTTCTTCTTTCATTCGTCTACGGATCATTGTCAACGCATGTGCTAAAAGTTCCTGAGATGGTTCCTGCTGGAGTGCAAAAATTGCTTCCTCAATCTTCTCGTTTCCTTTCAGTCCTTCATCTTTTGTATCGTTATTCTGCATCTTCATCCTTGCTGCTCCTTGTAAGTTTTTCTAGTTTTAATATATCATCTAAGTATATCATAAAAAAAGAGAATAATGTGATATTTTAAATTTGTTTCACACTATTCTCTCTTTTTTAATTTTCCTCAATATGACTTTGGATTCTTCCCATTTATCTAAGACACAAGTTCCTGCATCAGCTCATGTACACTCATCATCTGATTGATCCGTCCGACATTGCTTCCGCAGAACACAAGTCCATTTTCCACATCACCTTTTACGGCATCAATCAACGCCTTCGTGATACAGTACGGAACTTTTCCCGGATTACATTTTGCTAAGCAATTATAACATTTCTTTATAGGCTCTTTTTCTTTCTCAACACGCTCGATCAATGCGTTGCGGATGGCTCTTCCCGGCATTCCAACCGGACTTTGGATAATCTGGACATCCTCTTCTTTTGCATTGATATAGGCCAGCTTATAGGACTCTGACGCATCACATTCTTCTGTTGCCACGAACCTGCTCGCAATCTGGACTCCGTCTGCTCCAAGTTCCAATGCGTGATCAATATCTGCTCTGTCGAAGATTCCCCCAGCAACGATCACCGGAATTTTCTTCCTATAGCGCTTTTCATACTCTTCCTTACAGGCAATGATCTGACGGATCTCCTCATCATAATCCATCGTATCAATCTCATCTAACTGCTCTCTTGAAAAACCAAGATGTCCTCCGGCTTTCGGACCTTCTACAACAAGAAAATCTGCTGTTCTGTCATACTTATGCGCCCACATTTTCAAGATCAGCTGCGCTGCTCTTTTGGAAGAAACGATTGGCGCGATCTTCGTTCTGCAAGTCTCACTGACCAGCTCCGGCAGATTCATCGGAAGTCCGGCACCACTGATGATCACATCTGCCCCCGCTGCCACTGCCTCTTTCACATGCTCCGCATAATGCTTCAGTGCAACCATAATATTTACACCGACAAGACCATTTCCCTGCGCGAGTTCCTTTGCTCGCTTGATGTGCTTGTGGATTGCTCTGTTGTTACATGCAGCCTGATCTTTCTCAAACCCTTCTTCATCATAACCAATCTGCGCTGTCGAAATAATTCCAACTCCGCCTTCTTTCGCCACTGCTCCCGCGAGAGAGCTTCTACTGACGCCAACGCCCATGCCACCCTGGATAATCGGGAGCTTCGCAGTCAGATCACCTATTTTTAATTGTTTGTTTATACTCATTTTCAATTCTCCTGTATTTTATTTTGAATTTCAAACTATTTTAAGTATAAACTATTTTATTGAAATGTCAAGGAATATTGATTTTACGGATTAATCCGCAGATTAAAAACCCCCGTTTTGATAGGCTCTTGCGATTGTCGGTTCTTTTTTCTGTATAGATTTCCTGTTTTTGCAGTTCTCGGGCAACAATATCCTCTCTCTTCGTTGACTTGAACACTCTCACCATGCTTTAACAATGGAATATAATTCCCTTTCTGCTTTAAAATCAAAGAATCCTTTCGATTCTGCATATTTTTTCATGACAGTCTCCTTTTATTTTTTTAAAGGTTTAATTTCCGTGACACCACCTAAAGAAGCAGGTGCTGTATCCTCTACAGCGCCATTGTATGTCACTATAACCAAGTCCCCGACATTAAAATCCGTAGATTCTTTTCCAACCAAATGTACCCTATAGTCATTAGAATACTTTGAATCTTGAAGGATCAGATAGGTATCGTGAACTTCAAGAACTTGTAATTCTATAGATTTTTGAAGTTTTGTATGTATAATAAAAAATAATAGAAATAAAATACATACAAAAAAAACAACTTTCATAATATCCTTATGAAAACTTTTTAGATATCCACCTTTCCTCAGTTCATTATTCTTTTTTAACAAAAAAATCCCTTCCTTCACGCTTTTTATATTGGTAACATTTATTGATCATTCAAATATTTCATATTGCTCTTGTTTAACTAACTCTGATTGAACTTCTTCAATATAACGATTATAATTTTCTATTGTTTCTTCTGCCTCTTGATTATTTGATTGTGTAGAAATACTATTCTGCAAATATTCTTGTTTTAATGATTCTAAATATTTTTCAATTGGTAAATTTATCTTATAAACTTCAAATTCATGCTGCCAATATCCTTCTTCCGAACCAAATTGACTTATAAGAGCCTGAGCCTCCTCACTATTAATCGAATCATTTATTGTAACTTTTAAATCATCTAAATAATCATTGATTTCATCATCAGACACAGAATATCCCACTGCAATAGCTCTTTGATAAGTTGCATCGCGTTGTAACATATATTCTACTGCCTTATCTTCAGCGTCTGACTGTTCATACCCTGCTAAAATGTAAAATTCAGTAGCTTGTTCAATATCCTTTGTAGTAATAACACCACCGGATTTACCTCTTGCGTAAATAGACTCATCTGTTTTATCTCGATAGGGATCCAATAATTGTCCGGCTTTCTTCATCAAATCAATATTAGACTCTTTTTCATTTATCACATAGATATTCTCGACTTTAAGTGGTCGAACGTCTGCATTATATGGAAAATAGTAAAATATAATTTTTTTACCTTCCTTTAGATTTTCTAATTCATAACCACAATTTCTACAATCTAACTGCAGTGTATCGACATTTTTAAAATCCTCATCTTGTTCATTCAATTTATCCAAACGAACAACTATAATATTCTTATCTATAGATTCTACTATCCCACTTCTGTTAAGATGGTATACCCCCGAAGAATACATTGTGTCATTTCTTTTTTTTAGTCCTAATAACGCCAAAAGCACACCCAAAATGCATAA
>ENA-OOZG01002793-OOZG01002793.1-human-gut-metagenome-genome-assembly--contig:-NODE-2793-length-10394-cov-3.463198_pt1 | contig 10394 bp, 8 predicted proteins | sample MGYA00241706_ERZ501384 | MGnify/ENA primary metagenome ERZ501384 (study PRJEB25962, sample SAMEA2042742) | human gut metagenome | biome: human gut; feature: human-associated habitat; material: faeces... | reverse complement strand
TAGGTGATCTGGCAGCATCTGCGATCAAGAGAAATCAGAACATTAAGGACTATGGTAAGCTGATCCCGGGCCACGGAGGAATCCTGGACCGTTTTGACAGCGTGATTATCACAGCTCCTGTTATTTACTATCTTGCAAAAACGATTCTTGGAATTTAGGAGATATTGAAATGAAGAATATTGCAATCTTAGGTTCTACCGGTTCCATCGGAACTCAGACACTGGATGTGGCAAGAAAAAACGAAGATCTTCGTGTTGTTGCGGTCAGTGCGGGAAAAAGTGTGGAGAAACTGGAAGAACAGATCCGGGAGTTTCATCCGCTTCTGGCTGCAGTCTGGGATGAAAAGGCAGCCCGGGACCTGAAAACACGTATTGCGGATACGGACACAAAGGTAGTCAGCGGAATGGAAGGGCTTCTGGAACTTGCGTCCATGCCGGAATCCGATATTCTTGTCACTGCGATCGTGGGAATGATCGGGATCCGTCCTACCATGGAAGGAATCCGTGCGGGAAAGGACATCGCCCTGGCGAATAAAGAGACCCTTGTCACAGCCGGTCATCTGATCATGCCAATGGCAAAGGAATACGGCGTATCTATCCTTCCGGTAGACAGTGAACACAGCGCTATTTTCCAGGCTATCCACGGAGAAGAAAACAAAGAGATCCATAAACTTCTGATCACGGCATCCGGCGGACCATTCCGCGGACGTACTACAGAAGAGCTTCGAAATGTCACGGTTGCAGATACTCTGAAACATCCAAACTGGGTAATGGGACGGAAGATCACCGTAGATTCCGCGACCCTGGTAAACAAAGGTCTGGAAGTTATGGAGGCCAAGTGGCTGTTTGACATGGACCTGGATCATATTCAGGTGGTGGTACAGCCACAGAGTATCATTCATTCCATGGTGGAATTTAAAGACGGCGCGATCATGGCACAGCTTGGAACTCCGGATATGAGACTCCCGATCCAGTACGCTCTGTACTATCCACACAGACGTTATCTGGATGGAGACCGTCTTGATTTCACGAAACTCCGTGAGATCACATTTGAGGTTCCGGATATGGACACATTCCGCGGACTTCCTATGGCAATCCAGGCATCCCGGGAAGGGGGAAGTATGCCGACTGTCTTTAATGCGGCCAATGAGCTTGCAGTAAAGAAATTCCTGGAAGAAAAGATTGGCTTTCTGGATATTTATGAGATTATTGCACAGTCTATGGAAAGACATAAAAAAATCGCGCATCCGGATCTGGATGAGATCCTTTCTGTAGAGCAGGATACTTACCAGTGGATCGAAAGCAGGTGGTAAATTGAGATTTGTGATTGCTGTAATTATTTTCAGCGTTGTGATACTGATCCATGAACTGGGACATTTTCTCCTGGCAAAAAAGAACCACATTGAGGTGGTGGAATTTTCTCTTGGCATGGGTCCGAGGATCATAAGTACGGTAAAAGGTGGCACACGCTATTCCGTGAAATTGCTTCCTCTTGGCGGTTCCTGTGCCATGGCGGGAGAAGATGCGGAAGATGACAGTCCGGGAACCTTTAATTCCGCTCCTGTGTGGGGCAGGATCGCGGTGGTTGCCGCTGGCCCGGTATTTAATTTTCTACTGGCCTTTGTTCTGTCTGTGATCATTGTGGGTTGTATTGGCTATGATCCTGCAACCGTATTGCAGGTAACAGAAGGCTCCGCAGCGGAAAAGGCGGGCCTGAGAGAAGGCGATGTGATTACAGAGTATCAGGGATATCATATTGACCTGGGAAAAGATCTCTATGTGTATTCGTATCTCAATGAACTGAAAGAGGGAGATACCATTCATCTGAAGATAAAACGTGATGGAAAGGAACAGGAGATTTCCTATAAACCAGATGTAAATGTGCGATATCTTCTTGGCTTTAACCGTTCCGATGTAAATTCCATGACAGTGGAATCACTGATCAAGGGAATGCCACTGGAAGAGGCAGGTCTGGAAGCAGGCGATGTGATCACGAAGATCAACGGTGTGGAGGTTCCGGATGGAAATGCATATGAAAAATACATCGAGGAGCATCCGTTATCCAAGAAACCTGTGACGATCACCTATGAGCGTAACGGACTGGAATATGAGGCAGAGATAACACCAAGGGAATACAGAACACCGGTTTCCGGTTTCGGATATAACACATACAGTGAAAAAACTTCCGGCTTTAATGTTCTGAAATATGGTGCTGTGGAAGTGAAATACATGATCCGTACTACGATCTTAAGCCTGAAAGAGCTTGTGACCGGTCATCTTGGAATGAAAGACTTAAGCGGCCCGGTTGGTGTTGTGGATGCCATCGGGGATACTTACGAACAGTCCAAGAGCGAAGGAACACTGATGATCTGGATGAACATGCTGAACATGGCAGTTCTTCTTTCCGCAAACTTGGGAGTAATGAACCTGCTTCCCCTTCCGGCACTGGACGGAGGAAGGTTGGTATTTCTGGTGGTAGAAGCAATCCGGAGAAAACCGGTAAACCGCCAGGTAGAAGGCATGATCCATTTTGCGGGACTGATGCTTCTGATGGCGCTGATGGTTGTGGTTATGTATAATGATATTTTGAAGATTTTCTGATATCTGACAAAATAAGGCAAATATTTAGTGCTGTATGATCTATGAGAAGATGATACAGCACTTTTTCTGTGCAGATATTTATTATATAATGAAGATATCAGAGCAAAAGAGAAGGAGATATGGGAATTTGAAAAAGAATATTTTAATACTGGCGGCTTTGATAGCAGTTGTTCTGGCGGCACCTTTTCTGATCATAAAAGCGGATGAGGCAATCCAGATAAAAAATGCAGAATTTAAGGAAAAACAGAATAATGTATGTTATGAAAAAGCGGGAGAATGCATGGATGCAGGTGAATATGATGAAGCGATAGAATTACTTGAAAAACTTCCGGGAAATTATGAGGATGCAGAATATATTATCCGGTATGCAAAGTTTTGCAAAGCTGTTCAGAACGAAGAAGGAATTGAGGAGCTGCATAAACTCATATGGAATTTTCCGAAAGAGGATAAGTACAGTGGTAAATATGCAGAAGAAATGAAGAGTGCTAAAGAAGATACAGAAGTACAGTATGAAAAATATATGGCACAGAAAGAAAAAGAAGAAGAGGAAAAAATGAGGAAGAAAGATGAGCCATATAAAGGAATGAAAGAAAAATATATAAATATTACGCTTCTGGGAAGGGCAAAAGAGAAAAGAACAGAACATTACTGGCGGGATACACCGGGAAAAAGGACACAGGATATTCAGTACAGATATATGTGGTATAACAGCAACGGAACAAAAAAATTCATGGCATTCTGCAGAAACGGACGGGTCAGCAGTGTAGTTGAGTTTGTTCCGTCCACAGCATCCAGAAAAAATAGTTACAGTGGAAATACCAGCAGGAATAATACCAGAAAAGATATGTATGATGTGCAGGACTACGATGATCCGGAAGATTTTTACTATGATCATGCAGATGAATTTGATGATATTCAGGATGCGGAAGATTACTGGGAGGAAGCACAGTAAGATATATGGCATTTTTTTGATTTTGTGCATATACTGGCAGAGAGTCAGTGTGTTTTCAGGTACAAAAAGGAGTCTCTGTTTATGAAAAATCATTCTTATCTTTCCATGCAGCAGGATACCCCGGATCAGGGACGGCTGCAGGTGACGGTGCAGGACGGAGCCAATAACCGCCCTGTGGAAAATGCCAGAGTGCGGATTTCTTATACGGGAGTACCGGATAATGTGATCGAGGAAGTCCGTACGGATTCTTCCGGAAAAACGCCCATGCTGGATCTGGCAGCGCCTCCGCTGGAATATAGTATGAAACCGGTGGAGCAGCAGCCTTATGCGGAATATACAGTCCAGATCAGTGCAGATGGATTTGAACCAAAAGAAGTAGCAGGAACGGAAGTCCTTCCCCAGGCGATTGCACAGCAGCCGGCATCTCTTATGAGACAGAGAGGCGCAGGGGAGGATTATCAACGTATCGTGATCGGTCCCCACACCTTGTTTGGTGAGTATCCGCCCAAAAATCCGGAGGCTGAGATCAAGCCGGTAAATGAATCCGGAGAGATTGTTTTAAGCCGGGTGGTGATTCCGGAATATATCGTAGTCCATGATGGACCGGTAGGAGATACTAATGCGCAAAACTATTATGTACGTTACAAAGATTATATCAAAAATGTGGCCAGCAGCGAGATTTACGCTACCTGGCCGGATGATACAATACGCGCCAATGTCCTGGCGATCATGTCCTTTACATTAAACCGGGTTTATACGGAATGGTACCGGAATGTTCACTAATTCGGTATTGCAGGAACATTCAGTTTGATGAGTTATGTATTAAAGTTCATGGGAAAAACGCTTATACCCTAGAAAATAATGAAAATACAGAAGATTAGATAAATTTTCTGATAGAAATCGAAAATAACCTATGGTATAGTGATATTAGAAGGAGGATGGCAAACGGTGAAACAAAATAAAATTAAACCGGATACCATACTAAAGAACTTTTGGAGAGACAATCATCATTTTGCAGATTTGTTTAATGCTGCACTGTTTGACGGTGAACAGGTACTGAATCCAGCTGATCTGTCAGAAGCAGACACGGATGTTTCCTCATTTCTCAAATTTAATGGACATGCTGAAACAGTACAGAAAGTACTGGATGTTGTAAAGAAAACAGCATATGGTATTGATTTTGTAATCTGGGGACTGGAAAATCAGTCAAAAATTCATTATGCGATGCCGCTTCGACATATGATCGGAGATGGCTTTTCCTATCTGAAAGAGTATCAGGAAATTGCTGCAAAGAACCGAAAAGATAAGAATTTTGCATCATCAGATGAGTTTCTTTCCAATATGAAGAAAACAGACAGACTGCATCCAATGATAAGCCTTTGCGTTTATTATGGAGAGAATCCATGGGATGGACCTTTGTGTCTGATGGATATGCTGGAGGTTCCGGAGAAAATAAAACCTCTGGTAGCAGACTATAAGATGAATTTACTTGAATTAAGGACAAGCGGATCACTTCAATTTCACAATCAGGATGTCAATACTGTATTTGACATTAGCCGTTCTATATATGAACGTGACTATAATAAAATTAATACAGTATATAAAGACAGACTGATTGCGTCGGAACTGGGAGTAGTGATCGGAGCGATTACACAGTCGCAGGAACTGATAGACCATGCTTTAGAAGTGGAACAAAAAGGAGGTCAGGTTAATATGTGCAGTGCATTGGAAGAATTAAAAATGGAAGGAAAGCAGGAAGGTATGATAGCTGGTACAGTTAAAACCTGTAAGAAATTTAAACTTGACCAGAAAGCAACTGTTAAAAATGTAATGGAAGAGTTTTCCTTATCTGAGGAAGATGCCATTAATTATGTGAAGAAATACTGGTAGTTTGTGACATAGGGTAGTAACAGTAGGAGGAAAGGTAACCAGCCTTTCCTCCTGTTTGTTATATAGTACCTTTTTACAGTAATTGTTAGCGAGTAATTTTTATAAGCGTCATTTAAACATGGCAAAAATAGGTTTTGTATAAATGTGTCAGAATAGACCAACGAATAGTTATTTTGATTTGGCAATGCAAGAGTTAAAATAACTAAAGTTTAAATGATGCTCATGGAGGACAAAATGTGTAAGATTGTAGCATATATGAGAATCAGTACGAAAGAAGAAAGAGGAAAACAGAAATTCACACGACAGGAACAGGCTATTGTGCGGTGGTGTAAAGAAAATAACATAGAAATTCCTGAACGCAGGATATATCGAGATGATGCAAGCGGAAAAACATTTTGCCGCCCTGCATGGGAAGAATTGGAACAGGATATACGAGAAGGAGATACCATTCTGTTTAAGGACATATACCGTTTTACCAGAGAACGGGATAATGGATATAAGAAATATATGGAGCTGCTTAATAAAGGCGTGGAGATGATTTTTATTGATAATCCAACGCTTAATACGGAATATATTAAGTCAATGCAGAGTTCTGCTGATAAGATGAAAAAAGAAAATATCATAGGGGGAATGACATTAGAATTTGTGATTCGCCTATTGATTGTAACGGAGTTAGACCGGTCAGAGAAAGAACGGGAAATTACTGTAAAAAGGATTAAAGACGGAATAAAAGCAAGTCCAAAGAAAAGCGGACGCAAGGCAGGACAGCTTGATAAGATGTCGCCGGAACTGGAAGCGGATATAAAGAAATTTCTTTCAGATCGTAAAATAAAGCAGATAGATCTGATGAAGAAACACAACATAAGTAGAAATACTCTGAAAAAGTATATTACATATATTGCCGATAAAGAATAATATATAATGATCTGCGTGATAGTTTTACAAGTAGTGAGAGACTATGAAAAAATCTCTGTAAATAGGATTCTTCTATGATAAGAAAGGGTGAGTAGCTTAAAAACTAGGCTTTTCACCCTTGCTTTATATATAACAGTTGTTGAATGGCATGTCAAGAGCAGGCGGTTCCCCGCCTGTTTCTCTGACCTGTTTTTTATTATTCTGGCAACCGGCCTTCATACATAATACTCAGTTCACCATATACCTGCGCCCAATTCCGGATTGTACTGGTCCATTTTTTGGTGGCTTCAAATGTAGCAAGATATAATGCCTTTAAAAGGGCCGTATCACTTGGAAATACGCTCCTCTGACGGTTCAGTTTCCGATAGGTGGAATTCAGGGATTCGATGGCATTTGTAGTATAAATCACTTTTCTGACCGTTGCTGAAAATTTGAAAATTGGAGAGATCGCATCCCAGTTATCTTTCCAGCGTTTCATGGAATTCGGATATTTCGGTGCCCATTTTTCTGTCACACGGTCTAAGGCTGCCAGGGCCTTCTTTTCGTCAGACGCCTGATAAATGGTCTTCAGGTCCGTGGCAAATGCTTTTCTGTCCTTATCAGGGACATATTTTAGAGTATTTCTTACCTGATGCACGATACAGCGCTGATATTCGGTTTTGGGGAAAGCTGCAGCAATAGCTTCTTTGATACCGGTTAAGCCATCCGCACAGATAACCAGTACATCTTTTACGCCCCGGTTTTTTAGCTCATTCATAACAGAAAGCCAATATTTTGCACTTTCATTATCACCAACACTGATAGTCAGAACTTCTTTCTTTCCTTCTGTGTTGATTCCCAGAATTACGTAAGCTGCGAGCTTTCGGATCACGCCATTGTCTCTTACGGAGTAGTGGATCGCATCGATGTAGAGAATGGGATATACTTCGTCCAGCGGTCGATTCTGCCAGTCTTCGATCTGTGGCAGGATCTTATCGGTCACATCAGAAATAAAGCTTTCTGATGTCTCAAACCCATAAATATCTTCAATGGTTTCAGAAATCTGCCGGGTAGTCATTCCTTTGGCATACATGGAAATGATCTTCTGATCAATATCAGAAATATCTTTCTGACGTTTTTTTACGACCTGTGGTTCAAATGTTGATTTACGATCCTGCGGCACTTCGATTTCCATGGAACCGTATCGGCTGTTGACTTGTTTGTGCTTATAACCATTGCGATAGTCATCATTATCTGAGCGTTCTGATTTTTCATAGCCGAGATGATCATCCATTTCTGCTTCCATCATTTCCTTAATGGTGCCGCCCAAGAGATCTTTAAGTGCGTCCTGAATATCTTCAGCAGACTGGATGTCATACTCTTCAAGGAGCTGATGGATAATATTTCGTTTTCCTTCTGTCATTTGTACTCGATGTACAGGTTTCTTTTGTCTTGCCATGTAATTCCGCTTACATGGGCAACGTCTCAGGATGTAAACCTGACATTAAATTCGGATGTTGCGGAAGCAAAAGGAAAGGCTTATCAATTCCAGGCAAAATTATACGCCGGAGCAAAGGACGGACAGGCTCCGGCAGCTACCGGCTTGTTATCACCGTAACAAAAGATCAGCGAACAGTTATGGAAGTTCCGTATTATTTCATTGTCCAGTCAGTACAATCAGATAATTTATATCATACAAAAGAGGCCAGGTTCAATGTATACTTTGAATGTTTACATTGGATCGAAGCCTCTTTTTTATAAGGCAGAAGGAGAGGATGTCACACTCTGTGACAACAGCCATTGACGATGCAGAATAGATTACGATATACTGTAAAGCAAGAAGTACGGGGATATAGTATATAGTTTCAGAAAGGGGCGGACATAAATGGGAAGATTTGTAAATCCGGATAACAGCGCATTTCAGGTAGCACTGAATTCCAGGATATATGTGGATAAAACAGGATTGTTGGAGTACACAAATACTGTTCTGGATACTATGGATGCCTATATCTGTAACAGTCGTCCGCGCAGATTCGGGAAATCCTATACGGCGAATATGCTTACTGCGTATTACAGCAAGGGAGCGGATTCCGAAAAAATGTTTTCAGGACTGGAGATCAGTAAGGCAGCAGATTTCCGAAAACATCTTAATAAATATGATTTAATCCATATAGATGTTCAGTGGTTTCTGGCAAATTGTGCAAAGGCAGATGACATTGTTGCATTTATCACAGAGAGTATACTGGATGAGCTGAGAACGATTTATCCATGTGTGTTACCATCAGAAGAGATATCTTTGCCAGATGCGCTTTCAAGAATCCGGGAGAAAACAGGGCAGAAATTCGTTGTGATCATTGATGAGTGGGATGTTCTGATCCGAGATGCAGCGGCGAATTCCAAAGTGCAGAAAGAGTATATTAATTTTCTCAGAGGAATGTTCAAAGGGACGGAACCAACCAGATATATCCAACTTGCATATCTTACAGGTATTCTCCCGGTAAAAAAAGAAACAACACAGTCAGCGCTTAATAATTTTGATGAATTTACAATGTTAAGTGCGGGCAATCTTGCACCGTATATCGGATTTACAGAAGATGAGGTGCGGAATCTTTCGGAAGAATATCAACAGGATTTTCATGAAGTGAAGCGATGGTATGATGGATATCTTTTGAAGGACTGTCAGGTTTATAATCCGAGAGCAGTAGTCAGCGTGATGCTTAAAGGTGAATTTAAGAGTTACTGGTCGGAAACAGCGTCCTATGAAGCGATCGTGCCTCTTATTAATATGAATTATGATGGATTGAAAACATCGATCATAGAAATGTTGTCCGGTGCATCTGTGAAAGTCAATACAGCGACATTCAAAAATGATACAGAGAATATAAAGAGCAGAGATGATGTACTGACCTATATGATCCATTTGGGATATCTTGGTTATGACCAGACCAGAAAAACGGCATTTGTGCCCAATGAAGAGATCAGGCAGGAGCTGACAACTGCGGTAGAAAGTAAAGCCTGGAATGAAATGATCCTTTTTCAGCAGGAATCGGAGAAGCTGTTGGATGCAACATTGGAAATGGATTGTCCGGTGGTAGCTGCACAGATAGAAAAAATCCATAATGAATATGTTTCCGTTATTCAGTATCATAACGAAAATTCATTAAGCAGTGTGCTGGCGATTGCATATTTAAGCGCTATGCAGTATTATTTCAAGCCGGTTCGGGAACTGCCATCAGGACGTGGATTTGCAGATTTTGTATTTATTCCGAAGCCGGAATATAAAAGTGATTATCCGGCGCTTGTAGTTGAATTGAAGTGGAATCAGAACGCTCAGACTGCAATGCAGCAGATTAAAGACAGGAAGTATCCAGATTCTGTTTTGGAGTACACAGGAGATATTTTACTTGTAGCGATTAATTATGATAAGGATAAAAAAGAACATCAATGTATGATCGAGCAGTATGAGAAAAAATAATTTTCAGAATTGCTATAGAATGATAATGCCTCAGGACAGGTATAACACAGGCAGCAGGTAAGTTGTTGGTGCTATGCATGTACTGAGGCTTTTTCGTTATAATATAAGATCTTATTTATCATCCCCGGTAAGCCGAAGCACATCCCGGATCTCGTCCACATTCATATCCAGGATTACGGCGAGTTCATCGATGGTGAATTTGGTGGTGTCGTCATCGTCTGTGAGCTCTTTTACCGCGGATTCAAGATTTTCTACCTTGGATACCAGATAGTCATCACGGAATTTCTGCTGGGTCTGTTCCTCGATGGCATGGAGGATTCCGCTGCGGATACGGCCGCGCATCCAGGCGTCGTTCTTCTGCTGGGGTTCTGTTTCCTTAAGAGCCGCCAGAAGGGCCAGATTCGCCTCCTGAATGAGGTCAGCCAGGTAAATCTCCTCACAGTTCAGTTCAGCGGCCATCTGGGCTGCCTGGGCCATGTAGAACTGGGTCAGAACACCTTCGGCAGCGGTGTCACCTTTTGCAAAGGCCTGGAAGAGGGAAGTGAGATCATCGGAATCAAGTCCTTCCGGGGAAAAACTTTCC
>ENA-OOZG01002791-OOZG01002791.1-human-gut-metagenome-genome-assembly--contig:-NODE-2791-length-10411-cov-4.157879_pt1 | contig 10411 bp, 8 predicted proteins | sample MGYA00241706_ERZ501384 | MGnify/ENA primary metagenome ERZ501384 (study PRJEB25962, sample SAMEA2042742) | human gut metagenome | biome: human gut; feature: human-associated habitat; material: faeces... | reverse complement strand
AATCCGTTCTGGAGCTTGCTAAGACGATCCGCGGCTATGGCGGCAGCCTTGTCTGCGCCACACAGGACCTCAATGACTTTTTTGCGCTGGACGACGGTAAATACGGCAAGGGCATCATCAACAACAGTAAAACGAAGATCCTGCTGAATCTGGAGGAGGAAGAAGCCCAGCGCGTTCAGGGCGTTCTGCATCTGTCTGAAGCTGAGTTGATGGAAATTACGCACTTTGAACGCGGCAACGCTCTCATCAGCACAAATAACAATAATATTGCCGTGGAGATCAAGTGCAGCCAAATGGAAAAGGAATTGATCACCACGGATCGCCGGGAGCTGGCCGAGCTTGCTCAGCGCGCTGCGCCAAAGCAGCATCCATGCTAATCCGTACACAATACGCATTTAAGACGTATAACGCTCCACAACCAACAGCAATACGGCGATTATACGGCTTCAATACGCATAACGAGGAGATGTTTCAATGAAAACGAGGGAACAGATCTATGGGCAGGAAGCCGCCGGCATCCTGCGGGATGTTTCCATGTACCGCGCTCTGACGGAGATGCAGCTTTTGAAGCTCTATCCGCACAAGGAAAGCAAAATCCGGAATCTGCTGTCCTACCTGCAAAAGCAGGGCCGCATTGTGCAGCGCGGCGAGTATTACCGCATTCCCGCTGAGGTGGAGGAGAGCATCGATCACGGGCTTTCAAAGGCCGTTTGGGTTCTTACCGACTTTATGGAGCAGGTGGAATATCATTCTGTCAGTGACTATCCCGCCAAAATCATCTTTTTTGCGGATGGCGAAGTTTACGAGATTATTTACGCGGAGCCGGGTAAAGAGCAGCTTATCAACCAAATGCTCTCCGCGGTAAAAGAGGTTCCGCCCAAATACATCGTTCTGATTGAGCAGCCGGAGCAGATCGCCGAGATCCACACGCCAAACACCAGCGGCTACTGTACCGTCTCTTCGGGCGGCGAAGTGCAGTATTATCAAATCGAATAAGGAGTTTTTTCTTGAACAGGGCCATCATATCACAAAGAATTACATCTATTCTGGCTGAGATCGAACGGTTGAACAATGCGCTCTACGCCATGAACACAACGGATATTCAGCGTTATCCCGACAACTACGAGGTGCTGTCCACGGATGCGGCGCTGCGGGCCGAGCGGATCACCTGCCGGCTGCGCCACCTGATCTATGCCACTACCAGCATCAAAAAAGAGGAATATCTGCGGTCTGCTGAAACCATGCAGGGCATTGAGATCAGCGAAAATGACGGCATTCTGGAGATCAAGCTCCCGTGCCTTCTGCCAAAGCGCAGGCAGCGCCAAAGTACGGAGTTCCTGTTGGATCCGTTTACCTCCGCGCTCTCCGATTACGCCGCCCACCACACCATGCCGCAATTTCAGCATTGTGTGGTCTGTTTTTCCCATATCTATGCGCAGGAGCTGCCAGAGCGCCGTATCCGCGATTATGACAATCTGGAACTGAAGCAGTTTTTGGATGTTGCGGCCTCCTTCATCTTGACGGATGATAATGGGCTGCTGTGCGACGCCTACAACACCACGGAGCTGGGCGAAGAGGATTGCACACGGCTTTTTCTCATGGACAGCACGCAGTTTCCAGCCTGGCTTGCAGAGCGCCAGAATGGTGTAAAAAGCATATCGGATTTTTGACCTTTTATGGGCGCTTATTTTCCAAGGTACAAAAAGCGCCCTGAAAGCGCTGAAAATACTGCGTTTTTTCAAGGCGCTCCAGCCGCAAAATTACCCAAGCTATAAAGCCCTACGGTAAAATATCGTACAAGGAGGCAGCATGGTTTATGCCTCGAAAGCCCCGGCAGCTGCCAGCTCAAAATACGCTGCCCTATCTTCTTTTGACATTAACCGCCCTCTGCGGTGAATACCCCATCCGTCAAATCAGCCACCTGCCGGGTGGCTCCGCATACCTCGAAAGTGTCGTTACCGCTCTCCGGCGAGATGGGCTGCTGCGTACCTTCTCCAAAGACGGCCTGCGTGGACTTCGGCTCACCTCGTCAGCCAAACGGCTGCTGTTGGCTGATGCTCCCGAATGGTTTTCAGCCTACCTGACCGGCAGTTCTGAGCCAAACAAGCTCAAAAGCGAAATTCCCAGACGGCTCCGGCTTCACCGGATGGCTGAGATCCTGACCATCATGCACAACGCTGACATTCCGGCCTTTCCATGGGAAAAGGTCCCTTTTTCCGCTGCCAGTCAAAGTACGGCTCTCCCCGCCTATTACACCTCCAGAGAAATCAAAGAGATTGGCCCGCAAGGGACGAAAATCAAAAGTTCACGCGCAACCGGCATCCTGCTGACGGATGGCGGTATTTTTTTGACCTATAACACCGCCAAAGCGCAGATGAAATGGGAATATAAAGCCGAGCTGCGATTCAAGGCTCTGCTGCAAACCGAAGGGGTCATGCCGGATGCGGAGATCTCCGGGATCGTGTTCGGCTCCGCTATGGAACAGCTGCCTGTTCTGATGCAGCCGGACGCACGCAGCTACTTTCTGCTGGATGGCAGCTTTCCGCATTTCTACTATCTGACCAATGACCGTTATGGCGAAGCGATCCTCCATCTCTTATGCGACGCGCAGCATTGCAGGACGCTCGATGCGATCCTTGCAGACGGCCTCTATGAGCGGATACCAAATTGGCTCGTGGAGAATGACGCCATCGATAGTGCCGGGAATCCCGTCCTGTTCGCCTACACCTGTGATTTTCCTCGCATCCGGCGTTTCGATACCGCGCTGGAGCTGCACGGAATGACGGGGACATTGATCTGCTTCGATTACCAGGAAGAAGCCTTGCGGGAGATCTGCGGGCAGTGTGTGATGCTGCAAAGCATTGATTTTCAACAGTTTGAAAGGAGCGTGCTCTATTCCTAAAAAGAAGCTGATCCAGCTTTTCATTATCATTCCAATCGCTGCGCTGGCGCTGCTCTATGGGAGCGGCTACCTCTCGCAGCTTTTTTCCAATTACCGTGCATGGCAGGAGGCTGGCGCCGTGTTTGGGATGTCTCCCGCATTCCCGGACGCCGGATTCGTTCCCTGCCTTGCGGCAGCCTTCCACTTTCCGTATGGGCTGTATGGCCTCGGCCTCTGCATCGGTGCGCTGGCGCTGCTGATCCTCATGGTCATGCGGATGGGCTACAGCGAAGGCGGCGAATACGACCGGCGGCGCAACCTTGTCTATTCCAACAAGGGAACCTACGGCACCGCAGGGTTTATGTCCCGCAAGGAACTGACGGAGGTGCTTGATCTTGTTCCGGATATTCGCAAGCATTCCGGTACGATTCTCGGCGAGCTGGATCATCAGGTCATTTGCATTCCTCCAAAGACTCGATTTAACGGGAATCTTGCGGTTTACGGCGCCAGCGGCTCCAAGAAGACAAGAGCCTTTTGCGTCAACATGATCCTTCAGTGTGCCGCGCGGAAGACAAGTCTTGTGATCTGTGACCCCAAGTCCGAATTGTACGAAAAAACCAGCGAATATCTACGTGATCAGGGCTACACCGTCCGTGTGTTCAATCTGGTCACACCATCAGCCTCCGATTCATGGAATTGTCTTGCGGAGGTCGGCGGTCAGGAATTGATGGCCCAGCTTTTTTGTGACGTCATCATCAAGAATACCGGCGGCGAGGAACGCGACCACTTCTGGGACAGCGCCGAAATGAATCTGCTCAAGGCGTTGGTCCTCTATGTTTCCACCAGCTATCCCAAGAAAAAGCAAAATATCGGCGAGGTGTATCAGTTGATTGCCGCCAGCTCCGAACAGGAGTTGAACGCGCTTTTTGGTGTTCTTCCGGTCACGCATCCTGCCAAAGCGCCATACAGCATTTTCAAGCAGGCGTCAGAGGGTGTGCGCGGCGGCGTTATCATCGGGCTCGGCTCCAGACTGCAGGTTTTCCAAAACCGAGATATTCGCAACATCACATCCTACAACGAGATCGATCTGGAACTTCCGGGAAAGCAGCCATGCGCGTATTACTGCATTACCAGCGATCAGGACAGCACCTTTGATTTCCTCTCCTCGCTGTTTCTTTCCTTTGTGTTTATCCGCCTGGTTCGCTATGCGGACGAACATTGTCCCGGCGGGGAGCTTCCGGTTCCTGTTCATGTACTTGGTGAAGAGCTGTGTGCCTGTGGAGTGATCCCAGATCTATCGAGAAAAATTTCGGTCATTCGTTCCAGAAACCTGTCCATGTCATGTGTGTTCCAGAACTTAGCTGGCCTTCAGAACCGCTATCCCTACAACCAGTGGCAGGAAATTCTGGGCAACTGCGATGTGCAGCTTTTTCTTGGCTGTACAGATGCTTTGACGGCGGAATTTATTTCTGACCGGACCGGCGAGGCCAGTATCTCTGTCACCAGTAAAGCCAAACAGCTCGGAACATGGCGTGTATCCAATTACACGCCTGAATACCGGGAAACCAGCGGTGTCGGCCGGCGCAAGCTGATGACCATGGACGAGGTGCTGCGTATGGATATTGATAAAGCCCTGATCCTCATTCGGGGCAAGAATGTACTGGAGGTGGATAAGTACGACTATTCCAAACATCCCGAGGCAAAGAAGCTGCGGCCGAGCAAGGCCGCCTCCCATGTCCCTGCATGGCGGGCAAATCAGCCGCAGGAAAAGCAAACTCCATCGGCGCCGCCATCTCAGGCAGCGGAAAAGAAGCCGGCGCAAAAGAAAAAGCCCGCACCGGCTGAAAAAGTCGTTGCCGTAACCAAAGAATCCATTATGAAGAAAAAGGAGGATACTTAATGCCCAAGAAAAAAACGATCCCACCCCCTGATGATTTCTCCTCAGAGTTCATGGAAATCGAATCCGGCAAAGAACTTTCTGAGCAGCAGGTGGAGGCCGCCGGCAGCGACTACACGGAAACTCCGCTGGCAGAACCCCCGGAAGTTGATCTCGGCTCCGGCGATGTGAGCGGCACAGCAGAGGTTGAGGAAAACGAGCTGGATGCCGAAAACACCGCTGATGCCGCAGAGATTGTCCCCGTTTCCGATGAAAAGGCTGAGGACCCGGAGTACGACAGCATTTTACAGGAGCTGAACAGCAGCACTCCGGCACCCCTTGACAGCAGCGGCGAAAATGCTCTGGATGCACTTTTGCTGGAAGAAAATGTGGAAAATGTTCCGCCCGCTGAAGATGAAACGGAATCCGCAGATGGTGAAGCTGCTCCGCAGCCTACTGCACCTCCCGCACCTGCCGGACGCCGTGACTCCTACATTCTGACCGTTGATGCAAAAGACCGTATCGAAACGGAAGAAGAACGCCGTGAGGTCATCTGGCATGAGATCAAGACCTCGCATATTGCCGGTCGTATCTTGACCGGAACGTTGGACGGCGTGGAGCAGACCCCTTCCGGCCGTACTATCGTTGTCGTTGACTACAAGGGTTATCGCGTTGCGATCCCGCTGAAAGAAATGATGCTCTATTCCGGGCCCGTTCCGTATGGGGCGAAATACAAGCCGTTTATGGAGCGGATGAACAGTATCCTTGCAACCATGCTCACCGCGGAGATTGATTTCATCGTCCGGGGTCTGGATAACACCGCCCGCAGCGTTGTGGCAAGCCGCAAGGCCGCCATGCTCCGTAAGCGTCAGACCTTCTATCTGGACACCAACGAAGATGGCGTCCCCATGATCTATGAAGGGCGCGTCGTACAGGCGCGCGTCATTGGCGTTGCGGAAAAAGTCCTGCGTGTGGAAGTGTTTGGCGTGGAGTGTACGATTTTCGCCCGTGATCTGTCTGCCGCATGGTTCGGTGACGCCCGCGAGTATTACAGCGTCGGCGACCGTGTTCTTGTCCGTGTGCTCACCATTGACCGCGACGACATCAACCATATTTCCATCACAGCAGATATCCGCAGCGTTTCGTCCGCCGCCAACCAGAGCAATCTGGATAAATGCGTCCTGCAGGGCAAATATGCCGGCAGAGTGACCGATGTGCGCCACGGCGTTGTGTTCATCCGGCTCAACAACGGTGTCAACGCGGTTGCCCACACCTGCTATGACCGGCGAATGCCTGGAAAAAAAGACGATGTCAGCTTTGCCGTTACCCGTCTGGATGAGGAACGCGGCATCGCCGTCGGCATCATCACCAGAATCATCAAACAGAATTTGTAAAAAAGGAGAGGCCACCATGAAGAGCTTATCAAAGCTGGCCCTTTGCCTGCTGCTTGCCATGTCGCTGACGGTCAGCGCCTTTGCCGCTCAGGTTCCCGATTCATTGGTAGCGGAAAACCTGAACGGCCAGCAGCGGCTTGTAAAAACCTACACGCTTTCCCCGGAGGTTGACCCAGATGAGCTGAAGGAAGAGGACTTTTCCTACGACGGCTATCTTTATACCTGGGCCTATACCACAAAGGTGGAACACCCGTATCTGGAAAGCAAAACTGTAACGGAAACCGTCACAGTCAATACCGCCAAAAATGACCTTGCGCAGATCCTCACAGAGCTTTCGCCCAGTATGCCCTATGAAAAAGACGGCTTCTCCGGCGAGTTGGCGCTGGATCATACCACGCTTTCCACAGAGGCGTCCGGCTACACCACCAAATACAGCAAAACCACCGAGACGAAGGTGATCGGTAATCTGGACCGCAACGATATGTCCTATGTGCCGGCCACGACCGTCAAAAACGGGAAAACGCTCACCCTTGCCAATGTGGAATGGCAGGTCACCGGCACGGCGCTCGTCGGCGAGGCGCTGGTTCCCGCCCAGTATCAGGCGGTCGCCACCTATTCCGCCTCCAGCAGCTATCAGGCTGCCACAGGCTATGTCACCACGGCGGAATATCACGGAACCGTTACTTCGGAAGGCGTGGACAGCATCACTTATACCGTGGTTTACACCGGAAGTGAGATCGTCCCCGTAAAAACACATATCTGGGATAACGGCAGCCTTGCCGCTCCGCTGCTGATCATCGCTGCCGTGCTGCTCTGCGCGGGCATCGCCGCCGCTGCACTCATCCTGCTGCGCCGCCGCAAAAATGTCTATGTGTATGTTCCGGACAGCAAGCCCCGAGAGTACCGGCTGATTGCAAAGTTCCGTGTGGAGCCTGACAGCGAGGTTCCCGCTATCGATGCAGGCGCTCTCACACTGAATCCGGGAGATACCGTCGCGGTTGAGGTGAAAAAATCCCTTGCCAGGCATCTGGCTGGGCGCGAGTTCACCGTTTCTTTCCCGCAGAGTGACCATACTTACACGATCCAAGCCAGCAAGCACAATGACTGGCATGAATTTACCGTTCCCGCTGAAGAAGAACAGGAGGCTCCCGTATGAAGAAGTTTTTCTCATTGACTTTGACTCTGGCTGCCATGCTTTCTGCGATGGCGGTCAGCGCACAGGCTGCCGATTATTCCTTTGAAACCGATGGCACCCCGGAATACTATCCCTCCTCTTCCTATGAGGACGTCTACGGCTCCCGCTACAATTACGGTGGAAAAAATGTGGTGGACTACCAGATCCCCGAGCTGGAGTACGGGCAGCTCAGCACCACCCAAACCGGGGTGATGGAGAAAATCATGCTGCCTGGTCTTCAGGGCATCTCTGCATCCGGTAGCGGCATTTACGGAATTTCTCCCGGCGGCGGAACTGTGGAGATCCCCGGTTTTCTGCAGGGCGGCTCCACAGCTACTCCTGCGACGCCCGCTTTCACGGAGCTGACACAGGATTTTCTGCTCTCCAACGGTGCCGTCGGAAAGATCTCCATTCCTGCCATCGGAGTTAAGAATTACTATCTCTGGGAAGGTGAAACGACTGCCAGCATGAAAAAGGGGCTGGGGCATTTCACCAGTACCAGCGTCTGGAACGGCAATGTGGCTGTCTGCGGGCATAATCGCGGCGCCAAATATGTGATCGGCAGCATCAAGAATCTGGATGTGGGTGATAAAATCACCTATACCACATCCATGGGTACCCGCACCTATCTGGTGGAGACTGTGACCAAAATCAGCAGCAGCGATTGGAGCTATTTGTCCTCTACCACGGATAACCGAATGACTCTCCTTACCTGCGTTGCTGGAGATTCCAGTCAGCGCTGGTGTGTGCAGGCTGTTCAGGCCTCTTAAAAATCTTTTGTTGAAAAAGCCGCTTTATGATCGTAAAGGAATAGTAGATCAAAAATAAGGAGGCTTTTCCATGAAGAAGCAGATCCTCACGATGTTTACGGGCCTTTTTATCGGCGCTATTATCACAGGCGGAGCTTCCGCCTATGCTGCGGGAATCCTCGCTGAACGCAGCAACCATCGTATTTTTGTCGATGGGCAGGAGGTGCAAATGGAAGCGTATGGTATTGCTGGACACAACTATGTGAAACTCCGCGACATTGGCAAAGCGGTCGGCTTCAATGTGTTCTGGGATGCGGACAGCGGATGTGTGCAAATTGAAACCGACGCGCCTTACACCGGCGAGGCTCCCTCCGCTGAAGCTGTTCCGCCTGCTGCTGCGCCTTCTGATGTGGATGCTGCAAAGCAGGATATTGTAGCTCGCACCAACGCCCTCCGTGCGGAGCGTGGCATCGCAGCTTTGACTGCCGACGATCAACTGATGCGCGCCGCGCAGGTGCGGGCCGATGAAATGGCTGCCACAGGTACCTATTCTCATACCAGACCGGACGGCAGGAAGTATTACACCGTTACGGATTGCAGGCAGGTTGGGGAAAATATCCACCAGATCCCGCTGCTCTATCTTGCGCAGCAAAAAAACACGCTTGCGGAAACGCTTGTATATTCATGGTCAAAATCCGCAGGACACATGGAAAACATGACCGATGAAAGCTATGCGGCTATCGGCGTCGGCCTTGCACGAGGGACTGACGCCAACGGCTTGGAGTGCTGGTACTGTGTCCAACTATTTCTTCGCAGCGGGTACAGCATTTCGGCGGTGGACAAGCCGGCAACAAAGTAAATCCTGTTATCCTATATCACAAAGCAGACCGGGAAGCCTCGGTCTGCTTTTTCTTGTGCAATTTTGCAAGGAGGTAGCTCATTGAAAAAATTAAGAACCAGGCTCGTCTCGGCGTTTCTCGTTATCATGACGCTGTTGACGCTGCTCCCGACTTCCGCGCTGGCCGCTTCCAGCACCGGAACAGGGATCAAGCCTACCAGCAACACAAACTACTGGACAACGCGGCTTCTCCATGACGGTACGCCTTACAGCTATAAGCCCCCGATGGCGGCAGGCAAAATGCTCTACTGCTTGGATCGCGGCTATGGCTACCGCTGGGGTACTCCGTCGTTCCTCAACTCTTACACCTATACATCCGCCACCGGCGCGGACGCGGACGCTGTCCTGAAAACGGCGTTGGCGCAGAGCGGCATGGGTGAACTGGATGCCCAGCAGCTTGAAAACTTCAAATGGATGATGACGTTCATTTCGGACTATAAGGGTGACATCCTCGGCAGCCTGTTTATGGCAGCACAGACCTATGTGTGGGATCACCAGACCTTTAAGGGTGAGGGCGATGGAGATATTGACGGTGGCGGTTACGCCAACGCGGATACCTATGAAACCTATCTCGGCTATATTGACTGGATGTTAGCCGAAAAAGCAAAGGAGGACGCAGCCTTCCAGAAGCAGATCGAGGAGTACGCCGCACAGGGCGTCATTGCTACGGTTGTTGAAGATGACACCGCAAAATGGGCAGTGTGGGCAAAGTCCAGCGTAAAGGGCCGCCAGAGTTTTTTCAACTATTACGCGCCGAGAAAACTCTCTCTTGAAGCGCAGCCGGGAGAACCGGATATTCCCCCTGCGGGTACAGGCGATATTACGCTGAAGAAGGTTGCCGCAGGAACCACCCGTGGTTTAGATGGTGCCCGCTTTCTGATTTACCGGGACGGTCAGATCGTGGGCAGCGATGTAACGGCAAACGGCGGCATCATCGAGGTCAACGATGTCACCAAGGGCTTGTGGAGCTTCGTAGAAACGGAGGCTCCGGCCGGGTACTGCACCGATCCTACCCCCATCAGCGTCTATGTGGATACCACAGATGGCGATAAGCAGTACACGGTCACTGCCGAAAATTACGCACTGCCCGATATGAAGATCACCAAGCGGGACGCCATGAGCGGTAAGCCCATCGCCGGCACAGTGTTCTCGGTGAAGTCCGTTACCGGAAGTTATTCCACCTCCGTCACGACCGGGACGGACGGTTCCGCAACGCTCTCGGCCATTCCTGCCGGTGTCTATGTTGTGCGTGAGGAATCCGTTCCCGAGCCGTACATTGTGACCAATACTGAGCAGACCGTGGCGCTGCGCCCCGGCAAGACCAGCGAGGTCACCTTCGTTGACTATGTAAAACCCGGTTTGGAGATCCTGAAGAAGAACATCGCCACCGGGGAACCCATCGAGGGCGTGACCTACCGTATCGAGCAGATCGATGGCAG
>ENA-OOZG01002787-OOZG01002787.1-human-gut-metagenome-genome-assembly--contig:-NODE-2787-length-10423-cov-1.845293_pt1 | contig 10423 bp, 2 predicted proteins | sample MGYA00241706_ERZ501384 | MGnify/ENA primary metagenome ERZ501384 (study PRJEB25962, sample SAMEA2042742) | human gut metagenome | biome: human gut; feature: human-associated habitat; material: faeces... | reverse complement strand
CATGTGGTGCGATGGTATCCTCAGACTCATTTTCGTCATCTAATTCCATCTGGTGATTGCCTTCCCAGTTACCATTCACAATAGCACCAATTGTAATTCCGCTTCCACTCTGTGCCGGAATGATTTTCTTGTCTACTGTCGGGTAATTACTCTTCATGTTAACTGTAGCATCAATACCTGTAACGCTAACTAAAGAGGCTACAGATTTTACTTTTTCATTTCCAGGTGCTGTAGATGTATCTGTTGCACCTAATGGATAAACTACATAGTATCCATAATCCAGGTTATTAATTACTGTAGTATCAGCGGTTGTATTTGCAGTTGTATGAGTAGTAGCTACAGTAGTAGCATTCTTAAGAATCCAGTCCAAGATATCTTTTGCAAACGCTGCGCCATTACTTCCATCTGTTCCGACCTGATCTTTAACATAGTTATATGCTTTTTCACTTAATGCTTCACCTGTTAATGTAGAAGCACCAGAAATTTTGCTCTGGAAGAATCCCTCATATGCACTGTTCAGTGTATATGCTACATTGCCCGCTTCATTTTTTGTTGCTGTAAAAATCTGATACAGATCCAGAGTCTTTCCTTCCACTGTATTGTTGACTGTCAGGGTTCCTTTTGGAGCATCTGCTGCATCTGCTGCAAATGCAGTCATGCTCATGGACAGTATCAGGGTCATTGCCATCAGAACTGCCATAAATCTTGATACTAATTTCTTCATGTTCCTCTTCTCACTTTCTTTTGATTTTTTATTGGTTCGCTTGGGATTCCTTCAACTTTTACGGTGGAAGATTCCCACGCAGCCATACCTCTCTCATGACTCTACTCCCCTTTCCTACATCGTCTGTTTCCGTTTCCTTCTGCGTCCGGTATAAAGCAGGAACGCTAACAACAGACCACCTGCTATGATAAACATCATAATGCCCTCGCCGCCGGTATCCGGAAGCAGTGCAAAATGCCGGTTGATAATCGTGAAGGTAAATCCATCTTTAGAAGTTTCGATTGTAGTTGTATATCCTTTTATTTCTGTTTCCGTAACGGAATATGTGTAATAGTGAATGGCTTTATTTTCATCCGTCGTATATGCTGGAAGTCCTTTAATTACTTCCTGCCAGGTAGATTTATCACTAGAACCACTTATAATATAGTCCCCATATCCTGGAACAGTTTCTGTCTGTTCTTTTCCTACTGCATCTGTCCATGTACGGGAGATTGTTACTGTAATATTATCCGGACGTTTTTTATCCAGATTGTTGAAATCCTTCCAGATTTTATTGATTGTCAGCTTGATGTGCTCATCACATGGATCCTGTGACTCGGACGGTTCCGGAGTATCACTTTCTCCTGTGTTCAATGTTGTTTTGGTATCTGCCATCAATACTGCTTTTGCTGGTGATTCATATGCTTTAAGCTCTGCTGTCATAGATGAAGTATCATCTGTCAGCTTTGCATTTTGCAAAGTCTCATAGCTTTTTACCGAATTCATATGACCCAGCGTGTAAATATCCCATCCACTGGAAGTATCTTTTTCATGGCTTAGATTCAGCTTGTCTGAACCCTGTTTGATTTGATCCAGTGCCACATCCAGCTTTCTGTAAATACGGTAATTATTATTCTCACCTTCCACCTTCTCCTGTGTGTTAGCTTCATACACAGAATCCAACTTGCTTTTTCCGCTAAATGGTCCGACAAGATCTTTTGTTCCACGGACCACATCACAGTAATACATGTTGTTGTTCTTTAAAAGTCCTTCGTCATTGAATCCAACAAAGCCACCGCTTCGTCCATCATCTTTAGAACCATCTTTGTCGTTTCCAGCTCCACCTGCATAGACATCGTATCCGTAGCTTACACCGTAAACATTACTGTCAGTGATTTTTGTACGATTCGCTTTGATCAGGTTTACACTGATATTGGATTTTGCATCAGTATCATTCAAGAGGCCATTCTCGTCACATGGAAGACTGATGGATGAATCTCCTATCGTAATGATTGCAAGATCTGTCGATTGCTGATTATCTTTTGACTTCTTTGACAATCCTACAGAAATATCCAGTCCGAGAAGATTTACATGGAGCAGGTTTCCATCATATAGTGCTTCCACCTTGATGATTCCAAGATTGATTTTCAAAAGATTGGAGTCCTGGATTTTATCCAGATACAATACCTTTATAAGTTTATTAACAAGTGAGAATATTACATTCACTGCTCCAGAATCCACTTTCAAGTCTGCAAGATAAGCAAAGCTTGTTCGTCCGGCAAATCCTCCGGCTGTTCCTCCTGATGCCACTTGTTTTAATCCAATTTTCTGATTGTTCGCATCACCTGCTGTACACTTCGACATTCTCGCAAGATTCGCATATCCGATAAATCCACCGGCAATCTGCTCATCTCCGCCAGTACTTTGTACTGTGTAACCATCATCCGTCCCTGTAACTGTACAGTCATCAATGTGAGAACCAAAAATGTCCATAACTCCAAGAGCACCACCAAGTAACTGTCCTGTATTGTCTCCAATAACGTCTATCTTGTCTGCCTTAACTACTCCGCTTTTTCCAGAATAGCCAACAAATCCTCCGACACTATTTAAACCTCTTACATTACTTAATTCCGTTACTTTACTGTTTTTCACAGAACCATTTAACAGTGAGCCGCCAAAACCTCCGGCCGTTCCGCTATATGTAACTGCATTGTTCTGTCCGGATTTTATCGCTGTGTTTGCACTGACACTTAAGCCAGCATCCTTACTTCCGCTTACAGTTCCGTAATATACATAACTTCTAAATGCATCCAGCACATCGGTTCTTCCAAGCTTTAACAATTTATCAAGTAGCGAGGTTTCATTTCCTGCGCTGATATTGGCAACTCCGGCTACATCAGCAACACCGAAGCATCCTCCGGCATATTCACCTGCGACTACGGAACGGATATTCTGTACAGAAACTCCTGCCTCTTCCGTATCCTTCTTGCCAAGTACCGTTCCTTCCAGATTTCCGGCAAATCCTCCGGCTGCTTTTGCATAAGAAGTGTTATTACTTCCACTTGCATAAGCACCATTTACAATGATTCCCCAGTCATCCCAGGCTTCCACATCTGAATAACGGATCGTTGCGACTGTAGCATTTAATACTTTTATCAAATCTGCCGGTGTACTTAACAGTTTATTCAGAAGCTGGCTGAGTAATCCTTCTCCTGCAGTTGGATTCAGTGTTGCTACACTTCCCGGTCTTGAGCTTCCGGCAAATCCTCCAACGTAGCTTTTTCCATCAACTCGTCTCAACTTTGTAACCTTGCAGCGTGCATCATTTTCGCCCCAGATCTGTCCACCAATCAGTTTTCCTACATAACCTCCGGCATAACCACAGATATTCTTGTCATCTACACCTTCTGACTGGACAATCAGTCCACTCTGATAACCCTCTACCGAAGATTTCTTGATTACTGGCACAAAGACATTAAGTACCTGTAGCATTTGTCCTAATTGCAGATTAAGACCGAGGATATCAACTCCTCCAAGCTTTGCTGCTCCGCCGTTTATCATTTCTCCCGCAAAACCGCCGGCGCATCGAAGCCCTTTAATTGTCTTCGCCTGATAAGCCTGTCCATTTGTAATGGTTCCGGTCTGCATTGATCCAACATAACCGCCAGCTGCTCCGCCATTTGCCAGTTTTATCTCATCCCGATAATTTACTCTTCCTGCTACGACATTGTATCCGTAAGCATATTTTCCAATAATATTATCCAGTTCTTCTTGATTTTTTACTGTTCCATTCGCAGCAAGGTCACTTCCGTAACCACCTTTTTTACCGACAAATTCCACCCATTTGTTCCAGGTTTCATAATCCATCTGGGCAAGTGGTCCATAAACTGCTGTGTCTTCTTCTGTCGGATAGACAACGCTGAGTGCTCCCAGGATGTTATCTACTTTTACCAGTCCCCACAACAAGGACAGGTTTCCGGTACTTGCCGTATCAGCTGACTCCATAAGTCCTGTGAAGCCACCAGCAATTTCTTTTCCGTATACCGAGCGGATTCTTACTGCTTTACAAGTACTTGTTGGTCCGGTATATTCTTTACCTTTCCATTTCTTTGTATTGTTTCCCCATATGTGACCGCCTTCATTATGTCCTGCATAACCTCCGGCCATACCTCGTTGTACTTGTGTTGTTGAATCCGCATCTGCACGAACCGCACCACCACAAGGAATACAAGTCGTAGAGCTGTTTCTGATCGTCGGTACAAAGTCCTCCGCTAATGATGCCAATGTATCTGACACATCAACAAGACCACCTAAGATACCCGTATCACCAAGTACATTTGCCACATTTCCCGGCTCAAGATCGCCCACATAGCCACCAGCAGTAATCTGTCCAATGATATATGAGAAGTTATTTGCATTTGAATCCTGAATGTGTCCACCAGAAATCTTTCCGGCAAATCCTCCTGCATCTCCAAGAACATCATTTTCTGACGCATCGGATGCAGTATTTTTCCAAGAAGCCTTTACTGCAAATCCTCCAACATTTCCTGTAACATTGGAATGCTCAATTGTAGAAACGACCACATTCAATGCATCCAGCACATTGTTGATTCCTATCGATTTTCCAAGAATACTCAAGCCTTTTCCAACAGAAGCTGCGGAACCAATATCCATATAGCCGATATAGCCACCAGCATATCTTGCACCAGTCACTGCGTACTGGCTCTTTACATCATTAAAATAGTTTGAGCCATCAGTGTCTTCCAAACCTTTCTCAGGTTCTGTTACACTTGTATGTTTCAGACTCGTAACATCACAGTAGCTTACCTGAACACCACTTCCATATCCGATAAATCCTCCGGCACTTCCGGAATGACTGTCCTCTGACTTCGTCTTGTTGGCAGTAACAGTAAATCCGTTGTCTGACTTGACTCCGGCATACTGCACATATGGAATGTAGGCATTGATTAGATTTACAAGTTCTCCAATGTTTATATTCAGCCCATTGAGATTTCCAAGAATACTGATTCCTTTCCCAGCATCTGCCAACGCTCCAGAGTAAACATTTCCTCCAAATCCTCCGGCATAAGACTGTCCGTTAACGGCTGCAAGATTATATACAGCATAATAATCATCCGCTCCCCGCTCAGAATTATTAACTACACCGCTTTGAAAATCTGCTGTAAAGCCACCTGCAACATCAGCCGTTACACTTCCACCATCTACATAACTTACTGTACAGTTTGTATAACGAGGAATTAAATAACTGATTGCATTAAGTAATCCGTTTGCTTCAATCAAGGATTTAACTTCCGTTTTGTCTCCAACTTCAGCAAGTCCTCCTGTTTTGGAAATTGCAACAAACCCTGCTGCATAACCACCTACATCTGCGGCCTCTACAGATTTCAACTTTGTTACGTGTGCATTTTCTACCTTTGTACAATTACTTCTAGCAATAAAACCGGAAGCTGTATAATCTCGTACAGAATTTTCTTCACGTACACCTGTAGCTTTTACTTCAAATCCTTTTTCTACACCATTAACCTGAACATTTTGAATCTTAACTTCTACTGCTTGCCCTAAAGATAAGAGATTACTAAGTTTCAAAAGATAATTAAGACCAAGGAGATTGACCGTTAATCCACCATCTGTTCCTGCCAGATCACCCGGTCCTGACAATCCGATAAATCCACCAACTAGATTATCCCCGTTAACAGATACTACATTGTTAAGGGTTACATTTTTTATGCTTCCGCCGATCGCATCACCAAGTCCGGCACCAACTCGTTCTCGACCTTCAACTGAGAAGTTCTCGTTGCCCTGTACTAAAACGTTATCCACGGTAAATGCAAGATACGATGCCACACCAAGCGTTGTGTTAAGAAGCCCCGCTACACTAGCTGTACCTAAAGATCCTGCAATCCCACCTACATAATCTCGCCCTGAAATATTGATATCGCCATTTAGAACAACATTTTTGGTTGCAATTGCTCCTGTTTCATAAATGTTATTTCTCCAGTAAGATACTTTTTGTAAATATTCTGCACTGGATGGTGCTATAGAAGAACCATTACCTCGTCCAACGATACCACCCACATAATCAACACCACTTACTTTAAGAGGTGCATTTACTGTACACCCTAAAATATATGATGGACTTACACCTGCTAAAGAAAGTAATGAAGATGTTGCACCTGGATTACTACTTAAAAGCTTTACAACAAGATCTACAACACCACCTAATAAGTTATCCTTTGTATCTCCTTTTCCTATATCCGCTGCCCAACCAAGTGCTGCAACGCCGGCAAATCCGCCCACGTAACTTTCACCTGATACTATCATTCGAGCATTATTTAGTGAGCAATTCAAAAGCAAACTTTCTGGATTCATTTTCGGCAATTTTGTTTCAATATCCAATGCACCAGAAAGTGTACCTTCTATCGCATCATCACGAGCTATTCCAACAAATCCACCTGCAAAAGACTTTCCGTTTATCGTATAATCACTATTGGAAATGGAACAATTTTCTACAATTGTTCCTTTCTGTTGTCCAATAAATCCACCTGCATACTCTTTATCAGCAGCTGTAGAAATACTTAATCCATTTACAGTACAATTCATAATTTTGGCATTGATATAACCTGTCGGAATTAACTTTTCTAAAGGAATAGCATTTCCAAGAAGAATCGTAATTAAGTCACCTAAACCTAATCCTGGAATTACATTCAATATATTTGTAAGTAATTTGACAAGTCCACCAAGTGCGTTTGATAGCCCATCATACTGTGTTTTACCAACGATATATCCAACAAACCCACCTGTATTGTTATTTACATTTTTGACAGTAGCACTGTTCACTTCAAGATTAGAAAGTTCTACCTGCCCCTCTACTCGCCCAGCAATCGCACCAGTTGCTAATGCTGTCGGATCTTTCTTTCTCGCATCAAGAACATCTCCTAATGTTTTTCCAAGATCAATTTTCACCTGGCCGAACGTTAAAATAAATGTTAACCCACTTAAAACTCCACCAAGCAACTTACCCAGAGTACTTGTTAATGTACTTATGAGAGTGTCCGGATAATATGTTTCAGAAGTTGATGTTTGAACACTAATATTTTCAAACTTAATATTTGAAACTTGCACTAATCCTTTACTAATACCGATATCGTTATCACTTACTTCACTCGATATTGTAGAGAAAAAGCCTACACCCATTTGTTCTCCAACATTGAGTCTACTTGATTGCACAACTTTTACATTAGAAAGTGCTGGTTTCGCACTAGCTGTAATTTGACTGGATGATGAATCCCAAAGGGACTCATTATCTTTCGCCTTAGCTCCAATCATTGTTCCTTGAAAAATAAGAGGCTTCCACTCTTTACTGCTCAAATCTATATCTCGGAAAATAATATAATTTGCGTTTGCTGTATATTTCTGTCCTGTTGTTTTGTCTATATCTAAATTAGGGTCAATTTCACCTGTTATTTGATTGACTCCGCATCTGCCTCTGGTATGTACCCAGTTATGCTGACTGTATTTGCTATCAGCATCTTTAATTTGTCCAAAAGTAAAATCTGCTACTCCATTCTGGTCTCTTGTCAAATCAGCATCACCACTATAAAGCATGATCGGTTTGCCACTTGAATCTGTATCACGTTTCCATACCAAACCATCTAGATATGCCTGATAAACCGCACCATTAACTCGTTCATCCGTACCAATTTTCCTCAGCTGCTGCTCATTTCCAATTAAGATATAGGTCTTATCTCCAATAGTCTTAACAACTTGTCCCTTAAAATCTCGACCTTCTGTACCTTCTGTACTCACTTTACTCAACTGATCTGCAACCAGTTCTGGTTTATCCGAATTAAACTTCTGCGATAACACATAATTATGAGACTTACTATAAGTCAGATACGCCTTATCTTCACCATCCGGATAGATCATCTGCCCCATACCAAACTGTGGTGCATCATAATCTAATGTCATAACAGGTTCTGTTTCAGATTCTTCCTGTGCAAGCACCATCAACTGATACGGATTGTAAATGTAGATGGTATCCGTTTCTTTGTCATATAAAGTCGGTATTTCATTTTCCTCAACTTCTGTTCCTGTAATAGTTCCGGTAAAGGAATCTGACACTGTCCAGATCTGTTCAGAATTCATCTGGATATCATTCATCAAAATGTATTGGGCATCTGCACCGTATTTCAGCTCTGTGCCTTCACTATTTACTACATCTCCAGAACCAATCTTTCCGTCCTTATCACCCGTATAAACATAAGCATCTGAACCAATCTGTTTTAATTGTTCATAATTATAAATGCATATTTTACTATCCTTATAATAAGCATCTATATTATCTGTTGATTCTGCTTTAACATTTCCATCGGAAGATTCCGATTCGTTATTCTTCGAGTTTTCATTTGTTTCCTCCGATATCGAAGATTCGGACTCCGTGGTGCCATTTATTTCATCTGAAACTGTGGATTCGGTTGATGCTTCATCATTGCTCATATTGGTTTCATTAGAAAGGACCACTTGACTCGTGTTAGTACCTGATGGATTCAGAGCTGCTGCATCCGCAATACTCACTTGAGAAAATAAGATAGCCATACATAGTATTACTGCGATAATTCTGTTCTCTATCCTTCTTTTTTTCTTCATATCTGGACCTCTAATCTTTTTCCTTCACTTGTTACTTTAATTTTGCCTTTTTAACCAGTTTTGCTGCTTTGCTGCCTCCTGAAAGCATTGCATCAGCTGATTAGAAAACGCTCCGCATTCACCATTTGAAATCATCCGTATCGCCTCTTCTGGTTCATATTTTCTTTTGTATGGACGATCATTGATCAATGCATCGTAAGCATCAACAATCCCAACGACCTGTGCACACATCGGAATCGCATTCTCTTTTAAACCGTCTGGATATCCTGTTCCATCATATCTTTCATGGTGGTGTCTGCATATTTCATAGCTATATTTGCTCAGCTTTTCCGTTGTTATCCCCTCTGGGAATCTCTGGGTCATCGCCGCACCTACTAATGGATGTTGCTTTACTACATTCATTTCTTCATCTGTCAATTTTCCATTCTTATTTAAAATTTCAATTGGCACTTTTATCTTTCCAATATCATGAATCGGCGCTAAATGCGCTACTGACGAAATTTCTTCATCTGTAATCCCATATTCCGGATATTTTTTCTGCAATTGAAGATATACCTGTTTTGTATAGAAGCTGATATCATCTTGATACCCTGATTCAACTAACTGATTATGATTTAATACAGTAGTTAAAAGTGATACCATATCCCAATACTGCTTTGCCATATCCTGTTCTTTCTTTATGAGTTCCTGTTCCATCTTTATAACTGTGTTCTGAACAATCTTCTCATTATGTAACGTAATAATTGCAGTATTCTCATTTGCATCTATATATTTTTTCGCTTCCATCCAAACATATGCATTCTTATCTTTTCCAGTAATTCTGCGATACGGAAGATCTTTTTCCATACATCCATCAACTAGTCTTTCTTCTAATCCTTCACTTGATAAGAAGTCATGAACCATTTTTTTATCAGAAGTATACACATATCTTTCTATATATTGATTTATGAACTCTTCATAACTTTTTGTTTTCCTTACTTTCTCATACACTTCACGGATATGTGAATATACACACTCGTAGCTTTTTTCCTTCAAGTTCAGTTTTAATACAACATAAAATCGTCCAAAATATTCATCTTCTCCAGGGCGGATAACATCTGAAACTTTTACGCTCTCTAATTTATTATTGTATGTATTCTGCAAACTCAACAATATTTTATGTATCTTGCAGGTATCTTCTAAATTTCTGGAACAAAAACGATCTTCTTCCAAACAACGATTAATTGCCATTGTTTCCTCTACACACGATATAATTTCCATCAGAGAAATATTCTCCGGTTGTTTTGCCAGCATATAGCCACCATTTGTACCTTCACAGGCAGTGACTATTTTTGCATTTTTCAGTTTTTTTGCTATTTTAGGAACATAATTAGCAGAAACATTTAGCTTCCTTGACAATTCCGATGTAGATACCATCCGTTCCTGTGCTGCCAAGTAACATACAATTCTAATTGCGTAATCTGTCGAATTTTTCAGTTGCATCGTTATCCCTCTAATCTAAACCCTGCGAGGTCTTAGTTTATATCAAAAAAAATATCAAAAATTGATATCTTCATTGTTTTTCGCTGATAATCTTTCTCATCAAGTGTGATATTATACGCTATTAAACTTAAAAATATAATGCACAAATGATGAAAAATTTTTAACGTTTTTTTATTCAAAGTGCTCCATTTGCGATTAATGGACAAAAAAACGAACCACACTAACCATGTGATTCGTTATCTTTTATAACAATTCCAATATTTTTAATATTATGAATCTCATCTTTGCCTC
>ENA-OOZG01002780-OOZG01002780.1-human-gut-metagenome-genome-assembly--contig:-NODE-2780-length-10454-cov-15.473892_pt1 | contig 10454 bp, 4 predicted proteins | sample MGYA00241706_ERZ501384 | MGnify/ENA primary metagenome ERZ501384 (study PRJEB25962, sample SAMEA2042742) | human gut metagenome | biome: human gut; feature: human-associated habitat; material: faeces... | reverse complement strand
TAGCTCCGATGGTTCCGATAGCTAACAGCCAATAGCTAACAGCCAACAGCCAATCTATGGCTGACACATTATATAGAGGTAGGAATTTTCAAATAGCTCACGTGGTAAATGATATTTCCTCGTTGGAGGGGTGCTTCTTTCTGTGCGGAGGATGATACTTGAGTCTGAGAGAACCTCCGAAGTTCAGACTTCTTAGTGGCTTATGTGTGTATGCTGACAAAATGTGTCAGTATTTTTCTGTAGCTGTTAGAATTCGAAATGTCATAAAGCTTGTCATCTTGAAACCAAGAAGAAATGGCACAAGAGAAAAGAGTTAGTATTAATAAGAGGTTCCTCATAGTTTATTTCACAGAAAACGTGTCATTACCTTGTTTATCAACATATCCAGGCTTGTCTCCCAAATAGACTACTGAAAGACCCTCTTGAAATCCATCAAAACCAACAGAATCGTACTTGAAAGGTATTACAACCTTTCCCGTCTTGTCAATGTATCCAAACTTGTCCTCCTCTTCACTAAATACTGCAGCAAGTCCACCTGAAAAATCTTGAATATAACGGTATTTATACGGGACAACAAGTTTTCCTGTTCTGTCTACAACACCGTATAGAAAATCACAGCCTTCATCACCACATTCGCCCACTTGTTTCATTGATAGAATCATATCGTCTTGACATGTAAATGGATCTGGAAAGTCAGGCTGGTCATCATACCCCGAACATGGTAACGAAATAGGTATTGCAAATTTTCCAGTTTTATCGATGTAGCCGACTTTAACATCCCCCCCCTCAGAAATATCAGCATCTTCATCAATCTTAGAAAACCTAAGAACTGCTGCAAGTCCGTTGTAGAATGGAGTATAGCCATAGACATACTCTGAATCTTCTTCAGGACGATCAATAACAACATTTCCTTGTGTATCTAAATACACATAACCAATTAAGTATCCTTCTTCATCATACCTTTCACACAGTATCAAGCCATCAGAGATGCCACAGCCCAGCCAAGAGCGCCACATAAGTTTAGTTACTACTTCACCCTTGGTATTTACAATAGACGATGTTCCTTCCCCTTTAGGAGGAGTTATAACAGACAAACCATCTGTGAATTCAGATCTGTCTTCTGACATAATCTCTAAGGTAAACACAACTTCTCCATTTCTGTTGATACAGCACCAAGGACCATCCTCATTAACCCAAGCCAGACCCTCAGAGAAATCTTGTACACGGGTATACTTACATGGGATAACTAATTCCCCCATTTCGTCAACATAACCAAAGCCTCCAAACTCCTCTTTGCGTACCCATGCCATGTGATCATGTAAATATCCAACATCATCATAGACACATGGGACAATTTCATTGCCAGCCTTATCTATAAAGCCATATTTACCATCCTTACGCACTTTGGCTAGTCCACAGGTGAAGCTTCCTAAGATATCGTACTGTGCTATTTTCTGAGCAAAGGATGCAGTGATTGTTTGTGCATTACACTCTCTTGTGGCAAAAACAAGAATAGCAACAAGTATTGTTGCTAGTAGCTTTGTGACTCTGTTTTTCAGTTTCATATTATCTAATTTCTAACGTTTTGTCTACTTCCAAATTAAAACGAACTATCTCTGAACATCAGTCCTTCAATTTTGCGAATTGCAGGATACTTATTCCATTACGTCTGGCACTTGTAGATGTATACAACACTCGTTTTGTCCACATCAAGAGCTAAGTACGATACGCTTGCAAATATAGTCAAAAAAAAACTTCAAGACAGTGCGAGCTACACTCGATCACAACCGACAATGGAAGTGAGTTTATCCAGCTTAAGGCCATAGAGAGGTCTCTCAAAACGCCCGTCTACTTTGCGCACCCCTATCAATCCTAGGATAAGCCTCATATTGAGTACCTAAACAAACTGCTACGCCAGTTTATCCCTAAGTCCTCTACTTTCGAAGACTTAACTGACCTAGACCTTAAACGCTTTCAGAACCTACTAAACAATAGCTCCCGTAAAAAACTAAACTATAAGATACCCAATGAAGTCATCAAAAAACATCATTCTCGAGAAATTGCACTAGCGGGTGGAATGTACGGTAGTGTTCTTTAACGCGAAAAGCTTGCATATCTTGAAAATTATACGTATATTCGTACTACAAATCAGAATTAGTTAGCGCTAGTAGATGAGTGAAATGGGCAATCTAAAAGATATTCAAGATGATCTTATCAGTCGTGAGGTGTTGCCATACGTGTGGCGGGCAAAGCTTTCGCAGACAGAGTACGAAGGGCTAAAGGATGCGTTGAAGAATCTCTTTGCTCAGTGTAAAGGGGTGAGGGGAGCAGAAGTCCAATACGTCAGAGGGTATGCAGTAGCTATAACGGTGTATATCGCTGAGTGGTTCAAAAGAGAGTATCAAAGGAATGGGAAAAAGGAATCAGTCTTTGACTCTATCAATGTAGGTAATAATGTCAGTAAAGAGCTTTGGCAGAGTCTAGGGCAGCATATAGATCAAGAACGTTTTTTGTGTCAGGCGGGTCAAACTACGAGATATCTTAGGTCTATCTATGTATTAGGAGGTTTTCCTTTGAGACGAATAAACGCAAATAATCCTAAGGAGTTTATTGCTCTACTGCAGCAAGAACAACAGCTTGAAGAGAGTAGACTTAGAGATATCTTTGGCGTTGGTGGCATTGCGGTTCTAGGGTCGTTTATCCAAAAAGATGGAAGCTTATACCAGTACAAGAAGTACATTATTGATGAAGGAAGTCTTCCTTTAGACGAGACAGATGTCCAATGCTTTCAGGAGTTTACTAGACAGATTGAGGAGCGTTACTCCAAAAAGGATAGAAACAAGTTTAGGTTAGACTGGGAGGCTTGCTATTACAACCAGCAGCTCGCTCTGAGCTTACAGCTTACTCTCAGCAACAATGAGTCAACTACAGACGTCGAAAGGTGCAATATCTCCAGCGAAACTGCTAGATCGTGGGGTGTAGGAGATCAGAAAGACTTGACGATAACTGTCAAAAACGGAAACACCACTTTACGAGCAATTACTTTTTACAAGCAGCGAGACGGCTCTTACTCCTCTTATATGGGGTATCATAGTTATCTCTTAGCTACGGACATAAAGGAGGGGTACTGCAAGGTCTTAAGAGAGACGGCAGAGGCTACGAATAGACTAGACTTTGGACAAGCTATTACGATAGCGTGTGGAGATAGAGACGTGCAGAGATTTGACATAAACTCTGTTCTGAGGTTTCGGTATATCAAGCATTATCGATGGACGACTAGCAACAGAAAGGGAAACTTGGCTCTGTTTATCCCATTTGCTGATGATCTTGACATTCAGGATGGTAGTTTGATAGATAGCTCAGACCATAATGAGTCTATGTGGATACCAATCCATAGAAGCTTATCGGGGTGTACTTACAGAGGAAAGGCTGTGGATGCAGATCCTTATATAGAGGGTGAGCTGATCGTAGAGCCTAGAGAGTTAATCCATCAAGAAACCATACACTACTGGGATGGTTGCTATGTGAAGTATAGGGACGAGCTGGTCTATCTGATACAAGACCTTGATGCGCTGGAGGTGAAGATCAAGGATTCACAAAGCATCCGGGTATTGCGTGAGGATGAATATACGAGAGATGATAGTCCCAAGAGTGACGAAAACAACGAATATGGCTGTTGTTATGCAGTCTCTGTGACGCTTCGTGAGAATAGACTCAAGAAGAAGACTATCTCGTGTTATCGCATTTGGAATGGCTTCAGGCCAATAGCTCAAGAGCTGGGTCAGGGAGATGACTTCCAGCAGGTGTCGACAGAGCAACAATATGATAGAGATAGAGATCTGTTGTATCGAGTATATGTCGGGGCAGAGGGAGTCTATAATAAGGAGACCAATAAGATATTGGGTCAAAACAGTGGCGTCATAAAATTCCTGAAGCATTATGTCTATAGAGATGCCAATGGACATAGTAGCTCCATCCACTTAGAGAACAGAGATAGGGCGACTACTTGTGTCTTCAATGATTGGAGAGAACGTGATCCACGCTACATAACAGTAAGTGGAGGTATACGTATCAGACCTTTTTCTACTAGAGAGATAGTGCCAATAGATGGTCGGTATAGGATACAACTACCTCAGGAAGGAGAAGACATATTACGTGATTGCGACTTTCGCTATGCCCCATTCTGTGATCTATGTAAAGAGCAGACTGTAAAGGTCGAAATAGAAACAACGCATAGCGGAAGATTTGCAGTTCTGAACTTTGAGCCTTGTCAAGGGAGCGATGGCCTACTCTTTCAGTCTCTAGAGGATAGGGGGCTAAAGCCAGACTACTATATCCGACCTCTATATATTCCCAATCCAGACAATGACAATGGAGCTAGACCTAGTCAAAACAATAGGATTAGGAAGAGGAATGAGAGAATCGAAGGTTATCGTGAACAGCTAAGTCGAGGGAACTATGATGAGGCTATTAGGTCATTTAACTTTGCCATCAAGCACGACTTGTACTTTGTCGTCTTAGACTGGCTATGCGCTCTTGTCTATAAGGCAGATGCCTCAGTACTGGTGAACTTTTACTTTAGCTATCTAAGCTACTGTAAAGAGAAAGACATAGCCCCCGATTTCCTATCTTTGCACAGATTGTCGAGAGAACTGCTATTTGACTGGTGGATGATCCCAATAAGTGAGTGGCGGGAGCATCAAGGTCGTATAGAGGATATCAAGGCATTACTCCAAAGCAAACCAATAATTGGTGCCAGTAAGGAAGAGGAGGAAGAGAGCAAGCAGCATCTTGTTACTACGTTAAAACGAGCGATAGAGGCACGTAGCCCGATGCATTTTCCTGTTAACGGAACGGCTGATGCTCCTTCTAAAGAGATTGCGAATGCGATTCGGAATAGAGGACGAGGCGAAAACAAGAATCCTTTTTGTCGGGGTGAAAAAGATAATTCTTGGCAAACGAGGGAAGCTATTTCATTTAGCTTTGTAGAAGTAGAGCGAATACTAAATAAACGATAGATAGACAGAACAAATGAACTTTCAAGAGCTATACATCAAGAGCAAAAAAGAGGTCAAGGAGACCCTCATCTCTATGTGGACGACAGGGGCAGTTGACGATAATGGCTATGAGGAAGCATTATCCCAGGCTATAGACGGGCTATTCTCTCCTGAGTCTACTAAACCTGTAGTGCAGTCGATGTTCCCATGGGAACCGATGGATCAGAAAAACTGGAAGGAGCTAGCAGGAAAGCTCGTTAATTGGGACAAAGCGTATAAACCCTACAAGCATCAGTATGAGTCATGGCACAAGCTGCTGGAGGACAATAAGTCTATCTGTGTCACGACAGGTACAGGCTCGGGCAAGACTGAGTGCTTTATGCTCCCAGTGGTCAAGGATATTGCAGAGCATCCAGCTGCTGAAGGTGAAGGAGTTCAAGCCATCTTTCTCTACCCCCTCAACGCTCTAGCGGAAGATCAGAGAGGTAGACTAAACGAGATACTCGAACAGATCGACCCCGAAGATAAGCAGGCTATAAGATTTGCGGTATACAATGGGAATACGCCAGAGAATGAGGGGGATGTCGATCAGAATGCTCAACATCTCAGTCGTGAGTTGCACTCTAGATCGGACATTAGACAAACCCCTCCACAAATATTGATTACCAATCCGACGATGCTAGAGTATATAATGCTACGTTGGGAGGATAGACCGATATTGGGCAATAACCTTAGGTGGTTTGTCATAGATGAGACTCACAGCTTCAAAGGAGCAGCCGCTGCTGAGCTGGCGATGCTGATTAAACGTGTTATTAGCGCATGTGGATTTGAGGATTCTGAGGCTATTCGCTTTGCGACTAGCTCTGCAACTACTGGGACAGGGGAAAACGCAGAGCAAGAGTTGAAGAAGTTCATCGCTGATATTTCTTGGAAGCGACCAGAGGATATTGAGATCGTGACAGGGCGTCGAGTCGTGACAGGGGTAACTTATTGTCAGGATAATGGATTTCCCTTGACGACAGAAGAGCAGCAAGGCATAGTACAGTCTCTAATAGAGAATGACTACATCAGTATAGACGAGCTGATTCAGAAGGGGAACTCTAACGAAGAAAAGCTCGGTTACCTAGATCAGCTATGCGATAGAGTCGGAGTCAAAGCCAAGGTACACTACTTCTTTCAAGCTCCATCACTTGGCTTGAATACGAAACTCAATATCAAACGCGGTGAGATGTTTGAGATCTTGAATCAGAGGAGTGCAGAAGATAATGACTATCCGCTGGTTGAGTTAGTGCGCTGTAAGAAATGCGGGCAGTTATTGGCACGAGCTAATGTGACTAGTACGGAAGAGGAAGGCATATACGAATATAGTAAGATCAAGGTTGAGAATGTTGAGAGCTTTGATGTCGTTCTTGACAGCGGTGAGCTATCAGACAGCGATGATGTATCAGACAGCGATGATCTAGATGAAGAGAATGGTGTAGACGAAAAACAGCAAGGGAAAATAGCTCTTTTTGCACCAGCTAGAGATGGTTATGGCAATTGTACTGTCCTCCCGAATTCTCGCATTCGAGTTGGAGACGAAGATGAGCACTTTCCATTGGTCTTTGGAGGAGACAACCGATGTCCATGCTGTGATAAGTTAGTTACAAAGGGAAAGAGTCATGAGACAAATGAGCTTCATGACAATAATGAGAGCAATAGGCAGGATAATCTATTACCGCTCTCTGTTGGCTCTCTTTTTATCAGTCGCATCCTCTCTCGGACTTTTCTTGAGCAGACATCTTCATACGAAGCAGACACCAACCAGCCTCTACCACATAACGGGCAGCAGTTTATTAGCTTTATCGATAATCGTCAAGCGGCTGCTCGGCTAACTTTGGATCAAAGCTTAGATGTCGAGACCGAGTGGGTACAAAGCCGAGTCTTCAGGATATTGTCAGGCCAGGGTCACTTGACGCTCGAAGAAAAGAACGAGCTTGAGGAGATAAAAACCCGAATTTTAGAAGGAACTACAGACGAAAAGGTCCTAGCCCGTTATAGAGATTTAATAGCGAAATGTGATAGAAACTACTTGACTTGGACTGAGCTGAATGACCGATTGAGTCATGACTATGCTGAGGAGTTGAATATGCTTTATGCTCAATTCATTCCCTCTAAAGAAAATGAAAAAGCTAGCGAAGAGGAGAAGCGAACCTACTACTTGATGACCATACTATATGAGCAGCTGGGGAGTCGTAAGCCAGGAAAGGACTCTCTAGAGACATTGGGAATGGTCCATACGTATTATCCAGAGTTAGAAGAACAGTGGAACTGGGGCGAAATAGTAAATGAATACTTCGAAGACTTTAATGAGAACTTCCCGAACAAAGTCTCGCAAGAGGATTGGAAGAATCTAGTCAAGCTCTATATTGACTATCAGATACGGAGTGATGCTAGCGTCTTTTATAGAGAGGAACGTAATCCATATACTAACATAGACATTACATCTTTCAGACGATTTGCTTCAAGGAGGGATCATCGTAGGCCAGCACGACCTTTAGCTCCTACAGGACGATTTGCTAGGTTGCTATATACTGTCGCGGGCATTGAGTTAGACCGAGCTACAGAAGAGCAAAAGGAAATCATCGAACGTACGCTAAGTCAGGTACTACAGCTTCTAAAAGACAAAAAGTTCCTAACAGACAAGCCTCCTTATCGTGACAGAAATGGAGATTGGACCAAAGAAACAAGAGAAGATACTTGGCGCTTGAATCTTACGAAGATAGCATTCAAGGTTTATGACCAAGCTTACTTCTGTCCTGTAACGCATAGGTATATACCCTATACTTTTTGTGGCTACTCTCCTTATCTAGAAGATAGGAGGATCCCACGGGAAGCCAAGGAGGTTGCTCAGTGGGAATCGTATGAGTTTAACCGTGAGACAGAAGATGAGGTTAGAGCGTGGTGGAAAGAGTATCGTCCTGACTATCCTTCACTCTCTCTGCGCAGTGCAAGGCTTTTCCTCTCTCGCCCTATCTATGTATCAGCTGAGCATACAGCACAAATAAGCAAGGAGCTACTAAAGGAGCATCAAGATTTATTTATAGCTCATCGGATCAATGTACTCACCTGCTCCACAACGATGGAGATGGGTGTGGATCTTGGGGACCTGGAGCTAGTTGTAATGAACTCTGTGCCTCCCCATCCAGCCAACTACAAGCAACGCGCGGGACGCAGTGGTCGTCGGGAGCAGAATAAAAGTGTTGCCGTCACAATCTGTGGCAACGACTCGATAGGTCGTCAGGTTATGTGCGACCCTTTAGCCAACTTAATCGGTCGAGTCTATTCTATCCCAGTCGTTGACTTTAAGAGTCGTCAGATTATCCAGCGACATGTCAATTCTTTTCTTCTTCGCTCTATGACTGGTGTAGAGCTGGGAGACTATGTCTATGAGTTCTTTGCTAGTGGCTTGACGATTGCTGGAGATAAAAAAACAAATGCAGATCTTGTCTTTGAAGGAGAAGTTAGAAAAACCCCAACCTTTAGGTTAGGTAATAATGCTGCTCGTGCTGACAATACTGATAATGATAAGAGTGGCTGTAACAACGCGGATAGTGCTGACAATGCTGATAATGATAAGAGTGGCTGTAACAAAGCTGACAGGCCAGCTAGTGTCTGTAATAGATTTATGAATCAACTTCGTAATAACCCAACAGAAGAGCAAAAGAACTCTGTCGGAGCGTTGCTCTGTGGCACTCCATACGAAGGAAGAGAGGTTGAGTTTATCCATGGGACTGCTTTTGCCTTAGAGAATACATTCGAAGAGCTTCAGGATAAGTTTGAGGAAATCGCAACCGAGTACGATAGAGCATTGGAAGAGCGTGAAGACAACTTCGAAACTTTAAGTAGTGACAAATACTTAAAGCGGATTAACTACCAATATATCGGATTACTAAAGACTTCACTCGTCCCCTATCTATCTACACACCAGTTTACGCCCAATGCTGCTATGCCGACAAGCATTGTTGAGTTTAACACACAGCCAGATAAGGGTAAATACGATAAAAATTCAAATTCCTCCTACACCCTCTCTAGGGCACTGTCTCAGTATGCTCCTGGGCGACTAGTCATTTTGAACAATACCTGCTATCGCTCCGCAGGCGTGAGTTGGCAAAGTAGATTTACGGATAATCGTAATGGGTTTGAGACTATAGTCCAGTATAAGAACGGAGAGATCTCAATAGGAGGAGCATTAGATCCCGTCCAAGACAATGAGAACAATGAGACTGGTCCGAGGAGAAGATATACTATGGTGACTCCGACCGAGTTTAGGACTGATATCTCTGAAGAAGAGACTAGAGATAAGTCTACTCAGATATACACCCGCACAGAGGCCCACTTGATCAATACTACCGCATGGCAGAGAGCTAACACCTCAGAACTAGTTGCTGTGCGAGGTAATGTAGAAGGTACGACCCCCGAGATCCTATTCATCAATACGGGGCATAATGGCAATGGGTATTGTTTATGCATGAGTTGTGGTAGAGCAGAGCTAGAGACGCAATCTGTCAATGGTCCCCAGCTACCACCACCTCCATCATTTGGGGAGGATCATCATAATCACATCTCTAGGGAGAATACTACCTGTGATAATAACCATCTAAAGCGAAATGTAGTCTTTGGAGACACCATACAAACCGACTACTGTGAGATAAAACTGTCGAAGTATGCTAATGACAATCACATCAAGATTGACTCCCTTGATCCAAACAATAATGAGGAAGATAAGAAGGTGTTACATACGCTAGGTATGCTGATATGTGACTACTTGAGCAAGGATGTAGGCATAGAGCGTGTAGAGATAGACTATCTGCTGACTACTATGGGTACGCTCTGTATCTACGACTTAGCAAAGGGAGGTGCCGGCTACTCCTCTCGGCTACGAGACGTCAATCAATTGGAGAAGGCTCTTGATGCTATTCGCAATAGGCTAGAAAGTGAGACCTTTACCAAAGATCAATTGATAGATAGCTTCACCCTCTTTAATGAGGTGTACATTGATCTAAGAGCAACAAGGAGGTGGCTAGTTGATGAATATGATAGTAGAAAGACTGTCCCAGAGGTCGTAGCTAAACTAGATCCTAATGCAGCTACAGTTTGTGGCTTTAAGGTTACTCTCCACAACGCTATAAGAGAGAGACAAGTGGTGGTGACACTCTTTGCAGACTGGGACTCTTTAGGAGACTTCCAAGAGTTCATCAAGATAAATACCCCTTGGTACAAGGAAGCTAATCCAAATCGTGTCAGTACATGCTTCATTAAAGATCCACAGAATATAGTAGTCCTACCTCCATACGAAGATCTCAATCGTATAGAGGTGCATACCAGCCTCAAGCAGCTGACGCGTGGAGATCTACCTGCTACCAATAGTGTCCTAAACGTTTTGCAGGGTAAAGAGAAAAGGGTAGGTTTGTAATT
>ENA-OOZG01002779-OOZG01002779.1-human-gut-metagenome-genome-assembly--contig:-NODE-2779-length-10456-cov-1.967888_pt1 | contig 10456 bp, 8 predicted proteins | sample MGYA00241706_ERZ501384 | MGnify/ENA primary metagenome ERZ501384 (study PRJEB25962, sample SAMEA2042742) | human gut metagenome | biome: human gut; feature: human-associated habitat; material: faeces... | reverse complement strand
CTCAAAATCAGCGCAATGCACCCTGGTTTCTGCTGGTTTTATGATAGCAAAAATCTCTGAAAATAGCAACCACTTTCTTCGCTCAGGCTACCCCAAGGTACTTCTCAAAGAAGGAAGCCAGCTTTGCAATGATCCCTTGCTTCTTGGCCGCTCGCTTGCCTCCTCCCCCGCCAAACCGAGAGACGGGCGGCATGAGCTTATCAATATCTGTCCCTGTGGTCTTCAGGGTTCCATCCCGGAAAGAGTTATCAAGAAAGCGCTTGGTTTCTTCTGGCTTGAGCTTCTCCGTCTGAATGATCTCGCCCAAGTCTTCCTCTTTTTGCTGGGCAACGAAAGTATGCCAATCTCGTTCTACTACGGTGGCGGCGTTCATGGTGTTAATAAAGCCGTGAATCAGCTCTTTCTTACTGCGCAGTTGAATACTGGAATCTATTGCCCGGTCAATGCTGGCTAGGATTTCTTGGTCCTCACAGTTTTTGGCGTGGTACTTCTCCACCAGCATGAGGATATAGTCAATGTTAATATCGACCTGACGAATCAGTTCCATTTCAAACTGAATGTCATCGTTGATGTTCTCCCGCTCGCCGTTTTGTTCTCCCCGGTATTCTTGATAGAGGTCAATATAGCGGCTCTGATAGTCCTGAAAATCTCGTTGGGAGAGAATCTCCTGGCCCTTGAATTGGTCAAAGGATGATAGGATATTTTTGACTTTCAGAATCCGGCCATACAAGCGGATAAACCCTTTTTCCTCCTGCTCCCCTACGAGCGGGCTTCCCAAAGGATACTCATGTTTCAGCCTGTCAATGAGATGAACATAGCCCGGAAAAGGTTTCTCCCCATCATCGTAGCCAAAATAATAGGAATCATAATCCTTGAGCAAAACGGTCCCCGTGGCATCTTTGTCTCCAAACAGGGCAATGGCTTCCTCTGTCGCTGTTTGCAGGTTCCGGAAGCAGATGATATTTCCGTAGGTCTTCACAGAGTTCAAAATGCGATTGGTGCGGGAAAAGGCTTGAATCAGGCCGTGCATCTTCAAGTTTTTATCCACCCAGAGCGTATTGAGTGTGGTAGCGTCAAAGCCCGTCAGGAACATATTGACCACGATCAACAAGTCCACTTCTCGGTTTTTCACCCGCATCGACAAGTCTTTATAGTAATTTTGGAACTTGTTAGAAGAGGTATCAAAGTTCACCTGAAAGCGCTTGTTATAGTCCTGGATTGCGCTGTCTAAGAAGTCTCTGGAGGGCTGGTCCAGGGCTTCCGTGTCAAAGCCCTCCTCTGCCAAAGTATCCTCTGGGTCCTCCTCATTGGCCCCAAAGCTAAAGATGGTCGCAATGGTCAGGTCCCGCTTTTGCTCTGCCAGCTGGCGCTGAAACTCCGTGTAATACTTCATAGCCATAGGGATCGAGCTGGCCGCAAAGATCGCATTAAAACCTGCCACACGCTGGCCCTTCAAGGAATAGTAACTGCTACGCTTGGTCTTCTGGTCAAAATGCTCCAGGGTATACTCCACCACCTGGCGCACACGTTCCGGGTCCCCCAGTGCTTTCTCAATGTCAATACCCCGTACTTTTGCGTCTTCGATATACGCCTTTTCCTTGATGGTATTGATGTAGTCAATGCGGAAGGGCAACACATTCCCGTCATCAATGGCGTTCACGATGGTGTAGGTATGTAGCTTATCCCCAAATGCCTGGGCGGTCGTTCTCATGTGAGGTTTCCCACTGCTTCCAGCATTGACGGAGAAGATCGGCGTCCCCGTAAAGCCGAACAAATGGTAGTTGCGAAATGCCTGGGTAATAGCCTGGTGCATATCTCCAAACTGGCTCCGGTGACACTCGTCAAAGATCAAAACCACATGCTCCTGAAAGACGGGATGACGCTTGTTCTTCCGAATAAAAATATCAAGTTTCTGGATCGTAGTGATGATAATATGGCAGTCCTTGCTTTCCAGTTGCTTTTGCAGAATGGCCGTGTTGCTGTTGCCGTTGGCGGCTCCCTTCTCAAAGCGGTCATATTCCTTCATGGTCTGGTAGTCCAGGTCTTTCCGGTCTACCACGAACAGCACCTTGTCCACATAGGGCAACTGAGAGGCCAGCTGTGCCGTCTTAAAGGAAGTCAGTGTCTTCCCGCTTCCGGTCGTGTGCCAGATATAGCCGCCTGCGTCAATGGTCCCCACCTTTTTATAATTGGTAGAAATCTCGATCCGGTTCAATATCCGCTCGGTGGCCGCGATTTGATAAGGCCGCATCACCAGCAACAGATCCTCCGCAGTAAACACGCAGTAGCGCGTCAGCACGTTCAGCAGGGTATGTTTTGACAGAAAGGTTTTCGTAAAGTCCACCAAGTCCGAAATGATCTTGTTGTTCCCATCGGACCAGAAGCAAGTAAACTCAAAGCTGTTGCTGGTCTTCTTCCCCTTGCCCCGGCTCTGCGACATTTCCTTTACATGGCTGTTTCGCGTTGTGTTCGAGTAATACTTCGTGTGTGTCCCGTTAGAGATCACAAAAATCTGAATATACTCATACAATCCGCTACCAGCCCAAAAGCTATCCCGCTGATACCGCTTGATCTGGTTGAACGCCTCCCGAATCGGCACACCCCGGCGTTTCAGCTCCACATGCACCAAGGGCAAGCCATTCACCAAGATCGTCACGTCGTACCTGGTGTTTCGCTTCCCCTGGTCTTCCTCATATTGGTTCAGCACTTGCAGGCGGTTGTTGTGAATGTTCTTCTTGTCCAGCAAATAAACATTCTTGCTCGTCCCGTCATCCCGCTGTAACGGCTGCACATGGTCGCTCTGAATCTTCCGGGTCTTCTCCACGATCCCCTCATTGGCCCCAGCCAGATTGTTCTTGAAAAACCGTTTCCATTCCTCTTCTGTAAACGTCATCCGGTTCAATGCTTCCAGCTGGCGGCGCAAGTTCTGAATCAACTCCGCTTCACTGCGGACCTGAATATACTCATACCCCTGCCCTTGCAACAGACGAATGAACTCGTTCTCTAAGGCCGCTTCACTTTGGTAAGCATCAGACTTACGGGGTTCTGGGATGTACTCGGAGACTACCGTGGATTCGGTGGTAGCTGCTATGATGTTATAGGCGCTCATATATAATTTCCTTATTTATAAATTGCTTCCAAGGTCTTCTCGCATGGCATTATATAGAGGTATTACTATTTCTCTAAGTTCTTCCGCACTAGGTAGATTTTCTTTCTTATATTCTTCCAGATTGCGTTCAAATAGAAAATTCTCAACGTCAGTTACATTACATACTTCACCCTCTTCACCGAAATCACTATAAATAATTTGGAATCTAGAAGGATCAGCCATTGGATCATTTTCGTCAATATAATCATCATACCGACTAAGCCTATTTTTAACAAAATTATAGACTTTTCCTGTTTCCTTTCGCACCTCTTGGGATGCAATCAAATTTATTTTCGGCTTATACTCCAGAAGTGTAGAAAAATAATCCTTTTCAAATATCTTGCTTCTGTCGCCGAGTAGTTTATCCACCTCTTTATAGAACGAATAGTATAATTCTGTTCGTTTCTCATGGATTAGTTTCTTTGTATCATTTTCATGGGTAAAATGAGATGTAAGCATCGCCGTCACAACAGCAACAATCACACTACTTACCAACGAAATAGCAGATGTAAGCGCTAGGAGTCTCCAATCACCCATATTCAACCCCCAATTCGCTTAAACGTAAGTAGCTGATCCCGGTAATACTCATACTGCTTCCGTCTCGCCGTGAGTTCTGCCGTGAGTTCTGCCGTGAGGTTGGTGAACGTGTCCAGAATACGGACGATCTCTTGCTGGATGGGGAGAGGGGGGAGAGGGATGCGATAACGCAATAGTTGAGCCTTACTGATATTGTTTTGAGGCCCCGTTCCATTTTTGAAACAATACGTTTCAAATGTTCCATTTACCAGCAGATGTTTTAAGTAACCATTTTCAATGCAATCTTGATTACGTAAAATTGCTATTCTCTGATTCACAACTGCATTGCTTAGCGTGTTGTACCCTGTCTTTCCAGTAGAACCAGACATAGCTACTAAAATTTCACCGCCAGATAGTTGCTGGCCATTTTTCAATTTTTCTGGAAGCTCATTGATAAAAGTTTTTCCTCTATTCACAAGGCCGCCAAATATATCCGTAATCTTGACTACCTGGTATTCTCCTGATTCAGTAAAACTTCCACTAGAGAATGAGTGTCCATCTGTAAATACAACCACTTCTCCTAAATCTACGTACTCTACTCCATCGGGGCAATATCGGCTTATCAAATTTTCTATAATTTTCATTTTACTCTCCAACTCAGTCTTGAAACCCTACAGATTTTTATCCATTTTCTAACCAATCGACATAGTTTTTCCATACCCTTATATATTCTGTTGCAGATGCAACTTCTGTTTTCGCGCCTATCGTTGTATCTGCTACTCTTACATAAAGGACTCCCTGTTTTACCGCAATTTTCTTAGCATCATAGGAATGTGGTAGGTCTTTCTTTGCTATGAATACGCCAGGAACTTTTTTGACGATGATGAGATATAACCACCTGCTTTTTCCTATCTGTAATGGAACATATTCACAACATGGCTGACTAATCAGCATAGACGCGGATAGTTTTTCAGATAACATTGCACTAAACTGTTTCATAGACTCAAGTTCTTTTGCGTTCAGTCCATGAACATCCCATTTTCCTGCTGCATAGATAAAATTTGAGTCTGTACCCAATCTTTGTCTATCCTCTGATGACAGTGGAATCCTTGTGAGTTCCTCTTTTTTCTTCGATTCACCAACCCCAACTATAATATAACTATCATTTTCATAACCACTATTTGAAAACGCAAGAATATCTTTAATAATATCTGCCGTGTCTGTAAGAGTTTTCTTGAAGTCCCAGTATATACCTTCTGTCATTCCCTCTAAAAGCGGCTGTATTTTTCTATATAGTTTATTCTCTAGTGTCATCTGCTGAAATCTCCCGAATAATCTTGTCAATCTCCTCCCGCAACACCTGCTCTCGTGCTACGATCTCCTCGATCTCTGCGTTGAGCTTTACGATGTCAATAACCTCTCTGGTATCCTCCTGCTCTACATAGGTAGAGACAGAGAGGTTATAGTCCTGCTCTGCGATTTGGTCGTTGGGGACAAGCTTAGCCACATGGTCCTTGTCGGTGCGCTCCTGATAGGTGGTCAGGATGTGCTGAATGTTCTCTTGGGTGAGTTTATTGCTGTTGGTGATCTTTACGCACTCTTTGGAAGCGTCGATAAAAAGGGTGGCGTTTTCGGATTTTGATTTTTTGAGGACCAGGATACAGGTGGCAATGGTGGTGCCGAAAAAGAGGTTGTCCGGGAGCTGGATGACGCAGTCGATGAAGTTGTTGTCGATGAGATACTTGCGGATTTTCTTTTCCGCCCCACCCCGATACATGACACCAGGGAAGCAGACGATGGCCGCCGTGCCGTCTGTGGCCAGCCAGGAGAGGGAGTGCATGATGAAAGCCAGGTCTGCCTTGGACTTGGGGGCCAGCACACCAGCGGGAGCAAAACGGGGGTCATTGATGAGGGTAGCGTTGTTGTCCCCTTCCCACTTGATGGAATAGGGCGGGTTGGAGACGATGGCTTCAAAAGGTTCCTCATCCCAGTGCATGGGTTCGGTGAGCGTGTCCCCGTGGGCAATGTCAAACTTGTCATAGTCGATGTTATGCAGAAACATATTGATCCGGCAGAGGTTGTAGGTGGTGATATTGATCTCCTGCCCAAAGAAACCTTGCCGCACTTTGTCCCGACCTAGGATTTTGGCTGCTTTCAGCAGAAGGGAGCCAGAGCCACAGGCCGGGTCGTATATTTTATTGATCTCTTCTTTTCCGGCAATGGCGATATGGGTCAAAAGCTCCGAGACTTCTTGCGGGGTAAAGTATTCGCCGCCGCTCTTGCCCGCGTTCGAGGCATACATTCCCATGAGATACTCGTAGGCATCCCCAAAGGCGTCAATGGTGTTGTCCTCATAGCCGCCCAGCTTCATGTCACCAATGCCATTCATCAGCTTGACTAAGCGCTTGTTCCGCTCGGCTACGGTTCCGCCCAATTTGTTGCTGTTTACGTCAATGTCATCAAACAGGCCCTTCAAATCGTCTTCGCTGGCGCTCCCCTTGGCAGAGTCTTCGATGGAACGGAAGACAGCGTCTAGCGTCTCATTCAGGTTTTCGTCCTGGGGCGCTCTGGCGCGAACATTAGAAAAGAGCTGGCTGGGAAAGATAAAAAAGCCCTTGGTTTCAATCAGTTCCTCTCTGGCCCCTTCTGCCTCTTCATCCGGGAGACAGGCATAGTCAAAGCCTTCTTCCCCGGCTTCCCACTCCCCTTGGTTGATGTAGTTGGAAAAATTCTCGGAGATATAGCGGTAGAACAGCATCCCCAGAACGTATTGCTTAAAGTCCCAGCCGTCCACGCTGCCCCGCAGGTCGTTGGCAATGTTCCAAATGGTCCGGTGAAGCTCTTCCCGTTCCTGTTCTCTCTTTCTGTCCTCCATAGCGCAGTCCCTCTCTTTTTGCCAAGTAATAGATACTCTCTTACTTTTCGCTCTTAGTAATATGAATCATACCACTTTTTCTTGGGAATAGCAATAATCTTATCAGTTATACAGAAAAGTAGCGAGATTTTATATACTGATACTTATGAGGTGATGGCACTATGATTGGCGAGCGGCTGGCAGAGATTCGGAAGGACCACAACGATACCCAAGAACATCTTGCCTCAAAATTACACATCTCCGTTTCCACTGTCCGAAGCTGGGAACAAGAAAAGAGCGCCCCCTGCAATGAAATGTTGGTAAATATCTGCCGATTGTATCACATCACTTCCGACTATCTTCTTGGCCTGGCCAACGAAGACCCAACCTATCGGAAGAATCGCCGCAAAGAACGCTTTTCTCAAGAAGACCTGGAAGAGCTGGATCGGTTTGAATCTTACCTTCTCTGGCGCAAACAACACCCTGGCAAATAAAGAAACCTCCCTGAAGAAAACCCATGTTGCTTGGGTCCTCTTCCGGGAGGTTCTTTCTTCTAAAAAAAGTTAACACGATAAATTTGTCATCTTGAAAAGGGTTTGCTTGTCAAACACGTTCAAGATGACAATTTGTCGTTCGTCGATAAAACCGGCGAGACGGTTTTATCGGCGATACTCTTTCCATGCATCCTATCAAAAAGCATTTTTAATTCTCTCAAATCATTGGGTAAAAATAAAATTCATCTTCTTCTAGTCCAAACATTCTACAATGAAATTGATTGACTGCTTTGTCCAGGGCCAAGTAAGGCAGGTTGTCCCCTACACGCGGTCCTCTTCTCTTGGAAAATACTGCTTTCTTCTGATCTGTCAGCCGCAGTCTTCTCTTCAATACAACCTGACACATCCGTTGCTCAAAGCGCATCAAAAATTCCTGTTTCATCCTCTCGGTATCGCTCTCATAAGCAATCTGATCCAATACCTCCACCCCCTTGTACGTCACATCAATCTCGACTGCTCGGTAAATAAATTCCCATCCGATCAATTGATAGATGATGCTAGTATATTCCGTCACCTTTTTCCAATGAGTTGGGTTCGCCCAAAGTGTTTCATATTCATATCCCAAATAAGCAGAAGCCAAATATTCTATCTCTCGAACATAGTCACCCTCCCAATCCTCCAAAGTTATAAATACGGGCTTATTCAATGGCTCCCTGATTGCAAACGGCATCAGGATACTCTCTAATATCTCTTGCCTATTCTCTCCCTCTTCTATTCGACGGGTGTACTCCTCCCAAACACCTTCTATCGTAATTTTACTGGTAATCTGTTTATTATAATGATAGTCTACAGTAAGTTCTTTAATTGGGGTATCTAGCCCTGGGCACTCAGACCCTAACATACCTGACCCCCAAATGACTCTCACTTTAAATACATCTCTGCAACATAAAACACCATTTCCCTCTAATCTGTTGAGTGCCCTCTTCGTGACCGCTGTCATTTCACTGTATAGATACCTAACGTACTCATACACATGCTTCCTATGCTTCGCATCCATAGATTGATGGAGCGGGCTATCTTCCCCATCCAGTCCAAAAAATCGTTTCGCTACTCCCCGGTAGGTAATACTTGGTAAGCCCTTAAAATCTTCGCTCTTTTGAAGCACCTCAATTAAATATTGACAAAACCACGGTTCAAAATATGGCAAGTATTTCTCATTGTTTCCTCCCTGGTTGTGCTTTCTACCATCCTCATATTCTGGCCGCTCTATGATCTCAATTACCCGGATTTCTTTGGATGGTTTCCCGGTTCGGTTCAGGCTACCTGTTTTCTCCCACTTTACATAAAGTGAAACAACTGCCTTCACAGTTTTGTTCCCATCTGCCTTTTCCATTGGAATCTCAAGAAACCGATACAATGCTGTTTCTGTCGAAAAGGTTTGCCCTACACATAGTCGATGCAAATTCTTTTCTACGACCCCTATTATATTTTCTCGGTTCAACGTTACTCCTTTCTTGCATCTTGTGGATTTATCAAAAACATATATTATTTAATTACTATTTATTATATATGTTTTTAAAGTTTCCACAAAATGCACTTGTTGTTTAATAAAATGATTGGAACGCCTTACTACGGCGCTCGCAGGCTCGCGCCTTTTATATCTTTTGACTAAATAGTTGATAGTTTTAGTATATCACCTTTCTCCTTAAATGTCAATATTCACAAATTTTGCCTTCTATACCCCTCTTATTTTCATCATTTTTTCAGTCCATCACTGAAAATTTTCTATTTGTTCATCACTGCACTACTTTTTCGTCGCATATTTTCAACATATCACTAGATATTTTAGCCTATTTGATCCTCTTTTCTCTCTATTACACGCCTTCTTATTTTACCAGCACTCTTCTAAAAATTTTTGAAGCGCCTCTGCCTTTCCCAAAACTACCCCCCTTATGGAAAAAGGTCAGGTAATACACCTTCTGTACTACCCAACCTCTTTCTGTGCCTGCCCTTATAGATTCATCAACACACTCCGCTTCTGCGCCACCTGAATGAGGTCTTCATTCCGTAAGCTACGAAGATATGTCTGTGTGATCTGAATATTTTCGTGTCCCAACAGCCTTGAGATCGTATACACATCGGTTCCCATTTTCACCTGCTGCTGCGCAAAGAAATGGCGGCAAGTATGAGGACTGACCCGCACACCTGTAATCCCCTTCCCGTGCCGTTTCACAATATGTTCTACTGCCTCTACTGTCAGCTGTCTTCCGTGAAATGAGAGAAAACAGTAGTCATCTACCGACTTCAGATAAAAATAGTTTTCCATGGCATGGTAGTAACGCAGGAGGGCTTTCTGTAAGAGCGGTGTCACTGGTACGACACGCTGTTTGTGGTTCTTTCCGTGGATGACAATAAAATCATCGTGAATATCCTTCTTTTGGATACAACACAGCTCCCAGCACCGCACTCCTGTCTCGAATAACACGGTCAGGATGGCGTTATCACGGATAGATAGGAAATCATACCCCTGGCAGTCCCGAAGCATCTGACGCACGTCTGCGGGCTGATACGTTAGGATAATTGGCTTCTCCTCCACGCACCACTTGAAGGACTTCTTGGTATTAAACCCGCCATACCCTTCCTCATAGCAGTACTGGATGAAAGACTTGATATTTTTCAGGAGTGTGTTGATGTAAGTTCCCTTCTTCCCCTTCTCACTCATAAATTGTGTGAAGCGTTTTACAACCGCCAGAGAAATCTCTTCAATCTCTGTGATCTCCAGCTCTTCCTCACAAAAACGCAGAAAGAGATTGAGGTTATTCCGGTATCCCTTGATCGTCTTAGGGGTATACTTTCTAACCTCAATCTCTATCAAATACTCCTGCCGCAATGCCTGCAATTTCATCTCGTGTTCTCCTTTCTGACGCGAAAAAGTATGTCACAAAAGAAAAGTCACGGATGTCATCGTTTGAGTCAGGTATATCGCAACAAGATTTCTTCTATTCATAAAAAGTTCTATTTTCTTCTGTTTTCCAAGAAAATATAGCGTTTTTATTAAGAAAAAATCAAATCAGTCCTGATCCCAGTTGTGATACACGTTCTGGACATCGTCATTGTCCTCCAGAGAGTCAATGAGCTTCTCCATGTTCTTCAGGTCAGCGGGATCGGTCAGCTTGACATAGTTCTGGGGCACCATTTCCACCTGGGCGGAAGCAAAAACATAGCCCTTGGCTTCCAGGGCGGAGGCCACCTTGCCGCAGTCGTCCGGCTCGGTGTAGATGGTGAAGCAGTCCTCTTCCGGCTCGAAGTCGGAAGCACCGCAGTCCAGGGCGTCCATCATCACGGTGTCCTCGTCCAGGTCGCCGTCCTCGTTGTCCAGGATGATAACGCCCTTACGGTCGAAGGACCAGGAGACGCAGCCGGTGGGGCCCAGGCCCTTGCCGA
>ENA-OOZG01002778-OOZG01002778.1-human-gut-metagenome-genome-assembly--contig:-NODE-2778-length-10457-cov-3.864353_pt1 | contig 10457 bp, 9 predicted proteins | sample MGYA00241706_ERZ501384 | MGnify/ENA primary metagenome ERZ501384 (study PRJEB25962, sample SAMEA2042742) | human gut metagenome | biome: human gut; feature: human-associated habitat; material: faeces... | reverse complement strand
GAAACGGATTGCCATACGTGTATCTTTGTTAGCACCGCAGAATGCATCTACAACAAAAAGTCTCTTGTTGGAAAGTTCTTTGATCGCTAAATCTTTTACAGATTTCCAGGCTTCTTCTGTAGCTGGGTGGTTGTCGTTTTTGTATTCGTCAGAAGTCCACCATACAGTGTCTTTTGAGTTCTCATCCATAACGATGTATTTGTCTTTTGGAGAACGTCCTGTATAGATACCTGTCATTACGTTTACTGCGCCAAGTTCGCTGACCTGACCCTTTTCGTAACCTTCAAGTTCCGGTTTTGTTTCTTCTTCGAATAATAATTCATAAGAAGGATTGTAAACAACTTCTGTTGTTCCGGTAATGCCATACTTGCTTAAATCAATTTTTGCCATTTTTAATTACCTCTTTCCTTTCGCTGTGTGTAATATGGTATCAATCTGTAAAAACAGACTATACATATCTTTTTGGAAGCCGGACTTTTGATCGCTCTGTTCCACATTGTGAAATGCAGGAAACATAAGCAAATTGCCAACTTTCTCTACCATAATTATACATATCTCGGTTATAAAATCAATAAAAAAATTGTTAAAAATTTAGCAATTTATGGAGGAAAATTTGTCATCATCTGCGCTTGACAGAGATACAGACAGATCTGAGTGGAAAAAAACGATCCAAACCCGCTTTTCACGATTGAAAAATGCACACAAAAACAATATAATGCAAGCAGCAGAAAGACGAAACAGTCTGGTCTGAAAAGCCGTAACATCCATTTTGAAAAAAGAGGGAAAAGAAAATGAAAGTCATACACAAAATCAGTCCGGTGCTGATATTAGCAGGTTATTTTTACGTTTTATACGAAGGCTATTTTTTATGCCAGTTTGGAGGAGTACGCTACCACGGACAGAAAATGGCTGTGGGAGCAGCGGTCATGGCAGTTGGTTTTCTCATCTGGCTGATCACCAGAAAAAAGGCAAAAGAACAGCAGGCAGGGAAAAAACAGTATCTGTGGATCGCAGAACTTGTGGCGGCAGCAGCGGCAACGATCATCTGTGGCGCTGCGGTGATCCGCACGGCAATCCCATACAATGGGGCACTCTCCTGGAAAATTTATGAGTGGCGGAGAATAATTGATGAGAGTTCTTCCAATGCTAATAGTGATATTAATAATGAAGAAAACGAGCCGGCAATTTCCGATGAAGCAGAGACAGAAACGGAAACAAAGACCAGTGAGAATATCCGCAATTCGGATACGTGGGAATTTAATGCAGAAGACGGCGATATGTATTATTTCATCAATGATATTACCGGTTACCGGCTGAATGTGGTAGACGCTGCCTGTGGAAGCCGCTTTTATAACTTTGAAAAGACGAAGGACGGCGGTACGACCTGGACGGAGGTCAACGGTGATCCGTTTGAACAGAATATGGGCGTTGCCGAAGGTCTGCTCTTTTTTACAAATGATTTCGGATTTGCAGGACTGACGTATGCAAGTGAGGATTTCTCCATGCTCTATGTGACGAAGGACGGCGGAGAGACATTTGAACGGCTGGAACTTCCTTTGGATACGGTGACAGAACTTCCATCTGAAGCAGAAGAACTGGGATTTACGATCGAAGATTATGATTATCACACCATGCCGCAGATCGTGGATGGAAAAATGGAGATTTATCTGCAGACTGATGCGATGGAACAGCAGGGGATTATTTTTCAGTCTGAGGATAACGGAGTTACCTGGGAGTATGCAGGTTGTAAGGAATGATATAAAAAAAATTACGAGGTTAAAATCATATGGAACAATACAGCTATCATGAGGAAACTGGAAAAATCACATTGGAAAAGAAAACAGCACAAAATAGTGAAAACACAGGAAAAAGCATTTATCTCATGAGTCTGGATGAGTTTTTGAGCCATCCGCGGAAACTTGTGCGGAAAAATAATTTTATCCACAGCATGACACCGATCCAGTACTGCAAGATTGAAAAATACCGGGAGTGTGTGCAGGGAACAATGCGTGTGCCAAAGGGAAATAAAGGGCAGGTGTGTATCCATAATTTTGGATTTTACCTGTCAGAGCAGGAATTATATCTTGTGGAGGAAAGCCATTTCCTGATGGAGTATCTGAACAAAATGGCGGAAGGCACCTACGAGGGTTACAGCTTCCGGCAGATTCTTCTGGCATTGTTCGAGGAACTGCTGCAGGATGAAGTACTGTATCTGCAGAAACAGGAGGAACATCTGGCTGGTCTGGAGGAGGAACTGTTAAAGAAAATACCGGACTATTTTTATGAGATGATCATGAAATACCGGAAACGGTTCAATATTTTTCATGCCTATTATGAACAGCTGATGAATATGGGAGATGTGATGCAGACCTCTGTGAACGGCGGTCTGTCGGAGGAGGAAAAAGCACAGTGGCAGTTATTTTCCAACCGGGCGGAGCGGCTGCATGACCATGTGGAAATGCTGCGGGAATATCTCGTGCAGATCCGGGAACTTTACCAGTCACTCATTGCGGTGCAGCAGAATCAGGTGATGAGCATTTTGACGGTTGTGACAACGATTTTTCTGCCGCTCACGCTGATCGCCGGCTGGTATGGAATGAATTTTCCAAATATGCCGGAGTTTGGGTGGAAATATGCGTATCCGGCAGTTATAATAGTGAGTGTCTTAGTGATCATTTTGGAAATTATTTATTTTAAGAAAAAGAAGATGCTTTAGGCATCTGGAAAGAGAAGGATAAAAGATTATGATGAACCCGGCAAATATTATGAAGATTATGAATGCAAAAAATAAATTTACTGCAAACCATCCGAAGTTTGTGGCCTTTTTAAGTGCGGTATTCTCCAGAGAGATGGAGGAGGGCACTGTGATCGAGATCACACTCACCAGACCGGGTGAGGAGCCGATGACGACCAATATGAAGATCCGGCAGTCGGATCTGGATCTGATGCGTGAACTTCAGGACATGGCAAAAAATCAGTAAATATCTATGGAAAAAAACGTCTGCACATGCTAAAATATTCTTACGAAAAAATACGAAAATTTATACGTAAGAAAGGATGCACATATGTTGGGTAAACGTTTGGATTATCAGGTGGAAGAAAATAAAATCCATTTTTTCTTTGAAAAAGAAGAGGCATTTTTAGAGGTCATTACTGAGAGTATTATGAATGTCTTTGTTCCTTATGAGACAAAAGGACACCGCTCCAAGGCGATCGAAGGGGAGAAGGCAGTCCGGACAGATTTTGCGGTAAAAGACTGCGGCAGTTATGTTTCAGTTGCAACAAAACAGTTGGAAGCGAGAGTTTATGACGGATTTTATGTGGACTTTTACCGGGATGGAAAGAGCATTTGTGAAGATTACCGCGGCGGGCGTATTTTAAGACCGCTGTTAAGTGAAAAATCTCTCGAAGTGTTAAAGGCAGAGGGACATGATGTGTCCGCAGGTGTAAGCGGCAGCTATCCGGTGCAGACTGTCAAAAAAATGGACGGGGATGAGAAGTTTTACGGACTTGGGGACAAGACCGGATTTTTGAATAAGCGGGATTATGAGTACGAAAACTGGAACTCCGATATCCCACAGGCACACACAGATTCTTACCGCGCACTGTACAAGTCCATTCCGTTTCTGATCACCCTGAAAAAAGAAAGTGTTTACGGTATTTTCTTTGACAATACATACAGATCTTATGTAAACCTTGGAAAAGAAAATCAGGCATATTTTTACTATGGTGCGGATGCCGGAAACCTTGATTACTATTTGATCGCAGGGGATACGATGCCGGACATTGTGGGCGGTTATACCTACCTGACCGGAAGGACTCCGCTTCCACAGCTGTGGACACTCGGTTATCATCAGTCCCGCTGGGGATATGATTCCGCAGACTGCATTAAAAAAGTAGCAGGGAAATACCGAGAACTGAATATCCCATGTGATACGATGCATTTTGATATTGACTATATGGATGGCTACCGTGTCTTTACATGGAATGAGATAGATTACGGTGATCCGGCAGGAACCATTCAGGAGCTGGCAGACGATGGATTCAAGGCAGTCTGCATTATCGATCCGGGTGTGAAATTAGATCCGGGTTATGAGAAATACGATGAGGGAATTGCCGGAGATTATTTTGCAAAGACACCGGAAGGGGAAGTCTATGTGAATGCTGTATGGCCGGGAGATTCTGTATACCCGGATTTCGGACAGCCAAAGGTGCGTAAATGGTGGGCAGAAAATCAGAAGTTCCTGACCGATATAGGCGTTGCCGGAGTCTGGAATGACATGAATGAACCGGCAAGTTTTCACGGAGAACTGCCATCAGATGTCGTGTTTACTGATGAAGATCAGAAATCTACCCACGCAGCCATGCACAATGTATACGGACATCTGATGTCCAGGGCAACCTATGAGGGACTTAAGGAACAGACCGGAAAAAGACCATTTGTGATCACCCGCGCATGCTATGCAGGAAGCCAGAAGTATACAACAGTCTGGACCGGGGACAACCAGAGTTTATGGTCACATCTTCAGATGGCAGTGCCACAGTTGTGCAATCTTGGACTGAGTGGAATGGCATTTGCAGGAACGGATGTCGGTGGATTTGGTGCGGATTGTACGGCAGAACTTTTAAGCCGCTGGGTACAGGTCGGAGCATTTTCTCCATTGTTCCGGAATCATTCATCCAACGGAAGCATTTATCAGGAGCCGTGGCAGTTCGGGGAGAAGACGGTCAATATTTACCGCAAATTTGTGGAACTGCGTTACCGCCTGCTTCCATACCTGTACGATCTGTTTGCGGAGTGTGAGAAAACAGGACTTCCGATCATGCGTCCACTGGTGCTTCATTATGAAAAGGATGAAAATACGTGGAACTTAAATGATGAATTTTTAGTTGGGGAACATCTTCTTGTGGCACCGGTATTAGAGCAGGGACAGACGAAAAAGATGGTCTATCTGCCGGAAGGGATCTGGTATGATTTCAATACCGGAAAACGTTATGAGGGAAAACAGTATTATCTTGTGGATGCACCGCTTGATATCTGCCCGATATTTGCAAAAGAAGGAAGCATGATCCCGACTTATGAAGTGATGCAGTATGTAGGGGAAAAGCCATATGATACGTTAAATATGCTCGTATTTCCGGGTGAGGGTACATATGTGCATTATCAGGACAACGGAAGTGATTTTGCTTATCAGGATGGCGCCTATAATCAGTACGCATTCACACAGCAGGAAAATGGGGAAGTAACCATGAAGATGATGAAGGAAGGTTATGAGAGACCTTACAAAAAGATCGAATACATTTTTGTGGGCAAATAAGGCAGAAGCAGGAACCTGGGAAAAAATTGCTGCATATCTTATAGTGATGTGATGGAAATAAGGAGTATCGCGTGGACTATAGAGAGGAACAGTTTTTACGTATGCAGCAGTCTGACACTCCGAAAGTGCCTTTTTATATGAGCTATCCGATGCAGAATCTGTATCTCACAGAGATGGAATATGAAAAGGATATGGACCGGATGAAAGAGCTGTATCCAAGGGATGTTTCCCGTATTATGGACGTGATCGAGGATGAGTGCGATAAAATGGAGTATGAGGGAAGTCTCATGTTCGACGAATATCCGGACCGGCTTATGTTAGAGCAGGTGACAGAACGCATTTATCAGACCGTGAAAAATGGAACAGATACCGTGATGGCAGAGGAATTCTGGGGAGGAAACAATCCACCGCCGCCACCACCGGGCAGACCGGGAAGCATGCCGCCACCACCGCCACGGCCGGATGATCCGTGGCGCAGCCTGATCGGTGTTATGTTAAACAACGAGATGTACCGCAGAAGATGCCGCCACCGCCGCTGCAGAAGATGGTGGTGATTTTCGTTATTCTTCACCAGCAATTTTCTTAAGAATTTAAAAAGAAGCCAAAGAAAATATTGCGGAAAAGGCAAAAACTGCATACAATATAGCTATCGCCGTTCTGGCGGTAGCTATTTTTGTGTGCAGTTTGAGGCACACAGAAGAGGGAAAACAGTCGTATGGATGATTTTGGAGGCTTACAGTGCAGAAAGGTACAATAAAAGCAATTGTTCTGCCAGTCGTTTTTGTTCTGGCAGTGATTATATTCAGTTTTATGACAAATCAGACGAATGAAGACCTGACGACAGAGATGTCGGAGGCAACATTGCCGGTTCTTACCTTATATGATGGGAAAACGGCGATCAACGAATTATATGGTTACACAGAGAAAATGGATGCAGCCTATATGCGCGATACGATCACACCGATTGGGGAAGACAGACTTCTTCCGGTGACGGTGAAGACTTATCAGACCGCAGTGGATAAGATCTCCTATGAGATCCGGAGCCTGGATGCAAAAAGGCTGATCGCAAATGCAGATGTCACTTCCTACACGGAGAATAAGGGAATGATCTCTATGGAACTTCCAATCCAGAATCTGCTGGAGGAAAATGAGGAATATCTGCTCGTGATCCAGCTGGAAAGCGGAGACCGCATGATCTACTACTACACGCGAATCATAGAATCCCAGAACAGTTATGTGTCGGAGTGCATTGATTTTGTCAGACAGTTCAATGATACGACTTTTGACAGCGAGAAAGCGGCATCTCTCAGCACTTATATGGAAAAAACGACCGGCGATAACACGACTTTGCAGTATGTGACATTAAACAATTCACTGAATCAGGTGAGCTGGGCAGAGTTTCATGGCACAAGGCTGACAACACCGGTTCCATCTGTCAAGGAGATCACTCCCACCTACAACGTGATCGTTCTGGACTATGTTGTGACACGGGTAGGACAGAATGGACAGAGCGAATACTATAACGTTGAGGAATACTACAGAGTGCGGTATACCAATACAAGAATGTATCTGTTGAATTTTGAACGGACGATGGAAGAGATTTTCCGGGGGGAAAATGACAGCATCTCAGGAAACAGCATCCTGCTTGGAATCCGCTCGAAGGATGTGGAGTATCAGACCAATGAATCCGGCAAAGTGGTCACTTTTGTGCAGGAGGGAGAACTCTGGAGTTACAATCAGGAGGCAAACACACTTGCAAAAGTGTTCAGTTTCCGGGGATATGAAGGGGTAGATGACCGGGAAAACTATGGTGAGCATGACATTAAGATCGTAAATATTGATGAGGCGGGAAGCATTGACTATATTGTGTATGGCTACATGAACCGCGGAATCCATGAGGGTACGGTGGGCATTGCGGTTTACCATTATGACAGTCTTGCAAATACGAATGAGGAGCAGGTGTTTATCCCATCCAGCCAGTCCTATGAGGTGATGAAATCGGAATTGGGACAGCTGATGTATGTGACCGAGAGCGGCGCATTTTATATTATGGTGGACGGAAATGTCTATGGCATCGATCTGAATTCACTGGATACGAAAGTGCTGGTAGAAGGACTTTCCGACGAAGCGGTCGCAATTTCTGAGTCAAACCGTTTTCTGGCATGGGTGGATCCTTCTGCGGTCCGTGGCAGTGATACGATCCACATGATAGACTTTGTCACGGAGAAAGTGACAGATGTGACCGGGAGTGCTTCTGATTATGTAAAACCATTGGGCTTTATGCAGGAGGATTTTGTGTATGGTGTGGCAAAATCAGCCGATGTCGTGGTAGATGCAGCAGGTAATACGCTGTTTCCTATGTATCAGGTAAAAATCATGGATACATCCTCAGAGGAACATGAGATCTTAAAGACTTATGAGAAACCGGGATATTATGTACAGAACATTACCATCAGTGGTTACACCATATACTTAAACCGTATTCAGAACAATGGAACTGCCTATGTGGATGCAGATCAGGACATGATCATGAACCGTGAGGGTGACAGCCTGAAAGTGGTAGATATTGCAACAAAAAATACGGATGAAAAAGAGACACAGGTTCTGATCACACTGCAGGATGAGGCGAAGAAAAAGACACCGAAGATTCTGACACCGAAAGAGACGATCTTAGAGCAGAAACGTGAAGTCTCCCTGAAAGAAGAAAAGGACAATAACCGTTATTATGTTTATGTAAAGGGAGAAGTCGTGCTGACAACAGACAGTGTCTCTGATGCGATTATTGCGGCAAACAGCCAGATGGGTGTCGTGATCGGTGAAAATCAGCAGTATGTATGGAAACGTTCCAGAAAGACGGCTCAGGCGGCCTTTAATGATATTGTAGTTGGCGAGGAGGACAGTGGAGCAGGAAGCATTGCCCAGTGTGTGAATGCAATCCTGGAAAAAGAGGAAATCAACATCAGCGTCAGTGCGCTGATCTCCCAGGGCGAGACACCGAAGCAGATTCTTCTTAACACCTTAAAGGATGCAACTGTTTTAGATCTTACCGGTTGTACGGTAGATGAAATCCTGTACTATGTGAGCAACGGGTATCCGGTATTTGCAATGACAGGAAGCAGTGATGCCGTTCTTGTGGTGGGATATGATGCAAATAATGTTGTGCTTTATGACCCGGCAGTGGGACAGACTTATAAGCGGACGACTGCGGACACAGATGAGATGTTTTTCAATGCGGGAAATATTTTCTTCACATATCAAAAGTAAACTATACATAAAAGTGCATAAAATTTCAGGCAGTTCTACGGTTCCTTCGTTGAACTTTAACAGTTTTCCGTGGGATGCCTTGCAAATTCAAGGGTAATAGTATATATTTTGAAGAGTATGAAAAAAGTTGATGTATCTGTGAAGGGAAAAACAGATATCGAAGTACTGTGAAAGAGGAAGTGAATGGCATGAGCAAAAAAGAGATTATTGTATCCAATGTTTCAGAAGAACATAATAACCCAATTGCTGAATTAGTTCAGGTTGCGTGTCGTTTTGATAGCGAGATTATTTTAGAAAGTGATAATCGCAGGATCAACGCCAAGAGTATCATGGGAATTATGGCATTCAACCCATCAAAAGGAATGACAGTTAATATCGAGGCAAACGGTGAAGATGAGCAGGAAGCATTAGTAGCAATGGAGAAGTTTTTAGTTTGTGAGTAGTTTTTGTCTGAAGGAGGAACCAATTATGGAAAAGAAGACAACAGCAGCAAAACCAGTAGTAAAAACAACAGAAAAAGAAGCATCTAAGAGTGCTGTAAAAGAGACAGCAGCAGTAAAATCTGCACCGGCAAAAGAATCTGTGAAAGAGACAGCAGCTGAGACAAAGGCAGCAGCAGTTGCCAAAGAAGTTGAGAAAAAGGTCGCTGAGACCAAAGAAACAGTAAAAGATACTGCAAAGAAAGCAACAGAAAAAGTAGAAGCAGCAACAAAAACAGCAGTGAAAAAAGCCGCTGCAAAGAAGGCTGCTCCTAAGAAAGAAGAACTGAAACCAGAAGTATTTATCCAGTTCCAGGGACAGGAAGCAGTTGTTGCTGAAGTGATCGAAAAAGCAAAGAAACAGTTCGAAGCAGAAGGTCACAGAGCATCTTCCATTAAGAGCATTCAGGTATACTTAAAACCGGAAGAGTATGCAGCATATTATGTGATCAACCAGAAACATGCTGGAAGAGTAGACTTATTTTAATACATAAGATCAGAAAACAACAAAGTAGTTATAAACACAAAAAAGGAATTGCATCTTGCAATTCCTTTTTTGTGTGTTTCGGAGAAACTGTACGGAACAGTTCCTCTGGAAACGATATTATTTATGTTCTTTTTTGTATTTGGATACCAGTTTCTGGATTCTGTCATATGGGTTTAACAGATCGCTGATGGATGAATCATGATTTAAAGTATCAATGATGTAAGCGATGTATTTACTCATATCACAGTTAATGTAGTATGGTCTGGAAAGAAGTTCCGGTGTCTGGTAAGTGAGGTTTGTGGTAACTACTTTGTAAATAGTACCATCTGCGACTGCCTTGTCGAAACGCTCAAGACCGTTGGTGAAGAGACCAAATGTCGAAACAACGAAGATACGGTTTGCATTTCTCTTCTTTAACTCTGTTGCAACGTCGATCATACTCTCACCGGAGGAGATCATATCATCGATAATGATAACATCTTTTCCTTCTACAGAAGTTCCTAAGAACTCATGGGCAACGATCGGGTTACGTCCGTCTACGATCTTGCTGTAATCACGACGTTTGTAGAACATACCCATATCGACACCAAGTACGTTTGCAAGGTAAACAGCACGGTTTGTACCACCTTCGTCAGGGGAGATGATCATTAAATGGTCATTGTCGAGTTTTAAGTCATCACAGCTCTTTAAGATACCTTTGATGAACTGGTAAGCCGGCTGGACAGTCTCAAATCCTTTCAGAGGGATCGCATTCTGGACACGAGGATCATGGGCATCAAAAGTGATGATATTGTCAACACCCATAGCAGTCAGTTCCTGTAATGCAAGTGCACAGTCTAAGGACTCACGTGCAGTACGTTTGTGCTGACGGCTTTCATATAAGAAAGGAATGATTGCTGTGATACGTCT
>ENA-OOZG01002769-OOZG01002769.1-human-gut-metagenome-genome-assembly--contig:-NODE-2769-length-10477-cov-1.887642_pt1 | contig 10477 bp, 9 predicted proteins | sample MGYA00241706_ERZ501384 | MGnify/ENA primary metagenome ERZ501384 (study PRJEB25962, sample SAMEA2042742) | human gut metagenome | biome: human gut; feature: human-associated habitat; material: faeces... | reverse complement strand
CCGGGTTGTGGGATGCAGTTACCATAACACCTGCATTGCAGTTATAATAACGTGTTGCAAATGATAATGCCGGTACAGGCATCAGTGCGTCATAAATGCGAACCTTAATTCCATTCGCTGCCAGAACTCCTGCTGCTGTCTTGGCAAATACATCACTCTTCAGACGACTGTCATAACTAATCGCTACTGTCTGTGTTCCTCCCTGTGTCTTTACCCAGTTTGCAAGTCCCTGCGTTGCCTGACGTACAACATAAATGTTCATACGGTTCGTTCCGGCTCCGAGAACACCTCGAAGTCCGGCTGTTCCAAACTTCAGTGCTACTGCAAAACGCTCCTTGATCTCCTCGTCATTTTCTTCGATTCTCGCCAGTTCCGGCTTCAGATCCGCATCCTCCAGATCAGCCTCCATCCAACGTTTGTAATCATCCTGATACATATTCTACCACTCCTGACTCATATTCTTTTTTGCTTCTTTTCATATGTAAGATGCCTACGGCATCAGATAAGTTAAATATACCATATTTCTGTTATGACATCAATTAGAGACGCTCATTTAGGGACATAGTTTTTAGCAAACTATCCTGGTAATTTTCACTTTTGATTCTTCCCAATCCGACTTGCACCTTTGATAATCAAAGGCTTACCTCACTATTTTTCCATTCTTCAAATAATCATCTATTTTCCGTCTCAAATACATACAATTCACCCTCATATACTAAGATTACATATTTCGCTGTTTATTCAACGCATTAACAATTTCATAAGCGAATCACATGCATCACACCCCACGCCACATCCCTAGCATAAAATTCAATATTTACGCACAACTAAAAGGCACGCAGATAATTGTGTGATTTTCGTCATGACTGCGAGCATAGCCTGGTTTTCGTAGCTTTGTCCGAGCCTGTCCTTTAGGCGAGTTTGCGTAGAAAACCAGAAATATGCAGCGCAGCAGTCATAGAAAATCATTCATATCTGCGTGCTTTTAGTTGTGCAACTTATATTAAATTTTATCCTAGATGTATCCCATCAATTTCGGCAGCCACAGGCTTAAGTTCGGGATATATGTTACGAGCATCAGTACTATAAAGATTGCTGCAAAGTATACGAGCAACTGTCTGAATACTGTCTCAATCTGTACTTTACCGACTTTAACACCAACAAACAGTGTTGTTCCAACCGGTGGTGTGATTGTTCCGATACACAGGTTGAAGATCATCATGATACCGAAATGGATTGTTGTCATTCCAAGTGCAGTACATACCGGCAGGAAGATCGGTGTGAAGATCAGGCAGGCCGGTGTCATATCCATAAATGTTCCGACGATCAGAAGGATAATATTGATCAGGAACAGGATAACAAACTTGTTGCTGCTTACGGAAAGCAGTGCTGTAGATACCAGTTCCGGAATATTGGTAAATGCCATAACCCATGACATGATGCTGGATACACCGATCAGGAAAATGATGATACCTGTCATTTCAGCACTGTCCAGAAGAATCTTTGGCAGTTCTTTGATCTTGATTGATTTGTATACAAATAATGACAGAAGCAGGCTGTATACTACGGCCACTACGGAACCTTCTGTTGCAGTGAAGATACCAAAGATGATTCCACCGATTACGATTACAATCAGAAGCAGACAAGGCAGAGCCTGAAGGATGATCTTTCCAGCTTCAGATGCTGTAAAACGTTTTTTTGCACGGTAGCCTTTTTTCTTGGCAATCACATATACTACTAGCATACAAGCAAGTCCCCAGAGGATTCCCGGAATGTAACCAGCCATGAAAAGTGCTGCTACGGAAGTTCCTCCGCTGACCAGTGAGTATGTGATCATTACGTTACTTGGCGGGATCAGAAGTCCTGTCGGTGCAGTTGCAATGTTAACTGCTGCTGAGAAGTTCGGGTCATATCCCTCTTCTTTCTCGATTGGTCCGATGATAGATCCCATAGCAGAAGCTGCTGCTGTACCAGATCCGGAAATAGAACCGAATAACATATTTGCAAGGATGTTTGTCTGAGCAAGTGCTCCAGGAGCGCGTCCTGTAATTAATTTTGCAAAGTTAATCAGTCTTACGGCGATACCACCTTTATTCATAATATTTCCTGCAAGAATAAAGAACGGGATAGCAAGCAGGCTGAATACAGAGATACCGGAGAAGATTCTCTGGCATCCGGTCAGTACGGCTACATTCAAATCCATGATTGGAAGAATTGCACATACGGAAGATACACCAAGTGCTACTGCGATCGGCACACCGGCTATCAGCATGATAATCAAGAGGACTAAAATAATCAGTCCGGATACAAGTGCAGTGTTCATAATTATTTCTCCTCCTCTTCTTTTCTCTCGTAACCTTTACACAGATCAACTACATTTAAAATTCCATAAATCGCAATCAGGATTCCGGAAATCGGAACGACTGCATATACCTGTCCCATCATAACTCCAAGGGAAGCTGTCTTCTGAGTCATAGTCAGTCCCATAATGTTAAATCCGCCATAGATCAGTACGATGGCTGCAAATGCAATGACAAGGACTTCCAGCACGATTTCCAACACTTTTCTCTGTGCAGGTGCCAGCTTGTCTACGACAAATGTCATTCTCATGTGGTCACGTTTTCCGAATACATAAGCTGTTGCAAACATGGCCATCCATGCAAATGAATATGTCAGAAGCTCTTCGGAAATGGTACTCGGGTTATTAAATATGAATCTTGTGATAATCTGATAGCTTCCTACAACTACCATTAATGCAAAGAGGAATATACAAATGGTTCCAACAATTTTATCTAACCATTTTCTGATTGTATGTAATGTTTCCATTTATTTTCCCTCCCCTTCGTATTGTTTGTTATATTTCTGAATATGCTCATACAGATCCTTGATATTCGGATTGTCTTCCAGCATTTCTTTCTGTACGTTCTTTACTTTATCTTTGAAAAGACTGATGTCCGGATAAAGAAATTGAACGCCCATATCTTCTTCTGCTGTCTTCTTAGCGGCCTCTACATCTGTCTCCCAATCTTTGAGCTCTGTCTCTGTAGAAAGTCTTGCAGCTTCCTCAAATACTTCTCTGTCTTCCTCGCTCATGTCATTGAGGAGCTTGTAGTTTGCAATCAGAACGTCCGGAATCATCTGATGCATCGTGTAGCTGTAGTATTTTGCAACCTCACCGTGCTTATTATCTGTCAGAGCAAGCTCATTGTTCTCTGCTCCGTCAATAACTCCTTGCTGAATTGCTGTATATACCTCTCCAAATGACATCGGAGATGCAGCTGCGCCAAATGCATTACACATCTTGATACTTGCCGGGCTCTGCTGTACACGCATCTTCAGACCTTTCAGGTCATCTGGTGTATTGATTGCTTTCTTTGCATAGAAGTTTCTTGTACCTACGTTGTACCATGTTACAACCTGAAGTCCTGTATCCTCTGTAGATGCATAAATTTTATTCATGTAATCTGTATCATTCATAGCTGCAAAATAAGCGTCCTCAGATGTAAACAGATACGGCATACTGAATACTTCATATACATCGGCAAATATTTCAAGGTTCGGTGTTCCGGCAATCGTAAAGTCAATCGCACCAGTCTGAGTCAGCTCAATTGCTTTTGTCTGTCCACCAAGAAGCTCATTTGGATAAAGCTGAACTTCATACTTGTCACCGAGTTTCTCCTCGACATACTTTTTAAATGTCTCCATACCCTTGTACTCAGGGTGTTCCTCAGACTGTGAAAGAGCCACACGGATAATACGCTTCTTTGAAGAGGAATCCGATTTGCTTCCACATCCCGTTATCAGCATTCCTGCCATGCATACGCAGACAGCTGCACTGACAATTCGTTTCCATTTCATCATCTTTGGAGTCTCCTTTCGATACCATGCTTTTCTGGTTAACTGTTATATTTTTTTCAGCCTCTCACTCCTTCATTGTGTAAGAGCTTACATTCTGTTATAAAGTATATGTCAAAATCTTGACGAAAGCAAGGTCGTTTTTATTGACTTTTCCGACAAATTATTGTATCTATTTTTGTACAATATCCACAAGTTCTTGGCTGTTTTTATTTTCCCTTATAGTTTTAGAAGTTTTAATTTTTATTTGTGTAAGCGTTTACATCTTTTTGTGACATATAAACTGAATTTTCAAACTTTTAGTACAGATTTCAAACTAAAAAAGGTCCACCGGACCTTTTTGTCGTATGCTTGGCAACAAAAGGCAGTTTCGGTAAGTCTGCTCTATTTGGCTGACTTTTACGAAACTGCCTTTCATACTTAGAACTTTGTAAATATGTGAAATTATCAAAGTACTATATCATTCTCTATTTTTATGTCTTTTTTTATTCTTACAACTTACATACGTTGACCGGCTTGCCGTCAAGATAAGCGGTCACGTTATCGAATACAATCTTTGCTCTTCTTACCATAGACTCCTCGGAGATAAATGCCTGATGAGGTGTCAATAATGTATTCTTAGCCTGAAGCAATGGATAATCTGCCGGGATCGGCGGCTCCATATCAAATACGTCAACGCATGCATATCCAAGCTTGCCATCATTCAGCGCTTTCGCAAGTGCCTCGTTGTCTACGATCGGTCCTCTTGCACAGTTGATGAAGATTGTGTTCTCATTCATAAGTGCAATCTTATCTGCTGACAGGAATCCTCTCGTCTCTGCATTCAGTGGAAGGTTCAGTGATACGATATCACTTGTTGATAATACTTCCTCTAATGATTTATACTCGATTCCAAGTGCTTTTGCTTCCTCAGACTCACTTCTGTTGTAAGCAATAACTTTAGCGCCAAATGCCTGGAATAATTTTGCTGCCATGAGTCCAATCTGTCCAAGTCCGATAATTCCGACCGTTCTTCCGCAGATTTCTTTTCCGCCAAGGCCTGCACTTGTTCCACCATTTCTTACAAGTCCGTCAGCTTTTACTACATGTCTTAATGCGTCAATCGCCATACCAATGATAAGCTCGGCAACTGTCTGGTTTGAGTACCCTGCTGCATTACAGATCATAATATTTTTCTCTTTACACTTGTCTGTTCCGATGTGGTCAATTCCTGTAAATGCTACAGATAACATCTTCAGTGCGTCCGCTTTCTCTACAACCTCTGTCGGATACGGATTGTTAGCAATCATAACAATGTCGCAGCCTTCACTTCTCTTGGCAAGTTCTGCCGGATCTGTTGTTTTGGTATCATAATATACGAATTCATGTCCCTTTTCTGTAATCGGTGCTGATAACTCATCAATAACTTCTTTTGATACTCCAATTGGTTCTAATAATGCGATTTTCATTTTTTTCACGCTCCCTTTCTGTCTGTATTTTATAAATATTATAACCTCATGTCAATACATGGATATACTAAAACTTAAATACATTTTTATCTATTTTTTTCAGGCTTTCTGTAAATCCACTCATAACGAAGCATAATTTTTACTTTCCGGTTCTTGCCATCTCTCAACACTTCAGCTTCAATTTGAAATAATTATGTCCGATTGCCGTAGCCAGTCTGCTATGTGGCTCATAAATCTCTCCTCTCACACCGGTATCTGTGCCGGTGTTATTCCTGTTCTTTTATATTAAAGCCCTGTTTTTTTATACCTGTAAAGTACCTGAAGTAATTTTTCACCATCTACAGGTTTTGTCAGATGTTCATTCATACCTGCTTCTTTTGTCTTTCTCATGTCTTCTACAAATGCATTTGCTGTCATGGCAATGATTGGGATACTTTTTGCATCAGCACGGTCAAGACTTCGAATCGTCTTTGTTGCCTCAATTCCATCCATATTCGGCATCATAATATCCATAAGGATTGCTTCGAGTTCGCCCTCCCGGCTGTTTTTAAATGCTTCTACTACCTGAAGTCCATCTCTTGCGACCTCTACGACTGCCTTATCTCCCCCTCTGTCATAGTATGTCCTCACACCCTATAATTATCTCTAATCTACTATTACCACCATTGCTGCGATATGGATTGCAGGAATATGCAGAAAAATATGTTATAATATCATCAGTATTTCTTACAACATTTAATTTCATCAAATTTTTAAATAACAGGTGCATTTTCCCCGAAAATATGGTTCAATAAAATAACACATTTTTTTATTATTGCCAGGAGAAAACTGGCATTTGGAGGTTTTCATGACAAAAGAAGATATTAAATATCAGGCATATATCCAGATATTAAAAGAAGAATTAATACCGGCTATGGGGTGTACCGAGCCAATTGCTCTGGCTTACGCTGCTGCCAAAGCCCGTGAAGTGCTGGGCTGCATACCGGAGCGCGTACATATCGGAGCAAGCGGAAGCATTATTAAAAATGTAAAAAGTGTAATCGTTCCGAACACGAATCATTTAAAAGGAATCCCGGCCGCTGCTACAGCCGGAATCATTGCCGGAGATGCTTCTAAAGAACTGGAAGTTATCTCTGATGTAACAGAAGCACAGACAAAAGAAATGGCAAAGTATCTCGAAGAAACCGAGATTACCGTCGAGCATATTGATAACGGCTGTATCTTCGACATCATCGTTGAAGTATTTGCCGGAAAGGATTCTGCTAAAGTCCGTATTGCCAACTATCATACAAACATTGTAAGAATTGAAAAAAATGGAAAAATCCTTCACTATGTACCAGTTGAAGGTGCAAGCGAAGAAGGACTGACTGACCGTACTCTTTTGGATGTAAAGTCTATCTGGGATTTTATTAATATGGCTGACATCGACGATATCCGTGAAGTCCTGTCCCGTCAGATTGAGTATAACAGCGCAATCGCCGATGAAGGACTCGCCGGAAATTACGGTGCAAATATTGGAACTGTACTTCTTAATACTTACGGCAACGACGTCCGCACACGCGCAAAAGCTCGCGCTGCTGCCGGATCTGATGCGCGAATGAATGGCTGTGAGCTTCCGGTCGTTATCAACTCCGGAAGTGGAAATCAGGGCATGACAGCGAGCCTTCCGGTTCTGACCTACGCAGAGGAATTGCAGGTCGGAGAGGAGAAAACCTATCGCGCGCTGGCACTGTCAAACCTGCTGACGATCCATCTTCGCTCCGGTATTGGAACGCTGTCGGCGTACTGCGGAGCGGTAAGCGCCGGAAGTGCGGCGGGTGCGGCAGTCTGTTGGCTGCAAGGCGGGGACTACGATGCAATTGCCCATACCCTTGTCAACTCACTTGCAATTGTGTCCGGCATTATCTGTGATGGTGCAAAACCCTCATGCGCGGCAAAAATTGCCTGCGCAGTGGATGCTGGACTGTTTGGGTGGGAAATGTACCAAAATGGACAACAGTTTTTTGGCGGTGACGGGATTGTGGAGAAGGGCGTGGAAAATACCATCCGGAATGTTTCGCGCCTTGGTCGGGACGGTATGCGCCAGACCGACGATGAAATTGTCAAAATTATGATTGAATGTTGAAAGGAACTGCACACATGAAAAAATTAAGGGGCGTTATTCCGCCGATGATTACGCCGTTTCAGGAAAACGGGGATCTGGATGAATCGGCGATTCGCGAATTGGTTACGTATCTTTCGGATAAGGTGGATGGACTTTTCATCTGCGGTTCATATGGTTGCGGCGCGCTAATGAGTCTAGAAGAGCGGATGCGCGTTGCGGAAATCGTCAAAGAAACGGCGAGACCCGAAACGACCATTGTCGTGCACACAGGCACAACGAACACCCGGGACACCATTACGCTGACGCGGCATGCTGCAAGCATCGGCTGCGATGCAGCCTCCGCAGTGGGACCTTACTACTATAAATATGCCAGCGATGCAATTTATAAATATTACTCCGATGTTTTGAAGGCTGTTGGCGACACCATTCCTTTTTATGCATACCATAACCCAGGATTCCAGGGTTATGAGACTGATCTGAACGTGTTCCGCCGCCTGAAGCAAGAGGGGCTGGCAGGTATTAAGGATGCTACGTTTGATGTTATGAAATTTGCCGTCTATCAGAGAGAATTGGTGGATGAAAGCTTTGATGTGGCGCTCGGTACCGAAGCAATCTGGGTTTCTGCCCACGCGTTGGGCTGTCAGGCCTATATTCCTGGTATCGGAAATGTTTTCCCGGAGCTTTGCAAAAAGATGTGGAGTCTGTCGATGGAGGGCAAGGCAGACGAAGCGCTCAGAATGCAGTTTACAATCAACAAGCTGCGGGACATCATGTATCTTGCCCGGTCGACGCAGCTTGCCATCTATGCTATCGCTGAGATCCGCGGTATCATCAAGGCCTATCCCCGCGCGCCGTTCATTCCGGCGTCTGCCGAGGAAAAGCAGGCGATTGCCCGAGCATTAGACGAGGTTGGTCTGCTGGCATGAGCGTTCTGGTTATCGACTGCGGCACAACAAATACTCGCGTGTATCTCTGCACACAAGGAGGATGCATCCTCGACACGCGCGCCTGCAAAATTGGCGCAAGAAACGCGTCGATGTTAGCGTCCAACGAGGTGCTGCGCAGAGAAATTTCCGGGATGATTGCGGATTTGCGCCGCGCGCACCCGGAGCTGTCTGTCAGCGCGATCTTCGCATCTGGCATGATTACCTCAGAAATCGGTCTTTACGAGCTGTCGCATCTGGTTGCACCTTGCGGAAAAAAAGAGCTTGCGGGCGGCATACAGAAGGTCTCGGGGCTTTGCTTAACGCGCGATGAAATTCCGGTCTATTTTGTGCGTGGCGTGAAAAACGCACCGGAAAAGTCTATACTGTCGCCCTTTGCAGCTGCGGCATGTGCTGATTTTATGCGCGGCGAAGAGACGCAAGCGATGGGACTGCTGGAACGGCATATGATGTCTCTTCCCGGAATTATGCTGGTTCTTTCGTCGCACAGCAAGTGGATCTTTTTAAGCGAGACCGGCGAGATCCTTGGCAGCCGAACAACAGCCAGCGGTCAACTGTATGCTGCTATTCTAGCAGAAACCTTTGTTGGAAAGTCTGTCGCAGCAGATCCGGCGCATCCAGCGCCTGCGGACTATTTTGACGAGACGCTCGTTCGGCACGCAATGGAGATGACCCGCAGCGCGGGCGTGGCCAGAGCAATGATGGCACCGCGCTTTCTTGATGTGCTTTTTGACACGGCTTGGTATGAGCGAAGACTGTTTTTTGAGGCGGCAATTGCTGCGGATGATTTACTGGCTGTGCACGGCGAGACAATGCAGATGTTTTTGGGCGCAAGGTCATTCTTTCTGACCGGGCAGGCGGAACGATGCAAACTTTATCGGTATTTGCTCCATCAGATGCTCCCGGATGCGGAAATTACAGAGTGCAGCGATGCGTTGGCACTTGCGCAGTTGACGGTAGATGGAATTCTCGCCATCGCGCACGAGGCGGGTATTCTGCCACCAAAGTATGAACACTGAATCAATATAGGAGGATTCTTATGAAATATCAGGTAAACGAGGTAAAAGAAAAGCTCTATTCCGGCGTTATCAGTGATGTCCTGGATCAGCATGGCTACCGATTTCAGTCGCTGCCCAATGATCTGATGCCCCTGATGGAAGATACTGTGCTCTTTGGTCCTGCATTCACCAGTATCGGCACGCAGGTTTATTCTATGCCGGAAGACCCACTGACGGCACAGTGCAAAGTTGTGGATCAATTGCAGTCCGGGCAGATTTATGTTCTGGTGACACGCGGTGAATATTGTTGCGCAGTATTTGGTGAGCTTTTCGCAACGGCGGTGCAAAAACGCGGCGGCGAGGGTGTTCTGCTCGACGGCTACGCCAGAGATCTTAAAGCGCTCAAGAAGATGAAATTCCCACTTTTCTATAAGGGGCGTGACCCGCGCACCTCCAAGGGACGCTGTGAAATTAATGAGTGCCAGGTTCCGGTAACGCTTGGCGGCGTAACCATCCATCCAGGTGATTATATTTTTGGAGATTTGGATGGCGTGGTCGTTATCCCGAAAGATTCTGTGGATGAAATTCTGGAAGACTCGTTCCTGACGGTAGAAAAGGAAAATAGTGTCCGCGAAAAGCTCCAGGACGGTGTCAGCTTGCAAGAGGTTTATTCCGCAGTCGGGGCAATTTAAAGTTCCTGTTTTCATCAAGATATCCGGGTATCGGTCTCCGCGCGCAAACAGAAGTTGCAGCGTATTGGCGCTGTTAAATGTATGGGACAGTCCAGAGTTCTTGATCTGCTCTATTCTATGTAAGTCTTTGCGGGCAGAGAATTTGCAGAAAAACATTTGAAATCTCCATCCGAATCAGTTATAATAGGCGTACAGCGTGTGGCGTTTCTGCGTAAATCCAGTTGCGGAGCAGCCACACGCCTTTTTTATGGAATCGGGTGAGAAGCGGCAGAATGGGCGAAAATTTCATAGGCAAATCGTGTAGCAGAAATGCGTAAGTCCGGATATTTGGGGACTTACGCATTTTTTATTTTTTAAAAAAAAGGTGAATTATATGGAAACCGAAAATCAGTTTTTGGGGACGGAGCGTATCGGTAAGCTCATGCGGCAGTACGCC
>ENA-OOZG01002767-OOZG01002767.1-human-gut-metagenome-genome-assembly--contig:-NODE-2767-length-10491-cov-2.182158_pt1 | contig 10491 bp, 8 predicted proteins | sample MGYA00241706_ERZ501384 | MGnify/ENA primary metagenome ERZ501384 (study PRJEB25962, sample SAMEA2042742) | human gut metagenome | biome: human gut; feature: human-associated habitat; material: faeces... | reverse complement strand
AGTATCTCCAACTTTGTAATTAACATACTTCTCTAGATTTAATTCATATATTGCATTAATTTTTGACTCATCTATAATACTTTGTACTGCATCAATAGCTGTAGATATTACAAGCATTAATGAGCTATTAATTACCATCAACATTATAACTAAAATTGAAATTATTTTTGCAATTAGGTTTTTCATATAAATCTCATTCCCTCCTAAGGCTTTTATTTACACTTTTCGACATTTTGCCTTATTATAATTGTAAATAAATTTTTTTCTTTATTCAATAGGCTTTTTAGAGGCTTAAATTTATATTACAAAAAGGTACTTCCACCTTACTAGGGAAGCACCTTTTCGCAGTTTTTTTCTTACTATTTTAAGTTTTTATTACATTTTTGTTACAATACAATTTTAAGGCCTAAATTATATATTTTCAAACCTAAATCTTATTTCCAGTCTGGCAAATTTCTCTTTATTGCTCCAAATAAATTTGCTCTAATCATAGGAATTTCTTTTTGAAGAGAAAAAATCATCTGTTTCATATCTTCTCTTTTAGAAGTTCCATCCATTGGACAAACCTTAGGCATAACTTTCAAATTATTTTTTTTCACAAATCTTCTTGTTTCTTTTTCCGGAGTATATATTAATGGCCTTATTAATGTTATTCCTGTCCTATCCATATAACTAACTGGAGAAAATGTTCCAATACTTCCTGTATAAAACAAATTAAGCAAAAAAGTTTCTAAAACATCATCTTCGTTATGCCCTAATGCAATCTTATTACATCCCTCGCGCACAGCAATTGAATTTATTACTCCTCTACGCAAATTAGCGCATAAAGAACATGGATTTTTTTCTTTTCTTATTTCAAATACAATTTCTTGTGCATGACTATTTTCTATAAATAATGGTATTTCCAATTTGTCACACATTTCTTGTAATAAGCTTGTATCAAAAAATTCAAATCCAGGATTTATACTTATTGCTATTATATCAAATTTTTTTGGATAAAATCTTTGTAGGGCTTTAAATGCATGTAACATTGTTATTGAATCTTTTCCACCTGAAAGACAAATTGCTATTTTGTCATTTTCTTCTATCATATTATAATCTTCTATTGCTTTTCTCATATGACTTAATATTCTTTGCATAATCTTTAATTTCCTTTAACTAATTTTACCATTGCATCTTTTAAATTCTCTAAACTATTTGTTGCATCTTCTTCATCTTTACCTTTAACACCAAAATACAATTTAATTTTTGGCTCTGTTCCAGATGGACGAACACAACACCATGCATTATTTTCCAATTGATAATATAAAACATTTGATTTAGGTAATCCTGTTTTACTTTCTGCACCTGTAGTCATATCTTTAACATAATCATTATCAACATCCTTATATGTTAAAACTTTATAATTTCCAACATTTTCAACATCTTTATTTCTCATTTCTGTCATCATTTCTTTTATTTTTTCAGCACCCTCAGCACCTTCTAAAACAATTGAAACTTGGTCTTCTTTGTAGAATCCATATTTTTTATAAATGTTGTTCATTTGATCCCATAATGTTTCGTTATTTGCTCTGTAGTAACATGCAGCTTCACATAGTGCCATTACAGCAGCAATACCATCTTTGTCTCTTGCATAGTCACCTATTAAGCATCCATAACTTTCTTCAAATCCAAATACATATTTATCTCCATCTGTTTTTTCTTCTTCTCTTTTCATGATAGCACCAATATTTTTAAATCCTGTTAAAACTTCAAAACATTCTAATCCGTAGTTTGAAGCAATTGCTTTAGCTAAATCAGAAGAAACTATTGTTGTAATAAACATTCCTTTTTCAGGTAAAATCCCTTTTTCTTTCATTTGAGAAATTCTATATTCTGCAATTAGCAATGCAGACATATTTCCTGTATATGTCATATATTCACCAGTTTTTGTGTCTTTAGCATAAATTCCTAATCTATCTGCATCAGGGTCTGTTGCTAAAACTACATCTGCATCTACTTTCTTAGCCAATTCAAGTGCTAATTTAAATGCTTTTTTATCTTCTGGATTTGGATAATCAACAGTTGGAAAATTACCATCTGGTTCTTTTTGTTCTGGAACAACATATAAATTTTGTATTCCTATTTCTTTTAAAAGTCTTTCTGCAACCGTATTTCCTGTTCCATGTAATGGTGTATAAACAACTTTTAAGTCCTTACCTTGTTCTTTTACAATTTCAGGATTTAATATTAAAGCTTTTAAAGTATTAATATATTTGTCATCCATTTCTGTTCCAACAATATTAAATAAACCTTTTTCAATTGCTTCTTCTTTTGAAATTTCTTTAATTTCACTATATTCTTCAACTGCTCTTACTTTTGCAATTATATCCTTATCTCTTGGAGCAACTATTTGTGCACCATCATCCCAGTAAACTTTGTATCCATTGTATTTTGGTGGATTATGACTTGCTGTAATCATAACACCTGCTGTACATTTTAATTCTCTAACTGCAAATGATAGTTCTGGTACTGGTCTTAAATTTTCAAATAAATATGTTTTTATTCCATTTGCATTTAAAATTAATGCTGTTTGTAAACTGAATTCTTTTGACATTCTTCTTGAATCATAGCTTATAGCAACACCTTTATCTTGTGTTCCTTGTTCTATTATGTAATTTGCAAGTCCTTGTGTTGCTTTTCCAACTGTGTATTTATTCATTCTATTTGTTCCAGCTCCAATTACACCTCTTAATCCTGCTGTTCCAAATTCTAGTTCTTTATAAAATCTGTCTTCTATTTCTTTTTCATCATCTTTTATTCCTAATAATTCTTTTTTTGTTTCTTCGTCAAAATCTGGGCTTTCGCACCATTTTTTGTATTCTTCTAAATAATTTTTCATTTTATCAATCCTTTCTTTTTTGTCATTAGGGACGCCCCTTTTTGACAACTTTTTTAATATGTTTATAATAACACTATTTATAAAATAAATAAAGTGTTTTTAGAAAAATATTTTGCGAGTAAAAAAATAGAGTAAGTCATTTACTAACCTACTCTTTTATTTTATCTCAAATGATGAAAATCCTCATATAATTTTCTAGCAGTACTTGGACAATCAACCCCTGCACTATCAGCATTTTTAACAGGCGCAAATTCTTCTTCTCTCTTAACTCTAAGAATTGCCATATCGTCAACCTCACCGAAAGCATCAAATAAGAAAGCCTCAAATTTATATGCATTTGGAGAATCTGGAACTACTAAGTTTCCATCTTTATCAATATATTTAGCTTTTTTAAAAGCACTGTGGTATGGTAATGGTGTTTGACCCATTCTTTCTACTGCATCAATACTAAACAAGTTACAAAGAATATGTGATTCACCATATAAAAGTTCACCATTTTCATCTGTTGCTTCAGCCATATCATCAGTAATTTCTGAGTATTCTATAACACCTGGTTTTCCATTTCTTTTGCAGAAAACACCAACTTTTTCATGTGGGTTTGCTTTAACAATTGATTTACAAGCAACTGTAACACCTTTATCAATAGCAATTCCCATAAGTACTGGGTCTACCATTTTAACAAGGCAGTTATCAACACCACCTATAAATACCCATTCTACACCAAGTTGTCTCATTTTTTCTGTCATTCCACATTTTACTAATGATTCATAAATTCCACCATGTCCATCAGCAGCTTGTTTTATTAAACCATCTTCACCAATTAATATTTTTCCTTCTGTATCTACCATTGGTAATTCACCTTGAATAAAGAAAAATATATTTTTATCTTTTTGATATCCAAAATATTTATTTTTTTCAAAGAAATTAACTGTCTCTTCATTATTTTCTCTACTTGTCATTATAAACCATGGTATAGTAACATCATATTTTTTTCCTGCTTCTTTCCTGCCGGGTTTGGTACGATCATGTTTTTCTCATGGTTTCTGAGAAGACAGATAAAGAAGATTTCAAGCAGAGCGTTTATCATAGAAGGACTGTACCGTTTTTGCGCCCGGTATTCCTTCAGGATTTTTTTGAATAAATTTACAAGCTGTGGGTCCTTTCCGGATTTAAAATACAGATAAAACTGAGAACCGGGAGAATAAAGTGCACGGCTGAAAAAATCATGTAAAGTACCATATTTAGGAAGCGAATTTAAGAATACAGCTTCAAAAGTCTGGCTCTTTATCAGAAAATTATAGATCACGCAGTCATCGCTAAATGCACTTAAAGCATGGATGATGGAAGGTGCCACAATACAGATATCACCAGCCTGCATGGAAATCGTATGAGAAGTAAATATATTTTCACAGGTTCCACGAAGCACATAGATCATCTCAAAAAAAGTGTGAGAATGTAAAAACGCAGGAGAATATCGGTTGTGGCGGAAAATGATCGTATCTTCATCAGAAGGAAGAATGGTTTCATCCAGAGCATTTCCCGGATGATAAGTAAAACCGGCTGCTGCATGGGAAGATGCTTCCGGACAGAGTTTTTCTATTTCTTCCACTGTATGTGCCTGGTCCAGATGAGCCTCCGGATATTCCAGAAAAATCCGTTTATAAAATATTTCATCAGGTTCCATTTCAGGAATCAGTTCTGTTAAACTTTTGTATTCTTTCATAAAATCACCTAAATTACTTGTCGACAAGCTTCAACAGGAAACACATATATGTCCGAAAAGGATAAACTATATGTCGTTTAAAGACGTTATCCTGTTCCCTTATTTCTGATAATATCACTATCAACAGGAAAACACAAGAATGACAGAAGGTGATAAATAAAAGTAATTTTATAAGAGCAGAAAACACGGAAGATGCAGAAAACCCATCAAAAGAAAAAGGGAAAAGGAGAAAGAGATATGTTTAGTTTGGCAAGTAAACACAACGATCCCAATGCCAGCCTGGCATGGAGCGAACGTATCGGTTACGGAACAGGCGGATTTGCCTTTAATATGATCAATGGTATCATTGGTTCTTTTCTGACGATTTATTTTACCAGTACAGTAGGACTGAACGCAGGTATCATTGCCACAATTTTTGCAGTATCCAAAATCTTTGACGGAATCTCAGATGTGATCGTAGGACGTATGGTAGACCGTACAAAGTCAAAACTTGGAAAAGGCCGTTCCTGGCTGTTACGAATGTGTATTCCATTTGGAATCACCACGATGCTGTTGTTTTTTGTACCGCAGAACTTCCCGGAAATGGCACAGTATGTATATATTTTCCTGATGTATAACATTGTAAATGCTGTATGCCTTACAGGAATGCTGGTACCGTATTATTCCATGATCTCATTGATGACAGCAAATCCTTATGAGAGAGGATTTCTTGGAAATATCCAGCAGATTTTCCAGACACTTGGAAATGTAGTTGTAAACTCAACATTTGTTACCTTACTTGGAATCTTTACAAGCAGTACAGAAACCATTTATACACAGAGAGCATTTACGATCACAATGTTAATCTACTGCATCGCAATGATCGTAATTACTTTCTTCAGTGTTTTCTCAACAAAAGAGAGAATACATTCTGCTGAAAGCGCAGAGGAAGATACTCAGAAATCAGCAAGTGCAGGCAGAGAAGCAGGCACATGGGAAACTGTAAAAGCACTTTTTAAGAACAAATACTGGGTGATCGTAACAGTTGCAAGTTTTGTAGTATTTTTCGTAATCATCATGTATGCAATGGGAAATGTATATTATTGTCAGTACGTTCTCTATGATATGGGACAGTACAGCTGGGTATCCAACTCCATTTCCATTGCACAGTTTGCAGTCATGTTTGTAACACCTGCATTTATGAAAAAGTTTGGAAAAACAGCTGTTTATGAAGCTGGAATGGTAGTTATGGGACTTGGATTCCTTGGATTCGCTGTTTTCGGCGGTTCCAGTACGATCGTGATGATCATCTGCAACGTACTGAAAGGCTGCGGTGTTGGTATGGCCGGCGGTATGGCACTTGGAATGGTTGCAGATACCATTACATACGGAACAAAGAAAACAGGAATTGATACCGTTGGTCTTGGAAATGCCGGTGTTTCTGCAGCACAGAAGATCGGTCTCGGACTTGGAACAGCTGTATTTGGCTGGGTTCTCAACGGAGCAGGCTATGACGGATCTCTGGATGCACAGGGTATCGCACAGCCGGAAAGTGTTTCCACAGCAATTAACTTCCTGTACAACTGGCTGCCATTTATCATGGTGATCGCTATCTTTGTACTGATGGTAATCCTGTATCATTGCGAGAGAGATTTAAAGAAAATGGAAGCAGCTGAATAAAGCTGATAAATGAATAACTGAGAAAAGCAGAGAAAACTGCTTGCGCCTCCGGAAATTAGATAACTATTCTAGTATTTGGAGGCGTTTCTGAAGTTGTGATCGCAGATATTCCAAAGTAAGAGGAGAGATATATGAAAGTTGTAAATGTAAGAATCAACGGTATGGAAAATCCTGTGGGATTTGATTTTGAAACCGTATGTGTATCGTGGAAAGTTCGTGAGACATCAGCCAGAAGACAGCAGAATGTAAAAATAGAGATAGCTTTGACAGAAGATTTTTCAGAGCTTCTCTGGACAAAAGAGGGAAAGAATCTTAACAGTGCGGCGGAAAAACTGGAATTTGAGCAGAGTGCATATACAAGATATTATGTAAGAGTAACCGTTACCAGCGATGAGGGAGAGACTGCTGTTTCCAAGCCTGCATATTTTGAAACCGGAAAGATGGATGATCCATGGATGGGAAAATGGATCACAACAAAAAAAGAAGATACCTTTCACCCTCTCTTTATAAAGAATTTTGAAGTAAAGAAAAAACCTGCTTCAGCCAGACTTTATATTTGCGGTCTTGGACTTTTTGAGGCAAAATTAAATGGAAAAAAAATCGGGGAGGAAGTTCTGACTCCTTATTACAGCAATTATCACGATGAAGAACAGTATCTTACATTTGATGTCATGGAAAATATCAAAAATATCGATAACCATACAGAAATGCAGGAAACAGCAGAAAACCAGTTGGCTGTATCGCTGGGAAATGGCTGGTATAAGGGAAAATTCGGACTGAACAGCCAGAGTAATAATTTTGGTGATACCTTTAAACTGATCGCAGAACTTCGTCTGATCTATGAAGATGGCGAGATTCAGGTGATCGGAACAGATGAAACCTGGAACTATATTGGCTCTGATGTGGAAGATGATGGAATTTATGACGGCGAGATCATCAATCATCTGTTATGGGAAGAAAAAGAAAATCCGGCGAGACAGGCAGTTCTTACAGAAGCAGAAGGAAAACTTGTTTCCAGATACAGCCTCCCTGTAATGGAAATGGAAGATATGCCGGTAAAAGAAGTGATCCATACACCGGCAGGAGAAACAGTCCTGGATTTCGGACAGAATTTTGCCGGATATGTAACCTTTAAGAATCATCTACCAAAAGGAACAAAGATTACATTCGACCATGGAGAAATTCTGCAGGATGGCAATTTTTATAATGAAAATTACCGTGCTGCAAAATCTCAGTTTGTATATATATCCGATGGAAGGGAAGAGCTGGTGCGTCCTTCTTTTACATATTTTGGATTCCGTTATGTACGTGTGACAGGATGGCCGGGAGAAGTAAAAGCAGAAGATTTTACCGGAAAAGCAGTTTACTCAAAAATGGACAGGACCGGATATATCGAGACAGGTCACAAAGGAGTGAACAGACTGTTCTTAAATGCGCTGTGGGGACAGAAATCAAATTTCGTAGATTTTCCTACAGACTGTCCGCAGCGAGATGAAAGGCTTGGCTGGACCGGGGATGCACAGGTATTTGCCGGAACAGCAAGTTTTAATATGGACACTACAGCTTTTTATCAGAAATTCATCCACGACCTTCGAAATGAGCAGGTAAAATACGATGGAATCCTTCCGGGAGTGATTCCGGTACTTGATTCAAACGGACCGATCTTTTCCAGTGTATGGGGAGACATTGCCACATTCCTTCCAATGGTGGTTTATGAACATTCAGGAAATATAGAAATGTTGAGATCCAGTTATCCGATGATGAAGGACTGGGTGGATAAGATCACCAGGGAAGACCAGGCAAGAGGACAGAAATATCTTTATGATTTCGGAAATCAGCTGGGTGACTGGCTTGCACTTGACGGAAGAACCGAGCAGAGCATGGAAGGTGGAACAGATGCCTATTATATTGGCTCCAACTACTATGCAATGTCTGTGCAGAAGACTGCAAAAGCAGCAGAAATTCTCGGCTATGAAGAGGATAAGCGTTATTATGATGACCTCTATCAGAAGATCAGAGAAGCGATCATCCGGGAATATTTTACAGAAACGGGACGTCTGGCAATTGATTCCCAGACTGGATATATTGTAGCTTTATATTCCGGGATCTACAGAGAAAAAGAAGCTGTTGTGGCAGGACTGAAAGCAAGATTTTACAAAGACTGCTACAAATTAAAGGGCGGATTTACAGGTGCACCGATCCTTTGCAGGGTTCTCGCCGAAAACGGATTCGAGGAAGACGCTTTTTATTTCCTTCTTCAGGAAGATTATCCGGGATGGATGCACTGCATCAATCTTGGAGCAACAACAATCTGGGAAAGATGGAATTCCGTTCTGGATGACGGTCATTTAAGTGGTACGATGATGAATTCCCTGAACCACTATTCTTATGGTTCTGTTGTAGAATATCTCTACAGAGATGTGGCTGGTTTAAAAGCCCTGGAGCCTGGCTTTAAAAAAGCTCTGATCACACCGTTGATGAACGGAAAACTGAAATATATGCATATGACTTATGACTCTGCATATGGCGAATACAAAGTAAACTGGGAAATCCTGAAGAACGGAAAAGTAACAGTAGATATCCAGGTTCCATTTGGATGCAGTGCAGTGATCGGACTTCCGTTCTATGAAGGGGAAGTGATGGAAGTGGAAGCCGGAAATTATCACTATGAATATTGTCCCACAGAAGATCTTCGCCAGCGCTATAATAACAAAACCATGTTTAAGGATATGATGCATGATCCGGAGGCTATGAAAGTGATCGAGAGAGTATCTCCAATGCTGATGTATTTCCTTTCTACCGGAAATCAGGATTATTTTTACGAGAGTATCCAGAGTCTGGAAAAACTGTTTTATATGGGATTTACCAGAGAAATCGTGGATAATCTTCGAACAGAGTTATCCAAACTTCTTGATATGGAGGAAGAATAAAATGGCCGATTTTTACAGAGCAGAAAAAGTAAACGACAGAGTCACAGCAATCCTGAGTCTCACCGGTGAGATCATGTATCTGGTAAACGGATCGGAACGCTCCCTGCTGATTGATACCTGTGTGGGAGCCGGAAACCTTCGGGATTTTGTGGAAAAACTTACGGAGAAACCTCTTACAGTACTTCTTACCCATGGTCACGTGGATCATGCAATGGGAGCTCCGGAATTCACCGGGAACGATGGAAAAAAAGAATGTGAGATCTACATGAACCATGCAGATACCCAAGTTTATCTGGGGATGAATTCCATAGAAAACAGAAAAGGATATGTACTGGCAGGACTTGGCGGCCAGATGCCGGAAGGACTGGAAGAGACCTTTCTGCCGCCTGCACCGATGATTTTTAAAAACCTGAAAGATGGTGACAGATTTGACCTGGGAGGGATTTCCGTGGAAACCTATGCCCTCCCGGGGCACACTCCAGGAACCATGGTCATGTTGATTCCGGAAGAAAAGATCCTGATCCTTGGAGATGCCTGCAATAATGCAACATTCCTTTTTGATGAGAATTCCCTTACTGTGGAAGAATACAGAGAAAATCTGATCCAGATCCAGAACAGACTGGAGGGGCGCTTTGACACAACCTGTCTCTGCCATCATGTGATCTGGGCTTCCAAAGATATGATCCACAGTGTGATCGAAGTCTGCGATACGATCATGAAAGATCAGGCAGATGATGTTCCCTTTAACTTTATGGGGCAGCAGGCCTTTGTTGCAAAAAAAGCCAATGAATATTTCAACCGTCTGGACGGCGGCGAAGGAAACATCATCTACAGCAAAGAAAAAATCCGCAAAAAAGAGGTGACACCATGAATTACTTGGCGATTGATGTAGGAGGAACATTTATCAAATATGCAGTGATCACTGAGAACTGTTCCATCCTGGAAAAAGACAAAACCCCCACAAAACAGGATTCTCTGGAAATATTTATCCAGTCTCTGACAGATATCTGTGACAGAATCAAAGGGCAGTATGAGATTGAAGGAATTGCCTTAAGCATGCCGGGGATCATTGATTCCAAAAAAGGCTTTATGTATACCGGCGGAAGTCTTTTCTGCATCAGCAATGTAAATATCGTAGAGATTCTGGAGAAAAAAGTCGGGATTCCGGTAACTGTGGAAAACGATGCCAAATGTGCAGCCTTGGCCGAAATCTGGCAGGGATCTTTAAAGGACTGCCAGAATGCTTCGAGGAAGCAGAGATAGCCAAGTTTTCTCCGCTGGAAATGCGGGAGTATGAA
>ENA-OOZG01002765-OOZG01002765.1-human-gut-metagenome-genome-assembly--contig:-NODE-2765-length-10496-cov-2.455416_pt1 | contig 10496 bp, 10 predicted proteins | sample MGYA00241706_ERZ501384 | MGnify/ENA primary metagenome ERZ501384 (study PRJEB25962, sample SAMEA2042742) | human gut metagenome | biome: human gut; feature: human-associated habitat; material: faeces... | reverse complement strand
AGTGTGATGTTTCAACAGTATGTATCGGTATGGCAGCCAGCATGGGCGCATTCCTGCTTTCCGGTGGAAAGAAAGGAAAGAGATTTGCCCTTCCGAACGCTGAAATCATGATTCATCAGCCATCCGGTGGTGCACAGGGACAGGCAACAGAGATTCAGATTGCAGCAGAACATATTCTTCGTACAAAGAAGAAATTGAATGAGATCCTGGCAGCAAATACAGGAAAGCCGCTGGAAGTGATCCAGCAGGATACAGAGCGTGACAATTTCATGTCTGCAGAAGAGGCGAAAGAGTACGGTCTGATCGACGAAGTAATAGTAAACCATTAATTGGTTATTGAGGTGACAGAATATGGCAGGAAAAAAGACTGAGGATATCGTAAGATGCTCGTTTTGTAATAAGACACAGTCCCAGGTTCGTAAGATGATCGCAGGACCGAACGGAACCTATATCTGTGATGACTGTGTTGCTATTTGTACCGAGATTATTGAGGAAGAATTAGATTTTAATGACAGAGCTGCACTTGACGATATTAATCTCCTGACACCGGAAGAGATGAAAGCTTTTCTGGACGAATATGTGATTGGACAGGATGAGGCGAAGAAAGTTCTTTCTGTTGCAGTTTACAATCATTATAAGAGAATTCTGGCAGAACAGGATCTTGGAGTAGAACTTCAGAAGAGTAATATCCTGATGCTTGGACCAACAGGATGTGGTAAGACACTTCTGGCACAGACACTTGCGAAAGTCCTGAATGTTCCATTTGCAATCGCAGATGCTACAGCACTGACAGAGGCAGGATATGTAGGAGAGGACGTTGAAAATATTCTCCTTAAGGTGATTCAGGCAGCAGACGGAGACATCGAGCGTGCAGAACACGGAATCATTTACATTGATGAGATTGATAAGATCACAAGAAAATCAGAAAATCCATCCATCACACGAGATGTTTCCGGAGAAGGTGTTCAGCAGGCACTTTTGAAAATCATCGAAGGAACAGTTGCGTCTGTTCCACCGCAGGGCGGAAGAAAGCATCCGCATCAGGAGTTTATTCAGATTGATACGACGAATATCCTCTTTATCTGCGGCGGTGCATTCGAAGGACTCGAGAAGATCATCGAGACGAGACAGGATACGAAATCCATCGGATTCAACAATCCGATCGGCCATGCAAAAGATGAGAATGTCGGAGATCTGCTCCGTCAGGTCATGCCGCAGGATCTGACCAAGTTCGGCCTGATTCCGGAGTTTGTCGGACGTGTGCCGATTGTCGTTACGTTAAATTCTCTGGATGAGACGGCCCTGATGAAGATTCTGGTTGAGCCGAAGAATTCTCTGGTCAAACAGTACAAGAAGCTGTTTGAGCTGGACGGCGTACAGCTTGACTTCAAAGAAGATGCACTCGAAGCGATTGCAAAGAAATCCCTGGAGCGGAAAACAGGCGCCAGAGGTCTCCGCGCAATCATGGAAGATACGATGATGGATCTGATGTATGAGATCCCGTCGGACAATACGACAAAAGAATGCGTCATCACCAAGGACGCTGTAGAAAAGAAGGCGGAGCCGGAGATTATTCACGGCGAACCGGCCCCTGTTCCACGGCGGAATATGGGAAGAAGATCCGGAAGACCGGAAACCGCCTGAAAAACGCAGGAGGAAACTTAAATGGAAGAAGTGACAAAAGTATTACCGGCGATTGCGCTGCGTGGAACGACGATTCTGCCGGATATGATTGTACATTTTGATATCAGCAGAGCCAAATCGATCCGTGCGGTCGAGGAGGCAATGCTGGGTGACCAGAAAATTTTCCTGATTACACAGAAAGACCCGGATACGGAAGTACCGGGTCTGCTTGATGTGTATAAAATTGGAACAATTGCGGTCATCAAACAGGTTGTGAGAATGCCAAAGGATGTTCTTCGGATTCTCGTAGAAGCAGAAAGACGCGCAGAACTGCTGAACTTCGAGGAAGAGGAGAGCGAGTATCTCCGCGCCGAGGTGGCGCTGTTTACCGGCTCGGACGAAATGCAGTTTTCCGATATCGAGCAGGAGGCAATGCTGCGCAACTTAAAAGAGCTGTTTGCCGTCTACTGCGAGCAGACGCAGAAAGTCAGCAAGGAACTGGCAGGCCAGATCCTCGGAACCGAAGAAGTTGGAAAGCTGGTGGACCAGATCTGCATGAATCTGCCCCTCGACTACGTAAACCGCCAGAAACTGCTGGAGGCTGTGGAGCTTTCCGAGCGGTATGATACGCTCTGCGTCATGATCGCCAACGAGATTCAGATTCAGGAGATCCGTTCGGAGATTCAGGGAAAAATCAAAGAGCGGATTGATAAGAACCAGCGTGATTATATTCTGCGCGAGCAGCTTAAAGTCATCCGTGAGGAACTCGGCGAGGACAATTCCCGGACCGAGATTGAAAATTATAAGAAGCAGCTTGAGAAGCTCAAAGCTTCCAAAGAGGTAAAAGAGCGGATTTCCGAGGAGATCCACCGTCTGGAAAATTCGGCCAGCAATCCGTCCGAGGCAGGCGTGATCCGCGGCTATATCGAGACACTGCTGGGGCTCCCGTGGGATAAGGCATCCCGTGACAATCAAGATCTGGCAAGAGCACGCGAGATTCTGGAGGAAGATCACTACGGTCTTTCGAAAGTAAAAGAGAGAATCCTCGAATTCCTGGCCGTACGCACCCTGACGAAGAAAGGCGAGAGCCCGATTCTCTGCCTGGCAGGTCCTCCGGGAACCGGTAAGACCTCGATTGCGAGAAGCGTGGCGCGAGCCCTGAATAAAAAATACGTCCGCATCTGTCTCGGCGGTGTGCGGGATGAGGCGGAGATCCGCGGCCACAGAAGAACCTACATCGGTGCGATGCCGGGACGCATTGCGGCGGGACTCCATCAGGCGAAGGTGAAAAATCCGCTGATGCTGCTCGACGAGATCGACAAAGTAAGTGCAGATTACAAGGGAGATACCTCTTCCGCACTTCTTGAGGTCCTCGATTCCGAGCAGAATAATAAATTTGCCGATCATTACGTAGAGCTTCCGATCGACCTTTCGGAGGTGCTCTTTATTGCAACCGCAAATGATATTCAGAACATTCCGCGTCCGCTGCTGGACCGTATGGAAGTGATTGAAATTTCAAGCTATACGGAAAACGAGAAGTTCCATATCGCAAAAGAACATCTCGTTCCGAAGCAGAAGAAGGCGAACGGTCTGAAAGAAGCACAGCTTGTGATCGAGGATGAGGCGTTGATGGAAGTGATCAGCGGCTACACCAGAGAGGCCGGTGTCCGCTCCCTGGAGCGCCAGATCGGCAGAATCTGCAGAAAGAGCGCGAGAAAGATTCTCGAGGAACAGGTAAAAGAGGTTGTTGTAACGAAAGAAAATCTGGAAGAGTTCCTCGGAAAAGAGAGGTATGAGTTCCAGCCGGCCAACGAAAAACCGGAGATTGGTATTGTGCGCGGTCTTGCCTGGACGGCAGTCGGCGGCGATACGCTGCAGATCGAGGTCAATGTGATGCCGGGAAAAGGAGAGTTTCTGCTGACCGGCCAGCTCGGCGATGTGATGAAGGAGTCTGCGCAGGCGGGCATCAGCTTTATTCGTTCCGTGGCAGAGCAGTATGAGATTCCGAAAGAATTTTTCGAGAAACACGACATCCACATTCATATTCCGGAGGGAGCCGTTCCAAAAGATGGCCCGTCTGCCGGTATTACGATGGCGACGGCGATGGTTTCCGCGATCACAAAGGTTCCGGTAAAAGCAGACGTTGCGATGACCGGAGAGATTACGCTCCGCGGCCGTGTGCTTCCGATCGGCGGCTTAAAAGAGAAGCTGCTGGCGGCAAAGAAAGCCGGTATCCATATGGTTCTCGTTCCGGAGAAAAATGAGCCGGATGTCAGAGAACTGGATGCGGAGATCACAGACGGACTGCAGATCGAATTTGTCGGCAGCATGGAACAGGTATTAAAACTGGCACTTGTGGAAAAGAAGTAAGGCCAGAAGATGCAAAAAACAGGAGAAGAAAAGTATGGTAATTAAACAGGTAGAGCTGCAGCATGTCTGCGGAATCACCAGTAAACTGCCGGATACCGGTCAGGTGGAAGTGGCATTTGCGGGAAAATCCAATGTTGGAAAATCTTCTCTCATCAATGCCCTGATGAATCGGAAATCACTGGCGCGTACCAGTGCGCAGCCGGGAAAAACACAGACGATCAACTACTACCACATCAATGAGGAAATGTATCTGGTGGATCTGCCGGGATACGGTTTTGCGAGAGCCTCCGAGGAGGTTAAAGCAAAATGGGGCAAGCTGATCGAGGATTATCTGCATCAGTCAAAAATGCTGCACGCAGTATTTCTTCTGATTGATATCCGTCATGCACCGTCCAACAATGATCGCATCATGTACGACTGGATTCTTCGAAACGGCTATCAGCCGATCATCATTGCGACGAAGCTGGACAAGATCAAGCGCAGCCAGCTTCAGAAGCAGATCAAGCTGATCCGCGAGACGCTGGAGGTTGAGAAAGATACGATTGTGATTCCGTTTTCTGCAGAGACAAAACAGGGACGCGAGGAGATCTGGAATCTGATTGATGAAATCCGCTCGGATGCAGAAGAAAGCGGGGAATAATGTCATGGGTATGATACGTGCGGCAGGCCTTGGGTATGAATACCTCCGTTATGAGGAGGAAGGACAGGAGCCGGAAGTAACAAAAGCGATCGAGGACGTCAGTCTGGAAATCCAGAAGGGACAGTTTATCGCGGTGCTCGGGCATAACGGAAGCGGAAAATCAACGCTTGCGAAACATATCAACGCTCTGCTGGTGCCTACAGAAGGCACCATGTGGGTGGACGATATGAAGACGACAGATGAGGAGGATGTCTGGAAGATCCGCCAGAAAGCCGGTATGGTATTCCAGAACCCGGATAACCAGATCATCGGAAATGTGGTGGAAGAGGATGTCGGCTTTGGACCGGAAAATCTGGGTGTCCCGACCGATGAAATCTGGAAACGGGTGGAGGAGAGCCTTACGGCGACCGGGATGATTTCATACCGGGCCCACTCTCCGAATAAGCTCTCGGGAGGTCAGAAACAGAGGGTTGCAATTGCAGGAGTGATGGCTATGCAGCCGGAATGTATTGTTCTTGATGAACCAACCGCGATGCTGGATCCGAACGGACGAAAAGAGGTTCTTCGCGCTGTGCGTAAGCTGAATGAAGAAAAGGGCGTTACGGTTATTCTGATTACGCATTACATGGAAGAGGTTGTTTTTGCGGACCGTGTGTTCGTTATGGACAACGGTAAGCTGGTAATGCAGGGGACACCAAGGGAGATTTTTTCCGAAGTTGAGAAATTAAAAGAACTCCGTCTTGATGTACCCCAAGTGACACTGTTGGCTTATGAATTGAGAAAAAATGGTGTAGATCTCCCGGAGGGAATTTTGACCATTGAAGAACTGGTGAATGCATTATGTCATTGAAACTTGAAGATGTAACGTACACATACAGCCCGGGAACGGCATATGAAATGCACGCCCTGGAGCATATCAATCTTGAAATTCCGAATGGCCAGTTTATTGGGATTATCGGCCATACGGGAAGCGGAAAATCGACGCTTGTGCAGCATTTGAACGGTCTGATCCGCCCGACATTGGGACGGGTGCTGTATAACGGAGAGGATATCTGGAAAGAAGGATATCCGCTAAGAGAGCTTCGAAGCCATGTGGGACTGGTTTTCCAGTACCCGGAGCATCAGCTCTTTGAGACGGATGTGATCACAGATGTCTGCTTCGGACCGAAAAATCAGGGACTTTCATCGGAGGAATGCAGAAAACGGGCGGAAGAGGCGTTGGATCATGTCGGATTTCCAAAGGAAATGTATGAAAAATCGCCGTTTGAACTCTCCGGAGGTCAGAAACGTCGTGTTGCGATTGCCGGTGTGCTTGCCATGAACCCGGATTTTCTGGTGCTTGACGAGCCGACTGCAGGCCTTGATCCGAAGGGACGCGATGAAATCCTCGATCAGCTTGTATTGCTGCATAAGACGCGCGGTATTTCGGTCGTGCTCGTATCGCACAGCATGGAGGATATTGCAAAATATGTAGAGCGGATTATTGTCATGAACCACGGTCATGTGGCGTTTGACGATACACCGAAGAAAGTCTTCGCTCACTATAAAGAGCTCGAGAAAATCGGTCTTGCGGCGCCGCAGATGACGTATATTATGCATGCGCTAAAGGAACACGGCATGGACGTGGACGTAACGGCGACAACGGTTGAAGAGGCGCGCGATACGATTCTTGCGGCGCTTGGAAGTCAGAAGAAAAACGGGAAAAAAGGAGCAGAAGTATGTTAAGAGATATTACTCTGGGACAGTATTACCCGGCAGATTCCATTCTGCACCGGCTTGACCCGCGTGTGAAATTTGTAGGAACGATCGTTTATGTCGTTTCCCTCTTTTTGTTCCACAACTGGGGCTATCTGCTTGGAACCGTATTCCTTGCGGTGATGATTAAACTGTCGAAGGTACCGTTCAAATTTATCACGAAGGGTCTGAAATCAATTTTTGTGCTGCTCGCGATTACGATGGTATTTAACATCTTATTTACGCCGGGTGAGGTGCTCGTCCGTATCTGGAAAATTACGATCACCCGTGAGGGTGTGGCTATGGCATGCCGTATGTCGGTGCGTCTGATTTTCCTGATGATCGGCTCTTCGCTGATGACGCTGACGACAACACCGAACCAGCTGACGGATGCACTCGAAAGCCTGCTCGGACCATTGAAAAAAATCCATGTGCCGGTGCATGAGATTTCCATGATGATGTCAATCGCGCTCCGTTTTATCCCGATTCTTCTGGAAGAGACAGACAAGATTATGAAAGCGCAGATGGCGCGCGGCGCGGATTTTGAGAGCGGAAATATTATCCAGAGAGTAAAGAACATGGTGCCGCTTCTGGTGCCGCTGTTTATTTCAGCCTTCCGCCGTGCAAATGATCTGGCGCTGGCGATGGAAGCACGCTGCTACCATGGAGGAGAGGGAAGAACACAGATGAAACCGCTTCGGTATCAGACGCGCGATTATGCAGCGTATGGCGTTCTTATGGCATACCTTGTGTGCAGTATCGGCCTTCGCGTGTGCGGACTCTGACTTTGACGAAAACGGAGGAGAAGAATGCGCAGAATTAAGCTGATTGTAGCGTATGACGGCACAAATTACTGTGGATGGCAGGTGCAGCCAAACGGCATTACAGTACAGGAAGTATTAAATCAGGCTCTTTCCGATCTCTTTGCGAAAAAAATTGCCTGCATCGGCGCAAGCCGGACCGACGCCGGGGTACATGCTCTCGGCAATGTTGCGGTATTTGATACGGATGCGAGAATGCCGGCGGACCGTATCGCATTTGCACTCAACACACGGCTTCCGGCAGATATCCGTATTCAGGGATCATCCGAAGTGCCGCCGGACTTTCACCCGCGTTTTACCGCAACAGTCAAAACATATGAATACAGGATTTTGAACCGCACCTTTGCAGATCCGACGCGGAGACTGAATTCCTATTTCTGGTACGGCCCACTGGATGTGAATGCGATGCGGCAGGCAGCATCGTATCTGGTTGGCATGCATGATTTTAAAAGCTTTGCAACAGCAAAACCGGAGGTGACCGACACGGTCCGTACCATCTATGAAACGAGTTTGGAAAAAGAAGACGATCTGATCCGCTTCCGGATCACCGGAAACGGTTTTCTCTACAATATGGTGCGGATTATCACCGGAACACTGCTTGAGGTTGGAAAGGGTGATTATCCGCCGGAGAAAGTAAAAGAAATCCTTGCAGCGAAGGATCGAAAAATGGCGGGAGCAACGGCAAGGCCGGAGGGTCTGACCCTGGTGCAGATCCGGTATCCCGAATGGGATTTCGAGTAAAGACATAAGTGGTCTGTATTTCCCGAAAAACAGACTCGCAGTTTACGAAAAAATGCAAAATATGGGTAAAAAACAGTTGACATTCCAAAATCCGTATAATATAATTACTAAATGTGTGACGTAGTTTGAAAACGCCGATGCCATAAGCCCCGGTAAGGCGGTTTCCTATATACATGAAACAGTAAATTGAATTTTTCACAGGAGGTTATATCCATGAACACCTTTATGGCAAATCCAGATAAGATTGAAAGAAAATGGTATGTTGTTGATGCAGAAGGATGTACATTAGGACGTCTGGCATCTGAAGTAGCAAAAGTATTACGTGGAAAAAACAAACCGGAGTACACTCCGCACGTAGATACTGGTGATTACGTAATCGTAATCAACGCTGATAAAGTAGCAGTAACCGGTAAAAAACTGGATCAGAAGATCTATTACAGCCACTCCGATTATGTTGGTGGAATGAAAGAAGCTACTCTTCGTGAGATGATGGCTAAGAAACCGGAGAAGGTTGTTGAACTTGCAGTGAAAGGCATGCTTCCAAAAGGACCTCTTGGAAGACAGATGTTCACAAAACTTCACGTATACGCTGGTGCAGAGCACGCTCATGCAGCTCAGAAACCAGAAGTATTAACATTTTAATAGGAGGTAAAGAACATTGGCTAGTACAAAATTCTATGGAACAGGAAGAAGAAAATCATCTGTAGCTCGTGTTTACTTAGTACCGGGAACAGGTAAAATTACAATTAATAAAAGAGATATCGACGAATACTTCGGATTAGAAACACTCAAAGTTGTTGTTCGCCAGCCGTTAGTTGCTACTGAAACAGCAGACAAATTCGACGTATTAGTAAACGTTCATGGCGGTGGATTCACAGGTCAGGCTGGTGCAATCCGTCACGGAATCTCCAGAGCACTGCTTGAAGCAGACGCTGAATACAGACCAGTATTAAAATCTGCAGGTTACTTAACTCGTGACCCAAGAATGAAAGAAAGAAAGAAACCAGGTCTCAAAGCAGCACGTCGTGCTCCACAGTTCTCCAAACGATAATTATCTCGCAAGAGAATTACAATTTAAAGAGATCACAAACCTCAGAACTTCGGTTCTGGGGTTTTTCTTTACCCTTAAATCTTGATGAAATGTCTAGAAATGTGGTGAAACTTATTCGGTTTGCAATACGTTTGCAACAAAAATATCTAAAAATATAGGTAAGCGTTAAATATAGGACACTTTTCGGTGATAGACACTGTAGAGCGTAAACTTCTTTATGTTCTTTGTTCTAGGGCAAAAAAGAACTTGTATTTATTTAGTGAATATGGACGAACTACAAAGAATGGTTTGGAGTATTCCTCAACAGATGAACTATCATTAATTGCGGATATGATGTGAAATCGAAAATAAATGATAAAACTGAAAAGATACCTACGGGGCTGTCGCTTTGATATGCTCCCTCCTACTCGATTATTGTGACGGGCCAAAGTCCGAGTTTGCTCGGGATGGATGAAATGCTGCAAGAATGGAAAGGCGCAGACCAGTTTATTATTGTCAAGGGTACCTGGTTTGAAAAATTGATGGCGGAATAATAAGATGCTGTGATAGAATGAAGAAAATGATTGGATGTGCAAACTGGAAGTTTCACATGAGACGTTAGAAGAAGTGATTACGGAATACTGTAATGCGATTTTCAACAGTGGAGGGGAACTAAAGGATGAAGAATGAAATTGTATTATTTACAGATGGTGATGTTAATATAGAAGTTCAAATCAATCCTGAGCAGGAGACAGTTTGACTGACGCAAAAACAAATGGAAGTGTTGTTTGATGTTAAGCACGCTACAGTAAGCGAACATATTTCAAATATTCTTGCTTCAGGAGAACTGGATGAGACTTCTGTCGGTTTTTCCGACAGAAGTACAGGGGGACGAAAACCCAAAATTTATAATTTGGATATGATTTTGTCTGTCGGATATCGAGTTAATTCTAAAAGAGGTATAGCTTTCAGAAAATGGGCAAATAATGTCCTTAAACAGTTTATTTTGCAAGGCTATGCAATCAATGAAAAGCGTCTTCAGACGCTTAAGAAAACAGTTGATATTCAGTCAAGGATGCTTGCAGATGCACTTGATATAGAGGAGAAAGTGTAGCCTGCTTCATATTTTTATTAGTGCATTACATAAAAATACGCACATACGTATAAACAAGGAATGAATATTGAAACGTATTTTGTTTTATGACAGAATATCATTACTAAAAAAAGTGCAGATGCGGAAAATCCTTTTTGCTGTTTACAATCTTTAAGAGATATTTACTGGAGAATGGCGTTGGCTCTGAACATATTATTGAAATTGCATTGGACGGTATAGAGAACGAGGAATTAAGAGATCCCAAGATGCTTTTTTGATTTCCAAGGCAAGCCGTTACGACATTAAGGGAGGGATTTGCATGAAAAGAAATTACTGGGCGTTATTAGTTTTTACGTTAATAATAGTATTGCAGTGGATCGGATTAGGATTTTACGGTCAAATAAGGTTTATTTTTTTGATAATTATATTAGTTCTAATTGTTTT
>ENA-OOZG01002763-OOZG01002763.1-human-gut-metagenome-genome-assembly--contig:-NODE-2763-length-10503-cov-3.197454_pt1 | contig 10503 bp, 7 predicted proteins | sample MGYA00241706_ERZ501384 | MGnify/ENA primary metagenome ERZ501384 (study PRJEB25962, sample SAMEA2042742) | human gut metagenome | biome: human gut; feature: human-associated habitat; material: faeces... | reverse complement strand
CCCCGAGCCTCTGCCGGACAAGCCCCAGCAGGAGGACATCTTTCTGCCCGGCCGCTACATGATGGGAGCGATGCCCGGCGACCGTGTGCTGCTGCGGGTCAGCCAGCGCCGCGCCCGCAGTGAGGGCGAAAATCTGGAAGGTGCGGTGGCGCAGATTGTGGAGCAGAACAACGCTCCCTTCACCGGTGTCATCGTCCGCCAGCCCGACGGATATTACCTGCGCCCGGACCGACTGGTGCGCTTCTTACTGCCAATCGAAAAGGGCCAGCTCCACGGCTCCCGTGAGGGCGACAAGGTGCAGGTTCAGCTGAGCCACCGCGGCGAAACCCACTTCTCCCATCGGGTGGCGGTGGTGCAGAGCTTCGGCGATGCACAGGAGGCGCAGGTCTGCTGTCAGGCTGTGCTGGCAAATTATCAGGCGCGCACCGATTTCCCGCCCGAGGTCTTGCAGGAGGCACAGCAGCTGCAACAGCGCGGCATCCCGATTTCGGAGCTTTCGGAGCGCATGGACCTGACCGGGCTGGATATCTTCACCATCGACTCGGCGGACAGCAAGGATTTGGACGATGCGGTTTCGCTCGAGCGCGACGACGACCATTGGTATCTGGGCGTCCACATCGCTGATGTCAGCCACTATGTCCGTCAGGGCAGCCCGCTGGATTTGGAGGCTTACCGCCGCGGCACCAGCATCTACTATGCCGACCAGGTGATTCCCATGCTGCCCAAGGAGCTGTCCAACGGCATCTGCTCGCTGAATCCCGACGAGGTTCGCCTGACCTTTTCTGCGCTGGTCACCCTCAAGCCCAGCGGGGAAATCGAGGGCTTCCGCTTTGTCAAGAGCTACATCCGCTCCCGCGTCAAGGGCGTCTATCGGGAGATCAATGCGATTCTGGACGGCACCGCCGAACAGGAGCTTCTGGACAAATATGCCCAGCTGATTCCGCAGATTCACCTCATGCACCAGCTGGCTCGGCTGCTGCGCGCCCGACGCTTCGACCGCGGTGCGATGAACATCCACTCCAACGAGTCGAAGTTTGTGATTGAAAACGGGAAGATTCAGGACATCCTGCCGCGGCCTACCGGCGAGAGCGAGCGGATGATTGAGGAATTTATGCTCACTGCCAACGAAGCGGCGGCAACCCTTGCCATGCAGCAGGAGATGCCGTTTATCTACCGTGTCCACGAGCAGCCGCCGATTGCTAAGGTCAACCTTCTGCACGACCTGCTGACCCGTCTGGGAATGCAGGCGGACAAGCTGACGGAGCAGCCGCAGCCAAAGGATTTTTCAGAGCTGCTGGAACGCGCGCGCGGTACCGAGCTGGAGCCGGTGGTCAATGCCCAGCTGCTGCGCACGATGGCAAAGGCGGTCTACTCGGAGCGGAACATCGGGCATTTCGGCTTGGTGTTGGAAAATTACACCCACTTCACCTCGCCGATTCGCCGCTATCCTGACCTTGCCATCCACCGCATCCTCACCAGCTATCTGGCTGGGATGCCGCAGGACAAGCTGAAAAAGCGCTACGGCAGCTTTGTGCCGGCGGCAAGCAAAAATTCCAGCGAGATGGAGGTCAACGCTATGAACATCGAGCGCGACTGCGAAGCCTGCTATCGGGCGGAATATATGTCCAGCCGAATCGGTCAGTGCTTTGAGGGGCGCATCACCGGCGTTGCCAACTACGGCTTCTATGTCGAGCTGGACAACAGCGTGGAGGGCATGGTGCCTGTCCACGACCTGCCGGAAGGCGAATACCAGCTGGAGGAGGGCATCGAGCTCAAGGAGCTGCGAAGCGGCAAGGTGTATCGGGTCGGCCAGCTCCATCAGGTGAAGGTGGCCTCGGTCAATGTTTCTGCCGGTCAGGTCAATTTTGTATTGGCAGATTAGCACATCGGGCGCTGGAAACAGCCCTTTCATGAAATAATATTTTGAAAATAAGCTCGGCATAAAATATGTGCCGGGCTTATTTGTCTGTCATGATGTTTTAAAGAGCGGTTTTGTTATAGGATAAAATTCATAAATTTTAACAAAAAGTTTAGATAAATCTTCAAAAGCAAACTAAACCGATTGACACGGTTATGTGCAATGTGCTATCATGTCAGATGATAAATTGTACTCCGACTGATTGCGGCGGATAAGCGGAAGCCGCAGCAGAGGAGAATCTGAAACAACTTTTAGGAGGGAATAGGATGGCTACAAACGAGCAGCTTCAGGAACATCCTAATATTAAAAAGGTAGTGAGCCTGGAGAGCTTTATCTTCATCGGATGCTTTGCAATTCTGTTCGGTGTGCTGGGAACCAAGATGGGAGCAATCAATATGCTCAACACCATGATGCAGACTGCTTACCAGCTTCTGATGGACACCGTATTCTACATTATGGCGATTGCGGTTCTGGCAGGTGCGCTGTCGGGACTGTTCACAGAGTTTGGTGTTGTTGCATTGATCAACAAAATCCTCTCGCCACTGATGAAACCAATGTACGATCTCCCTGGCGCGAGCGTTGTGGGAATTTTGGCAACCTATCTGTCGGATAACCCGGCAATCCTGACTCTGGCAGATGACCAGGGCTTCCGCAGATACTTCAAGAGATATCAGCTGCCGGCGCTGACCAATATCGGTACCGCATTTGGTATGGGTCTGATCATCACTTCTTTTATGATTGGTATTGCTTCTCCAACAGGCGAGAGCTTTATTATGCCGGCTCTGCTCGGTAACCTCGGTGCAGTAATCGGCTCGGTAGTCAGCGTTCGTCTGATGCTGCACTTCACAGCAAAGGAATACGGCAAGACCGAGATGTGCGAGGTAGAGGGTATCAACGCCGTTATGTACACCGACTACCGTATGGTTCGTCCGGGAAGCGGCGCCTCCCGTTTCATGTCCGCAATGCTGGATGGCGGTAAATCCGGTGTTGGCATGGGTGTTGCAGTTATCCCTGGTGTTCTGATTATCTGTACTCTGGTTCTGATGCTGACCAATGGCCCTTCTGCTGACGGCACCTACACCGGCGCAGCTTACGAGGGAATCGCTCTGCTGCCGGCACTGGGCGACAAGCTCAACTTCATCCTCAAGCCTCTGTTCGGCTTCACCAGCTCTCAGGGCATCTCGGTTCCAATCACCTCTCTGGGTGCTGCCGGTGCAGCAATCGGTCTGGTTCCAAAGCTGGTTCAGGAAGGACTGGCAACCGGCAACGATGTTGCGGTATTTACTGCAATGTGTATGTGCTGGAGTGGTTACCTGAGCACCCACGTTGCGATGATGGACAGCTTGGGCTACAGCAACATGACCGGCAAGGCAATCATCAGCCACACCATCGGTGGTCTGTGTGCAGGTGTTTCGGCTCACTGGCTGTATGTCCTGTTCTCGATGATTGGTTAATCCCTGATTTAAAACAGCAAAACAAAAAAGCTCTCCTACACAGGAGAGCTTTTTTTTACAGATTTTCGTGGAAGGTCATAAAACCATCATCAAGCAAGCTGCTTTGGAAGGAAACGGTTAGAGAAGTCAGATTGTTTTCTTCTACATATTGTCCCGTGGATTTTTCGTCTAGGAGAAGTTTTTTGATTTCCAGATACTTTTCTTCTAAGGCACGGTGTCTGTCCGTCTGTACCGTTTCATCCAATAGAATATCATCCATAAGATAATACTCGACATACAGTTCCTGAGTTTCAGGGATGGCACCGAATTTTTGTAACTGAAAGCTTTTATTTTTCTCTGCGAAATGATAGAGGGTGGTTTGGCTTGCAAGTTCAGATTCAGACTGTTCGGAAAAAGCGATAGGGTCTACATAAGAAACAGAGCTTTTAAAGGTGTTGACAGGGTCAAGTCCATCATAGGAGGCACTGATGGTGATTTCCTTGGTCAGAAATCCGGTGTAAGGAAGAGTGCGTAGATAATGATTCAAACGGGAAAAAAATTCTTTTGAGGCAGTAACTGCCTGAAATGCAGGATCTTCAGAGTGAAGAAGATTTATTTTAATATCGACAATTAAATTTTCTATTGGCTTCTTGTTTTCTCCTTTTACCAAACTTAGCTTGTCTTGGTCAAGATGAAGTTCAATCAACTCGGCAACCCCATCTGATTCGCAAAATTCTGATATCTGTTTCGATAGCACTTGTTCACAATCTTCAAGTGGGAGTTGCCCCATAGCGATGCGCAATGCAGCTTTTTGGTCGAGAGAAAAGGTTTTGGTTTCTTCGAGAGTTGGTATCGTGTTGGCAGTGAGGTTGTCAAAATCTTTTGCGCCGCTTTGACCGCTTTGGGCACAACAGGAAAGATTCAAGGAAATTAGAGATGCGAGAAGAATTACGGCGCATTTTTTTAACATAATGTACAGTCCTTTCGTTCTAGAATGATGTGATCGGTGCGGTGAATTTTAGGTGAAAATATTATATTATTAGTATAGCATATATACCCCAAAAAGCAACTGATCAAGATGAATTACTGGGCAAAAAAACAACCAGCCAATCGGCTGGTTGTTTTTTATCGGATTTAGATAGAGCGTAATACACAGACACCAATCAGTCCCGGGCCGGTGTGTACGCCCAGTGCGGGGCTAATCTGGCCGAACACCGAGATGGTGCCCTGCGGGATTTTCTTTTTAATCTCACTCACCAGAGCCTCTGCCTCCTCGGCAGCGCCGCCGTGCATGATGGCGAGCATGACCTTCGGACAGCCCTCCGCAAACTTTTGGGCAAGCTCCATTACCTTACGGATGGAGGGGGTGCGGCCGATGGCCTTGGCGATTGGGTAATAAGCGCCTTCCTCGTTGCAGGAGATAATCGGTTTCAGAGAGATGGCGCTTCCCAGAAGGGCAGCGACCTTTCCGATTCGTCCGCCCTTTTGCAGATATTCCAGTGTCTTTAAGCAGAAGAACACCTTGCTGTTCTGAACCATCTGCTCAGTTTGGTGGCACAGCTCCTTAAAGCCGATGCCTTCCTCCAGCAGCTGGGCGGCGCGCACAGCGATGATGCCGCTGCCAATCGAGATGTTCTTGGAATCGACAACATGACATTCCAGCTGGTGGTAGTCCGCGCAAATCAGGCGGAGCATATTGCAGGTTCCGCTCAAAGCGGTGGAGATGCCGATTGCCAGCACCTTGCGATAGCCCTGCTGATAGATCTTATCCAGAATAGAGACAATCTGCTCCCCGTCCGGCAGGGAAGTTTTGGGGATTTCGGTAGGCAGACGGCGATAAACTTCAGAGGCGTCAATGGTAACACCGTCAAAATATTCTGCTTCATGAAACAGGATTTTCAGGGGAATCATAAAGATATGGTAGCGCTCCCGCAGCTCTGGCGGAACATCGCTGCCGGAATCGACCAGAATGGCAATTTTTTCGCTGTTCAACATCGAACGACCCTTTCCAAAAAGATGTGGTATAGAGAACTACATTTCATCATTCACGATAAGATTTTATCCCTTAGAGGAAGAAAAGTCAAGAGGACAGACTGATAAATCGGAAATTTCGGAAAAATTTTACATCTGCTTTGATGCGAAAAGACGAATCTGAGAGCATTCCTATTGCAAAGCGTCGGCAGGTGGGGTACAATCGAGGGGAGAAAAAACGTGACCGGCAGTGTAAGGCCGGAGAATGGAGGAAGTATGACAGAGGGATTTCATGTGGTCTCCTATGAGAGAGACCGAAATAGAACGACCGACATCCGTTTCCTGAACCAAGAGGTGGCACAGCAGGCCTCCCGATTCCACAGCAGCTTTCCGCAGTATCAGCGCACTCCGTTGGAGCGCCTCAAAAATCTGGCAGAGGTGCTGGGTGTGGAAGAAATCCTTGTCAAAAATGAATCCTATCGATTTGGACTGAATGCCTTCAAGGTGCTGGGCGGATCTTTTGCGATTGGAAAATATCTTGCCAAGCGTCTGGGACGAGACCTTTCCGAGCTGCCCTTTGAGGTCATGACCTCTGAGGCGGTTCAGAAGGAGCTGGGCAAGCTGACCTTTGTGACCGCGACAGATGGAAACCACGGCCGTGGTGTGGCATGGACTGCCAACCAGCTGGGCCAGAAGTCGGTGGTCTATATGCCGAAGGGTTCGGCGCAGGAGCGTCTGGACAACATCCGCAAGGAGAATTCGGATGCCTCCATCACCGACCTGCGGTATGATGATACCGTCCGTCTGGCAAGCGAGCGTGCAAAGGAGCCAAACTGCGTTCTGGTGCAGGATACCTCCTGGGATGGATATGAGGAGGTTCCGACCTGGATCATTCAGGGCTACACCACCATGGCACAGGAAGTGGTTGACCAGCTGGAGGAAATGGGCATCGAGCGTCCGACCCACATCTTCCTTCAGGCGGGAGTCGGCTCGATGCCGGCATCGCTGACCGGATTTTTTGCAAATGTTTATCAGGACAACCAGCCGCAAATCTGCATCGTAGAGCCGAACAAGGCGGACTGCATCTTCCGCACCGCCAAAGCCAGAGACGGCAAGCGGCACTTTGTCACTGAAGAGATGAACACCATCATGGCAGGGCTGGCGTGCGGCGAGCCGTGTCCGATTGCGTGGGATGTGCTGCGCGACTATGCAGACCACTTTATCTCCTTCCCGGACTATGCTGCGGCAAAGGGCATGAGAATCCTGAGCAGCCCGGTTGGGGATGACCGCAGGGTGATTTCCGGCGAATCCGGTGCTTCCGCCTTCGGATGTGCGGCAGAGATTCTGAGCAATCCTTCTTTGGAGGAGGTTCGCAAACAGCTGGGAATGGATGAACATTCCAGACTGCTGTTTATCAGCACAGAGGGTGCTACCGACCGCAAAAACTATCGGGCAATCGTATGGGACGGCAGATACGAGAGCTACCAGAAATAAGCAGATTTCCGGACCTTCCGCTGAGAAGGTCCGGAAATTTTCTGTACAAAAAACATCCTGTCTTCGTTTCAGTAAAATTTACAATTTGTTTATCTGCACCCATGAAATATATTATATAATGGGAAAAGGAATTCAGAACAGATTTCGGTGGAATAATTAGGAAAATCTTTTGTATAAAGGCGGTGAATACGATGATAAAACGCTTGTCATGCGCGGTGGCAGGGATGTGCCTGATGGCATCCATGACGACAGCCTGCTCGCTTAGACAGGGCATCGAGGTTTTTGACCAGGATAAAATCGTACTGCTGCAAACAGAAGAGATGATACAGGGAGAAGATATCGCGGTGGTGGAGACCTCTGAGGGCAACTTTACCATGCGGTTTTTCCCGAGCGAAGCTCCAAAAACAGTGGAAAATTTTATCGAGCTTGCGCGGTCCGGATATTTTGACGGACAGATGGTTTCGCGAATCGAGAAGATTCAGCAGGAGGACCGCATCAAGGGACGGATGATTGCAGGCAACGGCAAGCCGGTCGATGAGGCAGGAGCCTCCATCTTTGACAAACCGATTCAGCCGGAGATTTCCTATAATCTTTGCACCATCCCCGGAGCGGTCGTTGCTTATACACCGGAGGATGAGGTGGACAGCCGCTTCTATATTGTGGGCTCCCGCAAGGTCAATCAGGAGGAAATCGACGAAATCCGCCAGAACAACTACCCCAACAAGATGGTCCAGATGTTCGAGGAACGCGGAGGCTATCCGGAGGAATGGCTGCACCAGTCGGTGTTTGCACAGGTGGTGGACGGAATGGATACGGTGGACAAAATTATCCGGGAACACCACAACACAGATTTGGACGAGGTGACCGATATTGAGATTGTTCAAATCCGAATCGAGAAGTATCAGGAGTCCTCGGAGGAGGAATCTGCTCAAGATATGCCCCTGATGGACAGCCGGATGGGACGCGCCTCCTGACCCGGCGGAAAATAAGGCTTGATTTTCGTCCCGATTTTGGGTACAATGACAAGGCGAAACCACATGAAGGAGAATGATAGAACAATGAACCAGAAGATGAGCAAAAAGCTCTTGGCCTGCCTGCTTGCAGCAACGATGGGCCTGACCGTACTGGCAGGCTGCTCCGAGCAAAAGGAACAGCCAAAGGAGGAACCGGCACAGCAGACACAGGAAACCCAGCCGGAAGCCCAGACAGAGGAAAAAACAGAGCAGACCCCGACAGAAAAGCTGACCCTTTCCGATGAAAGCGGCCTGCCGCAGTTTAACAATCCGGACAAGGACAGCGAGGTAGCGATTCTGCACACCTCTGCCGGAGATATTAAAATCATGTTTTTCCCACAGTATGCACCAAAGGCAGTGGAGAACTTTTTGACCCATGCCAAGGATGGCTACTATGATGGAGTCAGCTTCCACCGTGTCATCGAAAACTTTATGATTCAGGGCGGTGACCCGAAAGGAAACGGCACCGGCGGCGAAAGCATCTGGGGTGACCCGTTTGAGGACGAATTCACCGACCAGCTCTTCAATTTCCGCGGCGCCCTTTCGATGGCAAACAGCGGCGAAAACACCAACGGCAGCCAGTTCTTTATTGTACAGGCATCCTCTCTGGCAGATGGCATCGACATGCTGTTCCAGCAGTATGGCCATCCGGAGGCTGCGGTAGAAAAATATAAAGAAATCGGCGGAACCCCATGGCTGGATTTAAAACACACCGTCTTTGGACAGGTGTTTGAAGGCATGGACGTGGTCGATGAAATCGTGGCACAGGCCAAGGATACAGATTCAAACGGTTTGGTGAAGGAGAAGGAACGCGTTATCATCGAATCCATCACCGTTGCACCGGCAAGTGATTATTTTAACTACGCAGAGTAGTTTTAGGTAGGAGGACAACAACAATGTATCAGTTCGAAAAACCTGCAAAGGACAGCGAAGTAATCGTAATGGAAACCTCGAAGGGAACCATCAAGCTCAGACTGTTTCCGGACAAGGCTCCGAAAACAGTAGAGAACTTTGTGACCCACGCGAAAGAGGGCTACTATGATGGCCTGACCTTCCATCGTGTCATCAACGGCTTCATGATTCAGGGCGGCGACCCGGAAGGCACCGGCATGGGCGGCGAAAGCATCTGGGGCAGACCGTTTGAGGATGAGTTCGATGTTGAGCTGCGCAACTTCCGCGGCGCTCTCTCGATGGCAAATGCCGGTCCTAGCACCAACGGCAGCCAGTTCTTCATCGTACAGGCAAATGACTGCGACCCGGGTTTGCTTTCCCAGATGAGAGAAATCGGCGTCAATGCACGCGGACAGGGCTTCCCGGAGGAAGTGGTTGCAAAATATGAGGAAATCGGCGGAACCCCATGGCTGGACTACAAACACTCTGTTTTTGGACAGGTGTTCGAAGGCATGGATGTAGTAGATAAAATCGCTGCTACCGATGTGACCGGCGAGCATGTCACCATGAACAAGGTTTCGGTAGAGCCTGCTGCCAATCATTTTGAATATTAATCGCGCGTAGAAAAAGAGTGCAGTCCAAAATGGACTGCACTCTTTTTTCGTATCTGCGTTAGATTTGTTTTTGAATGTAGCCTCCGCCCAGTACGGTCGCCCCGTCATAGATGACGCAGGACTGTCCGGGAGCAGGCGCACGCTGCGGGGTGTCGAACAGAACCTGAAGCTGTCCGTCCGGCAGCAGGGTAAGGGTAGCAGGAGCATCACTGGCACGAGAGCGCACCTTGACCGAAGCGTGGGCGGTCTGCTTTTGGCCCGGAATCAACAGCGGATTCGGCTGGATGATGCAGTCGGACAGCAGGACGCCGTCGGCATATTCCTCGCCGGTGCGGGCAAGGTAGATGCGGTTTTGAACCGGGTCAATCTCTTTAATGAAAACGGGATAGCCCAGCGCGATGCCCAGCCGCTTCCGCTGGCCAACGGTATAGTGCAGCAGACCCTTGTGCTGTCCGCACACCTGACCGTCCGGGGAGATAAAATCTCCCGGCTGCGATGCTCCGAGCTTCTGCTCGATGAAGGAGGCGTAGTCTCCGTCAGGCAGCCAACAGATTTCCTGGCTGTCCGGAGCATCCGCACACGCAAGTCCCAGCTCCCGCGCAATCCGGCGGACTTCGGTTTTCTCCAGTCCCTCCAGCGGCAGGAGCAGCATCGAGAGCTGCTCTTGGGTCAGACGGTAGAGCATATAGGACTGGTCCCGTTCCAGACAGGCGGATTTTTTCAGGACTGCGGTGCCGTCGTCGAGGTGCTCCACCCGGGCATAGTGTCCGGTTGCAATCCGGTCGAAGCCGAGCTTTTTGGCGGTCTGGCAGATGATGCCGAACTTGGTGGTGGGATTGCAGAAGATGCAGGGATTCGGGGTTCTGCCCGCCTGATATTCGCGGCAGAAGGGCAGGATGACATTCTGCTCAAATTCCTCGTAGCAGGGAATGATGTGCAGTGGAACATTCAGCTGCTCTGCGATGACAGAGGCAGCCTCGACCGCCGGCTTGTGTGCGGAAGAAAACTCCAGAATCACGCCCTCCACCTCGTAGCCCTGTTCCCGCAACAGGTGGACAGCGACGGAGGAATCCACTCCGCCGGACAGACCCAGCAGGACTTTTCCATCGCCCACTTCCTCTCGGACGGCCTGGATGGCCTGCTTGCAGTAGTCTCCCATGGTCCAATCG
>ENA-OOZG01002758-OOZG01002758.1-human-gut-metagenome-genome-assembly--contig:-NODE-2758-length-10517-cov-12.311795_pt1 | contig 10517 bp, 10 predicted proteins | sample MGYA00241706_ERZ501384 | MGnify/ENA primary metagenome ERZ501384 (study PRJEB25962, sample SAMEA2042742) | human gut metagenome | biome: human gut; feature: human-associated habitat; material: faeces... | reverse complement strand
CCAACGAAACCGACGGCCCAGGCGGCGGGTACATACACCGTAAAGAGCGGTGACACCCTTTCCCGTATTGCGGCGGCCCACGGCACCACCGTGGCCAAACTGGTGGAGATCAACGGCATTAAAAACCCGAACCTGATCCGCGTGGGTCAGGTCCTCCGCCTGCCCGGCGGAGCCGTCAAGTACACCGTTGTGGCCGGGGACACCCTTTCCCGTATCGCCGCGAAGTACGGCACCACTGTGGCCAAGCTGGCAGCAGACAACGGGATCAAAAATCCGAACCTGATCCATGTGGGCCAGGTTATCACCATCAACAAATAATTTTGCCGGAGGTGCTGGAATGGTTATTATCAAGGCGCTGGCCTGGGTGCTTTCCATGGCCGCTGTGGTCACCTGGCTGGTGGCCCTGGTACGCTGGGACGGTTCGATCCCCTGTGATCGGAGCCAATGCGAAAGTTGCCCATTTCCGCGGTGCCACGAAAATGGCCAGGACAGCACCGGGCAGGAATGAGAGGTAAAAATGGAACAGACTATTATCCGCCTGGCCATTGGCCTGGTTCTTCTGGTGGCTGTCAACGTCGTGCTGGGCAGCCTGAACGCCCTTTTTGACGGGACTTTCGACCGTATCAAATGCCGGAACGGCGTCATTAAGGGGATCATTATTGCCGCCTGTTTCGTCGCTTTCTATGTAGCGGGACGCCTGAACCCCGATATTGTGGCAATCGACATTGACGGCGAAACGGTCAACGTGGCAACAGCCGCCAACCTGGCCATGGTGACGGCCTATGTGCTGTATGCGAAAGACGTTTTTTCCAAGCTGTCCAAGCTGGTTTTGAGCAAAACGAGCGGGACGCCGGAGCAGACCGGCGGTTACTTATTTAATATATTTTGCACGCAAGCGTATGATAAAGGATACGCAAGTGGCTCAATTTTTCGCCACTGCGAGGCTTCATTTAAGCCTCCTGCCGGTCATCATAGATGACTCTTGCCTGCCTTCATATAAGGCTCCTGGCCAGCTTAAGAAAGACTCTTGAGAGAGTACTTTTTCCTGATGGGGGTTAACAGGGTTAACAGTTAACAGCCCAAAATGTATACTTTCCCCCACTCACATATAATAATAAGTATATATATTTATATATAATATAAGGTATGGGAGAGGGGGAGGATGCAAAAAACAGCTGTTAACTGTTAACCTGTTAACCCTTTGCCCCTTTTGTTAAAAATACTAACTCGCTCTAAACTTGTCTTTAATTGAATATCAAGAAGTTGGGCGTTTGCCTATATTATATAGGTAACAATATGGAAACGAGCGGACTTCTGCTCATTTCTGTATTTTGCAATATGCAAAGAACACTCCTTTTACAAGTGCAAAGTTAAAACTAAATTCTTAAAAACAAACTTTTCTGCTTTCATTTTAGGATTATTTATGAATCGGTTTATGTAGCACCCCAAATACCTTTAAGTATAACTTGCTTTGTCCCTTTATGTTGCTTTGATGAGATAAGAACATTCAAAGTAAAGCCTATTACAATAATGCGAAATTTTCAATTATTTACGATTTCTGTAATTTTTTTGAGAATATTACACCTCTATTTAAAATTATTATTGTACTTTTGCAAGTGTATTTACCTATTTATATATATAGTATGGCAAAGAAAGATGTAAACAGATTGAAGATAATGTTGGCAGTAACCAAGCACTCAAACAAGTGGTTGGCAGAAATGTTGGGTAAAGACCAAGCAACCATTTCTAAATGGTGTACCAACACTTGCCAACCAGACTTGGAAACCTTAATACGGATTTCTGATTTGCTGAAAGTGGATGTAAACGATTTGTTGAACAAAGAATGTATCAAAGAATGATGGACGATATATTGAAACAGATAAAGGCTGGCGAGGTGTCGGGGATGCAGTTCAAAGAACGCATTCTCGACAAATATGATATTGCCTGTGAGTTAGTGGCGTTCAGTAATTCACATGGTGGAAAGTTGGTAGTTGGTATAAAGGATAAGACTGGAGAGATCAATGCCTTGTCGTATTCTGAGGTACAAGAAACAACCAACTTGTTGAGTGACATTGCTTCAGAAAACGTGGTGCCATCCATTCTGATAAAGATAGATACTGTTGAGGTCGAGGAAGGCAACTTGGTTGTTGCTACCGTGAAGGAAGGACTTAACAAGCCTTATCATGACAACAAGGGAATCGTATGGGTGAAGAATGGTGCCGACAAGCGTAAAGTGTTCGATAATGCTGAACTTGCAGAAATGATGACCGACTGCGGTAGTTTTGCCCCAGATGAGGCTGGTGTTAGGGATGCAACAGTCAACGACCTTGATGCAACGACTATCAAGCAGTTTCTTGGCAACCGTTTTGAAAGAGTTTTGGAAAAGAAAGGCTTGACAGGTGACGCTTTTAATGAAGCATCACTTGATATGATATGCTCTGCCATAGCTAAGGGACATGACTGTGAGAAGATTCTTCGCAATCTGCGATTTATCCGTCCCGATGGTACACTGACCGTTGCTGCCATGCTTCTGTTTGGCAAATACACCCAACGCTGGATGCCGATGATGACAGCCAAGTGCATCTGTTTTGCTGGCAACAGCATCGGCGGCAAGGTATTTCGTGACAAGGTGAATGATGCAGATATGGAGGGAAATCTGCTTCATCAATATGACACTATCATGGATTTCTTCACTCGTAACCTGCATAATGTGCAGGTGGGAGATGAATTCAACAGCATGGGTAAGTTGGAAATACCTTACACCAGTTTGGTTGAGTTCACGGTAAACAGCCTTGTACATCGTTCGCTGAACATGAAAGCCCCTGTTCGCATTTTCATTTTCGACAATCGTGTTGAGATTCATAGTCCTGGTGCATTGCCTAACGGACTCACTATTGATGACATCAAGGCTGGAACATCCATGCCTCGCAATATGTTCCTTTTTAACAATGCCATATACTTGCTGCCATACACTGGTGTAGGTAGCGGCATCACTCGTGCACTGGACGAAGATATCAATGTCACGTTTATGAATAATGACAAGGCACAGGAATTTGTGATTACTGTTTGGAGAGAAGAAAGTAACCAAGTCGAAGTTGAAAGTAACCAAGTCGAGGAAAAAAGTAACCAAGTCGAACAAAAAAGTAACGAAGTCGAGGGCAAAAGTAACGAAGTCGAGGGGAAAAGTAACCAAGTCCAAGACTCTGACACTAAAAAAGTGTCATTGTCTAATAAGCAAAGGGATATAGTCAATTTCTGTTCAGTTCCTCGAACCACCGCAGAGATCATGGAACGCCTTGGTTTATCCAATCAGACAAAGAACCGAGAGCGTTACATTACATCCCTTGTTGCAGCAGGATATTTGCAGATGACTAATCCAGATAATCCTACAGCAAGTAATCAAAAATACAAGAAAGTAAACAAAAGATAAGAAGCGTATGGATTCATTATTTCTACTTCAGTTTGCATGTTTTATATTCATGCTCATCAATGCCTTCATCGTAGCACTCTCTCATCTGCATGTAAGATGGGAGAACAAGCGGTATGAGCGTTCTCGATGGATGATCGTTGCTGCCCTGATAGGACTGGCGATACAATATGTGCTGCAGATGACTTTCGGGTTCCGTGCTATGCACGATAATCTGGGTGCGGTCATCAACATCCTCCTCTATACCCCCTGCTTCTCGCTTATCTCCATAGGAATCTACAACATAGAAACCACCCGTGCTAACCTCAGAAAGATGATACTGATGTGCAGTGGTATTTATGCTGCCATCATTGTGGTCTTTTGCGTGGGTATCAATCTCCATCATAGCCTGTATATCAGAGAAGGGCTTTATCTGATGCTGACTCTGTTTTGCGTAAGTGTTTTCTATTGCATATACATGATTATTCAGGAGATGATTAGGCGTAAAAATATGTTGGAGACAATGGCGGCAACGGACTTGTTGCCTTACGTAAGATATTCGCGTGCAAGTGTAATCATTCTATGGCTCGCAGTTCTCGCTATGCCAGTTGCCATCTTTTCTACTACCTTATTATATATAGTAGGTCCAGCCGTATTGCTTGCCTTGCTGTTCTTCAATCTTACGTTTATCGCTCTCGGCAGCAGTTATATCCCTACCGAAGAACTCTTGGATAAAGAAGTGGAAAACGATGCCTTGGTGGGAACAAAATATAGGTATGGGGGGGGCACTTTCTGCTAAACAGCAGACCTCTGCTGATAGCAGAACAGAATCTTTACAACCACTTTCCGATGAGCGCAGAGATTTCATCCAGAAAAGTCTTGATGCATGGTGTGCGAATTTAGAATATAAGGACAGTACTGTGAATATGCTTACCCTCTCTCGCACACTTTGTATCTCCAAGGATGAGCTATCTGTATTCTTCGACCAGTATCTGAAAACTACATTCAGAATATGGCTTGGTGATATACGTTTCAATGCGGCAAAGAAGATGATGTTGGAATTTCCAGACTATAGTAATGACATTATTTCTGCCGAGTGTGGCTTCTCTGCCCGTACCTATCTGTACCGGATATTCAAGTCAAAGGAAGGTTGTACGCCTACCGAATGGCGAGAAGAACAAGTTGCAAATGCAGCCCCAGATGATGAAAAACAGGATTAACCATTTTTCAATAAATATCAGAAAAACGCATAATAAAAGGGAATAAATCGTTAAAATGGGTGTCTACTTCCTACGAAGTAGACACCTAAAACATAGGAAGTAGACACATAGACAGGGAAATGCGCCTCCTTTTTTACATGAAAAACACTATCTTTGTGCCATGAAAGAAATGTTAGAATCTATACCAAGGATAGAATTAGCCCTGATCATCATCGGGGTGTTTGTACTCATATTAGGTATTATCTTGGGATATGCCATGATACATGAGTACAGGATATATCTTGATGATCACTATAAGGCTCGCTATAGCTTTCGTGACTTCATCAAGAGGGAACGCTTTTATATATATTTGTTCTTTGCATCCATATTTATCTTCCTAACAAACCTCTTGTATTTTCTGGAGTGAGTTTCGGATAGAATGGATGAATTAGCTTTATGGTGGATACTTGTCCTGTAATTGGAGATAGATCTTTATTTTTACGGTAAAAAAATGAATGATATGATAAATTATTTGACAACAAAAAATCGGTTGCTGGTAGCAATACTTGCATTTATTCTTCCATTTTCTTTTGCGAAAGCAGAAGTAAAAGAAGATGGAAAGACTATTTCGCAAGGCTGGTACGTCGGTATTGAGGGTGGAATGCCTTTCGGTTTCTCTACTTTCTCAAGTTTCGGACATGACAAGACGCACCTCGGTTGGGCTGCTGGCTTATATGGGGGCTATCGTTTCAACTCCATATTCTCGGCTGAGTTATCTGCCAAGTATGGAGAAATGAACTTGTCTGCACAAGACTGCTGCGTAGAACGTAACTATTGGTTGGGTAGCGACGGCGTGCTTTACAAGGCAGGTGTCTTAGGCATGGACAGTTGGGAATATGCCAATCTGAAAAGCCATGTCAGAATGGGCAGATATGGGGCAAGATTGAACGTTCATCTCCTTGGACTGTTCCATCAAACAGCTAACAGCCGATGGGATTTGGCTGTTTCACCTCATATATATGCAGTAACGACCAAGGCTGACATCCGTACTATAGCCGATGATGCCAAGGTAATGAAAGGTTCTACCAACTGGCATTTGGGTTATGGTGCAGACTTGCAGGTAGGCTACCAACTGACCTCATGTCTGAAATTGGGTATCTATTCCGGTTTGACCCGTCTTACTGGCGAACGTATGGATGGAATGCCAGAACATCTGCACAAGAACAACTTCTTGTGGGAAAGTGGCATAAGATTAGGAATCAACTTGCCTTTTACCAATCATCAACAGTAACCCATAAAACAAGATAGAAAATGAAAGCAAAAAGAATATTTAATATTTGGTTATGGGTGCTGTTATGCGTCCCATGCCTGTTGGCAAGTTGCGACCATGATGTTCATAATGGTGAGGATGAGGGTGGTTTGTCAGTATCGCTCACCTGGGCAGATGAAGCCGACCAAGGCACGGATGTGAAGGATGTGAAGCTCTGGATATTCAATGCCGATGACGGCTCGCTTGTAGAGGAAAAACATGGTGGTAGTGCACAGGAGGTAGCAAGCCAACGCTTTGCTCTTCCTGTAGGGCATTATCAGATTCTGGCTACCACCAACCTTATAGAACCGTTTTTTATCGGTGAGGCTACAAGGGCAACCCTCAACATGAACCAACTCATGTTTGGATTGTCCAATCCAAGTGCCTCTCCCGACCATGCCTATTATGGTGTCACGGACATCGGTATTGACAAATCAAATGTCAACTACATAACAAAAAATGAAATGCGACATATACTTGCAGAATTGACCATCTTCATTGAAGGAGTTCCTGACAATTTTGCAATGATAGGTAAGGTTCTGAATGTGGCAACCGGACTCCTTCCCCTGCAAAAGAATGAGGATGGAACATTTGGGACGGCAAGCTATACCAAGGAAGAGTGTGATATACCTTTGAGAATCGCAGTGCCTGGCGAAACTTTAAAAACGGAAACATTACGCTTGATGCCGACAGCCAATGGTTTTCATACCACCAAGTTGTTTATCCAACTGATTTCTCCTGGGGGAGTAGTTAGCAACTACGACATCGAAGCACCCGTCATGAAATCTGGCGGCAAGTACAAGATAAACTTGGAATTTGAGGAGATGAAACCTTACATGTATCTTACGAGCACGAAGATAGATGATTGGACTGAGGAATGGATTTATCGTGGTGAAATTCTGAATCCAGAAGATTAAGCGCCCCTCTCATTTAAGCAAGAATCAAAACAAGAATATAAATATAAAATAGTAAAAAGACAATGAAAAAGAAGACTTATCTCATTGCCCTGATGGCAATGGCTTTGACATTGGGCAGCTGTTCAGACAACGAGAATGGTATCGGAGGCGAGACCTCCAAGTATATCACCGTTTCTACCAGTATCGGCAATATGACACGTGTTGCCACAGATGCGAATGGCGGTCAAACCTTTGAAGAGGGTGATGAAATCAGTGTGTATGCCTGGACAGGTGCCCCAACTGTAGCCCCTGAGACAAGCGAGCGAGTGGTGAATAACGCCATCAATAAGTTGACAAACGGCTCATGGGTATCCACTCCACAAATGCTTTGGAAGAACAACCGTGACAAGCATTATTTCATCGGTGTCTATCCTACAGCAGCAATATCCGACCTTTCTGCCGGAGAATATACATTCGATGCAAATAAGCAAACGGAAAGCGACCTCTTGGTAGCAGTCAACCCAGACGGCTTATCCTACAGTGCCGATGCCCAACAGACAGTACCTCTTACCTTTACCCATGTAATGGCAAAACTTGCTGTAAACCTTACCTATAAGAACCAATGGGGTGGCATACCAACTGTAGAGAAAGTGGTTGTGGGCAATGCGGCAAAAGAGGCAACCATCAATTATCTGACAAAGGTTGTTACTCCTTCCACTACTGCAAAGGAAGATTTCTCGCTTCCTGAGATTACTGAAAACACCAAGTATGTTTCTGTCATTATTCCACAGGAAGAAGTCACGCAACTCACCATTGTCATCGGTGGCAAAAATTTCGTTTATGATAATGGCACACCTCTCAAGTTAGAAAGTGGTAAGATTACTACTATCAATTTGGAGGTTGGACGTAACGAGATAAAACTTGGAGATGTTAAAATTACTGATTGGGAGGATGGCAGCACATTCAAAGGCGAGGCTCTCAACTAACATAGTACAACGGTTAAATACATATAGAATATGAAAGCAATTAAAATATTAGCAATGGCAGCTTTGGCAACGGCAGTTTTTGCCAGCTGCTCCAACGATGAGGATTTGGCACAGAGCAGTTATCCTGCGGATAATGTGGTACGAGTTACAACAAACGTAGAGGATATAACTACGCGTGCATTTCACACCACAAATACTCTTGATGAATTCGCTTTTTGCATTCGCAATGCTAATAATATCAAGTATTCCTATAACAACATCATGATGACAAAAGAGGGAACTAAATGGAATCCTTCTGATCCTTCTGTTCAGATGCTTTGGCAGAACTCAACTCAGCCTGTCGATATAATGGCTTATGCCCCATTCGACTCAAGAGGAAATACGGAAACAATGATTAAAGTAAAAAAATATCCAGTTTCTGTTGGTACGCAACAGATGGCGGGTACTTACGAGTCTGACTTCCTTGTATATAAGAAAACGGGGTTTGTGCCAGAAAAGGATTTGACAAATGGTGCAGTTGACATAACTTTTACTCATGCCCTCAGTTTGCTGAACATAAAAATTGAGTTCGGCACAGATTTTAATAACACGACCCCTTTGGCATCTAATCCGATAAATAATATAATTATCGGAGGAAGCATCAACCAGGCTTATGCTGATTTGACAGCAGATCCTATCACTGTGGCAGTAGATGCAACCTGTGCTCCGGTTTTGATAGAACCTGAGCTTGGGGAATTCACAGCAGCAGCCAACAATGATGCCCATGCAATTGCAAATTATTCAGCTATCCTTATACCTCAAACTATTGAAGACGGATTTAGAGTAGAGTTTGAAATAAATGGAAAGATTTATGTGTGGAGAGCTTCTGAAAGTGTGATTGCGAAATTGGAAGCAGGTAAAAAACATCTGCTGACTCTTACTGTAGGTAAGGATTTCGTAAAAGCTGGCAGCATGAAGGCAAGCCCTTGGGTAGAAGGAACTGGTGCTACATTAGAAACAGAATAAGTAACAGAATAAAAAGCGAAGAATATGAAAATTTCAAAATATTTAGGAACCTTTGCATTACTCGCAATGCTTGCTGCTTGCTCTACAGAAGATGAGCAGGTTCGCTTTGCTGGAGATGAGGTAAAAGTAAATGCAACCATTGGTGGCGAGAGCGTTTTTACCAGAAGTAATCCCATTGGCAGTACAGAAGAACAGAGTGGATTTCAAGATTTTGACCAAATTGGAATTAGCGTGAATGGTGATGCCGCTCATAAGTATGAAATGAAAAATGGAGTTTGGGGAGTAGCCGAATCCGAAGTTCCAATGAAATGGGAATCTGAAGCTACAGAATTCAAGGCGTTTTATCCGTATTCTTATAATAATGTCAGCAATAGTTTTGACAACGGACAAATCTGTACAGAACAGAACATAAAGGAAGGATTAGCTCTTTCTGACTACATGACAGCTAAGAAGACATATCCAAACATACCAGAAAACCGTCAGCTCGATTTGACTTTCAAGCGCCAGACGGCACGTGTTGTTATCGATATAGAAAATTCGACTTTCATGAATGAGTTTGACCAACCATATGTAGCTGGGATAAATATATATTCTCAATTACAGCTACCGGCAACTCAAGGCGCAGATGTTTCTGCTATAAAAGCATATAAGGTGGATGACTCTAACCCAAAGAGTTCTTGGGTGGCTCTGGTTGCTCCAAATGCAGAAGACGCGAACAAAGATTTTATATGCATAAGTGTACAGGAAAACGGTACTGGAACGCCTAAAGCATACTCTATTAAAGGCATTCCAAATCTTGAAAGCGGTAAGAGCTATACCTATAAATTGAAGATTGGTAAGGATAAAGCCATAATAGATAATGTTACAGTGACAGATTGGAAAAAAGGAACGGCAATACCTGGTGGCGAGGCTTCTTTGGTAACGGAAGAGAGTGTAAGAGAATCGGTCGCTAAGCAATTGGAAAACGGCAATGATGTGGAGTTAACTTTACCTTCCAATGCGTCGTTAGGTCTTTTTGAGGCCATAAAGACTGCCTTAAAAGATAAAGGTGTTCCAAAAAGTTCTGTCGATATAACCTTAAAAGGTGTTATGAGAATTCCTCAAAAAGCTTTTGGTAATTTACCAGAAGGCGTTGCTCCATGGTTTAAAGTAGTTCGCTTGCCAGACGCTACCATTATTGACGATTATGCTTTTCAAGGCAGTACATTGACGGCAATATATGCTCCAAAAGTCGAAGAGATTAATTTTCGTGCTTTCTCTCAATGCGAAAAGCTTGAAATTGTAGATATGCGAAAGGCATCAAGGATAAAATACAGGGCATTTGAAGGATGTGGCCGCTTAGATAGGGTCCGTTTCGGGGCACTAAGTTCAGTTGGACAAATAGATAGAGACGGTAGAGATGGTATATTTAAAAATTGTAAAACTGAAATTATTGACCTGACATTGTCTTCACGACAATCTATGATGCAGCTTCGTAATACAGAGGAAGCAACGCATGAATGGGTTCCAGCTGGAGAAAGCTATTGGGACACAGAAGACTACACTAACAAAAAGTTTCTTGGCTATACATTTGCACAAATTCATCGTGTAGACGATTAATAAACTCCTAAGCTGGGCAGGAGTATAAGTTGCCCAGTAAACATATATTCACCCGCACTTCACTTTTACCTTTGCACCTGGAAACAAGTTTAAACGAATTGGTTAACGGGTGTTAAG
>ENA-OOZG01002753-OOZG01002753.1-human-gut-metagenome-genome-assembly--contig:-NODE-2753-length-10531-cov-7.758209_pt1 | contig 10531 bp, 13 predicted proteins | sample MGYA00241706_ERZ501384 | MGnify/ENA primary metagenome ERZ501384 (study PRJEB25962, sample SAMEA2042742) | human gut metagenome | biome: human gut; feature: human-associated habitat; material: faeces... | reverse complement strand
CAGGTTATATTCGTACTGTTCTGGGGAGCGGATATAAATTTGAAGTTCCGCAGGGTATGGCAGAATAGAACAATCAAATATATTAGCTGCGCACATTATGAAGCAGCCAAAAGCGGGAAACCTTTATGAAATGAATGGGTCTCCTGCTTTTTTGTTTTTAGAAAATAGTGTGTGATTGTTGAGAATAGGCGTCATATAGGCGTAAAGGATATGTATAAAGCAAAAAGGAGGCATTACATATGCTTATTGGCGTTGATCATGGCAACAAACAAATTAAAACGGTTCATTGCAACCCTTTTGTGTCCGGGCTGAAGCAGAGTGTCACCCGTCCCTTTGGACAGAATGTGCTGAGGTATCAGAATACCTACTATACGCTGTCCACTGAGCGGATCCCTTATCGGAAAGATAAAACGGAGGATGATCGCTTCTTTATCCTAACCCTATTTGCTCTAGCTGGAGAGATTGAAGCGAGGGGGGCATATTCCTCGGAGGTTCAGCGTATCCAACTGGCAGTTGGACTGCCGCCGGCACACTTTGGCGCCCAGGTGGAACGGTTCACACAATACTTCAGACAGCGGGGAGTGATAGAGTTTGAGATGCAGGGGAAGCCGTATTCTATCTATATTGAAGATGCGGCCTGCTTCCCCCAGGCTTACGCAGCAGCAGCCACCATGCTTCACACGCTCGTGGAGGAACCCAAAGCGGTGATTCTGGATATTGGCGGGTTTACGGCTGACTATCTGCTGATGAAAAATGGAGAGATTGACCTTACCTCCTGTGATTCGTTAGAAAATGGTGTAATTCTGTTGTACAATAAGGTGCGTTCAAAGGTAAATTCGGAGCTGGACCTGCTGTTGGATGAAGGAGATGTGGATGCCATCCTGATGGGAAAGAAAACCAAATATCCGGATGCAGCCATACGGCTGACAGAGCAGATGGCACAGGAATTTATCAGTGATCTGTTCAGCACGCTGCGGGAGCGTATGCTGGATTTGCAGTACTGCAAGGTAGTCTTTGTGGGCGGAGGAGCCATTCTTTTGAAGCGACAGATCGAAACTTCGGGCAAGGTGGGAACGCCATTCTTCGTACCGAAAATCAATGCGAATGCAGATGGCTATGAGTATCTGTACCGGATTGAAACAGCAGGCAGGTGATGGTATGGGCGAGAAAAAAGAACGAGGGAGGTTTACGCTGCGCTTTAATGAGGGCGATCCCATACACGAAGCTGCCATTGGATTGCTGGAGCTGCAGAGTCCCCGCACGAAAGCGCAATATGTGGCAAATGCAGTGGTCTACTATAATGAGCACTTTGGGCAGGAGCCACAGCCACTAAATGCTTCTATTATCAGCAAAGAAGCAGTAGTGGCTATCGTCAAAGAGATTTTGCGGCAGGAAGGTATGGGACAGGAAAAAGCAAAAGAGCAGGCAATCACAGCCAGATTGGTTGAGGAGCCCGTAGCGCCTGTGATGCCTTCAACTGCGCAGGAAGTGGACGATGATTCGGAAATGGACGATAGGACACGCAGCCTGATTGCTGGTGCCTTGTCTGCATTCCGCAGCCGGGGATAATCAAAAGAGGCATGGGAGCCAGCGATGCTCCTATGCCTCTTCCTGTATGGCCGCGATAAAACTGTCTAAAATATCTTCAAAATGCCTGTATTGTTTGGGTGTTAGTGTGGAAATCTTCTCCATAAGAAGGGAGGAATCTGTTTCTGTGATGACGCCTCGCAACAAATACTCGGTGCTGATGTGAAGTGCATCACAGACTTTGAGGATCGTCTCAGGCCGCATAGCCTTTTGACCCAGTTCTGCGGTGGAGATGGTCTGTGGTGTGACATGAGCCAGCTCTGCCAGAGTTTCTTGGGTCATATTTAGTTGTTTTCTCCGGTCGAAGATCCGTTTACCCATATCTTTCAGTAGATTTTCCATGCGTCACCTCCATGCTATAGTTACATTTTATCCGCTATGACATGGATTATTAAGCGGTCATGGTTGATTTATCTCGTCCATAGCAAGTATAATATGCAGAGGAGCACGCCAGAAAGGAGAATTATATGAACAGTTTTTCGTGTGTGATTACAGGTCACAGACCGACCAGATTTAAGTTCAAATATAATGAAAAGGATAAACGCTGCCAACGGATTAAAAAGTGTCTGCAGGAGCAACTCATACGACTCTATCACCAGGGAGTACGATGCTTTTGGGTTGGAGGAGCAATGGGCGTTGATATGTGGGCAGCGGAGCTCCTGCTGCGTATGAAAGAGCAGCAAGCGTATCAAGATGTGGAATTGTGTCTGGCTCTCCCTTTTGAGGGTTACAATGCAGACTGGGATGACTGGCATCGAAAGAGGATGGATTTTATTCGCAGATATGCTGAGAAGGTCTTAGTACTGGGCGAAATGCCCTCAAGTGAAAGCTATAAGAAACGCAATTACTATAGCGGTGGTCCTTCGTGTAGATGATGCCGTTTTCAATTTTGGAAATCGGCAGATAATCTGCTACCGGGTTAAGGCAGGCGGGCTTCGGCTCCTGAGTGCGGATAGGGCGTTTTACTTTGCGCTCCTTGGAGACCTTCTTTTTTTGCTTGGCGGCTTTCTTCTCCTTGGCAGGCTTCTGCTTTTTCACAGGACGGAGTTTTTGGCGGATCTCGTAGCTACGAACTTCATCAAACTCCGCTGGGAAATCCTCTCTGCCGGAGCGCCGTGACCGCCTGGGAGCCTTATCGGGCTTGTGTGCCTTCTTTTTAATATGCTTGCCGCCATGCTCTGCCGCAGAAACCGCATCTTCTGCGCTGTTACCGCCTACAATGCGGCGGTTTCGCAGGTACTTTATGAAAATCAGCAGAAAAGAGGAAAGGCTCTCACCGGAAATTCCGATAAGCGCCACCAATGCTGCTGGCAGTGCGGTCAGGCACAAAGCGATGATACGGGCAGTCAGGCCAAGAGGAAGCAATGAAAAAACCGGCACACCAATGGCAAATGCCAGGATGCCGGCTTCAATTACATTGCGGGCTTTGAACATACCACCGAAGAAGGTGCCTGACTCGATGAAATTCGGTGGTATTATGTAGGTATCTCGGTCGATTTTATGATTCATGATTAACCTCGTTTCCGAAGCCGGGCGGGCACATCAGCCGATAATCCAGAACGGACCGCCAGCTCCAGCGCGCCGGCTGGCCTCATTTAAGATAATGGACAGATCCCAGAGCTGTTCGCTCCGTGTGTAACTGGCAGGGTCAGCCACCATGATCTTGCCGTCTTTTACGCCACGCAGGACAATGAAGTGACCGGAAGAGGTAAAGTGGCCTTCAGACATGATTGCTACTACCAGTTTACCATTAGCCAGTGCGTCTGTGATGCGCTGTGGTTCCGCAGTGGTACAGCCGGAAACCGGAAGCCCCCATTCCCCAGCGGCGGCAGGTATCAGCGCATGGTAAGAACCACTGCTTTTACACCAGTAGCCGTTGTTGTAAGACCACTCGGCCATCTCCACAGGGTCAACCATATCGTCCGTCAGAGAGGACACCACGATTGCCATAGCGGTAGGGCCGCAGCCATAACCGCCAATATTGTCCGTACCATATGCTTTACCGGCATAGCGTTCATCCAGCTGATTGTAGTAAACAACAGGTGTGATCCCGTCGGTGAAAGTAACATCGCCCAGAGCGGTGATGCTGTTTCCGGTCCACGCTTCCAGATTTTGCAGCAGACCATCGCCCAAGAACAGGCTTAGGTTGGAAGCGTAATCAGATGCAAGCTCCTTTTGGTCATCGGTAAGCTGGAATACAACATCAGAAAAATAGGACTCACCGTTGTAACGGACAGTATAGACCATCCATGTTTCGGACACCGTTGTTTCTTCCCCAGTCTCCGGATCAGTCACGGTGCTCTCACGAATCTCTTGCTTGCTGGTGTAGGAATATAGATGCTGCTTGTTTTCCCGCAGGGTGGCGGCAAGGTCATTCAGAGAAATGCTTTCAAAATCCTTGTCTTTGGCCGCACAATACTGAGAGATAAACAGGTTGGCGTTATAAATAGGACCGCCGGAATAGGCATTTTTGACCTCCATATGGTCGGCTCCCGATGCCGCAAAGTCAGCTTCGATCCGGGCAAGTACATCATCCAGTGCCTCACCCAAGATGCCGTTGAGGGTAAAGGTGATCTCGTTGGCGTTCTCAATAATCGCTGTTTCGCTATTCAAAATCGGAATTTCGGGGTCAGATGGCGAAAAGGCATTGGTCAGTCCACCGAAAATAAGACCAGGGAGCATGAGAACAAATAATACCGGCAGCATAAGCAGGGCAATGACTGCCACAATGATTTTTCCGATATGCTTCCGACCTGCCCACACTGCGCCTGCAGCTGCACCGTAAGGACCGCCTGCGGCAGCGCCTTTGGCAGCGGAGGAAATAGCTTTTCCAGTTTTGATTGCGCCGCAGATGGTATGCGCTGCGGAGGTGCCGGTCTCCACAGCTTCGGAAAAACTGCTTTTTTGATCTTCTGGCATTTATATCTTGTCCTTTCTCCTCGGGGCTGGAGGCAGCTTTTTGACAATGGACTCGTTGAAGGCGATAGAACCGTCAGGAGCCATATAGGGCGATTTGTCAACAGCATCCACAGCGTACTGCTTATACCATGCTGTGCCATCCACGGCATGAACGGTGGTGTATTGGCCTTCCGGGGCAACATATTGGTCTGCGTGGTACATACCAAAGGAGATGCCTTCGGGATGCTCCGCAGTCACTTCTGTGCCGGTGATGTGGCCGCCGCCGATTTCGACATTTTGGAAGGTCGGAACATTTTCAGCTCCGGATTCCAGTGCCGCATATCCCATGTAAGAGTGCAGGGCTTCGGCGGCTTTTTCACCGGAAATGGAACCCATCTGGCTGATACTGCCCGTGGCTACGCTGCCGATTACATTGTTGGCAAAATTGCCGCCCTTACTGACGGAAGAAGCGTACATATGGCCGCCGATCCCTCCGGCTGCAGCATCGCCTAAAAGACTGCCAAGACCGGAAGGCTTGGAGCCGGGAGTTGTGGTGGCTGTTTTGATGGCGCTGTTTGTGACTTTTCGGCTCACCACTCCAGCAAGACCGCCGCTGGCAAACCCTGCTCCAAAGCCGCCGCTGCCTTTACCACCGTTTGCGTTGACATTGGTGGAACTGCTGTTTCTCCCGCCGCCAAAGTGGTGACTGGAAAAGTTCTTGATGCCGCCGATGCCTCTGGCAGCGATCATAGCCTCAGCCAGCATGCTGCCGCCGGTATGTCCTACATTGACACCAAGACTGGAGAGGAAGGAATCGATTTTCTGGCCGACTTTGAGAAAGCCGATAGCACAGAGAAACCAGATAAACACATTGCCGGAAACGGCTTCTTTTCCCACAGCGTCTACCTGAGCTTGCACATCGCTTTCGGAGATAGCGGCAAAAGCCGGCTGGCAGAGCAGGCAGGAGAGAATTGCGACTGTAAAGGCCGCAAACAAAAATTTTTTGAGTTTCTTCAAGGATAAGACCTCCTTACAACGAAAGCGGGTTCGCAAGGAAGGACCCCACCATGCTTGTGAACAGGCGCAGGCACCAGGCGTTCATGACCAATAGGAAAATTTGGCCGCCAAGCATCCGGCACCAGGATTTCCAGATGTTTGCTGTGGTCTGGCTGGCGCCCATAGAAAAAGCCACAGGAGCCGTGTAGACCAGTACACCGAGCAGCACATACCGTTCGGCTGCCTCGAATAGAAGTTTTAGGTAGTTCCAGGCCAGGATGAGAACCAAAATCAAGGTAATCAGCGCCACAGCCCCATTGGCACACACACCGATGATGACCAGCATCACGGAATTGAAGTCTGCAAAGCTTAATGCAGGAAGGTCGGACTCCATGATCCAGTGGTAGGGGGTGCCGCCGATGGTAAGAACAATATTGACGATCTCATCTGAAAAGAGCGTCAGCAGGATAAAAATAACGGAACGGATACTCAGCTTTACCGGGTCTTCTGCTTCCACACCTGCGCCAAGACCGAAGTTTTTGAATAACTGCCAGACCCAGTTGAGCAGGATGATCCCGATTGCCAGAGCCACGAAAACAGAGTACATAGTCTCTGCTGCGGGAAAATAACGCAGAAATACAGCCATATCACAGCCCAGCGCACCCAAAACCGATGTGGTCACCAGATCAAGACCGGCCATTACCTGTTCTGCGATCCATTCCACTATGCCGTCTAAAATGCCCATAAATGCAAGCCTCCTTTCCGGCGAGCAATCAGACGGTCAATCAGCCTGTCCATTGTCCGCCACTAAAGAGCGGCGTCACATACGCCATGATAAAGCCCAAGCCATTGAGGATAGCCCAGGTGATACAGATTCGTTTGAGCCAGGCGCGGCTTTCATCCACCGTCCGTCCGGAACGGGAGAAGTTCATGAGCAGCAAGGCTACCGAAGCAGTGACGATGGCGGCGATAGTGGAGATGGCAAGGATTTGGGTGTATACATCCTGCATGATCTCTTTGGCCTTGGTCCATACATCTGTTGCCGCATAAGCCGGCTGGCAGAACATCATGGACATCATCACACACAGGAAGGCGCTGTAAGCTACTTTGGGCAGCGAAAGCCTGCGCTTGGACTGGGTATCCGGCTCCTGAAGCTGCGGAGTTTGAGGGGTTTTCGTTTTCTTCAATTTGCGATCCTCCAATTCTGAATGATTTTTTGATGCTCAATAGGGAACAGAAAAACCCACACCTGTCAAAACAAATGTGGGCTTTCAAATGGCCGGGCGGCCATCTGGGCAGCAAAAAAGCACCCGGATGAAAGGTGCCGTTACTGTCCTGTTCGGTTTTGGGTGCAAGTTTGAGCATATTCAGTTTAACACATCGGTATTTACACTGAAAGAGCAGAACCATGCCAATTTTGTTCCCGAATTGTGCCAATTATTTGCCCGATTGTCCGGAAGGTGATTTTGTCTCTGGAAAGAACTGTTCCAGCATGTCTAAACTGTCCTTGGAGGTATAGCCCCAAAGGACGGAACTGAGGGCTTCAATAGCTTCCCGGCGTTTGCGGTAGTAGGTTCTGAAACTGATGTCACGAATGTGCGGTCGCAGGGTCTCGATGATTTCCTCAACATTTTTGAGCTGCTGGGGCGAGAGGAAGGAGTAGTACAGCAGCCAGTAATATGCCTCACCGTTTTTGTGCTTGGTACGCAGCAATTCGACTGCGGAATCCAGCAGCTTGAGCATTTTGTGGCTGCGTTCAATGCACTTGGCATGATGCTCAATGTCACTTCCGGCCAGATCGGCGCCGGCCAGATAGACTGAATCCAGAAAATCCTCGATGGAGGTGCCATACTCGATCTCAAACTTGGTGCGGACATGCTGGACAGAAAGCTCCAGACTCCACACAACATCCCGGTATTTTTTCAGCAGTTTCCAGGTATCATGGTACAGGGGATTATCAGCAACATCAGGTTCAACAAATTTTCTCATTTCAAGTTCCTCCTATTTTCGTGCTCCTCAAAGGGAGTGAGTGTAAGTTCAAAAGTGGCGATTGAAGTGTTTGTGCCGCAGAGGATGGTCAGACCAAAGTGGGCTGTGGATTTCCCTCGCGCACGCGGAATCAACTCTTCCCAGCAGTCGTCCGATAAGGGATATAACTTATAGCGGGAGAGCGGGCAAGAAAAGCAGGAAATCCCTTGCGTAGATAGGATGTCAGCCATCTTGCGGAGTATCGTTTCAATGTGCGATTTTGAAACGCTGGAAAGTGCATCCGAAACAATGATCTCATGCTCAGAGATGGAATGGCTCTCTTCGGTTTCAGCAGTTTCCGGAAGCTCCAGATGAATGTTTAAGGTCATGGCAACTTCCTCCTTGTCGATTAAAACATCGGAAATCTCAAACATGGTGGATAGGTAGTTCTGCAGGTAGATCACGCTTCCATGCCGGCCGGGAAACGACATGATAGAGATATACCCAAGACCGTCCAGCTTTTTCAGTATCCGGCATACGGTAGCGCGTGACAGCCCCCAGCGGCAGGAGAGTTCGGTATAACTGACCAACGGGTTTCCTGTACCATTGCGAAAGTAGGCTACCGGGCCGACCTCTGACCCCTGCACCTGCGTATCGTTGTAGACAGCGGATACCCACAGATCCAGAACGATGTCCATTTCAGAGCAGCGGGCAGAGCTGACCAGTTCCAGGGCAACAGAGACTGGCAGGAAGAAAAAACCGGTATCCTTTTGGCATGGGGCATTGTACTCCAGTGCGGAATTGTGGCGGGCCCAGTGGAGGATTTTATATTTTACTACATTGCCACGGCCCAGCAGTGTATAGGAAATCAAGTGCTGCTTCTGAAGGGTATCCAGCATGGACAGCGCCTGCCGATGAAAGCGGGTGCGGAACCAGCAAGACAGTTCCTTGACGGTGCACACCCATTCGCCGGGCGAGACTGTATAACTGATCCCGTCAATACGGCGATATGAGGTGCGGAAGTTTGCATAGCTGCAAAGTACAGTAAAATGAAAAAGGCCGGAGCCTCCGTTTATGCGGATGCTCCGGTCGTTGATCAGTTTGTGGATGAACTCACGATAAATCCGGCATCGTGGGTAATCTACCACTTGTTTAATTTGAAGTTGGTATTCTGGCATGACAGTCTCCTCTTTATTATGTATTATGTATTAAAGGTGGGGCAATAAAAGTAATAAAATGTTTCGATAAAATCGTTGACTTAGATGGAATTGAAGGTTATTATATAATAATGTATGCGTCTGCGGTTAAACAATCAAGCCGTTCTTTGTGTAGAGATCATGTTAGATATAGCATCCTGAGTAACGCAGCAAATTTTTGCCATTTCTATGCCAGCGATATGCCATAACAGGCGCACTACAACTTTCTACAACTTTTCTACAACTTTTGAAGCGAAAAGGACGGCACAAGAGGACACGAGACGAATGAAAAAAATTTCACGAATCGAGTATTGTGCGGGTTTTGAACCCTTACAGAGCGGCATGGAACAGGATGAAGGGAGCCGAATTTTGCTCCCGACAATGAAGCCGCTGGACATGCCCAAGAAGGCCGACAAGGCGGAAGCCGCTCCCGCCGAAGTGAAGAAGGAGGAGGTCATCGACTTCTCCAAGGTCGAGATCGAGCCGCTGTTCAAGGACTTCGTGGACTTCGAGACGTTCTCCAAGTCCGACTTCCGCGCCGTGAAGGTCAAATCCTGCGAAGCGGTCAAGAAGTCCAAAAAACTCCTGAAATTCGTGCTGGATGACGGAACCGGCACTGACAGAGTGATTCTTTCCGGTATCCACGAATACTACGAGCCGGAAGAATTGGTCGGAAAAACGTGCGTCGCCATCACGAATCTGCCGCCCAGACCCATGATGGGCATCGACTCCTGCGGCATGCTGATCTCCGCCGTGCACAAGGAAAACGGCCAGGAAGGCCTGAACCTGCTGATGCTGGACGATAAGATCCCGGCCGGGGCGAAGCTGTACTAAGCCAGAAGGCAAAGATTCTACAAGGGACCTGCAATGGGTCCCTTGTTTTCTGTCTTGACAGATACGATAAAATCGTATATTCTTTTCTTAGAGTTAAGATAGAAACAGAAAGAGAGTGGTTCTACTATGACGAGAACCTTTGTTTATACGGCACCATTTCGTCGATGTTGGAAAATGATGGGATTAGGGGACGATGTGTTGCCGCGCCTAGAAGAAGTCCTCTTGCAAAATCCACAGCTTGGAGATGTTATAGAGGGGACTGGCGGGGCAAGAAAAATGCGCATCGCGTTAGGTGGCCGTGGAAAGAGCGGCGGTGCCAGAGTGATATATGTAGACGTTTTGGAACGAGAACACCTCTATCTTTTGTTTGCCTATCCTAAAAATGTGCAGGAAAATTTAACCGCAGAACAGAAGAAAATGCTTCGCAAAATCACCGAGGAAATTCGGAAGGAGTGATTTCAGTGTCTGAGCCGATTTTTAAAAGTTCTTTGAGCATGGAAGAGATAGAAGCAAATTTCAAGGATGTAGATTTCTTTTCCGGTGTGATGGAAGGGCTGGAAGAAGCGCTTGCATACAAAAGAGGAAAAGCATCTGCAGAGACGATCGCACGCAAGCGTGCCTTGCCCACAGTGAATATCAAGGAAATGCGGCTGTCTTTGGGAATGACGCAGCGGACGTTTGCAGAGATGCTGGGCGTTTCTCGCAGAACGGTGGAGGCATGGGAAAGCGGAAAAAGTACACCGACGCCTACGGCAAAGAAGCTGATGTATTTGATCCAGGAAGATCATTCCCTGGTGCAGAAGTTACAGTAAGAAAGAGAAAGGACGAACACCATGGAACACATCACCAGCCGGAGCAATGCGCTCATCACCCGCATCCGCAAGCTCGTGGCCGAGCGGAAGCATCGGCGGCGGGAGGGGGTCATGGTCTGCGAAGGCCCGAAGATGCTGGGGGAAGCCCTGCGGTGGGGCGCTGCGCTGGACACCGTCGTGTGGGAAGCGGGGAAAGCACGGGCGCAGGAGATCCCGGACGGGGTGCGGCAGGTAGAGGTG
>ENA-OOZG01002740-OOZG01002740.1-human-gut-metagenome-genome-assembly--contig:-NODE-2740-length-10577-cov-3.289204_pt1 | contig 10577 bp, 16 predicted proteins | sample MGYA00241706_ERZ501384 | MGnify/ENA primary metagenome ERZ501384 (study PRJEB25962, sample SAMEA2042742) | human gut metagenome | biome: human gut; feature: human-associated habitat; material: faeces... | reverse complement strand
CGTATGTTCTACCCCTACATCTCCGACTCCAGCTTTATGGCCGTGTGCGACGACACCCTGGCTATCCAGGCGCTGGAGACGAATATGCCCCAGTACGGCGTGAAATACACGCACCCGGTGGATAAGATCCGTCAGATCGATGTCCCCGTTGTCAATATCGGTACCTTCGGCCGCGACGGACATATGCTCACCGAGCGCGTGGATATGCGGCAGACGTTCCAAAATGTTCCCAACATCACCTATGAAGCGGTGAAGCGTCTGCTGAGCTGAGTTATCCCCCTACGCTGAGAGACCCTGTCAAAACGCACAAAACGCACCAAGCACAAAACGCAAAACGCAAATGTGGGGAGACAGGATATTTGAGAAATGCGGGATAGGGCGGGATGAGAGGGGAGACGGCGGGAAAACCCTTGAAATACGCGGGAAACGGCGACTTTCGGCGCGGGACGGAGGCGCGAATTATCAACAATCTTGAGATGAGGATGCGTCGGCGGCGGTCGGCGCTTTTTTCACGCCCACGAGGCCGCACAACGGCGGCGGCGCGGCGAGGCGCACACATACGCAGAATACGAAAAAGCCCCGGAAACGCCCGTATAACGGCATTTCTGAGGCTTTTAGATGATATGAGCCGCTCGGCCCCGTCCCGGAAGTCACAGCAGCAGACCAAGAGGACGAGAGCTTCGCGGCTCATGCTGCTATTGTAGCAGACGCGGCGGCGGATTGCAAGAGGGGCAAGCGTGCTAACGGAGCGTTAGAGCGTGCGAGTTTTGGGGAAAACGGGGCTTTTCGGCGCGGATCGGCGGGGATTAGGGCGTGCGCTGGCCGTGCGAGGCGTGCGCGGCGAGGCGGCGAACCGGGCCAAAACAAGCGGCGAGCAATTCTACATTTCAGTCAAAACTGCGAAAAGCTGTAGAATTGCCCTGCTTTCAATGGTTTCGGGCGTTTTGCGAGTGCGGCGCGGGCGTTTTTCAATTCTACAGAAAACAGATTTACAACTAAATCAAAACAGCGCGAAAAATCAAGCGGTTCCACCTTGGGCTTCAGCGTCCTCGGCGGGGCCGCTTTTTGTTGCGGAGCTGCCGTTGTGATACGTCCAGTAAATAGACTCTTTTTTCCGTTCGACGTGCTTTCGATATTTGAGATGAACGAGGTCAAAAATGTCCTCCTGTTGCTCCTCCGGCAAGAGGCGATACATGGCGATCAGATCAGCCTCCTCGTCCTCCAACGGCGAACCGTCGCAGGTCAGACCTTGTTCTTGCTTGAGGTGCTCGAAAGCCGCATTGCGGTCATTCTCCTGTGCAGTCTCCGAACAGCTACGCCCAAAGACGAGATAGTCCAGAGAGATTTGTAGATATTCGGAGACAAGGACGAGCTTGTCGAGGCGGGGGCTCTGTTCACCCCACCGCTTTATAGTACCATTTCCGAGACCACACTCACGCTCGACGCGCTTGAAATTACTGCCCTTTTCCTTTATGGCCTGTTCAATTCTATCAACTAATTCGGACATAAAATGCCTCCCGTCAAAAAGTAGATTTTCAGAGACTTTCCGCTTGACAAGTAGCCGAACGGAGACTATAATAGGGGTGTAATCTGATTTAAGTATAAAGCAAGTAAATCATAGCACACCCCGACCGAAAAGGAAATAGCAAATCGGCGAACGGTAGAGTAAAAGCGAGCGGCGGAGGCGTTTTTCAGAAGGAGAACGACAACATGAAGAACGACATCGCAGACATCCTGTTCAAGTACACCACTGGCGAGGCCACACTGGAAGAGACGAACGACGCCTTGAAGGAGGCGGAGGCGGGTTTCAACTTGGAACCGGGCCGCAACGAGATCACCCCCGACGAGATGGCCCTCACCACTGTCGGAGATACCCCGGAGGAGGCCAACGGCTTCGGCCTGTTGGACACCGGCACCGGCAGCATGGAGAAAGTCCACGTCACCAACGGCAAGCTGGACGAGGCGATCAATCAGGTCAACCATGACGGCACGACCAATATGCTGGCCTTCGTCATCATCGGCCCCAATCGTTACGAGGTCAAGGGCGACACCCTGACGGACTGCTAAAGCCCACCAACACCTAAGCGACTCTTAGATTTAATTCCGCCGACCGCCGTTCGCTTTTGCTCTACCACAAACGCCGAGAAAAGGAAAGGAGGCAGATCATGAGACGCGGCAAGAAGCCCACCCGCAAGCAGAAGATCCGGCTCGGGCAAGCGGGCCTCGCCCCGGAGAACTGGCTGGTCGTGAAGCAGAAAGCAAACGGCGAGCTAATCATTCTGAACAAGTACCACGACACGATCCGCGTCATCCCGCCACTGGCCGGATGAGCTTTGCAGGAAGGAGCAGCAGCATGAAGGAGCAACCGCACATCTGCCCACTGTGTGGGCGAGCATACGACGAGCCGCCCGCGCTGTCGCGAGTGGACAACCAGACAGACATCTGCCCGAGGTGCGGCATGATGGAGGCACTGGCGGCCATGCCGAGGCGGGAAACGCCACAGGAGCGGACGCGGCGGGCCGTGTACGCCACGGGCAACCGCTGGGCGATTGAGAACTTTGAAGCGACCCACCACTAAGCCGAAACGCCCGGAAGGGCGTCACCGGGAACTGCCCCACCCGGTCTGAAGATGGCAGGGCAGAAAGGAATGACGGCAGCATGAGAAAGATCAAGAAGATCAACGGCTTCCTCGTGGTCAAGTTCAACGACCGCGAGAAGCGCGAGTACGAGGGCACGGCCCTCGGAGAGTACGGCGTGATCGACGCGGAGGTCTACACGGGCAATCTGGACATCGACCGGGGCGCGATGGAGTACGACGACGCGGACACGCTGGAGGTGGCCGTGGAGCTGGCACGGGGGCTGGAGTCCGAGGAGGACATCACGGACGAGCCGCCCACCTACACCGCCGCCGTGGAAACGAATGAGAGCTATACCGAGGAGGCGGTGGAGCCCACCGCCCTGATCGAGGGCTGGACGCGCCGCCTTGCCACGCAGGTCAAGAGCAAGCACTATCCCGACACCGACCCGCGCACCGCCGCGCACGAGCTTTACGGCTTCAAGATGGCGCTGCATCAGATCGGCTTCCTGCCGGAGAGCGAGGTCATCACCGACCCGGACACCTTCGGCGCGGGACGGCTGGACGGCCCCATGCCGCGCAACCCCGAAGAGCTGCTGGCGTTCGTGTGCGACGAACGGTGCAAGAACCGGGCCGGACACACGCAGGAGGAGCTGGACGCCATTTGCGCGAAGTGCCCGCTGGGACAGCTCTACGAGGACGCGGAGGCACAAGACCTACGCATCCGGGAGCGGAGCGAGCGAGCGCTGCGGGAGCACATCGAGGGCGTGAGGCACGCTGAGGACACCCTGACCGCCCTGCTTGGCGGGCATGAGGCGCTGGCCTACCTTGCGGCGCTGCGGGACGGACAGATCCTGCAGGAGAACGAGTGCGAGCACTATGCGGCGCAGATCGCCGAGGCGGGCGCAGCGTGGGAGACGGTGCTGGAGGGCGTGAGCTTTGAAGACCTCTCCCGGCTGCGGCACCTGCTGCGGGAGGTGGACGAATACACCAAGGGCGGCGGCGAGCTGTTCAACGGCTTCCAGCACGAGACAGAACGCATCCCGGCGCATCGGCTGGAGGAGCTCCACCAGCTCGGGACGGCGCTTCTCGGCGAGTGCCCGGAGAACGACTGCACGATTTACCGCAACGTGTTCCGCATGGCGGTCGACGTCGACGGGCAGATGGGCAAGCTGACAGGCCACGCGAGGGAGACGATGCAGCGGGAGTATGATCGGCTGCTCCGGGAGTTGAACCGCCTCTACACCATGAACCACGCGGTGAAGAAGTACCGGGAGGCGCAGCATGACAGGACTTGAACTGCTCAAGGCCCCGGAGGCCACGGCGGGCGAGATCGCGGATATCATCTCCGCGCCCTGTCCGCCAACTATCCCCGCCCACTGCGACGGCGTGAGCTGCCGGGAATGTTGGCTGACGTGGCTGACAGGCGAGCCGCCCGAAGAGAAAGGGCCGTCCGATGAACAGACGGCCCCGTGCGGAGCTCCCGCCTACTACCATCCTCCAGTGAAAGCGATCCAAGAGGCGGCGGAGCGGATCAGGGAGGGGCGCATGGAGTACGCAGCAGAAGCACTCACTCACCGCTCCGATCCAAAAGAGCCTCGACAGCCTTGAAGGCGTAGGCCCTCGCGACTACTGACGTCGCATAATAAGTTTCCCGGCAGACGGCAACAATCGCCGCCTTCTGAGCCTCGGTGAACCCGGCGTCAACGTGCTCGCCAGAGTCGAGAATGGCAGAGCGAAGACGCTCGCCGAGAATAGACCAGTCAACGTCGCGGCTCTTGTCGACCTCGTCGAGTACACGCTCGACGGCATCAAGGGTAGCATCAGCCATAGACAACACCCCCTCCCCGGGCAGCGGCCCAGCTCCATTATACACGAGCGGGAGGGCAAAGGAAAGGAGCAGCAGAATGTTCAGCACAGAAGACCTCAAGACCGCGATCGGCGCGACCGTCATCGCACGACGGAACGCGGCAGCACGGCTGCGGGAGGCGGGCAACCCCCGCGACCCGTTCCGGGCGCTGCCGGGGATGGAGCAGCAATTCTTTGAAGCGGCGCAGAGCGTGCGCAGCTACGACCTCGTTCTCAACTTACTTGAGAGAGAAGTGAAGCGGGAGGCGCGAAAGCGTGCGGGGCGCACGGCGCAGAGCGCGGCGGCGTTCCTCATCACGGCGGGGCTCATCATCCTCGCGACGCTGGGCTTCGCGGCGGCACTGCTGTTGATGCACTGCCCCATCCCCGCCGTGAGCGTCACCGCGTTTATGGGCGTGGCGGTCTCGCTGGGCTGGGCGGTCATTCGGAAGTAAGTCTAAGAACGACGAGAAAGGAGGGCAAGCGATGAGAGGCCCGAAGAAACGGCTGACGCCGTTCGGGAAGATGGTGGTGAAGGCGCTGGCTGACCGGGACATGAGCCGGGCGGAGCTGGCGGCCACGGTGGGCACGAGCCCGCAGTACATGAGCTACATCTTGAACGGGACGCGCTCGGGCGAGAAGTACCTCCCGGCGATCATCGCCGCCCTCGCGCTCGACCCGAAGAAGGCAGAGCGGGCGATCGCGGCATGACGCACGGAAGGGAGGGAACGGAGTGCCGGACGTATTCATCACGCTGGAGGAGGCAGCGGCTTTTGAGAGCGTCAGCTACAAGACTTTGACGCAACGCATCTATCGCAATCCTCAGCAGTACAAAACGAAGTCACAGGCCCGGGAGGGCGGCGGCAAGGATCAGGTGTTGATCTCGACAAGCTCCCTCTCGGCAAAGGCGCGGAAGGCATGGCGAGCCGCGCAGAAGGTGGAAGGGAGTGAGGTCATCATAGACAAGAGAGCACAGGAGGCCGTGCCGTGGTACGTCACCGCCGACCTGAACCAGTACACGGAGGCGAACAAGAAGCGCTTCTACGAGGCGGTGGAGCTGGCGGCGCGGGTGCAGGACTTCATCGACTATGACGGCCCCGACCGCACGGGCTACGCCGAGCGGTACGCGCTGGGGCTGGGGATCAGCCCGCAGAGCCTGTACCGCTACATGAAGAATGTGCTGGAAGCGAACGCATGGGCGCTGAAGCTGGAGAAGGAGGACGGCAAGAGCCGGGACTACTTCCGGGCGCTGGCGCTGTGCCGGAAGCCGAAGGAGACGGGGACGTTCCCGAGCCTGACGGACGAGCAGAAGGCAATTATTGAGAACATCTGGTTCGACAAGCGGTTCGCGGCGAACCTCGGCACGATCGAGATGCTCTATGAGCGGTTCGAGCTGGAGGCAGAGCGGCGGGAGTGGGAGGAGTACCCCTCCATCAAGACGGTGGCCCGGTACATCAAGTTCCTCATGGGACAGCGGGGCGCAGAGTCCGCCCGGTTCCTTGCAGCCAACGGGACGCGGGAGTGGAAGAACAAGCGGATGATGAAGGGCAAGCGCGACGCGACGAGCCTTCAGGTCATGGAGTATGTCGTCGGCGACGAGCACACCTTCGACTTTTGGGTACAGTGGACGGCTCCGAACGGCAAGATCAAGGCCGTGCGCCCGAAGCTGGTCGCGTGGTTGGATATGCGCTCCCGCACTATCATCGGCGACGTGGCGTGCGTCAACGCCAACTCGCAGACGCTGAAGGAGTCGCTGGTCAAAATGATCTACAGCAATCCGGGCGGCGTTCCCCACATCCTGCACGTCGACAACGGCAAGGACTACACCGCCAAGGCCATGACCGGGCAGAACCGAAAGCGGCGCAAAATCGACCCCGACTTCGCATTTGACTCGGAAACGGTCGGATTCTATCAGAGCATCGGCATCCAAGAGGTCGGACGCTCGCTGCCGTATCAGCCTTGGGACAAACCGATTGAACGCTTCTTCTCCACGGTCTGCTCGAAGTTCTCCAAGTGGTTTGAGAGCTACACGGGCACGCTGACAGGCTCGAAGACCTACGCCAAGCGGCAGAAGGACATCGACCGGATGCTGGAGCGCGGAGAGCTGCTGACGATGGAAGAGTTCTTCGAGGCCTGGACGGAATGGAAGAACACCAAGTATCACACCCGAAAGCATCGCGGCCTGAGTGACGCGGGCGAGCAATGGGTCACGCCGATCGAGATGTTCGAGAACGGCCCGCGCTATGAAAAGGCAGCTCCGCCCCGAGAGTATGCGGCGATGCTACTGATGAAGGCGGCGACCGCCCGCGTCACGAACCAAGGCATCAACAAGTTCGGCACACTCTACACGGACACGGAGCTCGCCTACTATGTCAATCAGAAGGTCAACATCAAGTGGGACATCGACGACGTCACCAAGCTCTATGTGTACGACATGGAGGGCAAGAAGATCTGCGAAGCGGTGTCTGCCGAGCTGCTCGCCTTCGGCCCGCATTGTTCTCAGGCAGCGCTGGAGAAGCACCTGCGCGATCAGAAACGAAACGAGCGCGAGGTCAGAGAGTATCTGGAGGAGCGAGTCCGCCCCTACGAGCTGCGGCTTGAGGACGGTGCAAGGCCCTCGGATGCAGTGGGCATGATCGACCTGACCATCAAGGCCACGCCGAGCCAGAAGCTGGTCTCCCTGCCAAAGGACAGAATGTTCCGCTCGGAACAGGCAAGCAAGGCGAGCCGGAAGAAGGTCACGGACGACACCTTCCTCAACGCCAAAGGCGACAAGGCGCTCTCCCTTTTGAGAGCGATGAACGAATAATAACGGAGGTACATCATGGAAGTTACAGCAGCGGAGCGCACCACAATCTACACCAACATCAGCCCCCTCGCGCAGCGCGTGAACAACTACATCCAGACGCAGCACTCGAGCATTGCGGCGGTCGCCAAGGACATCGGCTACAGCCGCACCACCCTCTCCCGGTATCTCGCGGGCAAGTATGACAGCAACCCGAACGACCTTGAGAGCAAGCTGACGGACTTCCTCACCCGGCAGACGGGCGAGGCGGTCGACCTGACGACGCCGCTGGCAGAGCCGGAGGGCAAGACATGGAAGACGCCCACGTTCTTCGAGAGCCGGGACGCGAAGGCCGTGCTCGGCGTATGCCAGAGCTGTCAGGAGTACATCGGTCTCGGCATCGTGGTCGCCCGTAGCGGCTACGGCAAGACCTACGCCCTGCGGCAGTACGCAAAGCTCTCCCGCGTGGCCTACATCGAGTGCGACGACACCATGAGCAGCCGCGACCTTGTGGAAGCGATCGAGCGGAGCATCGGGCTCCCCAACGGCTACGGCACGATCTGGCGCAGGGTGAACGGCATCCGGGAGTTCTTCAACACGAACAAGGGCTACCTCCTCATCATCGACGAGGCGGACAAGCTGGTGAGCAAGTACACACAGAAGAAAATGGAGATCCTGCGGGCGGTGTTCGATCAGAGCGACGTGGGCCTTGTGATCGCGGGCGAGCCGAAGCTGGAGGCGCAGATCAAGACCTACCTCGTGCGCATGGCGAACCGGGTGGACTTCTACGCCTCGCTGCGGGGCCTCTCCCCCTCGGAGGTGGAGGGCTACCTCGCGGACTTCCAGATCGAGCCGGACGCGCTGGTAGAGCTGAAGGCGCGGGCGTGCAATATGCAGACCGGGTGCTTCCGACTGCTCGACCGCACGCTCTCTAACGTCCGACGCATCCTCAAGGAGACGGGCGAGGAGACGGTGACGGTGAAGACCATAGCACAGGCGTCGTCCATGATGATGCTTTGAGGAGGGACAGCAAATATGAGAATAGAACGCATCAGCGGAGCGATCCTCATCCTGCTCTCCGGCGTGCTGCTCCTGATGGCAGCCTACGGCGGGACGCCGGAGGATCGGGACGCGACAGCGATCCTCCTGACGCTGCCGATTGGTCTTGTGGCACTGTTCACCGAGATCCCGGAGCGCGGCAAGCGCACCAAGCGAGACTACCGGGCGTAAAGCCCGCAACATTAACAAATTGAAAGGAGCCGCAAACATGGCAAGGAAACGAGTAGTCGAGGCCCCGAGCCTCCATTCATGGGAGGACGTGAACGACGCCCTCCGTCAGATCGCCGAGGCGCAGATCGCGCTGGGCGAGATCCAGAGCGATATGCAGAAGCAAATCTTAGGGGCGCAGAAGGTCGCCGAGGAGCAGAGCAAGCCGCTCAACGACAATGTGGCCAAGCTGGAGCGCGAGATCAAGAGCTTCGTCACCGACCACAGGGACGAGATGGGCAAGACGAAGTCGGTGGTGCTGACGTTCGGCGAGGTAGGCTTCCGGCTCTCCACATCCGTCTCGCTGCCCCGGGCGAAGGAGAAGCTGGAGGAGATCATCCGCCGTCTCAAGTCCCGCCAGATGACGGACTGCATCGTGGTGGAAGAGAAGGTCAGCAAGGAGGCTCTGAAGAAGTACGGTGAGGACACGGTGAACGCCGTGGGCGCAACGTGGAAACAGAGCGACGTGTTCGGCTATGAGGTGAACATCGCCAAGCTGGAGCAGATCAAGGCGGGCAACTGAGGAAGGGGGCTCACGGAATGACAGCAGCAAGGACTGGGCGCAAACAGCCCTCCATCCGCACGCTGTGGGCGATCGCGAAGTCGCCGGAGCTGCACCTCACGGACGAAGACCTGCACGCGGTTGTCTACCGCGAGACAGGCAAGGAGTCCATGAAGATGCTGACGCAGGGCGAGGTCAACACTGTTGCCCGCGTGCTGCAGAACATGAAGGACAGTGTGAGTCGGAGTGTGCGGGACAAGCGCACGGACACGGGCGGCGACATCCGCACCACCGCGCAGCGCCGGAAGATCTACGCGCTGTGCGAGGCGCTGGGCTGGAATGACGACCCGCGCCGCATTCAAGGCTTTGTCAAGCGCGTGGCCCATGTCGACCGCATCGAATGGCTGAACATGGCGCAATGCGAGAAGGTCATCGAAGGGCTCAAGGCAATCCTCGCACGGCAGCGCCGGAAGGAGGCGGAGCTGTGATAGAGGAACGAGCGATCCTCGCGGCGCTGGAACGCATAGCGCGGATGCAGGACAGCATCCGCAGCGGCATGGACATCTGCAGGGACACGGGGCTTGTGTTCCTGCGGGTCTACTATGAACAACTCCCTCCCAATGTTGCCCGCCGCCTGACAGAGCTACACGCAGAGGACATGGCGGAGATCCCTCGCGCAACCTCCACGGAGGGTACGGCGCAGGATCGGCAGCGCCTTGGCGAGAAGCTGGCGAGCGACGCAGCCACCGCACAGGTCATGCGGGCGGTGAATGTCTACCGCGCAAGGCTCGGCTACGGCCCGCAGGAGGGCGGAGACGGCACGGAAGCAGCGGGAGGTGATATGTAATGCCAAAGGGGAAGAAACGCCTCACGCAGCGGGAGAAGGCCGAGCGTGCGGCGATCAAGAAGCAGCTCCAAGCGGACGGCGTTCTCCCACCTGATAAGCCCCGGCTCAACCGCAAGAAGTTCGCCCGGGAGGTGTGGGAGGATTTCAGCGAGATGGATGTCTACACCGCAGATTTCTACCTCCGCAAGGCGATCATGGCAACGGTGGGGCCGGAGATGCACGAAGTGACATCGGAGCAGGTTGGTGTCCTGAAGCTGATGAAGCTGGCGGTGGAGACCGATTGGTTCATGCAGCAACTCAAAACAGAGGGGCGCGAGCAATACAGCATCGGGGAGTATATCGAGAAGGTCTACAACCCGGTCATGAATTTATAGGAGGATTCACATCATGGCAAAACTGACACCAGACGCGACGAGGACGGAGCACGGCCTCGTCATCAACGAGAAGATCATCCCGTGGGGCGCGGTCTGGCCCAAGGACTCCGGCGCGTACAAGAAGGGCGCACAGTACAAGGCCGACCGTCTGCTCTCGGGCGGCACGGGCAAGGTCAAGGGCGTGACCATCCACAACACCAACGACCTGAAGAATGTGGAGGAGGACGCCGAGCAGTACACCCGTGCGACGTGGCCTAACGGCAACATGAACGACGCCCGCGTCCACTACTACGTCGACGACATCAACGCATGGCAGAACCTGAGAGAGGACGAGGTGGGCTGGCACGCGGGCGATGGCCGGAAGGCCACGGGCGGCAACG
>ENA-OOZG01002734-OOZG01002734.1-human-gut-metagenome-genome-assembly--contig:-NODE-2734-length-10593-cov-2.150408_pt1 | contig 10593 bp, 10 predicted proteins | sample MGYA00241706_ERZ501384 | MGnify/ENA primary metagenome ERZ501384 (study PRJEB25962, sample SAMEA2042742) | human gut metagenome | biome: human gut; feature: human-associated habitat; material: faeces... | reverse complement strand
GGAGGAACGGATGGCCTGTGGCTTGGGCGCCTGTTTGACCTGTTCCTGTAAAGCAAAAGGACATTACAGACGGGTTTGCAAGGACGGCCCTGTGTTCAGCGGTGAGGAGGTAGTATTATGAGTTTCAAGCCAGATATTTCGGTAGATGTATGCGGTAAACATTTCAAGAATCCCGTAATAGCCGCTTCCGGCTCACTTGTCGGCTCAGCCTCTGCATCCGGCGCGCTGGCGGTATCGGTACTGGAAGCATCTGCACTGGAATCATTCGCGGAATCCGAAACGTCCGATGAAATGCCTGTGCTGTCCTCAGAATCTGCTTTACTGTCTGCTTTTACCTGTGTCTTTTTATCCGGCACATTGTTTCCGGTGCTGCTGCTTGTTACGGTTCCGCCGCTCGATTTTCCATCGTTTTTTGGTGATACCAGATGAACGATGAGAAGAACCGCTGCCACAATCAGGAGAATTGCTCCGATCAGAAGCATGTAGCGCAGATTATCGGAAATCCATTCCCGGATTTTATCTTTTGTTGTCATTGGTTTTGCCATATTTTTCCTCCTTCATCAAAACTGATCCGCCGGATCAGTTATTGATATGCTCAGTAAGCAAAAAAACCTCTACTTCACACCGAAGCAGGGGTTTTCCTTGTCCTGCGCCGGTCCTGCCCGCCGCAGCATGCCATGTAGCAAAAACGCGTCTGGAGGGATTCGAACCCCCGACACACGGTACCGGAAACCGTTGCTCTATCCCCTGAGCTACAGACGCTGATGTGATCTGTTTTCTCAACCACACTATGACAGTTTACCACAGACTCCTGCAATTGTAAAGTATTTTTCCCACCCAGCCGCCCATTTTTTTCTTAAATTATTCGCAGACTATTCTGCCACACAGCTTACGTTTCTTCCTCACACAGCGTCAGTTCCCCGCTTTCCCGGTGGTAATAATAAACGTGATCCGACAGAATCTCCTGCGGCTTGACCGTCTTTTCATTCACGTCCCGTACCATGTCGGAAAGACACTCCTCCGGGAACACATCATAATCCGGAATCACCATGCACTCGTGGATACTGCTCGGAATCACATAAAGACTTGCCTCAAAGCGCTGCGAAAGACTCTCCAGCACGCCGGGATAGCACATGCAGATTGCACCCAGCTTTCCTCTGCGGTTGCTGACCAGGTAAAACTGTTCCGCCAGCGGACCAAGCTCGAACAGGGGAAACGTTACTCCGTACTCCTCTTTCAAATACACCATAAGGCTGTCTGTGCGCACCGGCAGATCCCGCAGGGTGTTCTCCCAGGCACGGGCATCCAGCTCCTCCGCCGAAATTCCCCACAGCTCCCGGTGCGTCTCGTGGATCAGAATTGTCGCATCCGGCACGCAGTTTCCCCGCATCTGGTAATAGTACACGACCGCGAGATCGAGAAATTTTCTGTGCGGAACTTCGGAGAGCAGCGTACGGTTTTTCTCCGCATGAATGAGCTCGCAGTAGATCTGCGGCGCAGCATTTTTCCAGTTGGTAAAAAAGGCAGCTTTCTCCGGTCTTCTCGCCTCCGCTTCCACTTTCCGGTACTGCTCCAGTACCTTTTCTGCAATCTGAGAAAGCGGTACGCCCTGCAGACAGCATTCATACAGAAGCTCCACGTAAATCGTCGGTGCAATCCAGTCCTTCTTTCTGCTGATGACAAACGCCTCTTTTTCGATACCGTTCAGCTTCTGCACCGATTCTACCTTCACCTCAAAATCATCGCCGGCTTTTCTTTTCAGCAGCGCGGCAAGCTGCTCTTTGAACATCTGATAGTCCATTTTTTCCCACCTTTCCTGTTTGATTGCCTTTTGTATTTTTGCTTTACGGAACAAAAAAGCTCCGGAAAACACAACTTAAAAACCTCTGTACAGATCTGTATATGCCAGAGATTCGTTGGTTCGCGGAACTTCGAACGATGAGAAAAACGGGCCCGGGCTGCTTCCGACAGCCTTTATCAGCCATTTTTCAGACGAATATTCTATTTATTTAGAAAACCGTGTCCGCCACAAAGAAAGTTGTGACGGACAACGGCGGGAACAGTCTTACTTATACACGGGACAGATATTCACCTGTTCTGGTATCAATTTTGATTTTGTCTCCCTGGTTTACGAACAGCGGAACGCTTACGGTAGCACCAGTCTCAACGGTAGCCGGTTTGGAAGCACCCTGTGCGGTATCTCCCTTGAAGCCTGGCTCAGTCTCGGTGATCTCAAGCTCTACAAACAGAGGCGGTTCGATTGCGAATACATTTCCGTTGTAGGAACATACTTTAACCATTTCGTTTTCTTTTACAAATTTCAGAGCATCTCCGATGGTCTCTTCGTTCAGAGCGATCTGCTCATAGTTTTCTACGTTCATGAAGTAGAATAAATCACCATCGCTGTACAGATACTGCATGTCTACACGCTCGATACGAGCCTGCGGGAATTTCTCAGTCGGACGGAAGGTACGCTCTACCACACCACCGTTGATGACATTTTTTAATTTTGTTCTTACGAATGCAGCTCCTTTACCAGGTTTTACATGCTGAAATTCAAGAATCTGAACGACCTGACCATCGATCTCGAGGGTAACGCCGTTTCTAAAATCTCCTGCTGAAATCATTCTGATTTTTCCTCCTTAACATAGTACGATGCGCCAAATGCGCACCATAGGCTTATCTTATAATATAATATTTTTCCCGATTTTTCAACTGTTTTTTTTCGTAATCCTGCCGCGGGCCAGATCACGCTCATAAAAGAACAGTACAATGTGCTCCAGATACCGTTTCAGAACGATCTGAATTTCCTCTTTCGGATTGATCGGCTCGGTCAGAATATTGTAAAGTCCGGTCCGTTTTGCACCGTACACATCGGTGAAAAGCTGATCCCCGACAAAGACCGCCTGCTCCTCTTTGATCCCCATTCTCCGGCATGCCTCCTGGTAGTTTTTCACCGAAGGCTTGTGCGCATTTTCGATATAGATAGAACCGACCGCATCGGCAAACGGAGCCACACGCGGTTTCTGATTGTTGGAAAGCAGACAGGTGGAAAAACCAGTCTCCCGAAGAGACGCAAAGAACGCAGCCGCCTCCTTCGTTGCCGGCGTACCGTGCGGAACAAGCGTATTATCGATATCAAAAATCACGCCCCGGTATCCTTTCCGGTACAGATCCGCGTAATCGATCGTATAGGCACTTTTTTCTCTCCGGTCCGGGTAAAACATCCGCATCAGTATAGTTCCCCGGTTCTTCTGGTTTTTTCCACTCATCTTCTTTCTCCAATCCTCTTTTCGTTTATACAGTAACTTTATTCTTCTTTCAGAAACTCCTGCAGAGCCTCAAAATTTGCTTTCATCTGGTCATAGCCGTGCTGGTAAAATTCCCGCAGCTTCTCCTCGTCCTTTTCGAGACGCGATACCGCCGGTATCTCCGGGCGGATCACAAAGACGGAGCCTTCTTCTTCCCATTTTTCGATGCATTCGAGCACCTGGTTATAATGTTTCGCGCGGTTTACAAGTGCACGCACGAGATTCGGGTATTTGCGGAATGCCGCCACATACAGCTCCCAGCCTCTCGTTCCCTCTTTTTTTCGGTAACCGAAATTCCGTGTCAGAATAATGACATTTTTTCGGTGTCCCGTCTTTAAGGAACGGATAATCGGGATCGAATCGGCAACACCGCCGTCGACGTACTCGTTTCCGTCGATCTCCACCATCGGGCAGGCGATCGGCATGCTCGATGATGCACGGCCAATTGCAAGCAGACGTTCTTTATTTTCGCGGTCATCCAGATATTCCGCGCGTCCCGTCTCACAGTTTGTCACAACCAGCTCACACGTCTGCGGCGATGCAAAATACGTATCAAAATCAAATGGAAAAATCTCATACGGATACCGTTCGAACACCATATCCATGTCGAGCAGTGCTTTTTTCTCAACGATTGTCTTGATATTCTTATTGACGTAGCGGTTTTTCTCATCCGTGACAATCATACAGTCCCTCGTTCTGCCAATCTGGCGCGATACATAGTCCAGCGCATTGCAGGCTCCGGCGGAAACGCCAATCACATGAGGGATATAATACTCCTGCTCCATCAGAAAGTCCAGCGCTCCTGCTGTAAAGACGCCGCGATTGGCCCCTCCTTCCAGTATGACTGCTCCGGATTTTGTTATGCTGTAATTTTTTGTCTCATTCATTCTCCTGCACTCTCCTATTTTTCACAATGACACATTACTTCCTGCACAGAGCAATGCCGGAGCAGATCGGAAAATCCCGACACGCTCCGGCCCTTCTGCCTGTTTTATCTGTTTTCCAGCGGAACATAGTCCACTTCATCTTTGACACTCTTGTACGCCGGGCGGATGATCTTGTCGGTGTTGATCAGTTCCTCCATCCGGTGTGCACTCCAGCCGACGATACGCGCGCAGGCGAACATCGGGGTGTAGAGCTCCAGCGGAAGATCCAGCATGCTGTAAACGAAGCCGCTGTAGAAGTCGACGTTTGCGGATACACCTTTGTAAATATGGCGCTCCTCGCCGATGATCTTCGGAGCCAGTTCCTCGACCATAGCGTACAGCCGGTAATCTTTCTCTCTGTGTTTTTCTTTTGCCAGCTGCTCAACGAAGCTCTTAAAGATGCGCGCACGCGGGTCGGAAATGGAGTAAACCGCATGGCCCATACCGTAAATCAGACCTTTCTGGTCGAACGCCTCTTTGTGCAGCAGCTTTCTTAAGTAATTCGATACTTCTTCCTCATCCGTCCAGTCTTTGACGTGTGACTTCATATCGTCGAACATCCGCACAACCTTGATGTTTGCACCGCCGTGCTTCGGTCCCTTTAAGGAGCCGAGCGCCGCTGCAATTGCGGAGTACGTATCGGTTCCGGAAGAAGAAACAACATGTGTTGTAAAGGTCGAGTTGTTACCGCCGCCGTGCTCCATGTGGAGAACGAGGGCAAGATCGAGGATCTTCGCCTCCAGCGGAGTGTACTTCTGATCCGGTCGGAGCATCAGAAGAATATTTTCTGCAGTCGAAAGCTTCTTCGACGGGTTGTGGATATATAAACTTTTTCCCTTGATATAATGGTTGTACGCCTGATAGCCATAGACGGACAGCATCGGGAAAACAGAAATCAGGTTAATGCACTGGCGAAGCACATTCGGAAGGGAGGTATCATCTGCGTGGTTGTCGTACGCGTACAGGGTCAGAACGCTTCGGGACAGAGTGTTCATCATGTCCTTGGTCGGCGCTTTCATAACAACGTCACGCACAAAGTTCTTCGGCAGGGACTGCTGCTGTTTTAAGATTGTCTTAAAATGATTGAGCTGCTCTTCATTCGGCAGATTTCCAAATAAGAGCAGATACGCAACTTCTTCGAATCCCATACGGTTTTCACTTAAAAAGCCCTGGGTCAGTTTTTCCACGTTGATGCCGCGGTAGTACAGACGTCCGTCACACGGCGTTTTGACGCCGTCAATGATATCCGAAGACACAACGTTTGAAATCTGTGTCAGTCCCGCAAGGACGCCAACGCCGTTGATATCGCGCAGTCCGCGTTTTACATCGTATTGCCCATACAGCGAAACATCCATTTTGGAGTTATCCAGACAGATGTTTGTCAGTTCCTCTATTTCCGGTGTTACTTTCATGCTAAAAGCCATATGCATTCCCCTTTCTCTTCTCTCTTTTTACTTACTTTCACTCATTATAGCATTAAACCAGGGGATTCGTATACTGAAATTTTTATAAACATTCGGAAAATTTTCGTAAGATTTTGTCTCACAAAAGGTATCAGGCTTCTGTTTTACATGCATCGAAGGCTTGATCAAGCGCGTCCAGGAAGTCTCCCATCACGTAATACAGCGTCTCAAACCGCAGATAATCAAGGACGTTTTCATCCCACATAAACTTGAGCACCGGCGGGAATTCCTCATCGGACTCCCAGAACTGGAAGACGAGCGGCAGAAACGGAAAGACATGAAAAACAAAAGCAACGTCTCCCGGGGAATATGGTTTTCCGCTAAGGGAAACGCATGCTTTTTTCAGCTGTTCCACATGCCCGTCATACCGTGCGGCGCGGCTGTCGTGAACGCCGGACGCAATCGTGCGGCCTTTGATCGTTCCCTTTAAGGAATTGGTGCGCGCATACGTGCCGGCGAGCACAATCTCCTTCTTTCCGCAGCAGAGCAGGTCGAAAATCGTCAGTGTCTCATTGAAACTGCCCTGGTGCACATGAAGAAAATGGTCTTTTGAGCCCTCCACAACGCCGGTATGGCGGTTCACTCTCCACTCCTCAAAAAGGTACGGCACATAGAAATAATCGTCATCAAACGCAAAGCCATACTTCCCTTCGATCTCCTTCTGATCGTACGTCAGAAAGCGCTCCTGCATCTGATCACGCATTTTAATATAGTTCGACACTTCCATTTTTTTGCCTCCCGCTATTTGTCGAGCATCTTTTTCAGCTCGTCCATGAACGTGTTGACATCCTTGAACTCGCGGTAAATCGACGCAAAACGGACGTACGCTACCTGATCCAGGTCTTTTAAGTAATGCATGACCTTCTCTCCGATCACAGAGCTCGGAATCTCACGTTCCTCGCCGTTGAAAAGCTCCGTCTCCACCTTGTTGACCATCTCGTTGATCTTCTCGGCGGACACCGGCCGTTTGTGGCAGGCGCGCAGGATGCCGGTCTCGATTTTCGAGCGGTCATACTGCTCGCGGTTCATATCTTTTTTGATGACGATCAAAGGGATCGTCTCCACTTTTTCGTATGTCGTAAAGCGTCTGCCGCAGACATCGCACATCCGGCGGCGGCGGATCGCATTGCTGTCTTCAATCGGGCGTGAATCCACAACCCGGGTATTATCCTGATTACAAAATGGACATCTCATATCTTTCGTCCTCGTTTCTAAATAAGTATTTCGGAAAGTTTTCTACTTTTACAGTATACGCATTTTTCCGTGAAATTCAAGTCAACTGCAGCAACATTTTCGCATATGTTTTTCCATAGGAATCTGTAAAAAGGAGCACCGCATGCGCGTTGTAGATCTCCGCCAGAAAGAAGTTATCAATATCTGTACCTGCAAAACGCTCGGCTGTCCGATTGATGTGGAATTCAATCCAAAAACGGGACATCTTACCGGACTCGTTCTTCCGGGTCCTGTGAAATTCTGCGGCTTTTTCTGCCACGGCGAGGATTTTGTGATCCCATGGGACCGCATCTGCCAGATCGGCAACGATATCATTCTTGTCGAAATTCCGGAAAAAGAGAAAAAGCAGCCCTGATCAACGGATATGAAAACCGAATTCCGATTCCAGCGGAATCTTCGTCCATTTTGCATCCGTGATTTCGATGTAGCTGGAGGTGCGGATCCTTTTGATCATCTCCGTGATCGTCTCCTCATCACCCTGCACCTCCATCTCCACCGTCTCATCCCAGCAGTTTCTCACCCAGCCGGTCAGTCCGAGCTGGTAGGCAGCATAATACGCCCGGTAACGGAACCCCACGCCCTGCACCTGGCCGTAGAAAATCACATGGTACCGGATTTCTTCTTTTTCGTCTCTTCTGTCTCGTTTCTCTGTCTCGTTCATATTTCTCTGCCTCCCAACAGTCATTGCCTAAAATTCGTCTGCCGTCGCACAGTACAGCGGAAGCGGGAACCAGTCGGATGGAATGTTCTTCCAGATTTCAGATGGAACCTTGCTTCCCTTACTTGCCAGCGGTGAAAGAAGCAGTTCCTGCGCCTGCTCCCGGTTGAGTACATCTGCCCCCGGATGGGCTTCCCGTGTCACGGTCACAGTTCCATCTTTTACCGTCACGGTCAGCGGCTGTCCCTCCAGTACGGCGAACCACGTTCCATCGCTGATGCCCATCGTCTCTGCTTTCATGGTCAGCATTGCCTCGATGACGTCTGCAAATTGGAAAATACGGTACATCGCGGAACCGCAGCGCTCTTTTGTGAAGCTTTCGCAGACTTCCGATAACGCTGCTGCTTTTCCGGTCTCATACACAGGAATGGAAATGAAAAGAAAGTCAAGCGCATTTTCTTTTAAATAAGCGGCAAGTGCAGGAACGAAATCCTGTTCCTCCAGCACTTCTGCTTCCACAACCTGGTTTCCGCCGCAAAGTGCCAGATATCCGATCCGCTCACCGTTTTTCCAGATTGCAATTGCCTGCTCGCCGAACGTTTTCAGGCAGGCTTTCACATCCTCTCTTACCACGTAAAGCGGTTTTTCCTCATTCAGCTTCTTTGCAAAGGCTGCCGCCTCTTCGTCCGCTTCGCCGTTTTCCGGAAACAGCGGCGCAAAGGTGTAAGCGGAGAGTTCCCCGTTTTTCCAGGTATGGCGCACATTTGCCACATCCAGGTAAAACGTGTATTTTTCACTTCCCGGCGTAAAGCCAAAGTAGGCATACCGCTGTCTCTGGCCGTCCAGTGCCAGAAGATCACACGTTCCTTCCAGATCCGTAATCCAGTCGCCAAGAAGACGCTTCATGTGGCCTTCGCCCCTTGCCTTTGGATGCACGGAAACGCTTCCCACATATCCTGCGCGGAGCAGCTTACCCCCTGCTGCCATTTGCTGTGGAAGCACCGCAATCTCGGCCCGGAGTCTGCCGTTTTCCGCAACAGCGACGCGGTGGATCCGTGCCATTTCCGGTCCTGCCTGATAAACCCTTGGAATTAACTGCTCAAAGTCGTGCGGACGGTGTGCCGTGCTGAACACGTAGTTTGCAAGTTCGATGCAGTCCTCCCACTCTTCCGGCTTTGCAAGTCTGTACTCTGTCATAATGTAAAAACCTCCTGATCCTAAAAACCCTTTTGTTTTTGCTCTTCTTTTTCTCTATCCTAACGGATTTTTGTCCTTTTGTCACGAAAATTCCGAACAAATTGCAATATTTTTGCTATATCTGGTAAAAAAAGGAAACGCGCCCGGAAATTTTCATTCCAGGCGCGTTTCCCTTTTCTCTATGTTTCCTGTTTTACTGGATTCCTTTTACGGTGTAATCCTGTGCCTCTACGGCTGTTTTCAGCACATCGTCTGATACCGGAGCTGTCAGTGTTACAACGGCTGTTCCTTTTTCATGGCTTACTTCTGCGGATGCAACACCCTCGATTGCCTCAAGTGTTTTCTTCACTCTTGCCTCGCAGTGGCCGCACATCATGCCCTCGATTGTCATGGTTTTTACCATTCCCTGTTCTGTTGTCATGTTCAGATCCTCCTTTGGAATTTCGTTTTTGATTCTTTTATCTTTTGACGCGTCGTGCATCCGAAACAGATTCAGACGCAGGGCGTTTGTCACAACGCAGAAGCTCGAAAGGCTCATCGCCGCCGCACCGAACATCGGGTTCAGCTTCCAGCCGAACAGCGGGATCCATACGCCCGCAGCCAGCGGAATACCGATGATATTGTAAATGAAGGCCCAGAACAAATTCTCGTGAATGTTCCTGAGGGTCGCACGGCTTAAGCGGATCGCTGCCGGTACATCGGAGAGGCGGCTCTTCATCAGGACAACGTCTGCCGCATCGATCGCGATATCGGTTCCTGCTCCGATGGCAATACCGATATCCGCACTGGTCAGAGCCGGTGCATCGTTGATGCCGTCTCCTACCATCGCTACTTTTCCTTTTTCTTTCAGGCGGCTGATGACCGCTTCTTTTCCATCCGGCAGAACGCCTGCGATGACTTCGTCCACACCTGCCTGTGCGCCGATGGCACGCGCGGTGCGCTCATTGTCTCCGGTCAGCATCACGACACGGATTCCCATATTCTGCAGTTCTTTCACCGCACGCGGGCTGTCCTCTTTGATGACATCCGCAACCGCGATCATACCGAGCATCTTTCCGTCTTCACTGAAGAACAGCGGTGTCTTTCCTTCTTCGGAAAGTTTTGCTGCCTGCTCTTCCATCTGTTTCGAGAGAACCGCTTTTTTCGTAATCAGTGCGCGGTTGCCTCCGCAGAGCTCTTTTCCGTTCCGTTTTGCCACAAGGCCGTTTCCAGGAAGCGCAGAGAAATCACTGACTTCTTCGCGGGCCAGGCCTTTTTCCTCTGCAAGTGCAAGAATCGCACGGGCCAGCGGATGCTCACTTTTGTGCTCCAGTGCAAAGGCACCTTTTAAAAGCTCCTCCTCACTTACACCGTCCGCCGGGACAAGATCGGTTACCTGCGGCTCGCCGCTTGTGATGGTTCCAGTCTTATCGAGTGCAACGATCTGTGTTTTTCCTGTCTTCTCGAGAGAAACTGCGGTTTTGAACATCGTTCCGTGTTTTGCTCCCATTCCGTTTCCGACCATGATCGCAACCGGTGTTGCAAGGCCGAGCGCACACGGGCAGCTGATAACGAGAACGGAAATACCTCTTGCAAGAGCAAAGCCGACGCTCTCTCCTGCAAACAGCCAGATCACAATCGTAGCAAGTGCAATGCAGATAACGGCCGGCACAAAAATACCGGAAACTTTATCGGCCACTTTGGCGATCGGCGCTTTTGTCGCTGCCGCATCGCTGACCATCTGAATGATCTGAGACAATGTGGTATCTTCCCCCACTCTCGTTGCCTCACAGCGGATAAATCCGGACTGGTTGATCGTAGCTGCC
>ENA-OOZG01002728-OOZG01002728.1-human-gut-metagenome-genome-assembly--contig:-NODE-2728-length-10606-cov-1.770922_pt1 | contig 10606 bp, 9 predicted proteins | sample MGYA00241706_ERZ501384 | MGnify/ENA primary metagenome ERZ501384 (study PRJEB25962, sample SAMEA2042742) | human gut metagenome | biome: human gut; feature: human-associated habitat; material: faeces... | reverse complement strand
AAGAATCTGGATGGAATGGATGCAGTGTTCTCAATCATGCAGATGCCGCCGGGGGTTCCGGTTGCAACCGTTGCGATCGACGGAGCAAAGAATGCAGCAATTCTTGCAGCAAAGATTCTTGCGGCTTCAGATGAAGAACTTCTGAAGAAACTGAAAGCTTATACAGAAGAACAGAAAGAGGCAGTCAAAGCCAAAGCAGCAAAGCTTGATTCTATCGGATATGAGGCATATCTGGCATCAAAATAATAGATATAAAAGTACAAAAATAAATAACAGGTACAAAAGGAGATCGGATTATGGATTACAAAAAAGCTGGTGTGGATATTGAAGCAGGTTACAAGTCAGTAGAACTTATGAAAGAGCATGTAAAGAAGACCTTGCGTCCGGAAGTTCTTGGAGGACTCGGAGGATTCTCGGGAGCATTTTCTCTTGCGAAGATCAAAGAAATGGAAGAACCGGTGCTGTTATCAGGAACAGACGGATGTGGAACAAAGGTCAAACTTGCCATGATCATGGATAAGCACGATACCATTGGAATCGATGCAGTAGCTATGTGTGTGAATGATATTGCATGTGCAGGCGGTGAGCCGTTATTCTTCTTAGACTATATTGCATGTGGAAAAAATTATCCGGAGAAGATCGCATCTATCGTAAAAGGTGTGGCAGAAGGATGCCTGCAGTCAGAAGCAGCCCTGATCGGCGGAGAGACAGCAGAACATCCAGGACTTATGCCGGAAGATGAATACGATCTTGCAGGATTTGCAGTTGGTGTATGTGACAGAAAAGACCTGATCACAGGAGAAAACTTAAAAGATGGAGATGTCTTGATCGGTATGGCATCTACAGGAGTTCACAGCAATGGATTCTCTTTAGTAAGAAAAGTATTTGATATGAGTAAAGAATCTTTAAATACATATTATGATGAATTAGGAAAAACATTAGGAGAAGCATTACTTGCTCCGACAAGAATCTATGTAAAAGCATTAAAGAGTGTGAAAGATGCAGGAGTTACAGTTAAAGCATGCAGTCATATCACAGGTGGTGGATTCTATGAGAATATCCCACGTATGCTTCCAGAAGGAATGAAAGCAGTTGTGAAGAAAGACAGCTATGAAGTACCAGCAATCTTTAAACTTCTTGCCAAAGAAGGAGATATCGCAGAAGAGATGATGTACAACACATTCAATATGGGACTTGGAATGGTTGTTGCGGTTGATAAAGAAGATGTTGACAAAACAATGGAAGCGATCAAAGCAGCAGGAGATACACCATATATCGTAGGGCATATGGAAGCTGGAGAAAAAGGAGTTACTTTATGCTAAAAGTGTCAGTACTTGTTTCCGGAGGAGGAACAAACCTTCAGGCCATTATCGATGGAATCGAGAATGGAAGCATTACAAATGCGAAGATTGATGTTGTGATCAGCAATAATAAGAATGCATATGCACTTGAGCGTGCGAAGAAACATGATATCGAAGCAGTTGCACTTTCTCCCAAAGATTTTGAGACAAGAGATTTATTTAACGAAGCATTGTATAACGAGCTTGTAGACCGTAAGATTGATCTGATCGTTCTTGCGGGATGCTTGGTTGTGATTCCGGAGAAGATCATTCATGAATTTGAAAACAGGATCATCAATATTCACCCATCATTGATCCCATCATTTTGCGGAACAGGCTATTATGGATTGAAGGTTCATGAGAAAGCCTTGGCAAGGGGAGTTAAAGTTTCTGGAGCAACCGTTCATTTTGTCGATGAAGGAACGGATACAGGTCCGATCATTGCCCAGAAGGCAGTAGAGATCAAACAGGGAGATACTCCAGAAGTTCTTCAGCGAAGAATCATGGAGCAGGCAGAATGGGTTATTATGCCGAAAGCCATTGATGACATTGCTAATGGAAGGATCAAAGTCGAAGAAGGAAAAGTCATTTATCTATAAATCATTCAGATCACGAAAGAAAGGAAATGAAAGATGAAAGTTTTAATCGTAGGAAGCGGTGGAAGAGAACACGCGATCGCATGGTCTGTCGCTAAAAGCCCAAAAGTAGACAAGATTTATTGTGCACCAGGAAATGCAGGAATTGCTGAATTTGCGGAATGTGTAAATATCAAAGCAATGGAATTCGATAAACTGGTTGCATTTGCGAAAGAAAATGCAATTGATCTTACGATCATTGGAATGGATGATCCATTAGTTGGTGGTGTTGTCGATGCATTTGAATCAGAAGGACTGCGTGTTTTTGGACCAAGAAAGAATGCAGCGATCATCGAAGGTTCCAAAGCATTTTCTAAAGATCTGATGAAGAAATATAAGATTCCAACAGCTGCATATGAGAATTTTACAGATCCAGATGAAGCTATCAAATATTTAGAAACAGCTAAGATGCCAATCGTATTAAAAGCGGATGGATTAGCACTTGGAAAAGGTGTATTGATCTGTAACACATTAGAAGAAGCTAAAGAAGGTGTTAAGACATTAATGCTTGACAAACAGTTTGGCGATGCTGGTAATGAAATCGTTATTGAAGAGTTTATGACAGGAAGAGAAGTATCTGTTCTGGCATTCTGTGATGGAAAAACGATCAAATGTATGACATCCGCACAGGACCATAAACGTGCTAAAGATGGAGATCAGGGACTTAACACAGGAGGAATGGGAACATTCTCTCCAAGTCCATTCTACAATGATGAAGTAGAAGCATTCTGTGAAAAATATGTCTATCAGTCAACGATCGATGCGATGGCTTCTGAGGGAAGACCATTTACAGGAATCTTATTTACAGGATTGATGCTCACAGAAGATGGACCAAAAGTCTTAGAATACAATGCACGTTTTGGAGATCCAGAAGCACAGGTTGTTCTTCCAAGAATGAAGAATGATATCATCGACGTGATGGAAGCCTGCATTGATGGAAAATTATCTGATGTAGAATTAGAATTTGAAGATAATGCAGCAGTATGTGTTGTCTTAGCATCTGATGGATATCCAGAAAAATACGATAAAGGATTCGAGATCAAAGGATTAGACACATTTAAAGACAAAGACGGATACTATGTATTCCATGCGGGAACAAAGTTTGATGGTGATAAGATCGTGACAAATGGAGGACGTGTCTTAGGTGTTGTAGCAAAAGGAGAAAATCTAAAGGCTGCAAGAGCAAATGCTTACAAAGCAACAGAATGGATTGATTTTGCAAACAAATATAAGAGAAATGACATCGGAAAAGCAATTGATGAAGCATAATCTTTAAAGGATGATCATATAAAAAGGATGGCTGAGAAATCAGCCATCCTTTTTGTAGTAGTACACATATATGAAATTACATTGTGATAATTCCAAAAGTATTTGCAACTGAGCTGATCAAAATGATCGCTGCAAAAAGCGGGCACAGATATTTGATCATAAAACAGAAAATCTTCTTGCGGCGAAATGCCTGTCCGTCTTTTTTGATTTCTTCTTCTATTTTATCAACTCCAACAACTTTTGACACCAGAAGGCAGGTTGCGATCGCGGCAATCGGCATCATCACAGAGTTTGTTATGAAATCGAAGAAATCAAGAAATTGCATTCCAAGAATCTTAAAATTCGCAAGAGGTCCATACCCAAGGCAGGAAAGCGTTCCAAGCAGTAACATAACCATTCCCATGAACACAGTTGATTTTTTACGGCTCCAGTGTAGTTCATCTTCGAACGTCGAAACAGCACTTTCTGTCAGTGCGATCGAACTTGTCACAGCTGCAAACAGTACTAATAAGAAAAATACAACACCGATCGCAGTTCCAAATCCCATGTTTGCAAAAACTTTCGGGATTGTGATAAACATTAAGGCAGGTCCAGACTTTAATGTTTCGGCATTACCGCCAGAGAAAGCAAAAACAGCAGGAATGATCATAAGTCCAGCCATGATCGCGATCGCAGTATCAAAAATCTCAACATTTTCTGTAGATTTTTCAATGGAAGTATCTTTCTTCATATAAGAACCAAATGTGATCAATATTCCCATTGCAATGGATAAAGAATAAAACATCTGTCCCATTGCAGATACAACGGTCATCCATGAAAAATGATCAAAGTTTGGCACAAGAAAGTATTTTACCCCTTCAATAGCACCTGGTCTGGTTACAGAATACACAGCGATGATCAGTGATAAAACGATCAGGATCGGCATCATAAATTTTGATACACGCTCAATTCCATTTCGTACACCGGCGTAAATGATACCAAGTGTAAATAATGTAAAAATGATAAAACAGATTTCTGTAGACCACCCATTGGAAATAAATGTCGTAAAATAAGCATCGCCAGCTAAAGTTTTACTATGTCCGGCAAAATATTCAATCAAGTATTTGATCACCCATCCACCGATCACAGAATAATAAGGAACGATGAGGATCGGAATGATTGCATTGATCCAACCACCAATAGATATAAAACGTGAGTTTCCAAAGCTTTCAAATGCTCCAACAGGGCTTTTTCTTGTCATGCGTCCAAGAGAAGTCTCCGCCATGATCAAGGTGTAACCGAAGGTCAGTGCAAGTATGATATAAACAAGTAAAAAGATTCCACCGCCATATTTAGCAGCGAGATATGGAAATCTCCAGATGTTTCCAAGCCCTACGGAAGCACCAGCAGCTGATAATACAAAGCCAAGCTTTCCAGAGAAAGTGCTTCTTTTGTGTTTGTTCATTATAAATTATCTCCTTTAAATAATGTTTGCATACGCATTGAGCGTATCTGAATCAGTTTAACACAGCAGCAGGAAAAAAGCAAAGAAACTGATAAAAATATTGTATGGAAAATATTACATATGTATGCCATAGAAAGACAAGTGTTTTTGTATAGTGTGCTGAAAGTGACTGATTATTAAAAAAAATACTTGCAAATATCAGAATCATCATATAAAGTAAATATTGCGGATAAGAAAAATAAACATAGGCATTTCTTTCTGATGAACAAAAAGAAATGAACTCTGGAGAGTCTCATAAGTGAGCGCCGAAGGTGTACAGTTTCTATTAGGAAACTAATCTCTCAGGCAAAAGGACAGAGCTTTATAAGCAATGTATTCGATACTCTTTAGAGCTGATTTAATCAGCTCTTTTTTGTATACTCAGATATGCAAAAATCAAGCTGTTCAAGGTTACATTCGCAAAGATCTATTTTTGGAGGAATGAAAAATGTTAAACACGCTAAACGATGTACTAAACAACGTCGACAATTTTATCTGGGGGATGCCCCTCATCATCTTGATCCTTTTTACAGGAATCTTATTGACAGTCAGGCTTCGAGGACTACAGATCAGACATCTTGGAAAGGCACTACATTATGTATTTCATAATGAAGATGATGGAGAAGGAGAAGTTACAAGTTTTGGTGCATTATGTACGGCACTTTCAGCAACGATCGGAACTGGTAATATCGTAGGATGTGCGACAGCAATCGTTGCAGGTGGACCAGGAGCATTATTCTGGATGTGGCTTGCAGCCTTTTTTGGAATGGCAACAAAATATGCTGAAGGAATGTTAGCGGTTAAGTATAGAGTGATCGCAGAAGATGGTCACGCACTTGGCGGACCATTCTATTACATTGAAAAAGGAATGGGTAAGAATTTTAAATGGCTTGCAAAATTATTCTGTGTATTTGGAACAATGGTAGGTTTGTTTGGAATCGGAACATTTACACAGGTAAATGGAATCACATCAGCAGTTAATAACTTTTTTGACCCATCCAATGTACATACGATCAGCTTATTTGGAATGAATTATTCTATTAGCGTTGTTGTAGCAGGAATTATCGTAACAATCTGTGCAGGACTTGTTATCATTGGAGGAATCAAGAGAATCTCTAAGGTATCAGAGGTTATCGTGCCATTTATGGCAGTGACATATATTGGTGTCTGTCTGATCATTGTATTCACACATTTACCACAGGTACCAGCAGCATTTGCTGAGATCGTACAGTCAGCATTTGGACTAAAAGCAGTTGCAGGTGGAGCAATCGGAGCTATGACAGTTGCAATGCAGAAAGGTATTGCAAGAGGAATCTTCTCTAACGAAGCAGGACTTGGATCAGCGCCGATCGCAGCGGCAGCAGCTCAGACAAATGAACCAGTACGTCAGGGACTTGTATCTATGACAGGAACATTTATTGATACGATCATCGTATGTACAATGACAGGACTTGCAATCGTTATGACAGGTGCATGGGATATGGGACTTGAAGGAGTTGCAGTCACAACAAAGGCATTTGCATTAGGACTTCCATTCCCTGCAAAAGCATCAGCATTTGTATTAATGATGTGTCTGGTATTCTTTGCATTTACAACAATTCTTGGATGGGCATATTATAGTGAAAGATGTCTGGAATACCTGGTAAACGGAAAGAAATTCGTTATCACAGCGTTCAAGTGGTTTTATATTTTAGCAGTATTTATCGGACCATTTATGACAGTTAGTGCTGTATGGACTATTGCGGATATCTGTAATGGATTAATGGCATTCCCGAACCTTGTAGCACTGCTTGCGTTGAACGGAGATGTTGTATCTGAGACAAGAGGATATCTTGAAAGAGTTGGTATTGTGAAAACAACAGTAGGAGAAGCATAAAGAAAATATTGCTTTACTTTAACACTCTGATATAGTATAGTGGAACTATAAGATCAGAAAGGGAGTAAATGCTAATGAGCAAGAAAATCAAGACAGAAGCGGCAAAAAGATTATTTCAGGCAGTACTGACATTAGAGACAGAAGAAGAATGTTTTACATTTTTTGAAGATCTTTGTACAGTAAATGAATTAGAATCGTTAGCTCAGAGATTTGAGGTGGCTTCGATGTTATATGATAAGCATACATACTTAGAAGTTGCAGATAAGACAGGTGCTTCCACGGCAACCATCAGCCGAGTGAATCGTTCATTGAATTATGGAAGTGATGGCTATGATATGGTATTTAAACGAATGAAGAAATAGGCAGATGCCTATTTCTTCTTTTTCTTTTCTGCTTTATTGTTTGACTCTGGTTGATAGAGTTCATCGATCATTTTCTCAATCACCTGTTTCCTTAGATAGATATCATATCCAAGAAGTGTAATAAAAGCAAATTGCTGCAGCTGTTCTTTCTTCTTCGACTCCTTTAATTCAGCAAAAGTAGCCTCAGATTTATGAAATACATCTGCGATCGAATCTCGGATCGCCGTATTATGATCATGTTCCAGCTTGAAAATCTCATTATAAATCGTATAAAAAGAATTCTTTGAGTCCTGATCATCAAAATGTTCATTTAAAGGATCTAACAGATTCTTAATATCTGAAATTGATAAAAAATTCTTCAAATAATAAATATAAATTAAAAGAATCATGTGATTCCTGGAATATTTCTTCTTATTAGAAGGTGGAAGAAGATGGTTTTTGGTATAGTTGTTGATCATGGTTTTTGTAAATATCTTATCTTCTTCGAAACGCTTCGTATTCTTTAGCTGTTCTTCTAAAAAAGTAGTGACCTGATCCATATACAATTCGATGTTTGGAAGGTCTTCTGGAAGCACATAATCGAGTTTCATCCATTCTTCGAGTTGTTTTTCAAATTCCATAATGATTTCTCCTTATCTTATGACTATATTATACGGTTATTCAAACCATATGACAAGAGAAAAAACATCAGGTGCAACGGACTGGACTCGCTTCGCTCGATAAGGTATAATAGCAGTTAAGCTTTGAGAAAGGAATTTATCTATGGGAATTTATGATACATTAAATGAACAGCAGCAGGAAGCCGTTTTTTGTACGGAGGGACCGCTTTTGCTTCTTGCTGGTGCAGGGTCTGGAAAGACTCGTGTGTTGACGCACAGGATTGCTTATCTGATGGATCAGGGTGTGAATCCTTATCATATTATGGCAATCACATTTACAAATAAAGCAGCGAAGGAAATGAGAGAGAGGGTCGATGATCTGGTCGGATTTGGAGCAGAGCATATCTGGGTCAGTACTTTCCATTCAACTTGTGTGAGAATCTTAAGAAGGCATATTGATAAGCTTGGTTATGGAAACAGTTTCACGATCTATGATGCAGATGATCAGAAATCCCTGATCAAACAGATCTGCAAGCAGTATAAGATTGATACAAAGATGATGCCAGAGAGAAGGATCATCAATGAGATTTCTTCTGCTAAAGATGAATTTATGACACCTTCTGAGTATGAGACAAGACATCAGTATGATTTTAAGAAGAAAAAGATCGCACAGATCTATAAAGAATATCAGAAGCAGTTAAAGGCAAATAATGCACTGGATTTTGATGATCTGATCTTTAAGACCGTGGAATTATTTCAGTTCCATCCAGAAGTGCTTGATTATTATCAGGAGAGATTTCGTTATATCATGGTTGATGAGTATCAGGATACAAATACGATCCAGTTCCAGTTAGTCAGTATGCTTGCAAGAAAATATCAGAATCTCTGCGTTGTAGGTGACGATGACCAGTCTATTTACAAATTCAGAGGTGCGAATGTAAAGAACATCTTAAACTTTGAAAATGTATTTCCAGAAGCAGTTACGATCAAACTTGAGCAGAATTATCGTTCCACGAAGAATATCTTAAATGCAGCGAATGAGGTGATTAAACACAATAAGGGAAGAAAAACGAAGAAACTTTGGACTGAGAACGAAGAAGGGGATCTGATCGAATTCCATCAGTATGGAACAGAATATGAAGAAGCAAGAAAGATCATTCATGAGATTGAAGATCTATCCAAAGAAGGTTATGATTATAAAAATATGGCAATCCTTTATCGTACTAATGCGCAGTCTCGTGTATTTGAAGAAAGTTTTATGATCAAAAATATTCCATACCGTATTGTGGGAGGCACAAACTTCTATCAGAGAAAAGAAGTGAAAGATATTTTGAGTTACTTAAAAGTTGTTGATAATGGGCTGGATGATCTGGCAGTGCGAAGGATCATCAATGTTCCAAGACGAGGGATCGGTGCAGCAACAATCGAGAAGATCAATGTGTATGCAGTTGAGCATAATATTAGTTTTTTAGATGCATGCTTTTCTGCGGATAGCATTGATACATTGGGAAATGCAAAGAAAAAGATCAATGGATTTGCTGATCTGATCCGTGAATTCAGACGCAAGATGCAGGAAGGGTCGCTGGAAGAATTATTTAAGTATATTACAGATGAAACAGGATATATTGCGAATCTGAAAGCTGAAGAAACGGAAGAAGCTGAAGGAAGAATTGAAAATATCAATGAGCTTTTAAATAAAGTTGTAACATATGAACAGGAAGCAGAAGAAGCGAGTTTGTCAGAATTATTAGAAGAGATCGCATTGGTTGCAGATATTGATAATCTAGAAGATTCAGACAACAGGGTTGTATTAATGACACTGCATAGTGCAAAAGGTCTGGAATTTCCATACGTATTTATTTGTGGTATGGAAGATGGAATCTTCCCAAGTTATATGACGGTGATGTCTGAAGATGATGACGATATGGAAGAAGAAAGACGTCTTTGCTATGTAGGAATCACAAGAGCAAAGAAAAAGCTTTATTTAAGTGCGGCAAAACGAAGAATGATGCAAGGAAGAACTCAGTTTAATAAAGTTTCACGGTTTATCGATGAGATTCCGGAACAGTTATTACAGTTAGACACAGGGGTCAACTTCAAAGAAAAACGTCCAGATAAAGCATTGTTTTCATCAAATCGCAGTAATCGATTTAGAAAACCATATCAAGCAAAATCATTTACTTCAACGAAAATGGATACTTTACCATATGATGTTGGAGATATGGTGAAACATATAAAATTTGGAAAAGGAAAAGTGCTTGAAATTGTCTCTGGAGGCCGTGATTACGAGGTAACAGTAGACTTTGAGAAAACAGGAGTGAAAAAAATGTTCGCATCCTTTGCAAAACTAAAAAAAGTCGAATAAAATGAACGAAAAAGTTAGTAAAATATAGTTAGAAGTGATATAATAAAGAAAACGCATAAGAAAGGAATGAGCGGCATGGAAAAATTAAGTGATCTTTTAGAAATGGCAAAAGTTTCAGACATCATTGCAACAAAAAAAGAAAAAGAAGATAACAAAATCGTTTGGGCGTTAGCGATCATCGGAGCGATCGCAGCAGTTGCAGGAATCGCATTTGCGGTATATAAATATCTGACACCAGATTATATGGATGATTTTGATGAAGACTTTGATGATGATTTTGATGATGATTTCTTCGATGATGAAGATGATACGGATGTGAAAGAAGAAGACATCGAGGAAGTGGAATAAGAAAGCTTCATATAGGAAACTGAAACGAAGAAAGAACACCTGTTTTTGGTGTTCTTTTTTTGATACAATTAGCGGCTTTTTCCTATGATTTTTTTAGTAAGTCTAAGAAAAATAAAAAAGGATAATAAAAAAATATAAGATCAGAAACCGCATAAACAGGGGATTTGCGACAAAGTGTTCAAGAAAAATAAAAAAAGTTGAAAAAAGTTGTTGACATTTAAAGGACGATTCTATATAATAAATCTTGCTGTTGAGGAAATAGAGAAACAGCAAAGCACTTACGGGGTGTGGCTCAGCTTGGCTAGAGCGCTTGATTTGGGATCAAGAGG